>VFQN01000462.1_pt1 | contig 76221 bp, 45 predicted proteins | sample 3512371 | NCBI WGS metagenome assembly VFQN01 (sample SAMN10412370, study PRJNA504923) | tailings metagenome | isolation source: Replicate 2 from Balatoc abandoned mine | place: Philippines: Itogon, Benguet | collected 2017-08-28 | reverse complement strand
ACATCTTTCGTCTCTAATTAAACTCTACTTTTAGACTATACCTTGAAAGTCGAAATACGGGTTTCCTTGCAACCAGTTCAACCATTAGTTAGCTTCAGTCCATTCATTCTCCGCATAGAGTCTTTTTTCTACTTCCTCCTCGTTCAACAAGCGCAACTCAGAAATTCCTTATCGGTGAGATAACTTACAACATCGATTTTAGTTTAGGGTGTTCTTGGTCCCTTGAACTAAAAACCACCTGTTGGTTTTCCTTGACTTTGTTTTCTCGTAGAAGTATCACTTGTAAAAGTTTCTTCGCGGAGATGCAAAAGAGCTTTTCAGCGTTTTAGGAGACATGACACGAAATCCCCCAATAGGCTCATTCATTTTATGCTCATCACCAATTTGCTTTGAGATAAAACTTGAAATTTTCGGCTCATGAATATTCTCCGGGTTTAATAATTCAGAGAATAGAGAGGAGGATGTAGATCTTTCAACATCGGACTTCGTCTTGCTCTTTTCAGTGATTTTGCGTCCTTTCATATATCTCGAACCAAGATCCTTCTTATTGCCTCCTTCGTCTGTTCTTCTCTGGGGAAGAGTACGAGTATGCATATATTGATCAATTTTATCTTCTAAAGACTTCGCATTATGAATCTCCGTATTTCTCCCTGATGAAAATTCACTTGGATATGAAACGGGCGCTCCAAATTGTATTTCATCATTGAACTTAGCTCCACTTCCCCTCCGATTTACCGAATTTTGTGTATAGAACTTCGTGCCCACATCTTTTGTGTTCGATGAAGTATCTCCAAAAGACTCCGTTGCGTCATTTGATGATACAGAAATAATATTCAAGCCTATTTCTTGCATATACTGAGGATTTTTCATGTAATTATCAATTGAGTGTTTTGCGACAATCGTACTATGAATCTTCCGAATAATACTTGCTCGATTTCGAGTAAGTTGAAGATGTCGTGTGATCGTATTATCGATGATATCCATCTTGATAGTTGAGGGTGGTTGCGGAGAACTGACCCTTTGACTCGGATTCAGAGAATAAACTATTGCTTTGCGAGGAGATTCTCTTGATTGGAGTTGATTCCTCTCATGGAGATCATCAATTGGGGATTTTCTTCCTGTTGTCGATAAATTGCCGGAATCACGGACTTCAATTTCGTTGGAGTAACTTCCTTTCTCTAGAACATCTTGAAGTATTTCGCCTTTCTCGGCTGGGTGGTCACCAACGTGATTAATATTATTCATGTAGTAATGAAAATTGCGAAATGTTTCTTCCTCGGGAACGTAAAATAAAGCGAGTTCAAATAGATCCCTCATTACATCTTCATGCTCATGCTGCTCATTATTATGATGAGAATCTGACATCAACCATTGTAATGCTTGCATTTTCCAAAGTTCGTCGGCTACAGCACTCGGGACAAAAGGGAGATTTCCATACCATTCGCCTTTTCTCTTCGTTTTCAAGACTTTGATTTTCTCCTTTGGGAAATGTAACTTATTTGTCATCGAGGATGTTGATAAATGTTTATTCTTTCCATATGCTTTTTCGTGTAATTGTGTTACGTTCAGAGTTTCTTTCATTTTCTTTCTCATTATCTTCTGATTTTGAATCAGCTGCTGAATTTCCTTATCAAGTGTCAGTTCATATGCGAATAAAGAAGGGAAATCAACTTTCTCTTCCTCCAATTCCTCAGCGATTTGTTTCTCTCGTTGTATAGTCGCTTTCCTCGCGACTTCCTCTGCTTCCTTTCTACTTCGCTCTTTCTCGACTTCTTCAATGGTCTCGAGAGAGGGATTTAATTCACTTTCATGACCTTTTCCCTCTACAATTTTACTACCTTCTCGACTTCGGTACTTGGATTTTCGAGGAATATACATTTGATTTGGCAGGGGCATTAGCATAATAGGGAAGGAAGCTCTCTTGCCTTTTATTTCGATCATAGTCACCTTCGGCGTTTGAGGAAGGACGTCAACTTCGTCAGGATCCGCATCGATCAAAGCCTCGTTCAAAGAGTTTCCGTCTGATTTTTTTTCAATGGATTCTGCCGTCTCGATCCTATCATCGAAGACCTCTTCAGTTTTGTCACTTACTTGTCTTTCACCAGGAGTGGATTCGGAGGTCGGAAATTCTTCTTGTCGCGGGATCATACTACTTAGAATCTTTTTCTGGAGATTCAAGAGTTTTCTCAAATTGAGAGGGGTAAAGAACTCATAATGGTCATCAGATATAACGTCAGAATATCGATAGGGAATCTTTCGATTTAAAGCTTGAAGATATTGTCGCGAGTTGCTGTTAAATGTATTGTTTTTTGGGTTAATTTGCACAACTTTCATTGCCTCGTTAAGATTCGAGGAGTTTAAAGGAGCGGTCTTCAAAAGATCTACAAAATGAATCACCATATGTTGTACGATATATTAAATTCAAGTATACCTTGATTATCGTTGACATATTGATAACTACTAAAATAATTGCCACCAAGGTAAACCAACTACATAAATAATTAATTATTCATTGTCAAAATATTCAAGAAAACCTTACAAACTGTCTGTCAGATGGAGATAATTCTGCTTTCCCATCATCAGTCTTTTTGTATTTCTGAGCCTTTTGCTGAACAACATCTAAGCATAGATTAAAAACGAATCAGTACAGCCACTGAGGTCATAATACTCACCTCTTTTAAGTTTCTGTTCCTGTAACCCGTCATCGATACGTTTGGAGAAGCCGAAAAGCTAAACAATATTAAGAAATAGAAAGAAAATCATTTTCGAGAAAGTACCTTTGGAGGGACGACCTTGAAGTGGCTTTGTTGTGCAAGTCGATAACTTTCCAAACCTTTCAAGTAAAGTTCAAATTTGGTACGTTCAACAATTTTCTCTAAACGTTTTGTGAATTTGGTGAAATTTTTACGTTTAGTTCCTTTCCAGTTCTGAGAGTGAGCATGTGTATGTTCTATGTCACCATCGAGTGGATCGATTTGGTCCAAGTATGAGATAAGAGGATGATTTTGTAAAGATAATGGCACTCCTTCCAAGTTCTTATGCTGCATATGAGAACCTACCACAGCGAAGGAAGTTAACTTTGATACGGACTTAACTCTTCCCCTCTTCTTTTCTGATTCTTTTTCATTGTAGTCACCATGGTCTACGTAGTTTTTCTTCAATATGGTTTCAATATCTTGACGTGGAAGGAAGGGAAATAATAATTTCCCCAAAGCCACGTTCGCTGGGGTGTTATACTCATTAGAAAATGATTGCATATTTATCATTCTTTGTTGCTGATAATGTTCAATGTTACTTTGAAACTCATCTTCTAATCCACCAGAATCCTCGGAAAAAGCTATTGAATCTTGAAATGTTTCCGGAATAGAGGAAGGAATTTCGCCCTTATTCCGTTGAGATAAGATAAATGAACGAATGGACGAAGATGGAGCCTTCATTTCAGGTGGAGCGACTCCTTGAGAATGGCGAAAGGAAGGAAGAGCGACATCAGATGTTGATTGAGAGATTGTGCGAACGTCGACAAGACTTCTCTCATCTTCTTCCGACTTTGCCTTTAAGATTTGGGAATTCTCATCGATAAACTTATAAAAGCTTTCGTGTGCGGCAGTTAGTCCGGAGGAATGCATCATTAAGGAATCGTAATCTTCTTGATATTTCTTAAATAGATCTGAGTAGTATTGTTCTTTTTCTTTCAATTTTTGCAATTTATCCATATTTTCTTTGAGGATGAAGTCTAAAATAATTTTTTGAATTTCATTAGGATATGCGTGAATGGTGATTGATTTAGAACGATGAAAGACAGAAGATTCCTTCTCTTGTTTAATGGCAGTGATTGATTGATTTAAGTCTTTATTTTTCTGTTGCAGATCATGAAGCTTTTGTTTCATTTCATAAATTTGACCATGAAGAGAATCGTGTTCTTGAAGAGATGAAATATATTTTGCTTGAAGATACTCCAACCGTTTTCGCATGGGAAGGGTTATTTTATCCTGAACAATCATTTGCATCTTTCTTTGTAGAGAAGTCAGCTCTGTAATAATCTTTATATAATCTTTCTCCATATCCTTAATCGCTTGATTGTTATCGATAGGATGCTGTAAAAGATCTTGCGGAGTTGATACCGATGAAATGTTGTAATAAAGTTGCTGCAGATATTGCAAGATTCGATAGATTAATTGTTCTGGTAAGGGAACTGTGGAAGACAAGTATGAATTGAGCTGCTCATTCGTTCTGTTTGATTCCAAAGCCGCATTATGTTTACCGTCCGCTGATATCCAAATCATTTCATATATCTTGCGGCACATGACATCAATATATTGGCGCATTTCGCGCAACCAGTTCAAATGAATTAACCGTCGCTTCTTCTCTTCAACCGAAAGAGACGTTAGTTTTTTATTCAGGGTCGAATTAGCGCTTAAGGTCATAGCTAACTGATCAGGAAAACGTAATTGATTTTCCGCTCCAATGATTTCCTTCTTTCTTATTTGCAGGAAGAAGTCTCCTGGGGCTGATAGTTGCGACTCTCTTTCTCCATTCTTCACTCCATTTGCATCCAGCTTTGGTGGAGCCGATAACTTGTTATCTTCCCTCGACTTTGAGAAGAGTGATTGCCAAGAATTCTCAGGATTGTTTCGTTGCTGAAAGAATGGCTCAATTACCAATATTTTAGACATGTCAGGAAGCGTTATTGGAGGAGAACTCCCGTATCTTGAGACATCTCGTGAAGCGTTCATCATCTCCAACTCGTTTGAAAGAGGAATCGTGACATTTAAAAATTGTAAATCAGCAACGGCTTGATCCTCACCCTTTGCAATTTTCTCGAGAAACTGTCTTCGCTTAATATCTTCTTCAATTACGCAGTGAAACAACTCTATTGCGACCATTGCAGGTAAGATTTGAGGAAACTTTAACTTAAGAATGAGATTGTCAATCATAGACCGGATAGGAATAATAGGTACAGCATCGACATAAGTAGATTTAATCGTTTGAAAAGATTGCTGTTGTTGCTTTAACTGCTGTAAAGTCTCGCTAAAGGAAGGGACTGAGCATTCCTCCAATTGAAACATTGAAAATAAAAGAAATTGCATCATTGAAAGAGCATGATAATGAGCAAATTCAAACGACTGAACTGGGTGCGAAGTAGGACTGCTGCTCTTTTTCAGAGGGAATGAAATCTTCTTTCTACGTAAAATTGTAAGAACGAACTTGTTTGTTTTACCTATTTCCAGTCCTTCCCGAATAATATCTTCAAAAGTCTTTTCTTTCTCCTCGTTAGATGAGGCAAGCTCACCTGGAAAAAGTTGTACGACTTCTTTTCGTAGAATCTGCAGAATTTGGAATTGAGATAAGAACAAACCTTTACACTCATTTCTTTCTTCAACTTCAAGATCTAACGCTTCATTTACTTCATTATGCAAATTTGTTATTTGAGTGAAGATATTGTCTCCAATACATTCGTATAATTTCTGAACAAAAACCGTGGGATCTAATATATCTTCAGAATTCAAATCTTCGTTGATTTGTTCTAGGTCAAAACTTTCCTGGTCTGGCAATTCGAGGTCAAGCGATCCGATTTTCTCCGTAGCATCTTTAGACCTAGTTCTCTTCTCTGCCTTTTGGAACGTTCGTCCATAGCTCAAGATTGTCTCCACCACTTGCTTGGACAACAATTCAATCCAGTTAACATCAAATCGAAATCGCTCGCTTTCCAGTAAAGGATCCCAAAACGACATTGTGCACTCTAAAACGATCCCAAGTAGTCCAAACATGCATTCCAATACTGTGGCATATTTGTTTCTTTTATTCGTAATTAGTAGCTGCTTAGGAGCGAATTGAAATATATGTGAAATTAAATCCATACATATCTGATGTAAGCGGTAGGTCAATGATAAACTTTCATCAACGAGATAATTACTGAGTTCAAGGATTCGTTGCATCGATTCTAATTCATCTGAAACTTCCCGGAAGACAGCTTGCTCGATGCAACCAATAGTATTTAGCGTAGAAAGCGAATGATAACAAATTGAAATACTTTCCTGAATGTTGAACTGCAAATTCATATGATTAATGATAGCATAAGATAATTTCTTAGAAGGATTGGAACCGGTACGGTAGGAGTAAGAATTGATTGTATTGATATTGCTGCTGGGCAAAAACGGATTGCTGCCGATAGATTGTCTTTTCAAATCAAAACTGTTCCTAAGACCATCAGAACTCCTTCGGGTAATCGCTGAACCGCGTCTTCCATCTTTTCGTGATTTCCCACGCGTAAATTCTTGAAGCAATTTAACATACATTGCTGAACAAAGGTGGCTCCGTATTGGTCTAAACGCAACATCTATCGAGTTGGAATCAGGATTCAAATAATGAACTTCACTTGTATGGGGAGCTCTCGTCGATGACGCTGCCTGATTCGTCTTGGAAACTAAATTTGAAGATGTATGCATCGAGACTTTCGATATGGGCCCAGAAAACTTCTTTTTCTCGACTTTAGGTTTAATGATCTCCTTATCCGAATCGTCATCTTCTTCAGCCTCAATGTTCAAAGGAGTTAATTTGAACTGAAAAGTTTCAGGAATTTCTTTTTTCTCGCTTCCTTTTTGTTTCTCATCTTCGATTTTTGAGACTTGGAGCTCCGAAGTAACGGTTCGCTGGGGTATAGTTTCAAAGCCTGAATGTGAAGAGACGAAATTTTCCGCAAAGGTCTGATTACTCGCCGCTAGGGCGGAAGGATCACCAACGACTGATAAGGAAAGTTTTTGAAGTGAAGTTGGCTGAGAAACCATGCTTTTTCTGGATTCTTCATTCAAGGATATTTCCAAAGAATTTTCAGTGCGACTATCACATAGCGGAGTCACTACTTTCCTTTTACCTGATTGAGAGGTCATTAGTTTCCTTCCAAGAAGTAAACTCACATTATTCTCCTCCTTTTCTTCATCTGTGTCAGAAACACTATTATTATCCAAGTTTTCTTGTCCGTCGAAGAAGATATCATTATCAGATTTATTCGTTAGGGCTTTTTCTCTTATTGATATTCTGGTTTTTCTATTAGATGTGCTGCCTCGAGCTTCTGTCAAATTGTACTTCTCTTCTAAAGCTCTAATGAATTCTTCGTTTGTCATTGCCTCATGGCCAGTATCAGTCGCTCCGTCTGTTGACATTCTTCTCAAATTTCTTTGCTTTTGCTCTTGATAAACTTTTCTTCTTTCCTCTCTAGCATATTGAGCAACAGTATCTTCCAATCTACTTAAAGTATTGCTCATACTTTCGTCTTTTGCTTTGAGAGCTTGGGCCCGTTCTTTGAACAGAGTCCTTTCCTTATTAATTCGTTCATTCGTTTGAAGAAACTCTTCGCGTAAACTAATTTCTCGATCTTTGAGCAAGGTCAAAGTGCGGTCAATTTCATTTTGCTCCTTTAAACCGTTAAGATAACTATGATAATTTTCTCTTATTGAATTTTCTCGCTCCTCTTGAATCAGAAGATGTTTGTCATCGAGAGTTTTAATTAATCCTTTCACTAAATTTTCAGCGCGCTTTCGAACGAAAGGATCTGCTTTAGCACGTTTTAACCTGATTTCTTCTAAGATTATATTAAGTTTAAGTCGATAATTTTGAGAAGATGCAATCGATTCCTTTATTTCAAGTAAATTTTGATCTTGCTGAGATATGTGTTCATTCAATTGGGCAATAGTTGTTTTAAACCGATTTTCAACAACCTCTTTGATCTTGACAACATGATTGGTTTGATCTTTAAGCGTTGATTCAACACTTTCTAATTGATTCTTTAACATGGATGCTTCACTTTCCTTCTCGTGAATTTCCCTGCTTAACTGTCGGATTTCTTCTACAATATTAGTTTTTTCTTTTTCCATACTTCGCTTTATGCGATTAAATGAATGAGTAATAAATTGATGGCATTTTAATTTACTGTTATCAGCTGCAATAATTTGCTCCTTGGAGAACTCCATGGACAAAAGGGCTGTGGCATTATCTTCTCTTGCATATTCCAGTTCATCCTCCCTGACATCTTGACGGGTCATACCTTTTGGGATCTTAGGCTTGAGCCCAAGGTCGTTTAAAGATCTTTTCCAATTTTTCGCGTTAAAATCAATTCTTTCGTCCACTTCGATAATCTCACGATTTATCTTTCGAAAATGGAGATTTCTGGTTTGATATTCAATTGGTAAGGCAACTTCAGCTCGATAAATCTGATCTTTGATAAATTTAAGCTGATTTGACTCTTTCTGATTACTTTGCTCTGAATCATATCGAAGACTAATATTATCAATGGTATTAAGTTTCTCTGCTATGCTCCTTGTACAACTTTCCATATCACTTCGATACTTTTCAATATCATCCTCATCTTTTGGTTCCGGTATAAGCTCACTGAATCTGGAAGTGTCTCTGTTCACGAAATCTGGTGTTCGTGTCTTCCTCTGATTCGATAGCTTGGGAGAATTATTTTCCTTTTTCTTGATTTCAGATTGTAAGGCGTTTGCTTTCTCCAGTGACTGAAGAGCTGAGCTGAGGGAAGATGTGATACGAAACATGAATTTGTAACGAGCGAGTTGATTCTGTCCAGAGTTGTAAAATTCTGCAAAATTTGATTTTTTTTCTTTTTAATCTACTTGTTTGAAAAAGAATGGCGAAGAGATCGATTTCGTCAACTGAAGTGCAGTACATTAAAATTGGATGTGATCAAATGGTGAGAGGGGATGGTAGAGGTAAATTTTGGTTTTTCGAAACTTATTGGTCTCACTGCTCTGCAGGCCATGATGATTATAGAGCTCTTACAATCGAAAATGATGTATTTCCCCACGTGAATTCCTCGGCACGAGTGAAAACTCTTCACGGAGCGGAAGTTATTTGTAGTATTTCGGTGAGAATAATCTCTATGGCCGTTTTCTTCTTACCCTTTTTCATCAAGGTTGATATCGACAGTCCAGAAAGAAATCGAGAAGATGAAGGATCAATTACTTTCCATACAGATATATCTCCATCTTGTGCATATGGAAAGGATGATAAAGAAATATCTAATTATTCCTCTGATTTATCTGAGAAGCTACAGAGGTACGACTTCCTCAATTCTATGAACCAGTTTGACTCTTCCTAGCGCTTACTACGCGTGTCCTTATTTCCCATGGAAATCTTTATGTATACTACCCGGAAAATTTTCGTGGCATATTAAAGTTGATTTTATTGTAAGTGCTCATCTTCCATCCAATTTTACCAGTTTCTTAAAGTCTTTCAACCTCAAGATTTTACAATTAGATGGTCCAGCCCTCGATGTTTGCTCGATAGCGGCCTATGTTGCCTTTCAGAAGCTCCGAATTCCTGAATTTGAGCTAACAATAGGCAGAAATGAGCTTTCAGAGGTCCTTCAAGACTTCGAAGTCATATCCGATATTTCAAAATCCAAATTTTATGATTTCTCCGCCATTCCAATCATTGTCACTATTTCTAAGGTATGCGGACAAGCTTTCATCTTTCATTTGATTACAAATCTTTAGATCACCAATAAATCGTTTATTGTTGATCCAACGGTAATCGAACAACATTGCGCAGGTAGCATAGTTTCCTTTGCGATAGATAAATCCGGCGACAGTTGTGCAGTTTCGATAATGAAGCACGGTCCTATTTCTTTTCAAGATTTTTCAATCATGGTAGAGGTAATTCATGACTTCGAGAGTTTTGGTCATTTTATCTTATTTTTCTGTTCCTAGAAAGCTGTTTTAACTGTAAAGACGATCTACGTTCAAATTGACCGTTTTATCAACTCGACTTCATTCCTGACAGAGGACGAAGCGCTTTTTGCCGATTTAGCACCCAGTAGAAATGGCTTAATGGTGTAACTAATCTAAACTTTCGTATTGGATTGAAGGATTTGTTCCCTCTGCCGCAGGTCGTAAGAATACCGTAATTGACGCTCGCCATCAACGATGAGTATGTCATAAGACACACCATCTTTAATTTCTTCTTGAACCGAAATGTGACTCAATTTTGAATCAATGAACGCATCAATGTCAGGATATTCCATGATTGTGCCCACTACTACAATCCAAGAATGCCTTTTAGCTTCACAAATTAATCTTGGAATCGTAATGGTTACAGAGGAGTCATCAACTCTGTAAGTGAACCGCGCATCATTGGTGTCCTTATAATCAAGATATACACCCTTTGTGCACAGTACGGCAACAAATAATGATTCTCTTTGACCGATACACCAAACTTTATGCTTATCGGACTTCATGATTGATTCATCTTCGTTGGAAGGAAGAATGGGAGATTTCTTTATCATCTGAGCTTTTCCGTTACCTTTAAAGGAAAAGGAGGGAAAGATTTTTTTCTTTTCTCGAACTTTTGCATTGTCTTCATTTGATTGCTTCGAATATTCTTTCACAATATGCTTATCGAAGAGAGGGATAGGCCAAAAAAATCGGACATGTGAGCTGAAGAGATTTCTCACAAATAGACCAGAAAGAGCTTCAGGGGCGAGGTATGTGATGAGCATGATGTCCTGGATTTGTTGAATAGCAGGATTATGAGTATTATGAATTCCGAAGCCAGAAATGCTCTCTGATCCCAATCCTGATTGAGACCAAACTGGTACACCACGTAAATTGGCTATCCAGGGAAATTGTTGAAATCCACAGTAATGAGGATTGTACAACTCAAAAGAGGAAAAAACTAATCCATAAGTTGGACGCTTATAAACATTAAGTTTAATACCTGTGTAAACCTGCCCTTTACTGAAATGCTCGTATTGTTGCATGCTAGATGCAAAAGAGACGTTAGAAAAGAAGAGGTAGGATAATGGCCAGAGATGTTTATTCTTTGTTAAAGCTTTCTTGCTCTGGTAATTTCTAGTTTTCTCTGCCATTTGGGGATGAGTTATTAAGCCTGCGCTCCAATAAAGTGGCGTAAATTCATCGATAATATTTGAGTTTTCAAAGGGTTGGCTATACAAAAAAGGTAAATCATCTAGGTCATGACTCATGCGGATATTGTGGATAAATCCATCGAAATGCAAGGCTTGTATAGCTTCGGCCTTTGGTACCCAATTTGTGGTGAGGAGAAAATCCGTCAGTGCAGTTACAGAATGGGGATTTGGACTTATTCCTTGGTTCAGAAGATTAACCAGCTGGTTAATATTGTGATCAAAAACTCTCAAACGTGTTCGTGCAAATGCGCGGGCGCTAGCTACGAAGAAAAAATAAATATTCGCATTTCATTTGCTACCACCAGTAAGCAACTTACCAGTAAAAGTCGCAACGCCTAAAAGTGGATCTGTTCCAAGCATAAGCTGGTACACAATTCGATCTATGATCAACCCAGCCTTTTCTCGCACTCTTTCGTCCTTCGCAAAATCATACAAATTTAGTAACGCGCTGATGCTATAAGGAAGATAGACATGAGAGTTGACCTCATATGCTCCTCCAGCGAATACAGCACTGCAATGGATATCTAGGTACCTATCCAACAATTGGCACTCAATAACTTCCATCCAATCGTTACCACATTGACCAAGCTCAGATTGAAATTGAAAAAATAAGTATGCTGAGCCCAAAGTCATAAACAAATGGTTTTCCGACCAGAACACTAAATCATCCAATGAATGTTTACTCTTCAAATCACAATACTTCGGAGGCCAGAAAGGAAAGTCACGCAAGCATGAAGTGATCATTTCAGTCACATCGTGAAAATACGTATTCCCGTTTTCAATTTGAGTTGAGACCTTCCGAGATAAAAGAAAAAGGATTCGAATAAGAATAATGATAACAAAATCGCATTCACTTTCACAATTCCGAACTTTTTGAAGATATTTTTTCAGGATTCCTTCATCATATTCTCCAATCTCGACTATTTGATGAACTAACGTATGCTTATTCCTCCTTTCACATTCGGCGCAATACTCTCGTAAAAGTGTTCGTCTAGCTTCGAAGTCCATTTGTACTAATATGTACTATGTTCAACTCTAAGGCATCTGGAGAAGTGGCAGTGGAAGTGGAGTCGCAAGACCGCAAGATTTGAAGATTTGAAGGATTGAAGACAAATTTTGGAAGAATTTTTTAGTGTGTGTGGCGTAAAACACAAAAAAGTGTTGGACCAGTTTATCGCGAGTCAACCTTTCCAATTAAAATCAGCTCTTTCCTCAAGTCCTTGTGTACCATCACAATGAATGCCAAACCATTCACACATGAAGGTTGCACAGTTCGGTGTTAATAAGCACTGCACTTTTCAGTGAAATAACAAAGCGATTTTCGCGAAACTCGATTTTTTCTGTTCATTATCTATGTCTTCAATCTGCAAAAGAACATTGATAGCCGCAGTGCCGACTTACCTAAAATTGTGTGGTGGGTTGCACAATCATTTACAAAACATGGCAGACAAAGATTACGACTCGGATGAATCAGAAGAAGTTCAAGAGGAGAACTTAAAGGAAGAAAAGATTGATGAACCTCAAGAGGACACAACATTAGCCAATCCTGATGTTGTTACCAAATATCAAGAGGCTGCAAAAATTGCCCAAGCTGTGTTGCTGGAAGTCATTCCTCGAGTGAGTCAGAAGCTGCTTTTAGTATGATATATTTAATTTTTGTTTGTAGTTGACCTCAGGAGCAAAAATCGTGGATATTTGTCGATTTGGAGATGAATTAATCGAGCAGGTGATAACTAATAAGTTATCTTAACTTCCACCTAACATCTTCTTCTTAGAAAACTTCAACGATTTACAAAGGTAAAAGTAAATCTGGCAAGGTCATCTTGAAAGGTGTTGCTTTCCCTGTGTGTATATCTGTCAACGATGTGATTTGCCACAGTTCGCCACTGGAGTCTGATGAAACAGTAAGTAAGAAAACACATTTAATTGGATGATGAGGAACACGAAATTGGTGATGCTTGTTTGCAACATACTCTGTTATTTGCTTACAAATTATGAACTTCTTTCACCTCGACGGTCCATATATAACTTTACAGAAACCTTCACGTAGTCTGAAATATATCGACTAGCTTCTAGAGCTGACTGTGACCCTCTATTCTTATGGTTGATAATTTTCCGATTTTTTGAAGTTGATTCTACATTTTATTCCTTTACTGTCTGAGCTTTTCTCTTATTTCATTTCGTGTTGTTAGTACCCTGTACTTGCTGAGGGAGATTTGGTGAAAATTGACTTAGGTGTGCACGTTGATGGATTTATTGCTGTAGTTGCGCACACTGTTGTAGTTGGTGGTGATGGTGCCCTTACTCCAGAACAAATTGAAGTCCGGAACAATGTCATCAGTGCTGCATACACCGCAGCCGAGGTTGCTGTTCGGTTAATGAAGCCCGGAAATACTAACAACCAAGTGACACAAGCCATTAAACAAGTAGCTGAAGCGTTTGATGTTCGCCCAATTAGTGGTTCTATCATGCACCAAATGAAGCAGTATGTAATTGACGCCAATAAAATGATTCTCTTAAGAGATGAGCCAGAACAGAAAATTGAAGCTTGTACTTTCGAAGTTGGAGAAATTTACGCGATTGATGTCGCAATGTCATCTGGCGAGGGAAAGCCTGTTGAGAAAGGCAACCGAACGACGGTTTTTAAAAGAGCTGTTGATAAGAAATATGCCTTGAAGAATAAGTCCTCAAGACAATTTTTCAATGATGTGAATAAACGCTTCCCAACGCTTCCATTTTCAATCCGATCTTTGCCTGACGAAAAGGCTGCGAAATTAGGTGTTCGGGAGTGTGTTAATCACGATCTTTTACTCCCTTACCCAGTCTTGCATGAAAAGAGAGGAGACTTCGTTGCACATGTGAAAGTGACCGTACTACTATTACCATCGGGGAACACCGCCCAAATAACTGGCCTACCACCATTCACTTATATTCAAGCTATCCAATCCCAAAGCAACGAAAAAGGCGAGCCTGTGTCTGTCGAAGCTGATATCGATAAGAAACTTTCTGCATCACTTCCAATCGGCTTAACCTTAAGCAAAGTATTGCAAGAGAAGAAATCTGTAAGCTTGCCAGAACCAGTTGTGGAATTGTTGCAACAAGTTCCTGTCGAAAGTAAGAAGAAGGCCAAGAAAGCCGCGAAAAAGGCTGCTGCAAAAGCTGAAGAAGCGAAGTAAGCTCTTTCATTTCGAACACTTTGTAATTATTAAATAAACATTTTAACTCAAACACTGATTGAGATTGAATGAGCTTATGCTAACTTTTCTGAACACAAAAGATGAGAAATAATCAAGCGATGAGGAAAGAGTGAAGAATATACAGCAGAAATACAAACGACACAAAAAGAAGCTACAACGAAAGCATGCTGTCAAGCTTTTTCATCGTTGACGGGCGGGCTTTCTGGACCTTTAACGTCCTTATTCAGAGAGCTAAGTTTATGGTTGGCCACTTCTTTACTCAAATCTTCACTCATAAAACGATAAATTGTTAATCGTTCAGGAGGAGCAGGTGAGAGAATATTTGAAGAATTTTGGCTTCGGTAGCCTTCTAAGTAAAAGTATCGTTTCCTTTGAAACTCCTCCAATGCATTCAAATTGTGGTTCAAGGTTAAGAGAGGTTTCACAGATTTTGCCGTTGAAGATACCTTTTTCCGAGCGGCACTTTCATCATTTTGAGAGTAATTGCTTGTTTCTACATTACCAGATGTCTCCGAAACTTGAGAGCTGTTCTCAGGGGATATCTTTTCATCGGCGAGGATCCAGGGATGACATTTGGCGTCTGATGCATTATACCGCGATTGAGGCTCAGGATGCAGTAGTTTACACAAAAGCTCTTTTGCAACGAAGCTTATTTTGTCCCATTTCGAATCTGTAAAGGAACTTATAGGATGCTACGATAAAGAACTAAGAAACTAAAGTAATACATTCGAAATATCCCCTTACCAATACTGCTGTTTTCCCATGAGGAAACGGTAACTGCCCGGACAATAGAATGTAAAGGAAAACACCAAAGCTCCAAATGTCTGCTTCTCGGGAAGTACATAGGTTTTCAGACTGAAATAATTCCATCAACTCCGGAGCTCGGAATTGCTCGTCGACCAGCAATCTTTTCTTCGTATCAACATTGACACCATTGGGTTGGAATTGAATTTGATTTCGACGATGTTGAATTGTTTCCATAGAATCGAAGCCAACAATTTTCACGTGATTATTTATTCTATCGCTAAACCTTTGATTGGCGAGAACAATATTTTCAGGAATAAGATTACCATGAACGACTCCTCTGCTGTGGAGGTATTGAATACCCGAAATAATTTGATTAGCAAAGTGAATTACGTCAACCTCAGCATAATGACGATTCTGAAGAATCGCATTCACTAATTCTCCTCCTTTTAAATATTCCAAGATAAGAAAAAACTTCGAATTTGGGCCTCCAGAATCATAAACCGAATGCAATTTCATGATGGAGGGGTGCGATAATTGAGATAAAATATTTAATTCGTAGCGGAAATCTTCGAACTCCTGGCGTTTTAATTCGGATACCTTGATTTCTTTAATAGCAAACCTTTCCTTTTCATCTTTAACGCTGGTAGCCTTATATACAATCGACGTTTTACCAATCCCGAGTTTTTTCATATAACGGTACTCATTGAACGGGTAGCGGTTAATATAAGGGACGTCCAAATCTGAAGAATTCACTAAACCAAAACGATGTTGCGCGATATGTTCAATATCAAATTTTTCGACTTCTTCTTTCACAACCCCTTTTCCCATCCCATCAATACTATAATATCCCTCTTCATCAGAGATGGAATTATCGTAGAAATTTTTCGCAACTCCAATACTCCCACCCATAGCGGTTAATCTGATAGTGTAGTTTCACGATTAATCTTTTTCAAAAATTTACCCCACTCACGACATCTATGTCGAAAATGATGATTCGCAATTTCCGCGTTCTAACTCCATCTCTTCTGAGGAGAAGTGTGCATGTTGAGGCAAAGATTGAGGCTTTAGGACTCAAGCTTCCTCAACCCGCAGTTCCAAAAGGAAGTTTTGTAAATTTCGTGGTTGTTGATAATTTAGCTTATCTTTCTGGCCACCTTCCACAAGTAAGACCTTCTTCTAGAACTGTCCGAATCTCTCTTACAAGCTTTTTTGAACAAGCCTGTTGATGGACCGCTGTTCGTTGGTAAGGTTGGGAAGGAACTAACTGTGGAGCAAGGATACGAAGCAGCCAAATTTGTTGGATTAAACCTTTGCGCAACTTTAAAACATAATCTTGGAGATCTCGATAAAGTGAAGAGAGTTGTGAAGATATTGGGATTAGTGAATTGTGTTGATGGATTCACGCAACAACCGGCGGTAATAAATGGTTGTTCCGATCTCTTTCTAAAAGTTTTTGGTGAGAAGGGACAGCACGCTCGCTCTGCCTTGGGCACTAACTCTTTGCCTCTCGGGGTTCCTGTTGAAATAGAGGCTATTTTCGAAATCGAGAAGCATTAGAAGAAGGAAATACGTGTGATTCATTTGCCATATCTCTTAAATACACCTATCTCTCTACTTTTAGTGCCTTCTGAAAAAAACTAGTAAGAAAAAGCGTAGAGAGAACGAGAAACTAAGAAACCATTTGTTTAAATGCGTAAACGCCACGATTATCACATAGAGTACGTTGTTTAGATAAATCTACATAAATTGATGATTCAAGTTTTTAATGACCGCCTTTCTTGGAGTATTGCTTCTTGGCAAGAGAGTACAAGAGGGTACCCTAAAATTTGAAGAGATAAGAACTTGTTATTGGGATAAAGTGGGGACTTACCAAAATCGCAATTCCAGATCCAATTCCTCCAAGTAAGCTCATTGGAGTTTGGAACACGATACAAGAGGCAACGATAATGACAACTCGCTTCAAAGTATTTGCGACAGAATGAGTAACAGGATTGAGCTTCTCAAGAGCCAAGAAAGATGCCTCATTGTACAAATAAAAGGCTAAACCAGATAGAAGGGAATATTTAATCACATCCTTGCCCGTTCCTGCCTTCAACACTTGATTGTAGACCGCAACAGCATCCTTCACATCGAAGATTGCAACTAACGGCAAAGTAGCAACTAATGCAAGGATAGTTACGACAGCGTAGGTATTTTGTGGACCCAAAGACTTGGCCCAAGCCTTATTCATAACACCCTTGGAAACAACATTCTTAAATGCAGCGGCTTGATTGGCGAGAGATGCGGCAATTAAAGCAGTCCAGGTAAAAGAAAGTTCCTTTAAAGAGGCTAAACCAACACCTCCAATAATTGGGATCAATGAAGCATAGACAAGGGGATGGTCAATATCCTAACAAGTATAAAAATTGGGCGAAAGGAAAGAATACATGCTACCTTCAGTAACAAAGCATTCGTGGCGGCAGCAAAGACTGGTTCTCCAGCCTTTACAATCTGTCCAAACGAAACGGCACCGGCACCAAGAGCAAGCACAGAGAAGGCATGAGCCAAAGCAGCCCACAGACCAACTGGGGAAAGTTCTTTCCAATTCTCGGCAGTGAGCTTCGGGGCAGGTCGTAATCCTGTTAGCCACAGTGGTAAGACAAACAGAACGCCAACAAGCAACTGCGTATTCGTTTAAATAAGAAGAAAAGACTGAAGATTAAGTTACCTGTGCTGCGGATAAAGCCCTATCAACAATGTTAATAATTAAATATAGGTATTATAGGTCTTACCAATGGGCGTTTGCCTGTCCATGCAAATTCTTTCCCAAAGCATTGCAAGCTTTCTTGTTGTAAATGTTGTAGTAGATATTTCCAAGATACCAAACGATCAAATAAAAAGTCAGTTTAGTGTTTTCATTCCAAATGGCAGATAAGAAACCGCCCTTCTTCTCTGTTGTCTGGCTTGCTGCACCACTGCTTGCTGTTGCCGATGTGGCAGTAAAAAGAGCCGTCGAGCTTTCACGAATCACAGGGGCCTTTTTTTGAACATAATTCGAAGTTGATAATCGGGCATGATTCACAGATCTTGGCTTTTCCAATGAGAAAGCCGTTGCGGCAAGGACGCTGGCGAGGACGAAGATAATGTTTGTTGTTTTCATTTTCAGAGCGAGGAACAAATTCGATCTAAGTGGATTTGAGAAATTTTGCTTTTTGTTGTTGTGTTTTGAGTGTGATAAGGGTCGCACTCTTGTGGTTGCAGTGGAGGATTTGAGTCAAATCCTTCGTATTTGTGTACGTAAGCAGAAGGTAGAAATCTATTGAAACAAGAGAAACCTTTATTTTGAAGATGACGTATGACAAATTATTTTATTTTTTACGTCGTAATCCAATAAGATGAAACTTCGACAGCTGTTTTCTACGATTTTTATCTTTCGCTTTCTCTGTCTTTTCCTCATTCAGACAAATTATGTGCCTGATGAATATTACCAGTTTTCTGAGCCTGCCTTTGAAAAAGTTTTTGATATCGGGTTAATGTAAGTGAGTTATTTCCTTATAAAGACGATCCCACAAAGCCTTTTTCCAGAACGTGGGAGTGGAAAGATAGCTGTCAAATTCGATCTTATGTGCCGCTGATTCCATTAATGATATTTTATCAATCTTTTCGGATCCTGAAAGTACGACGACCTACCATTCTACACACTTTCTTGAACGATGTTATTAGTTGCAGTTTTGGATCGGCAATGTTTTGCATATCCTCCCCAGATTTCTTCAAACTATCTTGGCTCTTTTGAGTGATATGGTTTACTTTTGTCTTGCAAGGTAATGGTAGTGGATTTTTAGTCTTTTAATAACTAATGAACATAGAAAGCTGAAGGACGAAAAATTCGCGATAATCGCGACCGTCGTGAACCTGTCGTCATGGTGGAATGGCTATATGTTGATTCGGAACCTTCACAATTCAATCGAGTATTGTTTTGTCATATTAAGTATTTATTTGACCTTTTTCGAATTTTTAAATTTCAAATCTGAGCTCCTAGCTGTTGTAATTACCTGTGCTATCTACCTTCGTCCTTCTGTTGGATTAATTTTGGTAAGTTTTGAAAATGCCTGCATTTATCTTAAGTTAAACTTTCTCTTGATTAAGGGGCCTTTCTTTGGGTTTTCTCTCTTGAAAGGAGTTATAAACAATAACGAAATTCACCGGGTAAGCAGATTGGACCCTGTCAAAATATTTCTTTCACCACATATTTGCAGATGATTTCACCCTCCCTCGTTACAGTTATCTTTTTAATTTGCTTTGACTCCTTTCTGTTTGGAGAATTTACTGTACCACCACTTAATTTTTTTATCGAGAACATCCTCAACAATCGAGCTGTTTCTTTCGGTACATCCTCGTGGCATTGGAATTTTACTTCAGTAATTCTATAGCAGTTAAAATTGAACGCCATTGAGATGTTCTTATGTAGGGATTACCTGTGCTACTTGGTTTGAACGGCATCCCATTCGTGTATCAGCTGTTTTCGACGCAACAGCTTGATCAAATCAAGTAAATATGCACAACTGTGAATCGTTATTGTCATACATGGTCTTTTTGTAGGATATTCGTACTTATTGCTTTGTCTTATCCATTGTCACTGGTGATGCTGACTTCTCATCAAGAGCATCGCTTTTTATTAGTAACTTTGCCTCTCCTGAATCTTCTTGTCGCACAATTTTGGGAGAAGCGCATTATGTATGAGGAAAAACTTCCCTCAAAACGGAAATTTTATTGGAGTTCCTGCTTTTCATTAAGCGTAGTTCTACATGTGCTTCTTTTGTGGTATTTACTTTTGTATCATCAGGTAGGATCTATCACTTGCTTCGTCAGATTAAATCACAAGATGTTAGAGCGGAACAGAGCAAGCTTACATGTTTCTTCGGAGAGAAATCCAAGGAAATTCGAACAAAGGTATGTTTATTTGTGGCTGTATTAGGTTGGCTATGGTTGATTCTCGTCTCAGGTCGAAATCTCGTGGTACTTGGAGCGCCTTGTTTCACTTTTCCTGGATATTCCTTTCTTTTCGATGAAAATCACCCTTCTATCATAATTTCTGTAGAGTGTAGTTCACCTCCATGGTAAGCTTGCGAAAAGTGTTTTGAAGCGTGCTTTACCTAGCCATAGGGAAGGATTGGAAAATTTCGACTCTGACATTTCCGGCCATTCCATTCGCTTACTCCAAAGGAGCAAAGAGCTGCAAACTGAAAATGACACCATTTATTTCCTGACCTTTGATGCCTACCAGAACTATATTTCAATGATCATTGCGAGTTCTGAGTTGGAACTTGTAAGAACATTCCCCCCTTTCAATTCATGTCTTATTTATATGTTAGGTGAAAAGAATACCACATTCCTTCTTCAAATACGATTTTGATGATGTATATCCAAAGCGTGAAGTGTTAATTTTTAAAAATAAAAGATAACGTCCAAGCATAGTGTAATAAAATAAAAAGTTTTCCTTATGACCTTGTGAATTTCTGGGAAAATTGATGGAAAATATGAGGAATTTAGGTCCTTGTCTCCCAAAAAGGAAAAAATCATTGATTGGACGGAGTAATTACACAAAGTTAGACTATTTCGAAATGTTGAATAATGTCACTGGTACGACGATGACCTCTTCTTTCTCTTTTTTTTCCCTTGTTATTTAAAAATTACGTAGACGCAATAGAATTAGTTGTGAAACTCTACGCACTCTTGCTCGAATCTCGAGGAAAGGAACCTGAGGACTACTTCACAACTACATTGATTCTCGCAATCTGTTTGAATAAGTTTCCAACAACTTCTGTTTGGGTTTTTGAGGTAGCGCTTCTGAAATTTCATTCTTTTGAATTCTGATTTACTCCATAGATAATCGACTATTTGGTGCATGAAGTTAAAGCTGATTTTATTGGAGAAGTTTCAGGCCATTGGTCCGTGGAGGCATTAAAGTTAAAATGCTTAAGGAATCTTCTTAAATTTGGCTGCTTTGACGAAGCTGAATCTACCTCATTAAGCACAGCATCCTTAATCCCATTGCTGGAAAATCGTGCCTTAGATCCCAACCTTCGCTTCCAAGTTGTCAATTTACTACAAGAAAGTTTCTGTAAAGGAAACCAACAAAATTTTGATATAGGCTCTGAATTGAAGATTGCTTTAGAGTTTGATTTGATTTTAGAAGGATTAATCAGCGTTGGATTTGAGTTTACTGGAAATCAGGTCATAAAGGACGTAGTTATTCCACACGTTCAAAATCGGCTGCAGTATTTGCATCTACTTCCTTTCAATGTTCCTAAAATTGGGTTATTTTATTGTTTGGGCAGCCTCAAAATTCCGGTAAGATATTCTTCAGTGTTGCGTCAAGAAACCCATCAATCAGAGATGGAGTTAACAAATAGCACAAAAATCAACCTTTTTAATTTCGCAGAAGCTATCGTGACATCAAAACCTATTTTGTTAGTTGGTTATGGGGGTAGTGGGAAAAGTAGTGTTGTTAGAGAATTATCAAGAGCGACTGGAAATGACAAGCATTTGATTGTTTTACATATCAATGATCAAACAGATTCAAAATCTTTAATAGGAAGTTACGTTTGCACTGATATCCCTGGAGAATTTATTTGGCAAAATGGAATCATCACAAAAGCTGTACTGAATGGATATTGGCTGGTAATTGAAGATATCCATAAAGTTCATTTGGATGTTATTTCAATGTTATCTTTTCTCCTTCAATCGCGTTTATTAATCCTACCACACCGAAATAATCCAATTAAAGCCCATCACAACTTTAGGTTAATTGGCACAGTCTCAATTCCGAGCAGTAGAAGCTCAAAGTTGGATGAAGAAAGGATTACCCAATTTTTCTTAAATCCGTCAACTGTGTCAAGTTCATTAAGAACATTTGTTCACCTTTTTAATATTGTTATTTGCCAAGAATTAAATAGCGAAGAAATTATTAGCATCGCCTCAAAAAAGTATACCTCGATTCCTCCTTATATTTTTAGTAGATTGACTCATGGCTTGGTTACCTACGGCCAACAGCAATCGATCTCATCGAATGTTCATGACATGTTTAAATTATTTCAACGATTCGATCGATATTTTAATTCACAAGTGACAGATAATCACTACATTAGTGATAAAGTGAAATTGCAAATGGCTTTGGATATATTCGATGTGATTTGCGGGAAGATACGATCGAGAGACAAGACAATAATGGAGATGAAATCTCTCGCTTCTCTTCTAGGATTCTTTGAACATGATGTTGATTTTTTAACGACTTCCTATCTTCCAATTCTTGAGTTGCGACATTTACGGGACGATAATGAAGCAAATAGTGAAGTCGTTCGATCCCATTTAATTGCTGGACGTGCTTCAATAACTACCGTTGCTCAAATCTCCTCTACTATGGGAACAAGTATTCAAAATTTTGCCTTAACCAATTATTCCAAAAGATTCATAGAAAAAATGGCCGTATGCGTTCAGAATAAAGAGCCTGTGCTTTTGGTGGGTGAAACTGGATGTGGAAAGACAACCACGATTCAAGAACTTGCCAGGCTACTTGGAAAAAAATTACTTGTTCAAAACTTAAGTCTCTCAAGTGATCTTAACGATTTATTAGGAGGATATAGACCAGTGACTATTCGTCAGCTGTTATTGCCTCAATACGAAAGGTTTGTTCGAATTTTTCAAGCCACTTTATCTTCATCAAAGAACGATGAATTTCTAAAAATTTGCGCGGATTGTTTCAGAAGCCAGAAATGGATGAAGTTGGTAAAAGCGTTTGGGAAGGCCTGTGGAAGTGCCATAAAGAAGCTCAAGCATGAAATCAAGGAGAAAACTGACGACTTCAGCGTTAAAACTCTTCAAGACACATTAGATGAATGGAGTGATTTCGAAGCTTCCACCAAGCGATTTGAGTTAAATTTTCATAGAATTGAGAATGGTATGGCTTTTATCTATCAGAAAGGTCTTCTTTACGAAGCAATGGAGAAAGGATATTGGATTCTACTTGATGAAATAAACTTAGCTGGATCAGAGACTCTTCAGATTTTAAGTAGCATATTAGACTTCAAGAATGACAAAATATACACTGATTTTAGTGAAAACACCGAAGGAATTCAGATTCATCCTGAATTCTTTCTTTTTGCCGCGATGAATCCTCCTACAGATATCTGTAAGAAAGAACTTCCCGAAAGCTTGAGAAATCGCTTTACTGAGTTTTATGTGGAAGAACTTGTGCATGCCCAGGATCTACAAACGATCGTTGCTCAGTATCTGAAGGATGTCCCTGACGCACCGATTTCAGATATAGTTAAAGTTTATCTTGCTTGTCGAGAAGCTTCTCAGACCAATCTCGAAGATGGTGCAGGTCAAAGACCAAGATATTCCCTTCGCTCACTCACTAGAAGTTTAAAATCTTGTTTGAGCTACTTTAAGATTGGTTTACGACCATTTCGCCGGTGTCTATACGAAGGTTTCTTACTGAACTTTCAAAGTATGTTAAACGAGAAAGGAAGATTATTTATGGGCGAGTATCTTCGACAATGCTTCTATGCAGAAGGAAAAGAAAAAGATCTTGATTATCCTCCTCAACGTCCAGGTGGAAAATCTTCCAAACCTGACGACTGGACCTTACTGAAACCGTTTTGGTTACGAACAGGATCTGAAGTACCCGTAGATTGGAGTAATCTTGAGGTAAAGGTTGACAATACACGTCCGAACCGTGCTTTTATTCAAACTAGAGCCGTCCAAAAGCATATTCGCTCCATTACCTCCGCGATAGCAGCTAACGTTGGTGCTGTCTTATTGCAAGGACCAACTTCAACGGGAAAAACAACGATGATTCAGTATATTGCTGCTAAGTGTGGCTTTCGGTGTGTTAGAATTAATAACCATGAACAGACAGATATACAAGAATATATAGGGAGTTATGTCACTGGTCCTGACGGGACTTTGATTTTTCAAGACGGTCTATTAGTTCAGGCGTTGAGAAAAGGGCATTGGATTATTTTAGATGAATTAAACTTAGCTCCTTCGGATGTATTGGAAGCTCTAAATCGATTATTAGATGATAATCGCGAATTATTAATTCCAGAAACAGGGGAAATTGTGAAGCCAGCCGAAGGTTTCTTCTTGTTTGCTACTCAAAATCCTCCTGGTCTTTATGGCGGTAGAAAACCACTGTCATTAGCTTTTCGAAATAGATTCGTAGAGGTTAACATTCCTGAACTTCCTTCGAAGGAGATCGAAGAAATCATTAGCAAAAGTTGTTGTATTGCGCCAAAATTTAGTGCAATGCTGGTTAAAGTGATGCTTGAACTGCAAAAGCATCGACAAAATTCAACCTTACTGTTGGGAAAGCAAGGAGCAATCACAGTTCGAGACCTTGTGAAATGGGCAAACCGCGAGCCGCAGAGCGCTGACGATGTGTTGAAGCAAGGAGAACTGAAAGTGAAAAATCTGTGATTTTAGATATTCTTTCGACAGTTTGCAAGGTAAAATGGAGTCCAGATGAGCTATTCTCGCTATCCTCGGATTTGCGAAATGCTTTTGAAATGATGAAGTTTAAGCAACTTTCTGTTGTGGGGGTATCTGGCTTTGCTGTTACCGAATCGTTGAAACGAACGTGGAACTTGGTGTGGACTGCTTTCGAGCATGCCGAACCTGTGCTGCTTATTGGAGAGGCTGGTTGCGGAAAGACTATGGTTGTGCAGCTGTTAGCTGCATATCAATCAAAGCAATTAAAAATCTTAAATTGTCACCAATCTACAGAAACCTCCGACTTGATTGGGGGCTACCGTCCTGTGAGAGGGAGAGAGGCAGCAGATTCCAAATTGCGTGTGCTCTTATATGAATTGAAGTCTACTTTAGACTCTTTTTCTCATGTTCATCCTTTAACTAATCTCATTAATGGAGACACTTTGCCCGACATAGACTTGAAAGAACTCTTAGTGACTCTTCCTTCAAGATTGAATGATGTTCCCGATGAATCGGTTCGAGTGTCGATACTGCGAATCATTGAAGAATTAAAAACCGTGCGACAAAAATTAGCCGCATTATTTGAATGGCAAGATGGTCCAGTTACTGAAGCAATGAAAAATGGTGACATTTTATTAATTGATGAAATCAATCTTGCAGAAGATGCAGTAATTGAAAGAATCAACAGTGTATTAGAATTTTCGCGGGAGCTCACCCTCGCTGAGAAGGGAGGTACTGATATAGAAAAAATCGTAGCAAATCCAAATTTTCGGATAATTGCAACCATGAACCCTTCTGGAGATTTTGGCAAACGGGAGTTAAGTCCAGCACTGCGTTCACGCTTTACAGAAATATGGGTTCCACCTCTTTCTAATGAGATCGAAATCAAAGCAATTATCCAAGAAATTTTATCTATCCCAATAGACCTAAACAACACAGCTATTCATGAAGTGAAGTCTTTCCAAAATTTGTCTGAGTTCATTTCGTTCAACATGTTAAATTTCATCAAGTGGATCAACCGTCGCCTCGCAGAAGACTGTGGGAGTAAGGCAGTGATTACCATACGAGAAATATTAGCGTGGAGTACATTTATTAACGAATTCAATCCAAGCTCTGGAGAACAGGTTTTTCTCGCATATTTGCATGGCGCATATTTAACAATTTTAGATGGATTGGGACTAGGTATTTCTGCGAATCGGAGTATTATTAAGAAAATAAAGCAGGATAGTTATGATTATCTTTTGGATACTTGTCCGATTCACTGGCAAGAAAAGTTGAGAGCTTCCATTGAGTCACTCGCTTTCCCTAATACTAAGAAGCTCGAAGCTCCTCAATTGACAAATTCAGAGTTTGTAATTGGGGTGTTTTCAACTCCACTTGGTTCTCTATCTTCCAAAGTAGATGAGAATTATACTCTTGAATCTAATACAGCAGTTTCAAATCTTGGAAGAATATTGCGTGCAATGCAGATACGCCGACCAGTTTTAATAGAGGGGCCCCCTGGTGTTGGTAAGAGCTCTTTGATATCGAATTTAGCGATGGCTTCTGGGCATAAATTAATCCGCATTAATTTATCGGAACATTCAGAATTGTCTGATTTATTAGGTTCGGATTTACCAATTTCTTCTGGATCGATACAAACTGAAACTGAGTCTACAAACAAGTTTAAGTGGTGTGATGGAATTTTTTTGACAGCAATGAAGCAAGGATATTGGGTTTTGCTTGATGAGCTGAATCTTGCCCCACAAAACGTTCTAGAAGGATTGAATGCGTGTTTCGATCATCGAAAGGAAGTTTTTATACCTGAAATCGGTCAAGTTGTGAGTTGTGCAGATTCTTTTCGAGTTTTCTGTACTCAAAATCCCATGGCCGAAGGAGGAGGGAGAAAGGGATTACCAACTAGCTTTTTGTCCCGCTTCACTAGAGTCTTTGTCGAAGCATTAAGTGAGAACGAAATGTATGAAACTGTTTTGAAAGTAATAGAGAATAAACTCAGTTCAGAAGACCATCCATTACGAAGTTGCTTTGCGAACGAAGAAATAAATCAGTTGCTGCTTCGAATGATTAAGTTTGTTTCCTTGCTAAACACAGAAGTGCTGAATGGTAACCTTGGGAGATCTGGGAGTCCATGGGAATTCAACCTTCGTGATTTATTTCGGTGGTTTGAATATATTACATCTATCTCAAAGGATCTGTCAAACGAAGCAATAGTTGATGGGGGAATTAAGCAATATTTATTGCATTATTCAATTTATCTCATTTTTCTGTCTCGAATGAGATCACTCGAAGACCACTCAAAAATTAATCAACTATTCTCTTCCATTTTTGGTGAAGATCTTGTCATTAATGGTCCGGGTTTTGAAGAAATGCGTCTCTTATCACCAGGAAGAACGGTTTGTGTCCATTCTGTGCGTGATGTTCTATCCACCCGCCATTTTTCCAAATTCATGAACAAAGGAAAGCATCAATTGATTGAAATGTTGAATAGAGCTTTAGATTTAAAATGGCCGTTACTTTTAGTGGGAGCCCTTAATTCCGGGAAAAAAAGAGTCATTGAATATTTATCGGAGAAAAACGGCACCCCTTTGAAATACTTTTCAATTACACCTTCCCTGGATGCAGCGGAATTAATTGGATCTTTCGAGCAATTCACCGTGGACCACAAACTTCATTCTATTCTCAATAAGGTTGAGAGTGTCCTCCTCTCCTTTCTTCCCTGGTGGGTTGGGCAAGCACATCAACCTTTTCGTCTTCCTCAAAACCTTTTATCTCTTTCCAGCGACTTAAAAGAGTTGTTTTCAAAGCTAATTTCCTTGAGAGAACGATTAGAAGCTTCTGAAAGGTCTGATGATTTGGATCAATTAAAAGGGGACAGTCACGTGGCAAATACTTTCAAGCTTCTGACTTCTGGGTTGCATGCTCTCTTTTCAAACTTAACTTCTTTCTCTGTACCATCGCTAAATCTAGATGTTGAAAAGTGTTGTGAGGAAATAATTCAAATTAATCTTGAGCTTACTCAAATATTTGATTCTGAAGTCGACCATTTTCGTGGCTCTTTCATCTGGAAGAATGGAGTGGTTGTTGAAGCTGCAATTCATGGTCATTGGCTAATTCTCGACAACATCAACTTAGGGAATGCAAGTGTGTTAGATCGTATTAATAGTATTTTGGAACCGCATGGATCTCTAATTCTGACCGAGGAAGGGTTGGGACGAGAGATAACTCCCCACCCTGATTTTAGAATTATTCTCGCGATGGACCCATCTTACGGTGAAATATCTCGAGCCATGAGAAATCGTTGTCTGGAAGTATCCTTTCTCGATGAGAAGTTTCCATTACCAACCCGGTTAGCAAGCTTGACTTCTTCCAATCATTTTATGAATATTGATTTAATCAATATATTTTTTTCCTTGCTTACATCTTCCGCGTTGGCTGAGAACCTTGACATTTTTTACAATTTTCTAAATGCAATCTCCAACTCAACTTTAATTCAGAAAACTTCACAATTGGAGCGACTCTTACGTACTACTCAAGAATTTCTTCTGCAGTTGAACTACAATGTTTCCGCGAATCAGTTCCTTCACTCTCTGGAAAAACTTTGCAATATAATGAGCTGGAACACAATTTCGTCCAGTAATCAGTCTAAATTGTTTTATAGTTTCGTTCGCATGGCGAACGAACGACATCATGCTTGTTCGCCTCTAGCTTTAAGTGCTATGATGTTGTTAATATTATTGGGAGGGGAAATGCACATTTCCTTCTTCAAATGGATTTCGATGATTGTTAACACTAGCAGCCTATCTGCCACCTTGACTATCGGAAACGTATCTCGACTGCTTATGAATAAAGAATTATTATCCAGATACTACGATAAGAGCAATACCTTGATGGCTAACTTTACTCCTGAACTATTAAAAAGCGATTTAGACTTTGTGGAAAGTATGAAAATTTATTTAATTCAATATCTTACTTGGGTCTGCTGTTGTCAAGAGTCCCCTTTGCTCACTCATGCAAACATATTATTTGAAAATCATCCCAGCATGAATAAGGAATTTGAGATAGCTGTTAAGACGCAGAATTTTTATAAAGAAAGTCATCGCAGCTTACCGCGTCCTGCTCGAGGCAAATTACTGTCTGTCATTGAAAGATTTCGAAGCTACTATTTGCCAATCATGTCGAGCGATATAACCTTCTTCACAATTCAAGTACAAGATCTCTTTCTTTACTCTTTGTTACTTCCACTCTCATCACAGAGAAGAGAAACTTTGTTTGGTAATCATTCTAAATTTGATCTATTGATTAAAATTTGGCAATGGCTTGAATACTTTGAAGAATCAAGCATCTCTGAATCCCAACACTCCGAAGTAGAGAAGATGCTTAATCTTGTTGATAGGCTGAAAAATGTGTATTTCTCTTATACTTTAAACCAAATTGATGATAATTTATGGAATGAAATCATGATTATCCTGGAATGGATCGAAGAGTTGATACCTTCATTAGGGAGTGATAAGAAGGATCAACTAAACCTAGCATTAATAGCATTCCAGAATGAAATATTTTCCATCTCTAATAGCAAGCTAAAGAGCCATATTCTTTTCAATAATAGAAAAATCGGATATTATGAGATTTCTGCCCGATACCCTCTGCCCATCATTCCATTTTCCAAAGTTACTGATAACGTTCCTTCACTTGATTTAATCTGGAAGAGTCTATTCTTTTTACGCCATTTACCGACCGCGACGAAACAATCACCACTACTTGAAAACGTTACGGTTGAAGAAATCTCATGGTCACCAAATTTTGTCCTCTCACAACGGCACCCTTTTAATCGCAAATTGAGTTTTCTGTTGAAAGATTTCATTGCCTTGTATTCGATGTTTTATGTTCAGTTCTCGAACGAATTTAAGCAGCAAGGGAAAATGGTTTTTAGCACTGAAGGGTTTACTTCCAATACGTTAACCTTCGAAGACATGATCAAGCTCACTGTGGAAATGCAAAGAAAATTTGCGGGGTTTTATGAAGAGAATGGTATTATTTCTATCCAAGATCTGGAAGCTATTTTAGAACCTCTATCGTTTACTGAGAAGGAAAACTTTCTCGTAACTAGTGATGAGGTGCACAGCCGTATTGAATATGAACTGCGTAATGTTACACTGCAACCAAGCATGGAACTATTATACAGTTATATTTATTCAAAGTTATCACTAATTCAGGGGCAATTATCCATCGTGCTGCTTATAATGCATCCTGTTTCCCCATCTGCTATTACACCTACCATTGAAATAATTGTGCGGCTGAACCTCGTCGAAACACTAAAAGAAACATTGAATTTATTCATCTCATATTCAACCTTTCACCCTTTCTATGCCAGAGAGCTTCAGACTCTTGTTTGGTCAATTGAATATCTCATGCAACAGAAAACTCAACAAGATAACGCAGCGTCGTTGTACTCTGTTCTCAGGAAGTGTTTACTTGGTGTTGATTACTTAATTTACCTTCTTCGATTTTCCAAAGATTCGTCCCTTGCTGCAAGGGAAAGTTACTTTACTTCAACTATCTCTCTGCTGTTGAAGGGCGACAATAATAGCATATTACACAATGAGGATGAGTTCCAAGCTAAAGTTTTAGCACGCAACTGGGCAAAAGAAGTGTTTCATCGGATTGACTTGTTTTCGTTGGTCGCTAATACTGCTCTTTCTGAAAGCTTCGTCAGATATTCGCATCTTCATCCCGAACGTTGTCCAACCGTCACAGTTGCTTCTTACCGGCGTCATCGAATATCTCTGCTAGTAAACTTTCAAACGAATTTATTTGTGCGAAAAGACCTGAGTTTGAGACAATCGCAGAGTGAGTCTACCGCTCTAGCTGCAAAATTGGTTTTGAAATTAATGAATATCTTCAATGGATGTCAAAAATACTTTACTCTGGAGGGACGAGACTTCCTCGCAAAATTTAACTCATCGAAATTCCTTACAGAAAAACTTTCTTGTACAATTATAGATTTCATCACTCCGTTAGGAAATCAGGAGTATTTAAACTACATTGAAGATCCCATCATAAGAGGAGCTTTCAAGCAAATCATCCCCCCAGTGGTAAAATCTATGTTCAAGATATTAGAAAACCCCATCTCAAAAGATCATATTCATCTTCACGTTGCATTTGGTGATGGATTTCTTGCGTTGCTTCACTTACAACTTTTGATACCTGATCATTTTATCGATCCAATAGCGAAGCCATACTACCAAAGTAAAATAGTTCGCTCTATTCTTTCAGAAAAGAGAGGTCAAACAACTGCTCAACTTATACTTGATGCTTTCGATGTAACGAATAGCAATTTCTTCCATCGGTCTCTTTTCGCCCAGATTGATGAATGTCTTCTTTATGCTGAAATGTATGAAAATTATTTGCAACAAAAGATCGAACGCCCATCTCCAGACTATTCTGCTTTTATACAACTTCTTCACAACTCTTTATCTTCTGGACCGCTTTCCATAGACAAGATGATAACTTACTTCCAAACTTTCTTCGAACTTATTCTCTCCAGCGATGCTTTGACTGCAGATTTTTTAGTTAATCAATATTTGGACCAGAGTCATATAATTATCTCTACAATAGCTACCACAATAGATCTTTTTCGAAGAAACTTCACTGTTTATGAAGATATAACTTTTCCGATTATTTCATCACTTCAAGCGATCTGCTCTTCAGTAACTACCATGTCCGAATTTTTGCAAGTTGCGAAATCGTCTCACTCTTCCCCTGCATCAATCAAACCTGAGAGAGGTTCCACTGATTTAGGAGTCGTCATTAACGCTGTAATCGACTGCTTCTTCCTAAAGTCTCCGAACAGTTTCGAAAATTTGCTTTCTACTGTCGGAGATTTGTTGAAGGATATTGAAAGTAAAAATATCACAGCCAATCTTACAAACAAGGTCGGTATCAACATGATGATGGGAAAATCTATTACTGTTCTTATTTATATTGCCAATCGTTTGATTTTCAGCTGGAAAGATTTCGAAAATGAAGGGCAGATCTACTCTCTATGCTTAAATATTTGCCAATTGTATGCGAATAAATATACTGAATATGAGCAGCAACGAGAGATTAGCGAAATTCAAAATGCCTCTTTGTACGAAATGAAAGGATTTAATGAGCACGAGAAAGATGAATTGGAACTAAAGAGATTAAGTAAATTATTCCCACAATACCACCTTGATACTGATGCTACTTACGAAGAGGAGATGTTTGACTTAGAAAAGAACCCAATAGATGATGGAGATTGTAATTTTCTGAAGGTTTTTGATGAACGAGTCATGCTAAATGTTGTCAATATTGTGGGCTTTCTGGCTCAATTTCATGAACTACAACTTAGTCAAAGTTCGAACCAGCTGAGACGACAAATAATTTCAGATTTAGTGTTTTTAAAAATGTTTGGATCTTATATTCAGAACCCAAGCTTTCTTGAAGAAAAGCTCTCACTGTTGCATATTACCATGCAGTTTCAGCATCTATATAGTCCCCCTCAAAAAGTTTCCAATCAAAAAATCGAATCGAAATCAACGAAATTATCCCTCCGCAAAACTTCTGCGAAAGAGGGTGTGTGCACTCAAGCTGAGAAAGACTTCTTGCTGCTCTGCCAAGTTCACACTTTCTATAATTTGAAGGACTTTGAGAAGGATGAAGATGATTATATTGATGACAGAAATCCGTACCCTAATAATTTTCATATTGATTCATGTTTTGAGGAGATTAAATTGGTGGCACAACCATTAGAGCATATCCAGTTAAAGATATCTAAATTGCTCATCTCCTTCCCTTCTAATGAAATTTTACTAAAGATTATGAAGCAAACAAAGCAACTATACTTCACTTATTCTATTGCCTCTCCGTTGGCGAAAATTCTTTCAAATTTACAATCGTTGCTACAATCTTTACAAGAATGGGAGATAAATGCTGCAAAGTTTGTATCTGTAGAAGATGAAATTCGAGAATTAACTAATCTTATTCATAGATGGCGTTCTTTAGAACTAACTTCTTGGAATTATTTGCTACGAAGTAAAGAAGTAGACTTCGTTCTGAATCGAACCATGAAAAAATACTTTTTCCCACTTTTGAAAATCTTCTCTATGACCATTGATGATGAGATTGATCGAAATTTACTTCCACATCTCCCAGGGTTGGAAACGTGTTCTTTATTTACTCCTCCTGCTCTTCATGAAGGTTTTATCAAGTCGGTGAAAAGCAGCGATTGGGTCACTTTAGAAACATTTGCTCCATTATGGATGTTTGAAGATGCGAAAAATTCTAATTTGATTAGTGAAGAGATGATGAAATATGAAACTGCTGTTAACAAGTACATGTCGAAGATGTTGAATAGCATCGACTCTTTACTTCGATCATGCACCGTCGGAGAGTTCCCTTCACTATTACATTCACTATCTATAATGTTTTGTCTCTGCAACAAGCAATTAGTGAGAGAGAAGCAAGGACTTGACGATTTTATTCACTTAAAGAGACGCTCAAAAGCTCTTAAACGACAGTTTTTAAATAGAATACATCGTTATTCTATTAAGCTCCGAGTTGTCAAGCTAACGCTTGGAATTTGGGAGTTTTATTTCTCATTCTTGCCTTTAGTCGAAAAGTTCCAACGTTTGTTGCAAGAACCGATAGCCCAGAAGGTGAAAGATGAAATTAAATTAGGCAAGTGGGATGCGTTAAACGTCTATGCTATCTTAGACAATTCAGAGAAAATTCATCGAAAGTTAGCGAAGGTAGTTTTGGAGTATGAAGAAGAAGTTTTACAGTTTCCGTTCTTCTCCCTTATTTCGAAAGATTTAAACAAGGATTTGATAAGTGATAGTGGAGAGTTAATTCCTTCAATTATTGTACCGTCTGATGTCTCTCTTTTTCCTTACTTTAAAATCATCTCCACTAAAGAAGGCGGTGAAGTCGAAAGAAATATTTTTGCTGAGTTGAAGGAATTCTTGGATCAATCCAACTTTGATCAAACTCTGGAAAAAATAAATCGAGATCATCCCTCTGCTGTATTTGATATTCGAAGCCCAGGAAAAGTTTTAGATTTCAAGCGTATCCCTTCCTTACGAAAGAAAATGGAAAATTATATTAGAAAATTATTTAGATTTTCAATATTTTCAGATTTAGAATCTACTAATTATGACACAATAGCAAGGAATTCTTCGAATTCCCTGCATTTCGGATTGATGATTCATTTATCTCTTGAATCTTTGTCTTCAGAAATTTTTGAAAGATTAGAATCATTACGTCAACCAACGGTGACCAAGCCTATGAAGTTGAGGTCAGTGCGAGATTTACTGGTCAATTTGCAAGAGATTGGGTTATCACCACTTAAATCATCGATTCCCATTATATTCAGGGATTCTTCGTTTTTCGGTGAAGAGGGAAATCCACAATCGCAATTCCAAACAATTTTGTTGCAATCATCCAAGCTTCTTCCTCAGTTAAAGATTGAAAATTTTGTCCAACGCGTATTTGATCCGATGCGTTCAGATGTCAATGATCTTGCTAATAAGTTACTGGAGAAAGCAGAGCGTTATTATGCTCGAAATCTTATTGAATATACTCAATTACAAACACAAAGCCTAAGTTCTCATACTACAGAATTGAGCAATAAAGAAATTCAACATATGGTCGTTTTGTCCCAGAATTTAGTCTTATGCTCATTGAAGATGAGAATGATTGTCGAATCTGCTCTAACCGAGCTTGAAACTTTTTCCGATCAATTCTTTGAATTTTGTGATAATTTGGAGTTGTTGCATCAACATCATTCTAACGCTATTGATGAAGCCCAAAATCAGCCTTTCGCACAGCAAATAAGATTTGAGTTTGAACAAAGATTCAAGATTTTTGAGAGAGTCATTTCAAAGTTGATCGAATTGCAACAAGTCAATAAAGTTGCATATGAGTCGCAACATTTCTTGGATGATGATGAAAACGCTCAAATCGACTTAAACGTTAACTGTTTATCAGGTTTTAGCATCGATGAAATCCAAGATTTCGAAATTTTTTTGAAGCAAACGGTTGATTCGTTTATTGCAAGATCTCCTAAAATTCAGAAGAACAGGAATCCAACTCGATTTCCCGAATTCCTTATATCCCCAAATCCATTAGCTGTTAATGTTGAGCAATCCTTCCTTTTATCTTGTCAAGAATTATCAGCCCCCGTTATTACTAATTTAGAAAAGTTCCAGACGATGATATCCGTCTTTATGGGAGAGGGAAGTTTCAATGAACTTCGTCAACATCTTCTTTATTTATCTTCCCCATTTAACGATTCAAAGATAATAACAAACGATTGGAACGACGCGATGTCTCCTCATTTTGATGAGGAATCATTCGGAGTGCAAAGTGATAAGGCACTAAAAACTTGTTTGATTGTCATCCAACGTCTCAATTCTCTTACAAAGAATTTTAATGAGCTTGGCAACGAATTAAGCACAAACAATCAATGGCTACACGGCTGCTTTGGTGAAGACTTGAGAATTAATGCTGACGGAGGTGGCTCGAACATTTTGCAACTCATTTCCCACCTCGCGAACAGTTTTATGGCGTTTCAGCTCTCTCAGTTATCGAAAACTGTTGCTGATTTAAATCAGATCCGTGCAAATTATTCACCGCGAACGGTTCGCGTTTTGAAAGATACTTTATCAAGTTTGAAGCCTTTTTTGAGTATGATATTCTACTCGTATCAGCTGAATGTTGAACAGTTACTTCTGAGCTATAAGTCCCTAAACAAGTTCACATACATTAATATACGAATTTTCCGCAATTTATTGGCCAAAGGAATTTGTTCTAACCCCGTCGAAGATAAGGAAGATGATGACACCCAGCAGTCATCTGAGGAACTGCAAAAAATGAGATTTGAGGAGCAAGATGGAACAGGCATGGGAGAGGGAGAGGGAGGTAATGATGTTACTGATCAAATAGAAAACGAAGATCAGTTAGCAGGACTTAAAAAGGAGAAAGATTTCGATGATCTTTTGGACAATGATAGAGAAAAATCTGAGAAAAAAGACAAAACAGACAAACTTTCGCAGGAAGAACAAGAAAAGGGGATGGATATGAACGATGACTTCGATGGTGACATGTTTGATATTGAGGAAGATCAGCGAGAAGAAGATGATGATGAGAACGAAGAGGAAAAAGAAGAACCGGACCGCGAAATGGGGGACGCTAATCTTGATGATATCATTGACCAAAAGCAATGGGAGAGTGATGATGATGAAGAAGAAATGAACGAGGGAAAAAATCAAAACGAAAAGGAAAAGATGGAGAGGGATAGTTCAGGACAAGGAAAGCAACTAGAAGAGATGACAACTTCCAATGAAAATAAAGACAAAGCTGAAGATGACGGAAATGAGCGTAAAGAGCAAGATCTGGTACGGCCTTTAAAGAGTTATTATTTTTTGTTGGAAATTTCTTACTTGTTGATATTTAGGAGACGTTTTCCGATGAAGGAGATGAAATAAACGAGGACAAGGAAGAAAATTATATCAATAAACCCCAAGATTTGGAAACGAAACAAACTCCTAAATTTGATGAAGAGAACGAGAAAGGAGAACAAGAGGCTGATGATGATGATGGAACCGAGCATCAAGATCAAGATCAAAATCAAGATGATGAACAAGCTGAACGAGAATCCGAAGGTACGGCTGATTTTGATGAAGGGGTTGCCCCAGACAGAGATGAGGCCCACGATCCTGACGATACTTTAGATGACCAAAACGGTGAGAATTCTTTTGACCATCTCCTCGAGTCTTTTAACCTTGGCGATTACTGTAGGTGACGACCTCCCGACCGAAATGAACCTCGATCATGAAATGGATGAAAATGATTTGGATTCTGACATGCTTTCCAAGGAAGATTTTGACCAAAAAGTTGACGAGCCTGAGCAAGGGGAAGCAGAAGAGCAGAAGCTTGAGAATGAGGAAATGAACGTTGAAGATTTTGATGAATCGAATAAAGAAAAAGTTATAACCTATGGTGCATCATCCTCTTTAGGAAATGAGCAAATTCTCAATTCATCACAACCAGATTCTGAAACTCAGCAAGAGAAAATGGACGAAAGCAACACTAATGTGACTGATTCTGCGAACCCTCAAACTGAGACATCGCAATCTAATAACAGTGGCAATAGCATGAATCAATTTAATGAACAGAACCAAGTAAGACGAGGAAGCCAGCAATCTGGTGAAAAGGAAAAGCGAACCTCGAATCCGTATCAAGAGCCCCCAAACCCTTTCCTATCAAAAGGTGATATCGATAAAGAGTGGTTTCGTAGATTGAATATTGCTCCTAAAGTAGCAGAAAATGATTCATCGGCGATGAATTTGGAAGTTCAACCTCCTCAATCCAACGCAGAGAATCTCAATGTTGAAGGAATGTTTGAATACGAAGATGAAGCGAAAGATGACGCAGCAATTCAAGTTTTAGGCAAAACAAATGACAAAGAGCAAGCCTCTTCTCAAGCTCCTGACCAAAATAACGAGCTTTTACCCACGTCAGCTGAAGACACAGATGAGGCTGAAAAGACGAATGACTCAAGTCATGTTGAGGAAACTCGAGAAGAGACGCTTCCTTTAAAGCGTAAAAATCACGATAACTTTCAAGAAGCAAATTTAAAAAATGATGAAGGTAGCCAAATCCAGAAAAGGCAAAAACGCGAACCTGATATAGAAGTAGCCACACCAGAATTTACCGAAGAAATGGATGTTGATGAAAGAGTCGATGAGTCTGATGAGGTTGCGAATTACCAGAAGTTTAACCACTCCATTGTTACGAAGCAATCTTTTATCTTTGGTGAAAAGGATCATAGTAGGGATACCAAGAACGAAGGTGAAGAGCTCGAGGAAATGGAAAGTAGCAATACCCATCGCATTATAGATTCAACGACATCGCATCATTTCTTGCAACAGTGGCATTTCTGGAGGCAAAAGACTGAAGCATCTTCTATGCAACTCAGCGAATCTCTGAAATTGATTCTCGAGCCTACCCTTCTAACCAAACTGCAAGGATTTTACAGATCTGGTAAGAAGATTTCTATGAAGAAGGTCATTTCATACATTTCCTCGAATTACCGAAAGGATAAAATTTGGTTAAAACGAAAGAAACCAAACCAAAGAAATTATCAAATTTTACTTTTAATAGATAATTCGAAGTCAATGAAGTATATTTCTGATAAAACGATCGAAACCATTGTTTTATTGCAACAAACTTTCGCAAAATTAGAGATTGGCCAATTATCAATCGCGAAATTTGGAGAAGAAATGAATATTTTATTCCCTTTCGCAAGTGGTTTAAGCAAAACATTTTTGTCTGACTCGAATGCTTTGCTTATGACAGATACACATGCTGCAGAACTATTATCTCATCTTTCTTTTGACTCTGAAAGAACTGAATTAAACAATTGTCTTACCCAAAGCTTTACCTATCTCTTGAAAGCCAAGGAGCTTGCACAAAATGCTTCATCAGCATCATCTTCTAATTCGATGATCTTGCAAATATGCTTTATTATTTCTGACGCAAGAATTGATTCAGATAATAGACAACAATTAGAAATGATTTTAAGAAAGTTAGCAGAAGAGCATATCCTACCAATCTTAATTATCATTGATGATCAAAGTAACAATTCCACAATTAGTAAAGCAACAAAAAACAACACCAACAATTCAATATTAAACACGAAAGTAATTACATTTGATGAGAATAATCGGATTCTCACAAAGTCTTACTTTGACGATTTTCCCTTTCCTTATTATATAATCGTCCAAAACGTGCAACAGTTACCAGAGATTCTTACTGATGCTTTAAAGCAATGGTTCGAAATTATTAAACTTCAACTAAGCTCAGCAACTAATTAGGACGAACGATCATAGTTGCGTTTAGAATATCTTTTCGTAATAAATTTAATTGTAAGTATAACGCGAAAGCAATCCAAGGTTAGAAGACGCCTAGAGCATTTCCACGGGTAAAGAATCTAGTCGATCAGGAATTCGATCAATAAGTTTTCGGACTATTATATGACTTCTTCGATTTTGAATTTTTACTTCTTTTGGAATTCTTTGAAATATGAAACTTGTGAATAACTGCAGAATCAGAAGAAAGAATACGATTCCAATCCATAGTAACATCCTATGTATTAACTGCCAGTGTGAGTAGCCTGAACTTTCGATTGTGAAAATAATAAGACTGGCATTCGTGCCAGCAGAGACAATAAGAAGCGCATCATACGCTATGATCCATACCCAGCCAATTGAGGAAGTGACAAGGGGGAGGTTTCGTGGATAGAAATCCATTAATTGCCACAATTGAACACGTAGATCAACGAAGAAGATAATCAACATCAAGCCAAAAATACCAGGTAAAGCTGCCCCAAAACATAGTGCAATTGTCATGAGCCGAAAGACAAATAAATGATTATTGAGATGATGAAATTGTGCTTGATAAGATACAGATGAAAACCTTTCAAAGGGCGCACGCTTAGAATAAAATCGACTTTGTTCCTCATCTTCTTCGTCTGATTCAGCATCGTATTCAACACGATGAAAATCTTGATGAGAAACATGCACGTCCTGATCTCTGAGGATTCTTCCATTTTCTGAGGATTCATCTTTACTTTCAATCTCTGAACTCTGAATAAAATTATCATCATCATTTGATAATGGAAATTCATGATAGAAAACATTTAAATTCGATTTTCGACGACTTTTCGGTGATCGATATTGTGAAGCAAGAGGAGAAGGGGGAGGGGTTAGTTCACCTGCACTCGAGAATCCATCTCCTTGATTCTTCTCAGAAGCTGTAGAGATTTCTAGTCGGGGGGATTTTGGCATTTCGAGTGTGCTGTTTTGCTCTAACTCGGAGTTGTGCAGATTGTGCTGCTCACTTTGAGATTCATCATCTCCTGAATCAAAGAATTTGACTCGAGTAAAGCGATCGACATTCTCTCTTGATGGCGGAAAAATATCTTCGTTGAGATCTATATCAATATTTTCTTGATCGACGCTTTCTGGAGCTTTAGGCTTCAACTGGTCGATCCAATCATCGTTACGACTTTGAGTTGTCGGTGATTGAAGACGAATCACTTCCATAACATGCTTCAATTGATCTGGTTTTACTGGATTAACTTGCTCAAATTGATCGTTCAAATGTTGAAAATCTTCGCTGATATCTCGGTAATCATTATGATTTGGGTCGTTTTCTTGCACCGTAGAATCAGGTACAATCAATTTCTTTACAATTGGTTTCATTCCATTCACTGCCGATGATTCTAAGTCAACTATTTCTCTCTCTTTCTCTCGTACAAATCGATATCTTCGACGATGGAGCATCGCTGATAACTGAATTCTGAAGTAAGGTAAAAGGAATTGGGTAAATAAGCGGCACAACCCTTCCATGAAAACAAAAACCATAGCATTGATACTCACAGGAAACATGCAATTATCGTACCCACATTCACCAACTGAGGAGACAGTTTCACCATGTTTCTGAACATACGCTGCCGCGAAGGCTACAACAAGAAAGGTCAACGAAGACAGACATAGAGGACGATAAAGACCTTACCAAGATAGTAGAAAGAGGCTAATGTGCTCACTAATTGGAAGAGAATCAGTTTCACTAAGAAATAGGGAAAGAAGGATGACATGATAGAAGTAGGATTTCCTTGAACTTACCAGTATAAGAAAATTCATAATTTTCGTCTGTGCGATGATTCTCTAACCCAGTTATTTGATAAGCAATAAATCCAAATATCTGATTATAAAGGATACTGATGAATGCATTCCCTCCAGAAGCAATGTACTGGACGTAAAAGGAGATTGAGTTGATTTGCCGCAATTTGTATCTCGCATAATATATACCAGCGTAACTAATTAAGGTACCAATTATACACAAAGTGAGGATCAGAATAGATAAAAGACACCCAAGAAAAAATTTACAAAAAGTTTTCATGGAATGACTGTAATAGATAATAACCTCGCCATTCACTGGAGAATACAATAACTTCCCTTGAAAATCATTTCGAACATAATTATTATGATTGAGTCGTTCAAGATTGATTGGTTCTAATTGCTTACGCGTATTCCATTTCATCGCTAATATTTGTTCTTGTCTTTTCCACCGCTGAATGGCAAAGATGAAATAGAATGGAATGAAGAAGGCAAATGGAGGAAGTTCAGGAATGGAATAAAAATCGTTGTAAAAGATAGTAAGGAATTGGATAGCAACACCGACTATAGCAATTATATACATACAAAAGAACAAGTATTCTATAGTAGATTTAGAAGGGATAAGAGAGTGGTGATGGATCACAAAAAACAGCGGTCTTACCAAAGAAGGCAACATCAAATGCGATCGACTCTCCAAAATAGTCTCTAATGAGATCTAACGGCAAGCTTGTTAACCATCGTATGGGATAAATCCTATCTCTTAATAAAGCTATCTCAGAGAAGTCATGAATCGCAAAAACATCTTTCACCGTTCCTCGATAGAGGAGACGAGAGATGGTGAATTCTAACAAAACATCATTATTCTCTCTATCATCAATTCTTGATTCTACATGTGCATCGCTATGATCAATCATTGAGTTGTTTTTCAGTAAATCCATTAACATTTTCACTCGCATCATTTTAGAGAATGGGGAAACACCGTTCAGCTTACAAGAATAAAGATGTTGGATTGAGGGATCAGTTTTATATTTTGCGTAAATATAGTGGAAAGGTGGGATCGAAGAGATCGTGGGAACGTGATTTATAGTGAAAGGATCAATGAAGTAGCTTTCATTCCCGTTCTTCGCGATGATATTACAAATGTCTGGATCAAGAGGCAATTCCCAACTTTCTTGAATGCCTTTATTTAACACAAATTTTGATCCAGCTCGAAGTAGGATCGTGAATCGGCCGTCATATTCGGAAATGAAACCATAAATATACTGACCACCAATAATCTTCGAAAGCTTATTTACAAAAACTACTACTTCATCCGATATGTCATCATTAATAAGAGGGCATTTTAAACATAAGTCATATTTATGCCAGTTTCGGGGATACTGATTCGTCATTGCTGAAAATTCCTTTTTTTTCAACTGTCAAATTAGTTTGTCTAATTTTGCACCACATGGATATACCGAATGCTGAATCGGTAATTGTTCGGCGTTTTCCGGTAAGCAGGTACGACATTTATCTCCATTCATCCAAAAGAACTATTTTCAAACTTCTTGTCTTTCCCTGCCTTGACAGTACAGAAGCTGTTGCGAATATGTGGATGCCAATGCATAGAAGACCTAGCTATCTTACCAATAAACGTAAACGGCCGCAGGCGACGCCATCTTTCTTATTACCTGTTCCGAAAACCAAGAAGTTGAAATGTGAGAATAAACTTATCGCTGATTTGGAGATTGGACACGCAAGCATGCAAGGATATCGAGTAAGCATGGAAGACGAACATATAATTGACTCAATGACAGGTCTGCCGGATCATGCCCTCGTGGCGATTATGGATGGTATTTCACTTTGTAATTTCTTTCTTCAACTTAATAAAATACTGGGAATAGGTCACGCTGGGTCATTCTCCGCCGAATTTGTTTCGGTTCACCTCAAGAATAAAATTGAAGAGACCGAAGAATGGAAGGAATACTCTAGCCTCACTGAGAATGAGCGAATTACACAAGTAGGAATAATCAGTAAAGCGCTCGTTCAGGCGTACATTCATATCGACGAAGATTTGAGAGGCTTAAAAGAATGTGGAATTATGGTAAGTTTGTGTAGATGGATCATCTCTTTGGTTTTCATTAATCTTCCCTCTAGGATGAGTCCGGATGTACGTTGGTCTGTACAATTATTACTCCCAGCCATATCGTTTGCGCGAATGTTGGGGATTCTCGATGCGTTTTGGGTCAAAAAAGTACAGTAGTTGCGTTGACTGAAGATCATAAACCGAGCATTATTGAGGAGAAAATTAGAATTGAGAAAGCTGGAGGATTTGTAAGATTTGATCGAGTAAATGGAGAATTGGCGATGAGTAGAGCTATAGGAGACTTTCGATATAAAATGAATGCAACTCTAGAATTGCACGAACATTTAGTGATTTGTCTCCCCGATATTAGTATTCAAGAGCGAAACAAACATGAGGACGAGACTTTAATTTTAGCTTGTGATGGAGTTTGGGACGTCATCTCCAACGAAGAGGTTTCCAACAGACATTGTTTATTCTATTCTTCTCACTTTTTATGTCTAGGCCATTCATTATGTTAGCAATATTGTCTTGAAAGAAGAGAGTGGATTTAATAGTGATGACAGTCAAAGCGGAGAGAATGAAATTGGTTTCAATCTTCGGAGAAAAATCAGAAGACAAGAGAGTGACGATTCTCATGTTAGCTCCCAAGAGGCTGCTGAATCATTGATCGATCTCGCGTTAAAAGATGGTTCGACTGATAATATTAGCGCAATTGTCGTTCGATTTTCGAGTCAATCTTCATGAGGTTTCGTTAGTTTAGTCTTGATTAGGAAAAAGTAGCACGAAAGTAGATGGTAGGCAGTATGATGAGATTAGTCTGCGATGGTTTGTAGTAATATTTTATTATGGTAGTTCTTGATAGAGATTAAGTTAGTGTTATGCTCCCTATTTATTCACGTCATTCTTGCTTGTTTCATTTTGTACTGTAAGTTTATCTGAATTCATCCTAGAAAACCTTATTTCATGAGGTGACTTTGATTCGGCCCCAGTGACTGTTTAGGAAATAAATGATTATTAGATAACTTCCGCCGCAATAATCGATGAAGCTATGAATTTATGCTTCGTAGATAGGGAGCATGGTCATCACGATTAATAAATTAGAATTATTTGAAAACTATTTAAATCCACCCATTAAATCCATCAAATACCGCAACAAGTAGTGGCAATTGTATGTTGTTGGTAATCCTGTCAACTTTACACAAATACCTAATTACCTAATCTTTTCGGCGGCTTCAAATCGCCGGCTGAAATCGCCTCGCCATTCATCGTTCATAATAATATTTCATTGGTGCAATGAGCGTAACAGCTGAGCAACCTATTCCCTCCTTCAGTGGGAAAAAGTTTATCTCGGGAGATGTGAAGCGAAGGTTACAGCACATTGTCGCGCCGCATGTCGAAAGTTTTAACTACATGTTGGATCATGGCTTAGACGATGCTCTAGCAGACCTCTTACCCGTCGAACTATCAATTAACGAGGACACGCACATTAAGATGCAATTTACTTCTCTTGAAATTGGATATCCTAGCCGACCTTTAGGAGCTGATATAGTTCCTGTAACTCCTAGAGAGTGTCGAGAGAGCGGGACTAGTTATAGTGGCAGTTTTAAAGGATCTATCGAGGTCACGATTGAAGGAAAAGTCAATGCTCAGTATGTAATACCAGTAAAGTTGGGTGATTTACCGATAATGGTGATGTCATCAAAGTGTAATCTTCGAAACCTTGCTCCCAAGAAATTATCGGAGATGAAGGAAGAGAGCAACGAGGTGGGTGGATACTTTATTGTCAATGGAATCGAACGAGTTATTCGTCTTCTACAAATCCAACGAAGGAACTATGCAGTGGCAATTGAAAGAAGTACTTTCAGAAATCGTGGAAATAATTACTCCGATAAAGGTGTGGCAATGAAATGTACTAAAAAGGATTTGACATCTGCCACAATCACCCTGCATTACTTGAACAATGGGTGTGCAACTTTGCGCTTTGTTTTGAGGAAACAAGAATTTTTGTTACCTGTTATTCTTGTTGCGAAATCTCTCATGAATATCTCCGACAAGGAGCTTTTCGATCGAATAGTTGGTGAAAATTTAGACAATACTTTTCTTACCACCCGCATCGAACTTTTGCTTCGAGATTACAAGCAATATAATTTGCATTCTATGAATGAGTGTTTAGCTTACCTAGGCAGCCTCTTTCGGAATCTCCTCGGCGTTACGTCCAAATACTCCGATCTCGAAACCGGAATTTTACTGATCAAGAGGAATTTGTTCATTCACGTGGAGAGTTTTGGTGGAAAGCTTGATTGCTTAATTTTTATGATTCGAAAATTGTTTAGTTTCGTGCAAGGGAAATGCATCAATGATAACGCTGACGCTTTGATGAACCACGATCTTCTTCTACCCGGGCATCTATTGAATATGATAATTAAGGAGAAGTTAGAAGAATCTCTTACCGCTTCAAAGGGGTTAGTGATAAGGGACTCTCGTGTTATGAAAGGAAAGTTTGAGGCTGAGTGTTTGAAAAACAACAAATATTTTCAGCGTCTTTGCGACCGTGTTTGTGGAAATATTGGTGCCAAAATTGCAACATTTCTCAGCTCCGGAAACGTTGTATCTTCCTCAGGATTAGATCTCATGCAGAAATCAGGGTTCACTATTGTAGCCGAGCGATTGAATCTTTTTCGTTTTTTCTCGCATTTTCAGTCAGTGCATCGAGGACAGTTCTTCACAACAATGAAGACAACGACTGTTAGAAAGTTGCTACCTGAATCTTGGGGTTTTCTTTGTCCAGTGCACACTCCTGATGGAGCTCCGTGTGGATTACTAAATCACTTAGCAAAAGATGCCGTTATTTTATCTTATCCTCCTTCAAAAAAGCCTCCAATCACAACGACTCATCCTGTTGCGCAGCCATCCGCAGTCAATTTGGACCTTCTTTGTTCAAAAAGTTATTTACAAGAAGTATTAGTCTCGTTAGGTATGCAAATTTCTGGTCTTGGCAATTATGATGGTCAGGCAATCTTCAATGAGCGAGAAAGTCTCTCTGTATTGATCGATGGTGTATTTGCAGGCTTCGTGCAGAAAGAGAAAGCACCTTCTGTGGTGGCACAGTTGAGGCGAATGAAGTCCTTGGCGAAGTATGGTCGGAGGGCAGACTTGCCTTACATACTTGAACCTACGACGGAGATTGGATTTATTCCAAAGCTTGAGTTTGATAACCTTGGCCCTTATCCTGGGATTTATATTTTCACACAGCATGGAAGAATGTCAAGACCAGTGCTGAATCTTCATACGAAAGAGGTAGAGTGGATTGGCCCAATGGAACAAGTGTTTATGGAAATTGCTTGTGTCAAAGAAGATATATTTCCCTCTCCTTTCAAAACAGCTTCGTCCACCTCTGTGGAAGACGAAGGCACCAGTCATATTGAACTGAGTCCTACGGTGATGCTAAGCCAGATTGCGAGTTTAACACCTTATAGTGACTACAATCAATCGCCTCGAAACATGTATCAGTGTCAGATGGGAAAGCAAACAATGGGTACCCCTACCCACGCCTTTAAGTTTCGCGCTGACAACAAGTTATATCGTATTTTGAATGTGCAAGCGCCTATTGTACAAACGAAGACACATGGCGAATACTTCATGGACGAGTATCCTCAAGGGTGTAATGCGGTTGTGGCTGTCATTAGTTACACAGGTTATGATATGGAAGATGCGATGATCATCAATAAAGCTGCTTACGAGAGAGGCTTTGGACATGGTTGCGTATACAAGACAATGTTTGTTGACCTCGAGGAGGAGGAAGTCAAGGCAGCAAATCTTACCTCGCGACCTTCATTTAAGTTTTCAAACTTTAAGGGTGTTGCAATGACTAATAATCAGACATCGAAGATCAGTTTAAATTCTCCAGTGAAACATGATGCTATCTTCGGTGGTGATCTGGTCTGCGAATCGTTAGATTATGATGGATTACCTGCTGAAGGAAATTTAGTCCATTATGGAGAGCCTATTGTATGCTTAATCGACGTTTCAACTGGTAACCATAAAATAATATCGCACAAAGACCACGAACCAGCATACATCGATGCAGTGCGAGTAATTGGTTTAGGAAGTAGTACGAACACGAAAGTGGAGAGGTCAAATTTCCGGCGAGTTGCTATCACTCTTCGATACAGACGCAATCCGATAATTGGAGATAAGTTTTCCTCTCGACATGGACAGAAGGGTACTTTGTCTGTTCTTTGGCCTCAAGAAAATATGCCGTTCTCTGAATCAGGAATGTCCCCTGATGTATTAATTAACCCTCATGCTTTCCCCAGTCGAATGACTATTGGTAAGGATTTGGCGCCTGTCTAATCATGCTGTGTTCATACTATTTCTATTTTTAGGGATGTTGATCGAGTCCATGGCTGGGAAAGCAGGGGCAATTCATGGTATGTTTCAAGACGCAACACCTTTTCAATTCCACGAGGAACGAAAAGTCATCGATTATATTGGAGAACAATTAAGGTAAATATCTTTTTCGTTGTTTACGATTGGATAACTGTTTTTGTTCAGAGCTTGTGGATATCAATACTATGGATCGGAGCCGTTGTATAATGGATTAACAGGAAAAGTAATGCAAGCTGACATTTTCATCGGACTTGTCTTCTATCAACGTTTAAGGTTAGTAGTGCAATACTTACTTTTGGTTAGCATTGCTGACGGAATGACTCAGGCACATGGTGAGTGATAAAAGTCAGGTACGCAGCACGGGACCTGTGACCGCCATTACCCGTCAACCAGTTAAGGGAAGAAAGAAGCATGGTGGTATTCGCTTAGGAGAGATGGAGCGTGATGCTTTACTCAGCCATGGTGTCGCTTTCTGTTTACAAGATCGATTAATGAATTGTTCAGACTCCCACGTGGCCTTCGTTTGCAGCCAATGCGGAAATTTATTGTCTATATTCGCTCAATCGATAAAGAATTCAATTGGGCAATCTACAATGCGGTTCGAGAATACAGGTTTGTGGTTACATTTTCATACATCGACGGTATAACTTTTTTTTTTTTTTTTTTTAAATTTAGGCTTTCGGACTCAAATGCAGCAAACTTGTCATGAGTGCAAAAACAGCGAATTTGTACGACCAGTATATCTTCCTTACGTTTTCCGGTACTTGACTAACGAGCTAGCTGGTATGGGGATAAAGTTGACTTTAGAACTAGAGAATTCATAGTGGAGTTAGTGAATTGTTTATATTAGAGTAACGTAGAAAAACGAAAAGCTGCGACCGTTTCTTACGACCAACACTCACCAATATGAAAAATGAGTAAATCCGTTTCCTCGTTGTCTGCCACGATGATTGGGGCACACGAAGAATACTCCAACCCAGGCAGGTATCTATCTTTTTCATTTGATACATTTCTCTCTTGCTAAGGGTCTTAGGGAGATCTTTATCCAAGAGGCCAGAGAAATAACGGCTTACATCAAAGATATTCACCATTCCCGGAAAATAAGTCACCAACAGGTGAATTACCCCGAAACGGTGCAAAAGTTAAGTAATATTCTGAGCGAAAAGAGCTTTTCATTTTCTTCTGGAAATCAACTTAATCAGCCGATGGCTCGAACAGAAACTGATTTTCACAAGTCCATGAATTTGGAGGCTCGAACGATGAAGTTGAAGGAACATCAACAAAAAATGATTGACCACATGAAAACTGAAAGGCATATCAACGAGAGGAAACGGCTTTATAATCGTGAAATCGGAAGAAAGGCCGTTGTAAATCAGGTGCAGCTGAACGACTTATAATTGCAATTGAACACTAATATTTAGTTTACGAAACAGATTCTTTCAGGTAGCGGACCTTTGACCAAATCTCCGATTTTCCCACAGAAAGCTAGCCACGAACAAATTCTCGCGATTACAGGAACGCTTCACGCTCCGAACCCATTCCTCATTCCACCTGAAGTTCCGAGGCCAAAGAAATGGCGCGGAGATGGAGAGGGTTGGTCAGTTAATTAAACCTTACAAATGCATTTTCATTTGATTATTTGAAATCTATATCAAAGGGTCTGGTTCTTCTGTATGTATTGAATAAATAAATCTTGTACTTTTCCATCTTGTCAGTTTCAGACCAATCAAACTCTGGCTTCAAATCGCCGTCGTCACTTTCTTCATCTTGTTGCTCATCATCATCATCATCGCTTCCTGATCCATCTGGATTTACAACTTCTTGTTTCTGAGCTAAATGTTTTCTCTTCCACTTTTCGTATGATTCACCTTCGTCCCCGTCCCAGTGTCGGTTCCAATTATGATCTAAGGCCTTCTGGCGAAAAGACTTCACAGCAGCCTCATAGGTAATGAAACTGTACTTCTCAACAAGGTCAGAGATGGCCTGACGACAAGAAGTGCGCCAATCAAGTTCAAGTTGAGCCTTTATTTCTTGTACCTTTTCGCGTAGTAATTCTATTCGATCATTAAAGGCATTAGCCTCGTCTTCTGCCTTATTCAGCACTGTGATCGCTTCTTCGATTGAATGGAATCCGTGGTTTTCATACGCAGCGCCTTGTTCAAACGCAATCTTTCGAGCCGTTACAATTTTGATGTGATCATTTGCTTTCTTTAACTTCAACTGTTGGGATAAGATCATTTCTTCTCTTAACTGTACATCTTCTTTGAGGATAGCTTTGCGCCTTTTCACTTCTTTCTCAAGAAGCGTTTTGCCTTCTTCTGTCAAGATCCAAACTCTAATTTCGTCCTCCAACTCTTCAAACTTTTCCAGTAGTTCATCTTCCTCAGCCGCACGCCGATCAGCTTCTTCTGCAACATAGCATGATTTGCAAATTACAACTGCTGGCTTTTGGCAAGGATTGTGACGTTTAGGTTTGTTGCGAAATTCATCCATACAGTCGCAACTTCCGAATGTAACTTCTTCAGTGTCCGCAATTGTACCGTAAGGAGAAACAAAAAGTCGAATGCTGTCCTTTAGCAAGTCTACAGTGAAGGGAAATGCTATGGGGGGCAGAGCTTCGCTAATTAACTGAAAGATTGAAGATCTTCCGTTCGGATAATATACATTTGGTTTGGTTTCTCTCAGCAAAGCAGAGAGGGAAATCACCCAAACATTGCATAACTCGGCATCCTTGCCCCAGTTTCGTTGAGAAGTATATAGACTAGATTCAGGGTACCTCGGATCGTTGGTCGAGACGAGTTTGGAAACCACAGATAAAAATGTTCTAATAATTGTGAGATAAAGTTCTGTTTCGCGATCTTCCCGCAATTTAGTGATACTCGCAACGATTTCTTCACCAGTTGAGGGACATTTGAAAAACTCACCATTTATGTATTCGTCAACTGCCTGGTCGAATGATGCCAGATCCTCTGGAGTAAGAAATCCAGTTCCATCTTCGAGAACTTCGTGCGCAACAGGAGTAAAAGACTCTATAGATAGATCGAAATCCTCATCGACCATTAGTTGGAATAGGAGCCTTTTTCGATATTGACGGATCTTGAAGTAATTTTGAATTGTAATCAAGCCTTCTGATATCAAATACGGCGGAGGAGTGATATACGGATTATAGTCAAGTTCAACCATGCACAGATTATCAATAAATATAATACTTTCAGGAATCTCTAACAAGTTATTTTCGACACAGGAAAAGAATTTGATCGATTTTCCAAGTTGACGACTAAAGAATTCTTCGTCTAAAACTTCGAGGTAGTTATGGCCAACCCGAAAATCAATCAAACTCATCATAGAGAGATTTTTTGGTAAAGAAATCAGTTGATTTTTCTCCAAGTTTAGTACACGGAGAGACGAAAGTTGACAAATCTCCTCTGGAAAATCGATGAGACGATTTTTCGATAGAATCAACACTTTCAATTCTTTCAGTAATCCAAGTGCTCGGGGAACAGTCTCCAGAAAATTTGATTCTAAGTTTAAAGTTTGTAAATGTTGAAGATTGCTTATTCCTTCAAAAAGATGGTACAAACGATTTTTGGACAAATCTACCGAGAAATTAGGATCATCAAATAAGAAAGGAAAGTTACTCACTTATACTCCGAATGTTAATTAGTTCCGTGAAACCCTCAGGCAAAAACTCCAAGAGATTTTCTTCGAGACTAAGAGTCGTCAAACGTTCAAAAATCGAAATGTTATCAGGAATAGCTGCTAATCGACACCCGCGAATTGATAGTGAATGAATTCTCCTCAATTCTCGCGGAAATCCACTGGCGCCTGAAGAAAACAAGTTCAGACTAGGATTAAAGTCTAATTTAACCTTCCTAAAATGAGGGTTCCTTAAGATTACTTGAGGGATTTCTTTCAAACCAAGAAGTTGCAAATTGAGGAACCCTTCTCTTACAGATGACTGCACCCGAGTTTGAAGGGTTTCAGTAAGTTCTTGTTCAAGAATAGTGATCTCCTGGTTGATACTAATGTTATGAAAAGATACAAGCGGCGGTTTTCCATGTCTTTCAATTAAATATCGATTTCTGAGGTACCACAAAATATTCGCAATCCCTCTCTCAAATTCCTCCATCGGCGGATCTTCCAAAGGGTTTTCATGTGCAACGAATCGATTTAAAGTGGAACAATACCCTAATGAGAAAGGTACAGTTTTTAAGCGGTTATGAGAAATATCGAGCTTCTCCAATTTGGGCAAAAATCCGATATTCTCTGGTAAGCGAAGCAAGTGGTTGTCATCGAGAAGAAGTTCGACCAACTCCTTACAATCGCACAGTGACGTTGGGAGTAGCTTTAATTCGTTATTTGAGAGCTGTAAACATCGCAAAGCCTTCAAATTACCAATGGTGTTCGGTAATTCTTCCAAACGATTACGATTAAGACACAATTTCGTCAGTAAAGTCAACTTGACAAATGATTCTGGAAGAAGTTTGATAGCATTAGAATTGATGACCAATTCTTCGATTGATTTCATATTACCAAAGGTGTTTAAGGCTTCAGGAAGTGTCCAAGATGTGGTTCCTGATACATTATTGCGGTAATACGTACTCCCTGACATAATATCTGTGTCCGGTTCCCATTCATGAACCTGGCATACAGAAAGATATATCTTTCTCTGTTTATATCTACGAACATCTGACGAATGATGAAAAATATGTAAATCCTTTTTCTTTTTCAAACCTTCACCGTCATAATGTTCGATATGTGAAACCTTTTCCCGAGTTAAGATATTCATCCACAAATTCTTCCCAGTTCTCCTATCTATAGTCGGCATCCACATATCTTTCTCTTGCAAGAGTGGCGGAAGAATAGCAAGGCTAGAAACAGCATTTCTATTGAACGTAAGCTTTTTAATATTTCTCAACCGAATCACCGCATATGGGAAAAGAGAAAACAGATTCTCAGATAGATTAAGACTTGTAAGGGAATCAATAAATCCAAATTGTTCTGGCAGGACAGAAAAGCTATTTCCTGATAAATCCAGGGTATGAAGGGAGCCTAAATTGCTGAAGGAAGCAGGTAGCTTAGCAATTGAATTGTTTGATAAGTTGAGGATCTGCAAGTCGGTCAAATCTCCAAAATTGTCAGGTAGTCGGACCAGTCGATTCATGGAGAAATCAATGAACTGTAAATATTTAAAACTATTTATTGATATTTGAGGTAAATTTGGACTTAGAATATTGCGAAAGCGATTCCTTACACATTTAAGTTGTTTCAAATGATTAATTTGAAGAAATAAGGTCTCTGCAAGCTCAATAGGAAAATCCTCAAGATCTGCATTTGGAAGAAGAAGTTCGTGGAACTGATTGCTCAAAGCATACTGCATTCTTGAATCAGAAAGATGATAGTCTCGAGAGACTCTAGCCATTTCGTGAGTTCCGACAATGCGGGAAATTTCATGCAAAGATTGGTTGTTCAGAGCAGCTTCAAGAGACTTAGTACTACGATTTGTTTCTAAAATCTTATCCACAAGAGATTTGGTTCCAACTCCTCCTGCAGTTCGACTGAGTTTTGTAGCCTCCCGAACTCTCAAATCGTTGAATGAGTGTGTCTGGTGATCTTGCTTCATTTCGACATGAGCTTGATGTTGTTCAAGGACAGAGCGTTTGAGCAGTTGCCGAGCCCTGACATACCCATGTTTTTTAACGAGATGTTCAAAATCTATTTGCCCCTCCATTTGAGAGTAACCGTCAAAGAAGTGTTATTTTCCTTTTTATACGCTGCATTTGGGATTAATAATTGGGTTAAAAAGAAAAGACCAGCTAGGAAGATCCTCCTAAACAAAGCTTCTCCAATCAATAATTAAATCAGAAAGAAATAAAAGATATTTACCTTATCCATCCAACATGACCGCCCCCGAGTTTAAGACTAGACATTGGCTACTTGCAATTGGATTGCAATTGGGAATTCGTGTGAGATACTTTGTCGAAAATTTATTTGGTCTGAAGCCTCTGTTTTCCCCTTTGACGGCCTACCCATCCAAATGGAGACCAAAGAATTGTCCTGAGTATGACTTGATCACACAGCTTGGATTCGTGTGGATTTGGTGGATCGCTGCTTTTGGTCGAGAATTTTCCATTATTTATATTATTTTTGCTAAGACTGGTGTCTTGCATCTCCTAAACGGGATCCATAAGTGGTTGTCTGACCGCCTTATCGCACAATTTAAAGCAGCTGGTTACACCTCAGCAAATCGTGAGATGCAAATTCCTGAATATGATTGGAAGAAAGGAAATCCGGAAGAGTTTTATCAAACTTTCGTCAAACGTCCTCATCCTGTTATCTTACGAGGTTTTATGAATGATACACAGCTCCTAAAAGACTTAAGTTGGGATCAAGTACTTGGTAAATTTGGAGAGGAGGATGTTTTCCTTACAAAGAGAGAAATTGATGGATATCCTGGGAAGTTGAAGGAAGTGAATAATCCGAATGTCTATCTTCACAATTCCGAAAAGCTTTTCACCAAGTTTCCAGAAATTCGGTAAGATCTTCTCTTAGTCGTAACTCTTATTTGTTATTCCTAACGAAAACAATAGATCATTGTTCCAGTACGAGCGTTTAGAGCCTTTTCTACACATGAAAGTCGGGTACGAGCAAATCTTTGTTGGTCGCCAAGGTACTGGTTCACCTTTTCACCATGCGGCAGTGTACAATATGTTCTACCAGATTGATGGGAAGAAGCAATGGTGGTTTATTGACCCATACGATAGTTTCTTGGGCTATCCTATGGCTTTATTTGGACGTGCTGCTGGTTTTTTGATGTGCTTGTGGCCAAATGAATACAACAAGGAAGCGTTTCCGCTTTTCCAATATTGTCCTGTCTACACTGCTGTCTTGGAACCAGGGGATGTGTTGTTCAACCCTCCATGGTGGTGGCATTCAATTAAGAATATCACAGAGACCACTGTTGCTGTGGCCTCTCGCTGGCACACTGATGGAATTGCTGGTCATAAACTTGTTATGACAGAGGAAGACTACGATATTTATCGAATCGGTTCTTACTTTTTTATGATTGGGATGACCTCTTGGTCCTTCTTACATGCTATCTTACAAACTCCGAGCCCTCGCTTTGACGAGCATGTTACCCTCAGAGAAGCCAAGAATCGTTATGTTCACAAACAAATTGTCATGTCTGACAACGGAGGTTTGAACGTGTTGGGAGTTACGACCAAATTTTAGGAAAATCATTCTCTTTTTTTCCCTCAACTCTAGGCAGTAGAATTATTTTGATTTAGATAATAAATACGAAGTACATAGCTTTATAGATAAGATAAATGACAACATAAAACTCATTGGTTTGTAGCAGAATCGCTCGCTCCTTTACTCAGTGAAGTTTCATTTGATCTTCCAACAATCAACTCGTTTGTCGGATCATCCTCGTAACTTCGCTCGCTTTCAGCTAAACTAATCTCTTCGTTTTCCTCCTCGGATATTTCTTGAAAAGGTTCATCCACGTAGTCATAGCCACTGTAGTACTCTGACTCCTTTGGTTCCAAGGGGACCTCATTATCGTTCGCTTGAGAAGGTTGACCAATGATATATTCAGAAAATTTGGCTGAATCTGCGTCACGCAACCAAGGATGTTTGAGAGCTTCAATCGCTGTAGGTCGTTTCAATGGATCTGTATGCAGCAGATCCCGAATAAAATCAACAAATAAATTTTCATCATTGGTTTGATCTTCTTTCCGTTGACTGAAATGAAGGCGACTTCGCAGATTTGTTTTCTTCGGAAAAATTAAATGAAAGTTTCCTTCGTCATCCCTTTCATAAACAATGTTTGACAATGTAAAATATTTCCCTGAATCTCGACCATTCGTAAGAAGTGATTCAGGAAATGGACCAAGAATCCCAGTGATTCGCGATAACATAGTCGGCACAGAATCATTTTGAAACAGGACATATCCCGTGAACAATTCTGCAATTACAGCACCAACGCTCCAAATGTCTATTCTGGAATCATAGTTATGCCCCAGAATGACTTCTGGTGCTCTGTAAATGGAAATCGAAAAAATGAGTTTCGAAGCAATAAAGTTGGTTACTTACCTGTAGGAACGGGATTGAATATAAGTGGTTAAATGATCTGTTGTAAAGCAGCTACTCCCAAAGTCGATAAGCTTGATTTCACATTTGGAGAAGGATTTTATCACAATATTTTCTGGCTTCACATCACAATGGATCAACTTCAACGAATGAATAAACGCCAAAGCCTCCAAAACTTGTTTAGATATTTTCTTCAACCTGGGAAGGGTATAGTAGAACTCTAAATCATTTTCCTTTATATAGCGGCCAAACTCATACAAATTCTCTTTAAGGAGTTCCGAGACGATAAAGAGATGTTCCTTGCAATAGAAAAAATCGATCAGTCGGAGCACATGATGATCATCAGGCTCCCCCCGAGAATTTATATACTGGAGGAGTTTGATCTCATCCAGAGATTGATCAAAATAATCTTTGTTGTTTTTTATCACCTTCAAACAGACCCATTGAGGTTCATTTTCTTCAGCCGCGAGATCAATGCATTGTAGTGCTGTAGAAAAAGCAGCACTTCCGAGAACGTCGTAGACCTCATATCTTCCAGCTATTCGAAAACATGTCAGCAGTGAGTAAAGTAAATTCTCTCCATTACCTAATATAGCACCCTTCGGATGCTTGAGATCTTTTGACTCCTCGAAACCAGTTTTGTAGGGCTCAAAGATGACCTTCAAGTTAAAATAGCAGTGGGTTCCATCAGCTCCTTGAAACCGATGCTGCCCCATTATTTCCGACCTAAGACAAAAAGCGTTACTAGTTACCCGTAAATAGCAATTAGCTGGCACACCTTCTACGTTCTCCAGCACTTTGTCGTTTCGGTTCCGATTTTAAAACTTCATCTAAAACAATATCCTTCTCTCCATCTGCAAGATACTCGTTTACGGCAGAAAGTTCATCAATCTCCTCAACTTCAGATGAACCATTCTGAACATCCAGAACATTTTCTCTCTTCGGATCGGTAAGCTTCTTGATCCCATCCCGTCTCTCGGCCACCAATAAAGCAGCATTCCTCTACGAAAGAGAACTGTTAGGGAAGAAACTTTATGATCACCAAGATGGCTTACATCCTCATATTCGAAGAACTCCTGATCACTTAAAGTGACTGTTATATACCCGGTATCGTCATCATTATCCCACTCATCGTCGATTTCAACTATCCGGCTTTTCATTGAATCAATTAATTCAAAAATCTTTGATGACATACTGTGATTGTGGTTCTCCGATCCATCTCCGTCATCAGAATCTGTTTGATAATGTTTCCTCGATGAATTCGTCGCTCCATATTTTATTTTTGAAAGAACATCGAGTTCATCAAAGGAAGGGTTATTGAAAACTTCTTCGCTCGAATGAGAGTCATTTTCATTCAATATATCGATAATTTCATCAATTTGTTCCTTTTCATAGTTTCGAGTTGGTGATTGATCAGATTCTATGAGTATGTTTTCTGAGCTTTCATCGAATTGCCGTTCAAGACTATCTACCAAATTGTTAAACTGAATTTGAACCTCTTTCGCAGATCTAATTACGTCCTTCCCAATTTCATCACGAAATGCTAAATCTTCACTTCTTTCGTTGGATAGAGTTGTTTCTGATTTGTCAATCTCGTCCGACATTTTTAGTAACACCAACTAGAATTTGAATTCGTTACATTGAAATATCGATTTTTGAAAAATAAGAGATTTTTGCGAATTAACGGAACTGGGATAACGAACAAACAAACAGTTAAAATTTGATTGTGAATGAATCAACAAATGACAAGTCAAAATCAAAGTAACGTTCTTTTTATTGGAGATCTTTCCATATTTTGTACTGAAAAAGACTTGAATGATTTATTCTCTGGGTTTGGAACTGTTACTGAAGTAAAAATTATGAAATCTGATGACAAAGGTCGGAGCTTATCATATGGATTTGTGAAGTTTTCTGATCCAGCTGACGCTGCTCGTGCTATGAACCATCTGCAACATAAATTATTGCATGGGAGACATTTAAGGTATAAATCTTTAAATTCAGTGCTTTCCTGGATTTAAATCATACATTCATTAGAATTAACTATGCAAGTCATCGGAGTAAAGGCAATAACCCACTTTCGTCGCATTCTGATGGTCTAGAGACATCTCCAGTTCACGTTTCTTTCATTTCCTATCAGGTAATTGTCTGAACACAGTCTAAACCTAGCTTTACGCATCGTAGATACACAATCTTGTGACCGAAACTTCTCTTCGAGTTCTTTTCAGTAAATATGGGGAAGTGGCGGACGTCAGCATCAAAAAGTCTACTGTTGATCGAGTAAGGCTGATTATCATATATCGATTCTCTCATTCGACCTTACTTAGGCTTTGAATCGGCAAAGCGGTTACGGATTCGTACATTATCCAATAACTCCCGAAGGAATTAATGCAGCGTTTCGTGCTGCGACTGAGCTTCAAGATACAACTGTGGATGAAGTGAACTATAAGTCTAGCTTGAGTCATAAATTAGCTGGTTATATCGAACAGTCCAAAGTGCTCCATACTCAAGCTTCCCAAGTGACTTCTCAGAATAAAGATGAGTCTCCCAAAACCTATATCTTTAATAGTAGTGAGTTGAAACCAAATTCCAGTGCCCCTTTACTACCTCATCAATTAGTCCCTGGAATTAGACAATTCAACTATGTACCGATGCCGGTTTCCAATACTCCCGCTCCCGCTCCTCCACTTCCTTCGCCTTCTATGCAACACCAGCAATTATCTGCCTATCCACAGATGAATTCGTTTGCACCTACTTTACCTGTTCAGCCCCCACAGCTTCGATCTTCCATGGATCAGACGATTGTCGTGTCTCCTGTAATGGTTCCTCACTATCTTACGTCTCCTCCTCAAATGGATTATTCACGTTTTCCGTATGACTCCAACGTTCATTTTCCTGCTAATTTAACAGTGAATGGCTTCACTCTATTCCATAATCCAGTTGTAAATAGTCCACCTCAAACCAATCACAGCCCTCAAACTTTTTATACCCTTGGTGACAATCGATATGGCTGCACTCCTAGTAGTATTTCTTCAGTAGAGACTATGTTTGATCAATTAGTTGCGCCGCTGCTTGTTTCCCCTTCAGACTACGCTTTCAACAAAGTAAGTTCTCCGCTAGCTGCTAATCATTCCCATCCGCTATCGGCGAAGCCACTTTCTTCAATCCCTAAGAATACCAACAATGTCAACTTGAAGAAGCTTCGTCAACGACCTGTCCGAAAGGCTTTAAATCAGCTTGAAATTGGCTCGCAACCTTATCCAGATCCAAAAGATTACAAGTCTTCTCTCCATGATCACAATCAAAACCTTCGGGAACGTGTTGATGAGAAGAGCGAAATTGATAGTAGCTCGTAGTGTAATCTGTTCCCCGAATGCCATTGCAATCAAGTTTTAATCATCTTTGATCACTTATTTGATTTCCTCTGTTTAAATTCGTTTTGTTTCTCCTGTTCCTCTCCATCACTAGCCCTGGAAAATCAATTCTAATTTTAAGCCTCTTTTCACGCAATGAGCAGCAGTGTATGATTGTAGTGATTACTGAATTTAATCTTAACTAGTTTGCCGATTTTTTTCACTGCTTCTCTGAAACGGGGGTGGGATGATCTCGAAAAATAACAAAATTATTTTCGAAATACAGAACGCATAATATGGCTAATTTTAGGTGATCTCTCAACATTCTTCTCTAAGCAATGACATAAAGGAAAGATTTGTCAGTATAGTCCTAATCTAGGCGGCACAACAACATTGAGGATGTTTTCCATTTTTTAATTTTTTCGTGCTTTAGCAGGGACTTACTGCTCTTGAAGGTTGAGAGTACTAAACAGGTTCTTCTCACTGATAAATCTGTTTGTCACCAGTGCATTTTGGGGAATTGTCTTCAGAAGTGCATTAACAATTCGTTATTAAATTAACGATTAATCATTGTGGGATTAGATTGAAGAGCAGCCACGCTTTGACTTCGAAGGTCATCAACCGCCTTTTGCAACGAAGAAAATGCAAGCCTCTCCATCTCATCTCCATTCCCATCGATGGTTGAAGAGAAACTCGTATTTTGTTCATCGTTGTTTTTGTTTTGTTGAACTTGAATCTTAAAATTGTCTAACAGTTCATTTTTGCGGGGTGAAACTCTGGTGGAATTGAAATCTGACTCCACAATCTGAGTAGGAAAAGCCGGAGCGATTTTTTCGGCAGCTGCGACCAATTTCAAATACTGAGTTTGTTGACTTTCCTTCAAATTCGTTAAAAGTCCAATTTCAAGCATTTCTTTCTGTTTCCTCTGTTCTAACGCAAATGTTGACTTTTGCACCTCATTTTCAAGTTCTGTAAGCTCTGTAGTGGTCCTGTGCAATAAAGCCTTCTTGGCCTCCAACTTTCTCGATTCTTCAACCGATAATGCTCTCTTCGATTCATAAGAATCCTCCATTTTCAAGACTTCATCCTTCAAATCCATCAAACGGTTTTCGATCTCTCTTGATAACTTCTCGACGTTTTCATGTTTCCGAATTTCGCTCTCTCGTCGTTCAATGATCTTCTGAATCTCGATCTCATTTGAACGCTTCAAACTTTCGAGGTTTTGTTGTTGCGTTACAATCGCCGTCAATTCTATCTGCAAAGCGTGATTCTGTTGTGATAATGATTCGTGCCGATACTTTAAATTTTCCAGATTTAGAGTCAACTCACGACTCTCCTGCCTTAACCTTGTTAACAGAGATTCTTCGTATTCTTTTGATTGGCGAAGAAGATCAATTTCGCTGCTTAATCTTTCGCAGCTCATTTTGATAGTCGATTCCATCATTTTCAGCTCACTTTCTCGACTTTTCAATTCTTGAACAACTGATTGAGAGTGCAAAATTTGTTTTTGTAAATTTGCAAGTTCGTCTTTTCCTTTTCCCAAAAGAGAATCAAGCTCTTGCCTTTGAATCGATTTTGAAAGTAACATTTCCTTCGATTTTTCAAATTGTTGAGAGAGGACATTGTATTCATTTTGCAAACTGGATCTGTTGTTTTTGAGTTCCAAAAGATTCCTTTTCTCTTCCTCTATTTGGTGGTGAATATTCTGGATTTCTTGCAGGCTGGTATGGTGAGCTTTACTAGAGTTGGATTGCATTTCTTTCGCACGCGAAATCCGATTCTTCAGATCACTCTCTTCATCTTTAAGTCGTTCAACAGTCTTGTTCGTGGATTCCAGAATTTTGGAAGTTTCTAGAAAAGATTGCTTTTCAACTTGAAGTAGAATTTTAGTTTCCTCAATCGATGTCTTAAGGCCTTGTATTTCACGTATTAGGCTTGTTCTTCTATCTTCATGAAATTTCATTTCATTCTTTAAATGTTCCAAATTAATTTCCTCGTCTCGCACCAGTTTTTTTGCTTCGTCAAAGCGTCTTTCAATCGACCTAACCTCGGACTGCAAATTCTGTAACTCAATTTGCTTGGCACAACATTGCTCTTGAGTTTGGCGTAAGGCAAGAGAGGCATGTTGGCTACGATTTTGAATTTCGAGGATTTCTGAATCTAAATGTTTCCGTGTAGACTCGTGGGAAACCAAAAGATCCTGAGATATACGACGCTGTTCCATAGTTTTCTGCTGCAAAGAAGCAGTTTCTCTTTGTAACTCCAAAAGCTTTTCGCGTGATTCCTTAATTTTTGTGTTGTTTTCTGTGAGTTGCCTTTCGGCATATTCGGTCTTTCGTTTAAAATCTTCCTCGCTAGACTGAAAGTGTATTTTGATATTTTCAACTTTCTCCGTCAGCAAAACAACTTCCTGTTCCAAATATCTTTTGCTCCGCGTCCCTTGCTCTAATTCGACGGATACACTTTGAAAATCATTCCGTAAATTTGAAAGGCGGAGAATTTCTTCTTCCTGCTGCCTAATGAGCAGACTTAGTTGACCTTCAAGTTCCTTTCGGCGATGAAGAGTCTCTTCCTCCTAACAAGACCGAAGCGTTAAGTGCGAATATTTCAACAGCAAATAAATACCATGGTGCGTCGTTGTTTTTCGATTTGATCCAAAATCTCCTTTTTTGTTTTGACTTCTTTATTGAATTGCACCACTTGTATTTTGAACTCTCTGGTCTTCTCGTATATTGCCGCTTTGGTAGCACGAAGTTTACTTTCTTCTTTCAATATCTGGTCCTTTAACTCAAGGTTTAATCCTTCCATATCCGATAGTTCGTGCTTGAGAGAGGCAAAACGCTCTCGGGCGGCATCAATACTTTTATTTTCTATTTCGTTTAAAGCGCAACTCTCTTTGAGATTATTTCGAGTTATTTCTAATTCTCTTTTCATCAGATGCACTTCTGAATCAAGTTTAAGAAGTTCATCTCGCCCACTTTGCAATTTCACACTTAATGACTCCAACTCTGAAAGGGTGCTTTCTGCTTGTCTATAGAAGGATAAGAAAGATAGTATACACAAAAATATTGTACCTTCTGCAGTCAAGAATGTGTTGTTGCAACTGCTTGATTTCCTTCTCTTTTTCCTTTACCTGATCATGACGGCTATCAATCTTCGCATCTAAATCAGCTCGGATTTTCTACCAAAAGAAGTTTAAAACATCACTAATTTTCACTTAAAATTGAAAAAGCTACCTGCAATTGTTCGATCTCTCTCGAAAAGATGACAGAGTCTTCCAAAGTTTTCACACCCACAATTGCGTTTTCTACAAATCTCGAAATAATTCTTTTATCACCAGCTTTTGCGAAATACCCAAAAACTGTGTCGTTATCGCTCAAGTTATCACTTTTCTCCTCTCGTGCTATTGCAGTAATAGCAATAATGATACGGAATGCAATATGAATACAAGAATTTCTGAGTTCAGACTTCTGGGAAGGAGTTGCACTGAGACATTCTTCCACACCCTCAAGAATCATATGAGCCAGGATTTCTGCTGCTGCAGTTTCTAATTTGCTGAGCTTCACATCGAGAAAGTTCAAAATTTGGTTTGCATCGGGATGAGCATTGTTATAGTCTCGCCCATGAACAGTAACCAAGTCAGATGCATCGTTTAACTGAGACTTTAAAGTCGAATTTTCTCTGGATAGAACTTTAACTTGGTTACTCAAGTCTGTAATATTTCTCTGTAGCGAAGTCATCTTCCCTTTTGCGCTCTCAATCTCCTTCCAATTTGCGGCCTTTTCGGAGAACAACTCATTACATTTCATTCGTAAATTCCTGTTTTCTTCCTGGATAGCTTGAAGATTCAATTTCATTTCCTGTAAATTGAGCAGTAAACTCGAGATTTTCTTTTGCAATTCGGCTACGTTCGTCGTTTCCTTACTCGCAATTTTCTCATCTTGCTTCTTTTCAAAAACTGTCAGCTCTTCTTTTAAGGCTTCATTTTCCTCTGTCAGTCGCTTTCTTTCGGAGAGCCAAAGCGCTTTGTCGTGATCATGGGCGCGCTTACTTTCAATGATTTGCTTTTGTACACGACTAAGTTCGTCATTAGCGTTCCTCAACGCTACCATCGCTCGCTCCAAATTTTCATCAGATTGCACAAGGTCAGCTTTCAATTTCTCAGTATTCTGGTTCAAAACCTGGCACCTCTCTAAAATTGATTGCTTCTCTTCTTCATTTAATAGCAACTTGTCAGTTAATTTCTCTATTCTCTTCCTTAATTCTTCAAATGTACTTGACGCTAATACCACTCTTTCGTCGCTGTTTTGGTGAATGCTTTCTTCATGAGAGGAAAAACTTTTGTTCGGAGATACTCCTCCAAATCCAAATGAATATAGGTTAGTTGATAATAATTTTCCATCAAGGTACTTCAGATTGCTCAAACTATTGAGGAGAACAGAGTAGAAATTGGGATGGCTACAGATTGGATTTTCGTCGATGCGAATATTCGTTAAATGCGAAAGTGCCTCCAAATGTTTCAGATCATCCATTACATTCAATCTATTTCTTGCTATACGAAAATGAGATAACAGTTGCAAATCCTTGATGGATGAAGGGATGCGTTCGATTAAATTTCCTGATAAATTCAACTTCCGCAATGCTTTTAGAGAGCTCAAGCCTTCTATCTTGTTGAGAGAATTTTCAGCCAAATTTAGTTCCATTAAAGACACCAACGAATCTAATCCGCGAATCTCACTAATGGCATTATAGCTAAGGTTTAATTGAACCAAATGAGGAACAAAATGTAGATTTTCTATTCTTCGAAGCTTTCCTTGCTGATTTCTCAAGTGCAAATCTAGTTGTTCGATTTCTTTTAAATGATTAACATCTTTTGCACCTGTGACTTGGAGGAGTAGGTCAAGAGTTAGTGCAACAACGTTCATGGACATATTTTTGAATTTAACTGGGTTTTAAGGAATTTCTTTCAGATTCAGGTCCCTCTCTCTCCTAAAGACTAATTTAGAGTGACGTAAAATAAGACGTAGCCTCCATTCATTTTTTATTTTTGTTGAATCAAATTTATTGATGGAGAAATTTCCTCGAGGGAAAGAGGGCCAACCCAACGAAAAGCAGTTAGTCGGAGTTAAAAGAAGTCTAAATCAGGTCATTTGAATCTGCATTTTGTTTTTGCTTGATGTTGATCTTCTTGTTGTAGGAACTTCTTTTCGGCCAAAACAAGCGTCTCAAATCGATCATTGTCGAGAAAGCAACCACAATAAAGAAAAGAAAGTCAGATGCTGTTAGCGAAATTTCTAACAATTTCGATGGAATAGGGCGGAAAGTGACTGCCAAAGATTTTACACCAAACGTGATAACTATTGGTGTTGTCCTTTCTGTTAATGCGAAGAGTGCTAAGGTCTCATTACCCAATGGATACATCGGGACCTTAGTTTTTGATGACTTGTTAGACGAACCTATAGTAAGATTCTGTTTTGAAATTATGACTTGTATCACTGATTGGCAATTGTAGGAGAACCCGAGCAACTGCATTAACCCTTATCAGATCATCGAGTGCTGTATTCTTGAAAATTCAATCAACTCATCAAACAAAAGGCATCTCGTTCTTTCGATGAATGGGACAAGGGTCTACCGAGGTTTGGCTCTTAAACATCTGAGTGTTGGCATGCAAGTTTCTGGAATAGTTGTTAGTGAAGAAGATCATGGGTAATTAAGTCTTTCGCCACCATTGGGCTTTTCTAAAGTTACATATTTTAGATTTATTGTTCAAACTGGGATTACTGGAGTCCATTGCTTTCTTCCTCGCCGAGTTGTCGGACAGACGAGACCAAGTGTAGGTAAGGTATACTTTGAACATTTAGTGACCCGATTCTCATTTGTGTCTTAGGATCTTTCGCAAGTTATATTATCCACGAAATCAGTGAAGACACTCGTGTGATTCAACTTTATCCTTTCAATACTTTGAAGGAGAAATCACCCAAAGCCTTTCCGCTTTCCATTCAATCGATTTATCCCGGTGTACTTCTGTCTGTTGCTGTGGAGAAGAAGACTGAGGTACATGCAAAAAATTCCATTACTTAAATGCTTCATTTCACTCTTCATAGTTTGGTTTAGTTGTAAATTACATGGACAACTTCAAGGGATTCATCGAGCGCTCACATTTGGATAGATTTTATCGCAATGATGAGTGGAAACAATTTAAACCGGAGAACGGAATTGTGAAAGCGAGAGTGATAATGGTTGACAAAGCTGAAAAGTGGGTGAAACTGACAATGCGTCCGCATTTGTTGGATCTCTGTCCACTTGAACGTCTGCCTCCCTTGGGAAGTGAATACGAAAGTTTGCAAGTTTTCCTTCGAAAGGAATCTCAGGAAGTGTATTTAGTTGACTCTAATCCGAAGGAGCAACCTTTATATCATTTTATGGTTCCACCGAGTGAGTATGAAGGTGAGACGCCGGAAGAAGGAGATGTTCTACGAAAAGTTCGCGTCCTCGGTTATCATTTAGTGGAAGGGGTTATTGTTTGTTCGAATCGCACAGAAAAATTGAACAATGCCGTTTTACATTTCAGTCAAATTCAAGTTGGAGAAAAATATTCTGGAAAGATTGCAGAGATCAAAGATTTCGGGTTGATAGTTCGTATCAATGATTCAGTTAATGTTCTTTGTCCTCTTTTACATGTCTCAGATACTGTACCATCTTCAGGAAAACTACAGAAGCGATTCAAGATTGGTCAAGTCGTTCCAGTGCGAATTTGGGAAGTCAACGAAAACGGTATCATTGGGACGCTAAAGAAATCTTTTATTGAATGTACTGATATGGAACTTTTGAAAGCTTATGATGAAATTGTCCTTGGCAAAACCTTCGTTGGTATGGTTATCATTACGTCAGAGAATGGAATGTGGATCCGGTTTTTGAATAAGGTGAAAGCATTCGTCCCAAAAACGATTATTGAAGCTCAGGGCATAAATGAAGGAGTGAGTGCATTTCGCGAAGGCCAGATTCTCCGTGTTGTTGCCCTTGACTATAATCGAAATGCTTCTTCTCCTAGCTGCAAATTTATTGTTTGCATTAATTTGGAAATCGATGAGAATAAATTACAACTCTATCGAAGACTTCTTAACCCAATAAGAGCAAATGGGAATACCAAAATTGGGGCTCATGAGTTTGTTTCAGGATTTATTACGTCAATAAGCAAGGATTATTTTACGATTACTACAGATGATGGAAGGTCGGGAATGTTAGAGAAGGTACATCTTTTTGATTTCAGCGACCTCTTTGAAAGCATTGATATTTCTGTCTTGGGATACTCCATTGGAAGCAGAGTCTCGAATGCTCTTGTTTTGGACGAGCTTAAAGAGAAACTTGTTTTGACTCTGAAACCTTTATTGATCAAAACTGCACTTGAGGAAAAGGCTTCTACAGATTTAATTCCTAATGATATATCCGACCTCCATCCGGGGAGCATGGTTGTTGGATATGTTCGAAAAGTGGAATCGTATGGAGTTCTGGTACAATTTAAGAATGGAATTGCGGCTTTGGCGCCCCGTCCAAGTTTGTCTGATCGATTCATAGCCACTCCTTGTGGAATTTTCTCTCTTGGTAATTCTATTCGTTGTATGGTGCAAAGGGTCGATCTTCAAAAGCAGAGAATTTTTGTGACCTTTAAGCCCAGCTTAATCCCATCACTTCGCCCGAACATTCATTCATATCTTTTAGAATATCTTCGGGAAGAGTATAAATTGGCAAACTTTGATAGAAATGCCGAAATTCTTGACTTTAAAAGCCACACAATAGGATCTATTGTCGAAGCTAGTGTTTCCTCAATCGAAGATTATGGAGTTATTTTCAGAGTAGAGAATAAATATCCATTTTTTCTTGTCAAAGAAGATGCATCATGGTCCCCTCAAATCGGAGAGCGCCGCGAATTATTGGTAATAGACATCGACTTTCAGTCATCTATCTTCATAGCAGCAGTTATCGTGGACAAACGGCAATTGAAGGGATTGAAACGTGGAGAGAAGAATCCTGGTAGCGAGTTTTCTGGCAAAATTATTCGTGTTACAAAGCGGTATGTGGTCGTCCTCGCTGATTCGGTTCTTGGTTACTTACCAATAGCAGATTTTCATTTCCCAAATCCAGATTCAGAGCAATATCAAGTTGGGAGTACCATTTCAAGTTTAACAATTCAATTTAAGGATTTCTCGACCGATTTCGATTTTCCGCATCAACATATAAACATTTTGGCGATCTCAAACGTTTCCAACAATACCTCTTCGAAACTTTCTCACGACGAAGTAGCAGGCGCGGATAATGTTCTTAACTTTTTTAAAATTGGAAGAAAGATAGAATGCAAAATAAAGACTGTGAATAAGACCGAGTTGGTTGTAGAACCTCTCGATTGCAAAGTAACCGAAGAATTTGTCGCTATTGTTCATGTCACTGCCACGATAAATTCCAATGATGGAGCTCATATTGATAAATTGGAACAGTCGCTTCGAGATTATCAAATTAAATGCGGAACCAGCGCAAATGAAATCTCCCAATTACACCCTTTTTATAGTTTCCGTCCAGAAATGAAAGTTGATTGTGTAGTAGTTCACATTCAAAAGGCAGAAAAATATATAATTCAATTTAAGCCTGCATTGAACAAACAACTCAAGAATGAGGTTCTTAGCTACTACGGTGATCATCAAATCCAAGTAAATTCTTCATATGAGGCGATTGTAACTGAAGTGGGTGCAACGAGTTGTACCATTATGTTCAGCCCTTATGTAAAAACAGAGTTGCCCTATTGTGATGTTTCTGCTGATCTGACGTTGATTAATTCATTTAAGAACAATTGCTTTATTGGTTTAAAGACGACAGTGTTTGTCTACTCTGTTGATTCTAATCGAAGGAACCCAAAGAAAGTGTCGATTGGGGTGTCTCGGACGTTATTAGAAGCCTCTTTTGAAAATAAATATTCCCATCAACAAGTTGGAAATCGGTATCAGCAAGGAGATAAAGTTATTGGTGTGTTCGACTTCCGCTTTAATCGATTGCCAAATCCTCCAAGTTTTTCAGTCATTCTTCCGGCTGGTGGCTTAGGGAGAGTTTGTTTAACTGAGCTTGCTGATCAAGAGTTTTGGATGGATTGGAGTCTTAGTTGGGGCAGAAGAGATGAGGACCGAGAAAACCTGGTTATTGGAGGATTCAAACACGGCGATATTGTTGAGTGCATAGTCCTTCAAACTCAAGCGTCGTTTTATGATATTTCCTTGCGAAAATCTCGATTGGTAAGAGTTTGACAATTAATTATTGAAAATTTTGATGTCTTCTTTGGCAGACCACTTCCTCTACTCTTGTTGATGCGTTGCCAAATCAAGGTGATATTGTCAAGGGCTTCGTCACGTTCGTGTCAGAAAAAGGATGCTTTGTTCGTATTTCAAATTCAATTACAGGTCGGGTGCTCTTGCGAGATTTGGGTGATTCTTTTGTTGCAGATCCTGCGCAAGAATTTCCTATTGGAAAATTGGTTATTGCACGTGTTCTTGAGGTTGATTCGGAGAATAAATCAGTCCAGCTTTCCTTGAAGCAGTCAGCTGTTTCGGTATCAAGTGTTACTTCTATGATTATTCAAGAGGGTGATCTAGTTCTCGGAATAGTTCGTCGAGTAACTGATTTCGGGGTATTTGTAAAGCTCAACGATTCCCTTGTTGTCGGATTAGCGAGAAAGAATTTCGCAGTCGAAGCCAAAGGCGATCGTCTCACGGATCTCTACGAAGTTGGTGATGTAGTGAAGGCGAAAGTTCTTTCAGTTAATTTTGATGGTTCTAAAATCGCGCTCGATCTTCGAAGATCCGTCATTAACAAGGCTGAGGTGTTTCCTCGTGAACAAATTCATGGAACGGAACCTGGAGCCGCAGTTGAGATTGTCGAGGACCATCAGGCGCTTTCTTCTGATTTGCCATTATCTTGGGAGGTAAATAATATGCAAGTGAAACAAATCTGTTGTTCTCACATACTCTTGACACTAGAGCCAATTTGTTGCAAACTCAGCTGATGGAGCTACAGAAACGCGAGAGGGATCCAACAAGCAAAAGAAGTCTGCTCGTAACTCCGAGTTGGACGTGAGATCGAAAGAGGTTTGCGCGATTCATTCTTGATATTTCTCTTTTAAAATGATGTCTTCATTGTAGCTCAACTTGATAGAGGGAAAAGTTGCCCCTCAATCGATTGACGAATTCGAAAGATTGGTCGCATCTAATCCTAATTCCTCCTTTGCTTGGATTCAGTACATGTCGTACTATACTCAAACTACAGATTTTGAAAGCTCTAAAATAATTGGGAAGCGAGCGCTGAGAACAATTAATTTTAGAGAGGAACAGGTTTGTCCGATGAATTGAAAGTAGTGTTCTTTATTCTCTTTTAGGAAAAACTCAATGTTTGGCTTGCACTCTTGAGTCTAGAGTATAAGTTTGGGACTTCAGAGAGCTTGCAATCCACCTTTAGTGAGGCGATTAAGGAAAACAAGGTAATACATTGATGTTTTGCGATTATTTCATTTAGTTTGCATATTGTAGGCTAAGAGCGTTTATCTCGGCTTAGCTCAGATCTACGAGAAAAATGGAGACTTCAAGGCTGCCAGAACTTCTCTAGGAATCGCTCTTAAATCTAGTCAGTTTCGAAAGTCGAAAAAGGTGTGGATAAAATATTTGGAAATGATTCTTCGCGATGGAGACCCCGAAGTTGGAAAACAAGAACTTTCGCGCGCTTTGCAATCTTTATCTCCACATAAACATGTTGAAACTATTTCTCGTTATGCTCTGGTGGAATACGAATTTGGCTCTGCAAGCAACGGTCGAGTATTGTTCGAAGATTTAATCGCATCTTATTCGAAGCGGAGCGATCTTTGGTTTGTGTATATTGATCAAGAGACCAAACTGAGTAATGTTTCTCATGTCCGACATCTTTTTAATCGCATGGTCGTGATCGCCTTTAGCGGTAAAGTGATGAAGACTATATTTAAGAAGTTTTTGGCTTTTGAAGTTCAATTTGGTAACGAAACTACACAAGATCAAGTCAAAGTTCAAGCCAAGTCTTACGTAGAAAAAACGAAATAGTTAGTTATTTACAGATCTACAAATTTGCATTCGAGGATTAACTAAAAATTAAAAAACATCTGGAGGTTGGTGATCGATGAGGCCATTAGAACCTCTTTGAAGCAGAGAAAGATGATACGATAAATTTCGATTTTGCCGTTCAAGTTCACTGATTTGGTCAGTTGCTTGGACCAATATTTGCTGAAGTTGCTGGACCTGCCCACTTGAATCTTTTTGTTTTCTGTCAAGCAAATGGACCGCTCTCTTGAGTAAGTTGTTCTCCTCAATGCATGAATTCTTTTCCATGACTATCCTTTGATTTTGTTCACGAAGAAGGTGAATTACTGCTTGAAGTTGCATAATCTCAGCCTCCTTTTTCTCTTGAGTAATTTGCTGCTCTACACGAAGGCTTAAAAGCTGAGACTCAAGAAACTTCACGTGCTCTGCTTGAAAGGCTTTTTGCTGAAAGTTCGCAGAATCGTCAAGGCGCCTTGACTTTTCGCGAGTAACATTTTGCTCAGTGGAAGAAAGATAATTCATATTCACATCCGCTTCATCATTTTCATCAAATCTTCGTTTTCCCAAGTAAGTGGAACTGGGTGAAATAGCTTGTTTTATCATCTCAATTAATTAATTTTGTAAGAGTTATTATTATGTTCAAGAGGACAAAATTTCAAAAGCTCGAAATTCCGGAAAACTGATTCTTTCAACGGTCAATTTCCAGGATTTGGAGATGTATTCGTTAAACAACGACAACTCGAACACAAATCATTTGCAACATTACAACAAAATAGCTATCGGCAGAAGTTACTTCTCTTCGTTTTGATCAAATAACTCATCGTAACCGAGATTTCATTCAAGATAATGGCAAAATTTGAGCCTGGATCCTGGGTTTGGATATCTGATGAGGTTGGTTGTTCGCTTCTTTTGTGGGCTAAAATAATTCTTTATTTTAGGTTGAGAGATATCTCCCTGCGAAAGTTTTGAAGGGATTTGCGAAAGGTGAAGCAACCACTGTGATGACTGAAGATGGCGAGAAAAGGAATCTAACTGCTCAACAAAGTGCTCAAGTGGAACAATGCAACCCTGAAGCTATGGACTCAACAATTCAAGATCTTGTGAATATTTCAGATCTCAACGAAATGTCAATTCTCCACAATCTACGCATCCGGTTTAAGGAGGACAGAATTTACACAAACATCTCATCGATTTTAATCAGCGTTAACCCCTTTAAATTGTTACCTCTTTACACTCCGGCAGTATTAGATCAGTACAGAACTGGTTCAAGAGGGAAACCCCCACATGTTTTTGCAATTGCGATTAATGCGTACAATAACATGCTTTCGGATTCTACTGATCAATCTGTTGTGATATCTGGAGAGTCCGGTGCTGGTAAATCGGAAGCAACTAAGCTCATTTTACAATTCTTAACTGATGTTTCCCACAAAGCGTCAGGGTCAACTTCGTCTGTATCTCACACTTTAGAAGCACAGATTTTGGCCGCAAATCCGATTCTTGAGGCATTCGGAAATGCAAAAACTCTCCGAAACAACAACTCCTCTCGTTTTGGAAAGTTGATTACAATTAACTTTGATAATAAAGGGGCTATTATTGGTGGTGGAATTATCAATTATTTATTGGAGAAATCCCGTGTTGTCTTCCAAACCGCTGGAGAGCGAAATTATCACATTTTCTATCAATTGTTATCAGCTTCAGAAACAGATCAAAATTTGACGAACCAACTCAAGTTGCAAGCCCCGGAGTTGTTCAACTTCACTAGCCAAAGCGGCGTCACTCATGTTGATGGAATTTCCGACGATAAAGACTTTGAAGACATGAAAAACTCGATGAGCATCTTAAAGTTTTTACCGGATGTGCAGATGGAGGTGTTTCGAATAGTTGCGGGAGTCCTACATTTTGGTAACGTGAAGTTTAAAATCGAAAAGCGCTCGACAGAGGAAGATGCTAGCTCAGTGGCAAATCCTGAGGTCTTAGCGCATGCTTCACACATGTGGGGATGTGATCCAATTTTAATGGAGAAGTTTTTAACAAACCGTCACATTGGTACCCGCTCTATCATTCTAGTCGCTTATAACATACATCAAGCGCAGGATGCGCGTGACGCCATGGTGAAGAGGGTTTATGCCGAGATGTTCCAGTTCCTTGTTGATCACATCAACAATCAGCTGTCTGCTTCTGGCTTACAACGCCACAAGTTTATTGGAGTTTTGGATATTTTTGGTTTCGAATCTTTCGAGGTCAGCCATTGATGCCCTCATTCTTTTCTACTCTCACTTTCTCTCCACAGGTGAACTCTTTCGAGCAACTTTGCATCAACTTCTGTAATGAGAAGTTGCAGTTTCACTTCAATGAGCACATCTTCAGGATGGAACAAGAACTCTACGCATCAGAAGGAATCAACATTCCTGGAACTGCCTTCGTTGATAATCAACCTACATTGGATTTGTTAGAGGCCAAGGTTACAGGAATTTTTAGTATGACTGATGAAGAAATCAATGTTCCTCGAGGAAGCGATGAGGGATTGTTGCAAAAAGTACTCGCGAAGCACGCAGATGGCAAGCATCCCAATTTAATTCGCCCGAAAGCAAGAGATTGTAAAGATTTCTTGAAGAACTTCGGAGTTTTGCACTATGCTGGTCCCGTTTACTATAATGTTACCAATTTCTTGGAAAAGAATAAGGATCAACTTCACGCAGATATAATTGGTGTCCTTCAAGCCTCTCAAAGTCCGTTAATCACCAAATTTTTCCCTGAGGATGACACTCCCGCTCCCACGCACGCGCGCTCACGCGGATCTGTGAAGCCCACTCAAACATCAAGTTCATCTAAGAAAACGTTAGGGTTTCAATTCAAAACTCAATTGAATGAGTTGATTGCAACATTAAATTCCACCTTCCCTCACTTCGTTCGCTGCATGAAGTCTAACGATTTAAAGGCTGGAAATGTGTTTACCTCTTCCCGAATGCAAGATCAACTCAGATATGCCGGGCTTGTAGAAGTTTGTCGTATTAGAAAGCTGGGTTATCCTGTCAGACGCCCATTTTTGGAATTTTATAAACGTTATCGCTGCATTGAGTTATCAGCTCTTGACTTGGACAGTTTACTGTCAGTTCTGGTAAAGCGCGGTGTTCTGAAGAGTGGAGAATGGGCGAAAGGTCACACGCGCGTTTTTATGCGATCGCCACAATCGGCCGAATTAGAGTTAGCGAGAGAGGCGTCTTTGGTAAACATTGCAATCTTATTTCAGAAAAATGCAAGGCGTATGGTCGCTGCGAAAAAGTACAAGTACTACAAGAAAATAATTAATGACATACATTTAGCAATCGGTAAAAGAGAGGAACAAGAGTTGAAATCTGTTATCGATCTCAGCTTTGAGTTGCCATGGAACGGCGCACATCTCAAAGTCGTGCAGAATGCTAAATTATTGCTTGTTCGTGTTCAGGAAGAGAAGCGAGTGATTCAATTATTGGAGCACGCTATTTCTATTAAAGACATAAACGCTTTAAAAAGCGCATTGGCGGTGCATACCCAAATGTCACCTCCTTTTGAAACTCCCCTAGCACAAAAAGCAAAGGAATTGCTGGTTCGGTTGGAGGAGGAATTAATCTTAAAGACCGAACTTACCAAAGCCATTTCTGCACGCGAAAGATCCAAGCTTGTAGAATTACTCGCCAAGGCAGATCGTCTACAATCAGATTGTAACGAGGTACATCAAGCTCGTGCACTTGTTGCTAGATTAGACAAAGAGGCGGAGTTGTTAGTAAAGCTTAAAGATGCCATGAATCGTGAAAGTTTGGATGATCTCAATGCCCTATTTTCTGAATTTAAGAGTTTCGGAATGGAAACATTATATCCTAAGGAACTTGCGGCCGCCCATGAAGTGAAGACAGTTTTGATTCAAAGAGAGGCTGCTCGAGAAGAGGAGAGAAGAAGGCGCGAAGCTGAAGAAGAGCGTCAAAGAAAAGCGTTGGAAGCCATTGAAGCAAAGCGCAATGCCCAAATTGCTCAATCGAAAGCTGCACTTCAGGCTGCCATTGCTGCGAAAGACGTTGAAAAGCTGAACCGTGCCCTTCAAGATGCAATTCAATCAAACGTACAAGTTCCTGAAGTAGAAGAAGCTCGAGGGGTCTTGATTTCATTGAAGAAAGTTGCAGAAATGCGATCGCAGCTTCAGGCAGCGCTTGATGTTTTGAAAGTCAAATCGGAGACCGGAATCCAAGAATTAGATTTGCTTCCACTCCAACATGCCATCGATTCTTCTGAACAGGTGCGAAAGTTCACTACTTTTACTCTACGATTTTAATTTGCTTGAATGATCATCTTTTTTTAGGTTGTGAAGGATGTTGGTGATTTCCCTGAGTTGTCTGCAGCGAAGGAGGCTCAGACAAATTTCCAGAAGCAGGTCAAAGCTAAAGTTGACTTGGAAAATGCCATCGCTTTGAAGGATCGAATGAAATTACGAACGGCGCTCGATGCTGCAGAAGATTTAGACATGCAAATCGATGTAACTCGAAAGGCTCGTGAGATGCTGAAGGAGTTGGAAGCTACAAGCAAGCAAAATCCTTTTGTTGCCGGGTTAGGTGCTGCATCAGCTCAGCCATATGATGCCGCTGAAGAGGCACGTAAAGTTCGGCAAGAAATTGCCAAACAGGCGCGGTTCGACATCAAAAACTTCGGCAATTTGCGCACAGCAGACGATTACGCCAGAGGAGCGATCTTGAACAAGTCCAAGATTAAGGAGCAATTCTTGAGCTTTCAAAGCAACGTTATTCCCAAATCATTGACAGATTTAAACAAAGAAAACAACAAATTGGCCATTCAAATTCACAAAGATCTCCTCGGCTACATGGGAGACAAACAACTACCTTTTCCTGCAATGTTGGCACAAGATATTCTACGCAAAGGCTACGAGTACAAACCTATTCGTGACGAGATATATCTGCAAATTATTAAGCAGCTCACCAACAATCCTCGACCTGAATCTGTTGCTAAAGGTTGGCAAGTTATGTGTATGTGTGTTGGTACCTTTCCACCAAGTCAAGAGTTCGAAAATTTCTTACTTCATTATATTATTGAGAAAAGAGATCGTGGGAGAGGTGCTGTCGTAGATTATGCCCGCTATTGTCTGCGTACTTTAGAAGCAATGCTGAACAGTGGCGATGGAACAGGTTTTGTACCGAGTGTGGAGGAAATTTTGGCATACAAGGAAAGGCCTCCTATCCTCGCCACAATCTATCTTGTCGATGGAAACATCATTACTGAGAATCTTCCGCTGACCCCAGATCTTAATGTCTCTAAAGTCATCGAGATGTGTGCTGGTTGGCTCGATCTGAAAGATCCTCGTATTAACACTTTAGGAATGTTTGTCTACGATCTTGGAGAAAACGAGGACGCTAAAGCGAGCGATGATCCAAACAATCGACCTCCATATGCTGATTTGAAGCGCACTCCGAAACCGTTGAGAAATGAGGATTATATGGGCGATACAATTGTACAAAAGGCTCGTCAAAGACGCAAGTTTAAGTTCGTCCTCAAACGCAAAATTTTCTTACCAAGATACAACTACCGTGGAGATGATCCCTTCTTTGAACGGATGACATACTTACAGGCAGAAGATGAGGCAATTATTCAAGGCAATTTGGAAATCGCCAGTCAGGACGATGTCGTGCATTTAGCAGCCATATCTATGGCTGTTGCCTTCGGGGAAGAGATGCCGAATACCGTCGTTGACATGGTATCTGGATCAGTCACTGATTTCATTCCTCCAGATTGGCGACAGGCAAAATCCGCCGAAAAATGGGCAGAGCTGATACTACAATATCGCGATAGCTTAATTTACATGGAGCCAGATGATTTGCAGGAAGGATTTCTTCAAATTGTGCAGAAATGTCCGATGTATGGTAGTCATTGGTTTTATGCTCACAAGCTAGAACCGCAAAGTTTGGTAGGAATCCCTAAAGCAATCCAACAGCTCCCTCAAGATATACTTTTGGCATTCAACGCGGAAGGAATGCATATCTTCACTTTTCAGCGACGCCATCTTCTGAGTTTTCCTTATTCAGACATTTGCCGATGGGGAGGAAGCTCGAGCCAGTTCTCTTTAATAATGGCAGATGACACCACAAACGACTCTTATGAGTTTGTTCTGATAACCGCCCAAGCTGCTGACATGGCAGCGATTATTTTGGACCATATTCGCGCAATTATGGCAGAGCAAGAGCTTGAAGGTTAAGAATAATAATAATAATAAAAATAAAGGAAATATAAATAGTTTTCATTCATTGGTTAGAGTAGCTTTGTCACTAACTCTAACGGAAATCGGTTCTATGTAGTCAATACTTTAATTCTTGAACAATTTACGACGCGACTGTGTTCAAACGAGTTTGCAAAGCGCGAATAGACGACACAATTTTTTGCTCATTCCTTTTAATTATCAGTAATCTCGATTCAAATTTTTGGAACTTATCATCAAGTCGGAGTAATTGTTCATCTAAAGCTCGGTTGGTTTTCAAGAGAGCATTTATGGTGTTTATTTCTTGCATAGTCTCTTCGCGGAGGCGAACTACGGAATTGTGCAAGTTCAACAGAATCGTCCAAATTTCTCGATGCTCTTGCTCAATTTGATGAAGTTGTACATGTTTCCCGTAAATAGATGTGAAGTAAGCAACTGTGGGCAACAGAAAACTAAATAGAATAATGTGCAGAGGAGTTTTTGCCAGTATCTTCCCAAGAGAAAAGGATAAAACAGGACGCTTTAATTGAAATCTCTCATTTGAGTTATGTTTCATAGTAAATCCCTCAAAGATATCATACTCTTTACAATTTGATTCGATCAAAAGAAAAAGAAACAAGCAAATTATTTTGAGCAAAGTCATTCATTTCTGCTCTTGTCCTCCGCTTGCTATAACGGAATTCCGTATCGGTAGCTATCGGTGTAGGCAAATTCCGTTAGATTTCTAAATACAAACGACACGCGATTAGCTAACCACCATAGAATTCCTCGCCACCAGCTTTTGCTTGCTCGATTTGCACAACACTGCTCCACGACCCAAAGTGATCGTCACACCAGTTTGGCTAAATGATGAATCATCACAATAAGCCAACGGCCTTACCGATAAGAACATCTTTCATATATTTTGATGAAATATCTGCGTTTTCTG
>VFQN01000461.1_pt1 | contig 76317 bp, 73 predicted proteins | sample 3512371 | NCBI WGS metagenome assembly VFQN01 (sample SAMN10412370, study PRJNA504923) | tailings metagenome | isolation source: Replicate 2 from Balatoc abandoned mine | place: Philippines: Itogon, Benguet | collected 2017-08-28 | reverse complement strand
CACCAGCACCAGCACCAGCACCAGCACCAGCACCAGCACCAGCACCAGCACCAGCGTTTCCCCGCGAGGCGCAGGCGGGCGGCCAGTCCTCGGGCGGTCTGATCGTCGGCGCGATCGTGGCGCTGCTGATCGGCGCGGCGGTGTGGTTCATGTTCGTCCGCTCGCCAGCGCCGCAGGTCGCGAGCCCACAGTCGGCTGCAGCGGTGGTGCCCGCCGAAGCCGCATCAGCCGCTGCGGCGCCCGTCTCACCCGCTTCCGCTGCGGCCGCCGACGTGGCCGCTGCGGCCGCGCAGCCGGTTGCTGCGCCAGCACCTGAACCGGTTCCCGCTGCCGCACCGGCCCGGCCCGTGTCGCCGCCCGCCGCGCAGCGGCCCGCGCAGACCCGTACGGCGCCGGCGCCTGCCAGCACGCGCAGCGAGCCACCGGTGCCCGCGCCCGCTCCGGCGGCGCGTGCCGCCGACTTGCCGCCCCCTGTGCTGGCTCCGGCGCCGGCCGCCGCCGCGGGCCCCGCATCGCCGCGTGAGGCCTGCGGCACGCGCGTGTTCATCGCGCTGGCCATGTGCATGGACAAGCAATGCGAGTCGCCGCAGTTCCGCTCTCATCCTCAGTGCACACAATGGCGCGCCGAGCAGAAAGAGATGCGCGAGCGCAACCAGGCGCCCATGCCCTGAATGAGGAGCAGGTGGGTCCGCCCCGCCTGAAGCGTCACCATCACGCGCGATACTGAGATCACGAAATCCGGAGGGAAACGAATGTCGATCCAACAACAAATCTCGAGCGCCGGCAGCCTGCTGTCAGCCGTGGACGCCTTGCGCAACGTGCGTGCGCTGGCCGTGATGCTGGGCGCGCTGGTGGCCGGCGCGCTGGTGTGGGGTCTGGGCGGCGTGCTGGCCGTCAACGTGGGCTTCCTGCTGGCCCTGGTTTTCTTCCTGCTCGGCGCGGCGGTGGTGTTCTACGGCGTCAACGCGGCGGGCATCATGATCATGGACGAGGTCAAGGGCGCGCCTTCGCGCCCCATCGTCGCCGCGGTGGTCACCTCGCTGGCGACCAGCCATCGCCTGCTGCTGGCGCTGCTGCTGGTAGGCGCCATCTATCTGGCTGGCCTGATCGTGCTGGCGGTGGTGCTGCTGATCTGCAAGATTCCGCTGCTCGGCCCGGTGCTCTACACCGTGGTGTTTCCGGTGAGCGTGGTGCTGGCCGGCGTGGCCATCTTCGCGCTGTATGCCGTAGTGCTGCCGCTGGCCGCGCCCGCCGTCTGGGACGGTGCGCACACCCTGCAGGCCGTCTCTCGCCTGCTGGCCATCGCGCGCAGCCGCATCGTCAACGTGCTGATCATGATGGCGCTGCTGTCGTTCCTGGTGGCCGTGGTGGCCGGGTTCATCGCGCTGATCATGATCAGCGGCACCGTGGTGACCGTGGGCCTGTCGGCCGGCATCCTCGACATGGGCGGCGGCTTCATGGGAATGATGGGGGGTGGAATGGGAGGGTATGGCGGTTACGGCGGTGGCACGGGCTACATGGCCGCGGCCCTGATCGGTGGCGGCGTCGTGTACGCCGTGGCCTTCAGCCTGCCAGGCATGGTGATGCTGCATGGCAGCTGCCAGGTCTACCTGTCGAACCTGCAGGGCGTGGATGTGGGTGGCATGGAAGCGCAGTTGCGCGAGACCATGGACGCCGCGCGCCGCAAGGCCGATGACCTGCGCGCCCAGGCCGCGCAAGCCGCTGCCGCCGCACAGGCCGCAGCCGCCGAAGCGGCGGCGAAGGCGCGCGCGGCCAGCCCGGCGCAGGCACCCACGGCGGCGCCAGCGTTGCCGCCCGCAGTCGCTTCTGCCGCGCCTGTCGACGACAAGCCGCCCACGCTCAAATGCGTGCAATGTGGTCATCCTTATGTGGCTGGCGACCAGTTCTGCGGCAACTGCGGACAACAGCTGGCTTCGTGACGCGCGCGGCATCCGCATCGCCCGCCGCCTTCCGCCGGGCGGTCGGCCCGGGAGTGTGAGCGGTATGTAACTGGCCTGCGATTCGCTTGATGAGCCGGAGCCTCGCGCGCGAGGCCCGTTCCAGGTGTTTTCCAGGTTTCAGATCATGTCGTTGCTGGGTTGGTTGTCCCGGGGTGCGCGCAAGTCGCGCGGCCGTTCTTCTTCTCTTCCGGATTCGTCCGGCCTTTCGCGCATGGATGCCACGCGTCCACTGCGCACGGGTGTCGCCGTTTCCCACCAAGGGGCTGCTGGCCGTGCGACGCCGTCGGCCGCAGCAGGCGCGGGTGGCCGCCGAAGCGAGCGGCTCGACCAGCGCGAGCGCCTCTACAGCGTCGTGCGCGAATCCATGGTGCGTTCGGGCGTGCTGTCTTCGGGCTACAAGTTCAAGGTGCTGTCGCTGGACGCGCGCGGCAGCCAGTTCCTGGTGATGATGGATCTGGCGCGTGAACTCGCGCGCGAGCCCGCGCGCCTCACCGAAGTCGAGGGGCTGATCGCCCAGGTCGCCAAGCAGCGCTTCGACATCGTGGTGACCGCGGTCTACTGGCGTCTCAATGAACAGGTGGTCGTCAATGCCTCGTCGGCGCGTGCGGCGACCGCTACCGCTGCCCAGGTGCCATCCCCGGCGGCGGCATCGGTCACCATGCCCACCCCCGCCGTGGCGGCCGCGCCCGCTGCGCACCGCGTGCCGCCACCCGCAGCAGCCACCGGCAGTGTTGCCCAGTCAGCCGCCATGCCCCGTTCCGATGCCGTCCTGGATACCGCGGCGCCCGTGCGCCCTGGCGGCCACTACGACCCGTTGCAGGCCGACGAGATCGCTGCGTTCAAGGACGCGCTGGCCGGTGCCGTGGGCGCAGCCCGCGCCCAGACGGCCGCACGGCTCGAAGCCAAGGCCGGCGCCCAACTGCGTGAGGCGCGCGAAGCCAGACTCAAGACCGACGCGCCGCGCAAGCTGTTGGGCTGGCCCAGGCGGGCAGCCCCGCTGACGGGTTTCGAGGACACCGAGGCGTTCGCGCCATCCAGCCTGCCGCCCGACCCATCGCGACCGCAGACGCTGAGCGAAACGCAGTACGGCGATCTGCACTGACCGCCTGACGTCGCCGCGCCTCGGGGCTCAGTGCCCCTCGAAGTCCACCAGCGTGTGCAGGGCCAGCCCCGCTTCGCGCAGGCGGGCCGATCCCCCCAGTTCGGGCAGGTCGACGATGGCGGCTCCTTCGGTGACGATGCCGCCCAGCTTCTCCAGCAGCTTCTTGCCCGCCATCATGGTGCCGCCGGTGGCGATCAGGTCGTCGATCAGCAGCACACGGTGGCCGGGGCGGATCGCGTCGGTATGCAGTTCGACCGTGGCGCTGCCGTATTCCAGCTCGTAGGTTTCCTCCACCGTGGTGAAGGGCAGCTTGCCCTTCTTGCGGATCGGAACGAACCCCACGTTGAGCTCGTAGGCGACGACCGCGCCCAGGATGAAGCCCCGCGCGTCCAGCCCGGCCACCACGTCCGGCCGCAGGGCCGGATCCATGTAGCGGTGCACGAACGCATCGATCAGCACACGGAACACCTTCGGGTCCTGCAAGAGCGGCGTGATGTCGCGGAACTGCACGCCGGGCGCGGGCCAGTCGGGCACGGTGCGGATGTGGTCCTTGAGGTACTGCGAGACGTTGAGGTGGGACATGGCTTGGCGCGGAAAAGGCGGAGCAGCGATTGTCCCCGACGCAGCACCGAGCGCTGACCGCGCAGCGGTCCGCTCGGGCGGCATAGAGCTACACGCAGCGAGCGGATGTGGGGGTCAAGTCCTGCTATCCCCGCAACAGCTTTTCCTCGGCCAGGGCCAGCACTTCGGCCCGCCCGCCCAGCACCAGCGTATCGCCACCCTCGATGGGCGTGTCGTCCTCGGGCGCGATGGCGCGGCCATCGGCGCGGCGCAGGCTGACCACGCGCGCCCCCAGCGCATGCAGCGCGAAATGGCCCAGCGTGCGGCCGGCCGCGCGCGTGCCGCGTGGCAGCGTGACGCTGGCCAGCCGCTCTTGCTGAAGCTCGTCGATGCCATCGTCGTCCTGGCCGTGGAAGTAGCCGCGCAGCAAGCCGTAGCGCGCCTCGCGCTGGTCCTGCACCACGCGGATCACGCGCCGCATCGGCACGCCCACCAGCGCGAGCGCGTGGCTGGCGAGCATGAGCGAGCCTTCGATCGCCTCGGGCACGACTTCCGTGGCCCCGGCCGCGCGCAGCGCATCGAGGTCGTGGTCGTCCTGCGTGCGCACGATCACCGGTACCTCGGGTGCGTGGGAGCGCGCATGCGCCAGCACCTTGTGCGCACCGGGCACGTCGAGGTAGGTGACGACCACGGCGCTGGCGCGGGCCAGGCCGGCCGCCATCAGCGAAGTGAGCCGCGCCGCGTCACCGAACACCACCGAGTCGCCGGCGGCGGCGGCGCGCCGCACACGGTCGGGATCGAGGTCGAGCGCCATGTATGGAATACCTTCGGCCTCCAGCAGGCGCGCGAGGTTCTGGCCGCAGCGGCCGTAGCCGCAGATGATCACGTGGCGGCTGGTGTTGATCGCCTTGCGGGCGATGGTGGTCATCTGCAGCGATTGCTGCAGCCATTCGCTGGCCACCAGCTTCATCACGATGCCGTTGCTCCACTGGATGATGAACGGGGTGGCCAGCATCGACAGCACCATGGCCGCCAGGATGGGGTTGAGCAGCTCGGCCGGCACCAGGTTGCGGCCTTGTGCCAGCGACAGCAGCACGAAGCCGAACTCGCCGGCCTGCGCCAGATACAGCCCCGTGCGCAGCGACACGCCGGCCGAGGCGCCCAGCACGCGCGCCAGCAGCGCGACGACGACGAGCTTGAACAGCACCGGGCCCACGAGCAGCAGCAGTACCAGGCCCCATCGCTCGAACACCACATGCCAGTCGAGCATCATCCCCACGCCGATGAAGAACAGGCCCAGCAGCACGTTGTGGAAGGGGCGGATGTCGGTCTCCACCTGGTGCTTGAACTCGGTTTCGGAAACCAGCATGCCGGCGATGAAGGCACCCAGCGCCAGCGACAGGCCGGCCAGCTCGGTGAGCCACGCCAGCCCCAGCGTGACCAGCAGCAGGTTGAGCATGAACAGCTCATCGCTCCTGCGGCGCGCCACCAGCGTGAGCCACCAGCGCATCACGCGTTGCCCGCCCACCAGCAACACGGTGATCAGCACGGCGGCCTTGAGACTGGCCAGCGCGAGCGCGAACGCCAGGTCTTCGGCCGACGCGCCCAGCGCCGGAATCAGCACCATCAGCGGCACCACGGCCAGATCCTGCAGCAGCAGCACGCCCATCACGCGCTTGCCGTGCTCGCTTTCCAGTTCGAGTCGCTCGGACATCAGCTTGACCACGATGGCCGTGCTGCTCATGGTGAGCGTGCCGCCCAGCGCCAGCGCTGTCTGCCATGACACCTGCCACAGCCGCGGAGCGAGCCAGGCCAGCAGCAGCGAACCGGCCATGACGGCCGCGATCGTCAACACCACCTGCATCAGGCCGAGGCCGAACACGTGGGCCCGCATGGCGCGCAGGCGCGGCAGATTGAACTCGAGCCCGATCACGAACATCAGGAACACCACGCCGAACTCACCCAGATGGCGCACGCTGTCGGCGTTGCGGGCCAGCGCCAGTGCGTGCGGCCCGAGCAGCACGCCGACCGCGATGTAGCCCAGCACGGGCGGCAGCTTGAGCGAGCGGCAGGCGACTACGCCGAGCACGGCTGCCAGCAGGTACAGGAGCGTGAGCTCGAGGGACGTCATGAGAAGCGTGTTGTTATCGTCGTTCTGCAGGCGATGCTAGCAAGGAGCGTGCACCCTGCGAGGCCGTACCGCGTGGGGGGTAACCCGCGGCCGGCCAGGCGCCGCGAGGACCCCGCCCGTAGAATCCGCGCCATGACATTCGACGCCGCCCGTGCCTTGCGCCTGGCCCAGGAGACTTTCGACATCGAGGCTGCAGCGGTCGCCGGTCTCAAGGGACGGCTCACCGAGGCATTCGCGCAGGCCGTGGAGCGCATCCTGCAGGTGCGCGGCCGCGTGGTGGTGATGGGCATGGGCAAGAGCGGCCACGTCGGCCGCAAGGTGGCGGCCACGCTGGCGTCCACCGGCACGCCCGCCATGTTCGTCCACCCGGCCGAGGCCAGCCATGGCGACCTGGGCATGGTCAAGGCGATCGACCTCGTGCTGGCGCTCTCCAACAGCGGCGAAAGCGACGAGCTCAATGCCATCCTTCCCGTGCTCAAGCGCCAGGGCGTGCCGCTGGTGGCCATCACGGGCGGTCGCACCTCCACCCTCGCGCGGCATGCCGACGTGGTGCTCGACAGCGGCGTCGAGAAGGAGGCCTGTCCGCTCAACCTGGCGCCCACGGCCAGCACGACGGCACAACTGGCGATGGGCGACGCGCTCGCCGTCGCGCTGCTGGAGATGCGGGGCTTCCGCGCCGAAGACTTCGCGCGTTCTCACCCCGGCGGCGCGCTGGGCCGCAAGTTGCTCACCCATGTCTCCGATGTCATGCGCTCGGGCGACGCGGTCCCGCGCGTGGGTGCGCAGAGCAGTTTCAGCGACCTGATGCGCGAGATGAGCGCCAAGGGCCTGGGCGCGTCCGCCATCGTCGACGCCGAGGGCCGCGTGCTGGGCATCTTCACCGATGGCGACCTGCGCCGGCTGGTTGAGAAAGGCGCCGACCTGCGCCACACGACGGCCGCCGAGGTCATGCACCCGGGCCCGCGCACCATCGCGCCCGACGCGCTCGCCGCCGAGGCGGCCGAGCTCATGGAGCAGCACCGCATCACGAGCGTGCTGGTGGTCGATGCAGAGCAGCGACTGTGCGGTGCCCTCAACACCAACGATCTGATGCGCGCCAAGGTGATCTGAGATGACGGAGTCGATGCCCGCGCTGAGCTTCGCGCCCGAGCTGCTGCTGCGTGCACAGGACGTGCGCGTGGCCTTCTTCGATGTGGACGGCGTTCTCACCGACGGCGGGCTCTACTTCACTGCCGAGGGCGAAACCATCAAGCGCTTCAGCGTGCTCGACGGCCTGGGCCTGAAGCTGCTGCGCGAGGCCGGCATCACGCCGGTGGTGATCACCGGCCGCGACGCGGCGCCGTTGCGCCTGCGCCTGTCGGCACTGGGTCTCACGCACGTCCATTTCGGCACCGAGCGCAAGCTGCCCGTGGCCGAGTCCGTGCTGGCCGAGCTCGGCCTGGGTTGGCACCAGGCCGCCGCCATCGGCGACGACTGGCCCGACCTGCCCGTGTTGCGCCAGGCCGCGTTCTCCGCAGCCCCCGCGCAGGCCCATGCCGAGGTGCGCGCGGCCGTGCATCATGTGACGCAGGCGGCGGGCGGCCATGGTGCGGCCCGCGAGTTCTGCGATCTGTTGCTGGTCGCCGGCGGCCACTACCGGCGGCTGCTCGATGCGCTGGAGGCGAGGCCTCTGCATGGCTGAGCGGCTCCTCTTGCTGCGACGCGGGCTGGACCGCTCCGTCATCTACCTGCCGGTCGTGCTCATGGCGTTGCTGGCATTGGGTACGTATTGGCTGGCACGCAACGCGCCAGCGCCGCTGCAACCCGAGGTCCAGCGCGAAGTACAGCATGAGCCCGACTATTTCATGCGCCGCTTCGCGGTGAAGACCTTCGATGGCGGCGGACAGCTCAAGAGCGAAGTGTTCGGCACCGAGGCGCGACACTATCCGGATACCGACACCCTGGAAATCGACCGCGCGCGCATCCGTGCCGTGAGCCCGGCCGGGGTCGTTACCACGGCCACCGCCGACCGCGCGCTGACCAACGCCGATGGTTCGGAAGTGCAGCTGATCGGCAATGCCGTGGTGGTGCGCGAGGCGGCCGCTGGCCGCGACGGGCAGCTGCAGCCGCGTCTCGAATTCCGCGGCGAGTTCCTGCATGCTTTCCTCGACACCGAACGCGTGCGTTCGCACAAGCCCGTCACGCTCACCCGAGGTGCCGACCGATTCACGGCCGACAGCCTGGACTACGACAACCTGGACCGCCAGGTGCAACTGCAGGGCCGCGTACGCGGCATGCTGATGCCGAGGCAGGGCGCACGCTGATGGCCCTGCCAGGTCCGCACAACGACGAGGGGTGCAAGCCATGACGGGTCCGCTCGCATTCATCACCGGCGCTTCCAGCGGCATCGGCCAGGCTCTGGCCGAGAGCTTCCGTCGACGCGGCTACCGGCTCGCGCTGGTGGCTCGCCGCACGGCGGAGATTGAAGCCTGGGCCCGCAGCCGCGGACTGCCGGAAGACCACTGGCGCGTCTACGGTGCTGACGTGGCCCTGCCCGACAGCATCATCGCGGCGGGATTGGGCTGCATCTCGGCCCAGGGCTTGCCCGACGTGGTCGTGGCCAACGCGGGCATCAGTGTCGGTATCGACACGTCGGTGCGCGGCGACATCGACGTGATGGCGCGTACTTTCGCCACCAACAATATCGGCCTGGCCGCCACTTTCCATCCCTTCATCGAAGGCATGGTGGCCCGGCGCAGTGGCCGGCTGGTAGGTATCGCCAGCGTGGCGGGCATTCGGGGCCTGCCGGGCCACGGCGCCTACTGTTCCAGCAAGGCAGCGGTCATCAGCTATTGCGAAAGCCTGCGTGGCGAGATGCGGCAGGCCACAGGCCGGGACGGCGTACGCGTGGTCACCCTCTGCCCGGGCTATGTGGATACGCCGCTCACGCGCGAGAACCGTTACAGCATGCCGTTCCTGATGGCGCCGCAAGCCTTTGCTGAAAGGGCCGTGCGCGCCATCGAAGCCGGCGACAGCTATCGCGTGATTCCATGGCAGATGGGCGTGGTGGCCAAGCTGCTGCGCCTGCTTCCCAACGCCGTATTCGACCGCGCGCTGGCCGGTCGGCCGCGCAAGCATCGCCAGGGCGAAGGCCATCCGTCCAGCGGTCCGACACCAGGCGCCTGACAGGGTTCAGCAGGCGCCATCGGCGCGCACAAAAAAAGAAAAGGCTCCCGAAGGAGCCTTTCTTCATGGCGGGCCGATGGCCCGCCGTGTGGATCGCAACGATCAGTAGCCGCCGCCACCACCGCCGCCATAACCGCCGCGGCCACCGCCGCCACCACCACGGGGGCCAGCGCCATAGGGGCTGCGGAAGCCGCCATCGCCGCCACCACCGCCTTCACGACGGCCACCGCCGTAGCCACCACCGCCGCCGCCGCCTTCACGACGGCCGCCGCCGTAGCCGCCACCACCGCCGCCGCCGCCGTAGCCACCACCGCCACCACCACCGTAGCCGCCGCCACCACCACCGCCGTAGCCACCGCTACGGGGAGGACGGGCTTCCATCGGGCGGGCTTCGTTGACCACCACGCTGCGGCCGCCCAGGGGCTGGCCGTTCATGCCGTTGATCGCGGCCTGTGCCTCGTCATCGCTACCCATTTCCACGAAACCGAAGCCTTTGGAACGGCCGGTGTCGCGCTCCATCATGACCTTGGCGCTCACGACCGAGCCGAATTGACCGAAGGCTTGCTCCAGATCACCGTCGCGCACCGAATAGGGCAGGTTGCCGACGTACAGTTTGTTGCCCATGAAGGGACTCCTAGTTGACACAAGAAAAAGCGATGGAGTCCCGGGGGCACACCGTGCGGGGCAGGGGCGCGAAACTGACCGATCACCAAAGGCACGCCCTCCTCACCAGCAGGGACATGTACGCGCCATTATCTGTCAGAACATCCGAAGTCAAGCAAGCGTTTTCTCTGAGAACCACGCACCCTCGAACGAAATATTAAAAGTGAGCATGCACTCCAGGTCTTGTGCACCATAGCGGAGCCTGTCGCCTGCCGCGATGCCCCACCGAGGTGTGGGATGCGGCCTACAACAGCCGGGATTACAACTGGCCATTGCCCGCGAAAGGTGGCGCTATACTGCCTGCTTACAGCGCCGATTTGCTCCAGCTTGCGGGCGCTCAACAAATACAGCTAAAGACGGCAGCCTCACCCGGCCTCGTTTTTGGCGAGCCCGGGTTTTTTCATGTTCGTGACGCCCCAGTCCATGCGTTTCGAGGCACCGCTTTCCTTGCAGAGCGGCGCCTCGATCCGTGACTACACACTGGCCTACGAGACGTACGGCACGCTCAACCCCGAGCGCTCCAACGCCGTCCTCATCTGCCACGCGCTCAACGCTTCCCACCACGTGGCGGGCAGCTACGAAGGCCAGCCCCGCAGCGAAGGCTGGTGGGACAACATGATCGGCCCCGGCAAGCCCGTCGACACCGACCATTTCTTCGTCATCGGCATCAACAACCTCGGCTCGTGCTTCGGCTCCACCGGGCCGATGCATGCGAATCCCGAGACGGGCCGCATCTACGGCGCCGACTTCCCCGTGGTGACGGTGGAGGACTGGGTTGACGCGCAGGCCCTCCTGCTCGACGCGCTGGGCATCGAACGGCTCGCCGCCGTGATGGGAGGCAGCCTGGGCGGCATGCAGGCGCTGTCGTGGACGCTGCGGCACCCCGAGCGCGTCGCGCACGCGGTCGTGATCGCCAGCGCTCCCAACCTGAACGCAGAGAACATCGCCTTCAACGAAGTGGCGCGGCGTGCCATCGTCACCGACCCTGATTTCCATGGCGGCCACTTCTACGAGCACGGCACGGTGCCCGGGCGTGGGCTGCGTATCGCACGCATGATCGGCCACATCACCTACCTGTCCGACGATGTGATGAACGAGAAGTTCGGTCGGCAGTTGCGCGAGGGCATCGATCTGAAATACTCCACGCAGGACATCGAGTTCCAGATCGAGAGCTACCTGCGCTATCAGGGCGACAAGTTCAGCGAGTACTTCGACGCCAACACCTACCTGCTGATCACGCGTGCGCTCGACTACTTCGATCCGGCGCGAGCATTCGAGGGCAATCTGGCGCGGGCCCTGGCGGTGGCCAGTGCGAAGTTCCTCCTCGTGAGCTTCAGCACCGACTGGCGCTTTTCGCCTGCACGCAGCCGCGAGATCGTTCGCGCCCTGCTGGAGAACCGCCGCGACGTCAGTTATGCTGAGATCGATGCGCCGCATGGGCACGATGCCTTCCTGCTCGACGATGCGCGCTACCTCAACGTGGTGCGGGCCTACTTCGAGCGCATCTCGCTGGGCCTCGCCAGGAGCCCGGCATGAGCCAGCACGACACCCTGGAAATCATCGCGCGGCTGGTGCCGCCCGGATCGCGCGTGCTGGATCTGGGCTGCGGCGACGGCGCGCTGCTGGCGCACCTGCAGGCCACGCGCGGCTGTACCGGTTACGGTATCGAGATCGCCGACGACAACGTGCTCGCCTGTGTCAAGCGCGGCGTCGACGTGATCCAGCTCAACCTCGAAGACGGCCTGTCGCTGTTCGGCGATGCCACATTCGACGTGGTGCTGCAGATCAACACGCTGCAGCATTTGCGCAATGCGGAAACCATGCTGCGCGAGACGGCACGCGTGGGCCGCACCGGCATCGTTGCGTTTCCGAACTTCGGCTACTGGGCCAACCGGGCCAGCGTGCTGCGCGGTCGCATGCCGGTGACGAAGACGCTGCCCTACCAGTGGTATGACACGCCCAATATCCGTGTGGGCACCTATGCCGATTTCGAGGTCCTGGCGCTGCGCAACGGCCTGCGGCTGGAAGACGGATTCGGCGTTCACGAAGGGCGCGAGCGGCGCTTCGCGGCCAACCTGCTGGCCACCACCGCGGTTTTCAAGTTCAGCCGCTGAGGCCGCGGCCGCGGCGGGGCCGAACCGCCGCCAGGCCGCATGGGTACTCGTTCCGGGGATGGTCAAGGGCCGGGCCGTATGGTGCAATGTCGGGCTCCAGACAGGCTTCGCACCATGAACGCACGTGTACCTCCGGACGCGCTCGTCCCGCAGCAGGCACTGGCCGATGCCAGCGCGCAGTGGGACGGCGACATCCTGCGCCAGCTCACCGACTACATCCGCATTCCGGCCAAGTCGCCCCTCTTCGACGCTGACTGGCAGGCCCACGGCCACATCGACACCGTGCTGCGCAACGCCGCGCAATGGGTGCAGGAACAGAAGGTCGCGGGTCTGCGGCTCGAAGTCGTTCGCCTGCCGGGCCGCACGCCCGTTCTGTTCTTCGAGATCGACGCCACGCTGGCCGGCGCCCGACAGACCGTGCTGATGTACGGCCACCTCGACAAGCAGCCCGAATTCACCGGGTGGCGCAACGATCTGGGCCCCTGGACGCCCAAGTACGAGGACGGCAAGCTCTATGGCCGCGGTGGCGCCGACGACGGCTATGCGGTGTACGCGAGCATCGCTGCCGTCCAGGCCCTCAAGAAGCAGGGGGTGCCCCATCCGCGCATCGTCGGGCTGATCGAGACCTGCGAGGAATCGGGCTCGCGCGACCTGCTGCCGTATGTCGACGCCCTGCGGTGCCGGCTCGGCGACGTCGGGCTGGTGGTCTGCCTGGATTCGGGCGCTGGCAACTACGACCAGCTCTGGCTCACCACCAGCCTGCGCGGCATGGCCAGCGGCATGCTGAAGGTGGAGGTGCTCACCGAGGGCGTGCATTCGGGCGACGCCTCCGGCCTCGTGCCGTCGAGCTTCCGCATCATGCGGCAGGTGCTCGATCGCCTCGAAGACAGCGCCACCGGCCGCCTGCTGCCCGCCAGTTTCCACTGCGACGTTCCTGCCGACCGGCTGGCGCAGGCGCGGGCCACGGCCGACATCCTGGGCGACGAGATCTACAAGCGCTTCCCATGGGCGCACTACGACTGCGGTGGCGCCACCACGTTTGCGCTGCCCACCACCACGGACCCGGTGCAGGCGCTGCTCAACCGCACCTGGGCCCCCACGCTCAGCGTCACCGGCGCCGACGGTTTCCCGGCACTGCAGGACGCGGGCAACGTGCTGCGGCCCTACACCGCGTTCAAGCTGTCGTTGCGCCTGCCGCCGCTGGTGGATGCTGCCGGTGCCGTGCAGGAACTCAAGGCCCTGCTCGAGGACAACGCACCCTACCAGGCACGCGTGACCTTCGAGGCGGCCGGCGCTGCCACGGGCTGGAACGCGCCCTCGACGGCGCCATGGTTCGAGCAGGCCCTGCACGCCGCCAGTCGGGCCCAGTTCGGCGCCTCGTGCGGATACATCGGCCAGGGCGGCACGATCCCGCTCATGAATATGCTGAGCGAAGGCTTTCCGCGTGCGCAGATGATGGTCTGCGGCGTGCTCGGTCCGCGCAGCAATGCACACGGGCCCAACGAGTTCCTGCACGTGCCTTACGCCAAGCGGCTCACGGCCGCCGTGGCGCAAGTTATCGCCAGCATGCCGGCCGACCCCGCTGCGCCGGGCGCCCAGGACGCTGGCCGCGCGTGACCACGCTGTCCACCTTCACCGCCCTCGACGGCGAGAACCTCGCCGTGCAGGATTGGCCTGTGGGCGAAGGTGAGCGCCTGCGCGGCGTCGTCGTGCTCGTGCATGGTCTGGGCGAGTACGCGGGCCGTTACAACGCGCTGGCCACGCGTCTCAACGAGTGGGGATTCGCCGTGCGTGGCTACGACCAGTACGGACATGGCGATTCGGGCGGCGCCCGGGGCGCCCTGCCCTCGGCTACGCGACTGCTGGAAGACCTGGCCGATGTGATCGACAGCACGCGCCGGCGCATGCGCCATGGCCTGCCGCTGATCCTGCTGGGCCACAGCATGGGCGGCCTGGTGGCGGGGCGTTTCGTGTCGTTGCGCGTGCGGCCCATTGACGGACTCGTGATGTCGTCGCCCGCGCTCGATGCCGGGTTGGGGGTGCTGCAGCGGCTGCTGGTGGCCGTGCTGCCGCGTATCGCACCCGACCTGCGCATGGGCAACGGCCTGCAGGCGCAATACCTGTCGCATGACACTTCCGTGGTCGAGGCCTACCTCGCCGATCCGCTGTGCCACGACCGCATCAGCGCCCGGCTGGCCGCCTTCATCGCCTCGGCCGGGCCGGCCACCCTCGCGCGGGCGCCGCAATGGCGCATACCGACGTTGCTGATGTACGCGGGCGACGACCGGCTGGTGGACCCGGCGGGCAGCCGCGCCTTTGCCCAGGCCGCGCCGCGCGAGCTCGTGACGTCGCGCTGCTTCGAGAATCTCTATCACGAGATCTTCAACGAAGCCGACAACGGCGCCGTATTTGCCACTCTCAAGGACTGGCTCGATACGCGTTTCTGACGCCGCGCAGCCGACGCGGCGACGGCAATCAGCCCGCCAGCGCCGCCACTACGGCGATGGCCGCCGTTTCTGACCGCAGTACCCGTGCACCCAGCGACAAGGGCTCGAACCCGCGAGCCATGGCCTGGGCTTCCTCGGACGGCGACAGGCCGCCTTCAGGACCGCTCAGGCACAGCAGGCCATCGGCGCGCGCTTGCCAGGCCTGCAGTCCGGCGTCAGGTGCGGCCTGCAGCGACAGCACCGCCTTCGCTCCGGCCGATGCGAGGCTGCCGAGCCAGCGGCCGAAGTCCACGGGCGCATGTATCGTCGGCACGCGGTTGCGGCCGCACTGTTCGCACGCCGACTGCGCGATCGCCAGCCAGTGCTGCTGCTTGCGCGCGGCGCGCTCGCCCGACAGGCGCACCACGCTGTGGGCTGTCTGCAGGGGCTGGATGCTGGCCACGCCGAGTTCGGTGGCTTTTTCCACCAGCCAGTCCATGCGCTCGTTGGCCGGCATGCCGACAGCCAGGTGGATGGCATGCGGAGCCTCGCGCTCGAGGGGCGCATGGTCCTGCACGCGGACGGTGACGTCGCTCCGGCCCATGCGCTCGACGGCGGCCGACCATTCGCCGCCCGTGCCGTCGAACAGCGTGATCGCATCGCCCGGCTGCAGGCGTAGCACCTGGACGTGGCGGGCCGCTGGTGCGGGAAGGTCGAACGTGGCGTCCTTCGCCAGCGTCACCGGACAGAAAAAGCGCGGCATGACGGCTGGGGCGTGGTTTTCAGACGCGACCGAAGGCCCAGCCGCTGCCGGCCTGTGTGCCTTCGATTTCGTCCACGAGCCGCAGCAGCGGCGCGAGCTCGCGGTAGCGGCCAGCGGTGGCCCGGATGTAGCCGATGAAGCGCGGCGCATCGGCCAGATACTTCGGCTTGCCATCGCGCAATGTGAGCCGCGCGAAGATGCCGGCCACTTTCAGATGGCGCTGCAGGCCCATCCATTCCACACCCCGGTAGAAGGCGCCGAAGTCTTCGCCCCAGCCACCGGGGCTGTCGGGCGTGAGCAGTCCTGCCGCGCGGGCCTGCTGCCAGTAGCGAACGGTGATGTCGAGCACGAATTCCTCGTCCCAGCTCAGGAACGCGTCCCGCATCAGGCTCGCGATGTCGTAGGTGATGGGGCCATACACCGCATCCTGGAAATCGAGCACGCCCAGCGCACCGGAGGCGTCGGCCGGATGGACCATCAGGTTGCGGGGCATGAAGTCGCGGTGAACGAATACCGTGGGCGCAGCCAGGTTGTTCTGCACGATCAGGTCGAAGCTTCGCTGCAGCACGGCGGACTGCGCTGCGGTGAGTTCGACGCCGCGGTGGCGGGCCACGTACCACTCGGGGAACAGGGCCAGTTCGCGGCGCAGCAGGGCTTCGTCGTAAGCCGGCAGCACGCCGGCCCGCGATGCTCGCTGCCATGTCACCAGCGCATCGATGGCACGCTGGTAGAGCGCGAGGTTGACGCTTGCGTCATCGCGGTCGATCACGTCCATCATCGTGCGCTGCCCCAGGTCGGTGAGCAGCATGAAACCCAGCGGTTCGTCCCAGGCCAGCACTTGGGGAGCCCGCAAGCCGGCGCCGTTCAGCAGTGCCGCGATGCGCACGAACGGTTCGCAGTTCTCGCGCTCGGGGGGGGCGTCCATCACGATCAGGCTGCCGTTGCCGCCGGAAGTGTCCACGCGCAGGTAGCGGCGGAAACTGGCGTCGGCTGAGGCGATACGCAGGGTGTGGGGCGCCAGGTCGTGGGCGGGTGCGACGGCGGCGAGCCAGGCCTCGAAGGCCGCGCCGCGCACGGGATCCGCCCAGGTGACGGGCGTCATGGGGTCAGGCGCACGGCCGGGGGAGTCGCTCATGGATAATCCGATTCTACAAATCCGTCACGGCCCCTGAGCGGACGGCCCGCGACGAAGCGGCGCCTTGCGCGAAGCCGGCGCTATGCTCTGCAGCCTGTCCATGTCCGCCCTGTCGAATCCCCTGTCCCCGCCCTGCCGTACGGCCAGCCGCTTCGTGCCGGCGCCGGTGGCATGGGCGGCCGCGATCCTGCTGCACACGGCCCCCGCGGCCTGGGCGCAGGGGGTGGATGCGCTGCCGGCGCTGCAACTCAAGCGCAGTCCGATGCTGGCCGAGCAGATCGACCCGGTCTACCGCTCGCAGCAGCCGAGCTTCGTCAGCGCCGATCGTCTCGGCGGACGCACCAATCTCGAAACCACGCTCGAAGGCAATGCCGAACTGCGGCGTGGCGACATGGTCATGCGCGCCGACCGCATCGACTACTACCAGCCCGACGACCAGGTCACGGCGCGCGGCAACATCCGCATCAACAAGGCCGGCAACGTCTATGAAGGCCCGGAGCTGCAACTCAAGGTCGAGACTTTCGAGGGCTTCTTCGTGCAGCCGCGCTACCAGCTGCTGCGCAACCAGGCCCATGGCGAGGCGAGCCGCATCGACTTCCTGGACGATCAGCGCTCCATCATCAGCGACGCCACCTACACCACCTGCCTGCGCGAGCCGGGCCCCGACTGGATGCCCGACTGGATACTGCGAGCCAGTCGCATCAGCCTGGACGCCGAGGAAGACGTGGGCCGCGCCGAAGGCGCCGTGCTGTCGTTCAAGGGCGTGCCCATCCTGCCGGTGCCCAGCATCAGCTTCCCGATGAGCGACAAGCGCAAGTCGGGCGTGTTGCCGCCCACGATCGGGCTCGACAGCGTCAACGGGCTGGACCTCACGCTGCCTTACTACTGGAACATCGCGCCCAACCGCGATGCCACCCTCTACCCCACCATCATGTCGCGCCGCGGCGTCAACCTCGGTGGCGAGTTCCGCTACCTCGAGACCGACTACCGCGGCACGCTTCGCCTGGACTGGATGCCCAACGATCGGTTGCGCGATCGTGATCGCTGGGGCCTGGCTGCGACGCAACTGGGCAACTTCCGCCTCTCCAGCGGTGCCGAGCTCACCACGAACCTCAACCTCAACCGGGTGAGCGACGACAACTACTGGCGCGATTTCTCCCGCAGCTCGGCGTCGCTGACGCAGCGCCTGCTGGCCAACGACGTGAACGTGGCCTGGCGCCTGGGCGACTTCAGTGCCAGCCTGCGCACGCTCAAGTGGCAGACGCTTCAGGACGTCACGTCCCCCATCACGCCTCCGTACGACAAACTGCCGCAACTCACGGGCCACTGGGGCCAGTCCGACCTCCGGGGCTTCGACGTCAGTCTGACTGGCGACTTCACCCGCTTCCAGGCCGACCGCGCGCTCACGGGTCAACCCAATGCCGACCGTGCCTACACCCTCGCCCAGGTCAGCCGTCCGTGGGTGTTTCCGGCCGGCTTCATCACGCCCAAGCTGCAGTTGCACGCCACCAGCTACAACTTCGACGTGGCGCCGCTGGGGGGCTCGACGTCGATGAGCCGCGCCGTGCCCACTTTCAGCCTCGACAGCGGCCTGGTGTTCGAGCGTGACGCCAGCTATTTCGGCCGGGCGTTCCGCCAGACGCTGGAGCCGCGTGCCTTCTACGTCTACACCCCGTTCCGCGACCAGAGTCGCCTGCCGCTGTACGACACGGCGGCCAACGACTTCAACTTCGCGACGATCTACACCGAGAACGCGTTCGTCGGGAACGACCGCATCGCCGACAACAATCTGCTCACGCTGGGCCTCACCACGCGCCTGATCGATCCGGCCACCGGTGCCGAGGCCGCGCGACTCGGCATCGCGCAGCGTTTGCGCTTCTCGGACCAGAACGTGGTGCTGCCCGGTGCCGCGCCGGTAAGCGAGCGCCTGTCCGACGTGATGCTGGGCGGCGCGGTCAACTGGACGCCGCAGTGGTCGGTCGATTCGACCGTGCAGTTCAATCCCAAGACCAACCGTTCGATCCGTACCACCATCGGCACGCGATACAACCCGAGCGACTATCGCGTGGTTAGTGCGGCCTATCGCCTGCAGCGCGACTACAGCGAACAGCTCGACGTGGGCTGGCAATGGCCGATCAACGACCTGTGGGGCGATCGCGGCCGCGATCTCGGGCCCGGACGCGGCCAGGGCGGCGGCCGCTGGTACAGCGTGGGCCGCATCAACTACAGCATGCGCGACAAGTCGGTGGTCGACGCCGTCGTCGGCATCGAATACGACGCCTGCTGCTGGATCGGGCGCGTGGTACTCGAGCGGTTGCAAAGCAGCAACACCAGCTCCAGCAAGCGCATCATGTTCCAGCTTGAGTTCGTGGGCTTCACGCGCCTTGGCTCCAACCCGCTTCGCACGCTGCGCGAGAATATTCCGCGCTACCAGTACCTGCGGGAGGAAATCTCGCCTCCCAGCCGGTTCAGCAACTACGACTGACATCGAGCCTCCTGCCTATGACCCGACTCACCCGCATTGCCCTGGCCTGCCTGGCCGTCGCCGCCGCACTGCCGCTGCAGGCCCAGCTGCGCGCGCCAGCGCAGGGGGGCTCGCCCCGGCTGGGTACGCCGCAGGTGGCGCCCGGGGCAGCCGCAGCGGCGCCCACCACACGGCAGGCTGACTACATCGTGGCCGTGGTCAACTCCGAGCCCGTCACCAATACCGAGGTGCGCGCGCGCGCCATGCGTCTGCAGCAGCAGATTGCCCAGGGCGGAGGGCAGGTGCCCGGCGCACAGCAGTTGCTGGGCCTGGCAGCCGAGCTGCTCGTGTCCGAGCGTGCCCAGATCCAGCACGCGCGTGACATCGGCATCAAGGTGGAGGACAGTGCCGTCGATCAGGCCGAGCAGGGCATCGCAGCACAGAACCAGCTCGACGTTGCCGAACTGCGCCGGCGTTTGCAGGCCGACGGACTGGCGGTCTCTCAGTTTCGCGAAGATCTGCGCAACCAGATTCTCCTGCAGCGTCTGCGCGAGCGCGATTTTGAATCGAGGGTGCGCATCACCGACCTGGAGGCCGACCAGTTCCTCCAGGAGCAGCGGCGCCAGATCGATCCTGAGCGTGCACAGATCGATCTGGCCCAGATCCTGATCGCGGTGCCGGAATCAGCGACGGAAGCCGAGGTGGCCCAGCTGCAGGCGCGCGCTCAACGGGCATATGAACGGGCCCGTGCCGGCGAGGACTTTGCGGCGCTGGCGCGGGAACTTTCGGCTGGAGCGGAGGCCGCTCAAGGCGGCCGGATGGGGCAGCGTCCGGTGCAACGCTATCCCGAACTGTTCGCCCGGACCGTGCAGCCGTTGGCCGTAGGCGGCGTGGCGGCACCCGTACGCTCAGGAGCGGGCTTCCACATCCTCAAGCTGCTCTCGCGCGAGGGTGGCTCCGCCGTCGCGACCACGGTCGCCGAATCGCGGGCCCGCCACATCCTGTTGCGCACGGGGCCGCAGCTCACGCAGGCCCAGGCCATCGACCGTCTCGCCGAGTACAAACGGCGCATCCAGGGGGGCCAGGCCGATTTTGCGGCGCTGGCACGTGAGCATTCGCAGGATGGCAGTGCCCGTGAAGGCGGAGACTTGGGATGGACGCGTCCCGGCCAGTTCGTGCCTGAATTCGAGCAGGTCATGAATGAGCTCGCGCCGGGCCAGATCAGCGATCCCGTGGTCTCCCGCTTCGGCGTCCACCTGATCCAGCTGCAGGAGCGTCGGGACGCTGCGTTGAGCGAGCGCGAGCAGCGCGAACTGGCGCGCCGCATGCTGCGCGAGAAGAGGCTGGAGGAAACCTTCGAGAACTGGGCGCGCGACATCCGGGCGCGTGCCTATGTCGAGATGCGCGAGCCGCCGCGCTGACGCGGCCGCCGTCGATGCAGCACATTCCGCGCAAGCGATTCGGCCAGCATTTCCTGGCTGACATATCCATCATCGATGCAATCGTGCGGGAGATCGCGCCCCGCCCCGGCGATGCCATGGTTGAGATCGGTCCGGGCCTGGCCGCGCTCACGCAGCCATTGGTCGAACGCGTGGGGCGCCTGACCGTCATCGAGCTCGACCGCGATCTGGCGGCGCGGCTGCGCAAGCATCCAGCCCTGGACGTGATCGAGTCAGACGTGCTGAAAGTGGATGTGGCCGCGCTTGCGCGATTGGCGGAACAGCGGCTGCGCGTCGTGGGCAACCTGCCCTACAACATCTCCACACCCATCCTGTTTCACCTGCTGCCAGCTGCTGACGCAGTGCAGGACCAGCATTTCATGTTGCAGAAGGAAGTCATCGACCGCATGGTCGCGCGGCCTGCGACATCGGATTACGGCCGCCTTTCGGTCATGCTGCAGTGGCGCTATGCGATGGAGAACGTGCTGTTCGTGCCACCTGAGAGCTTCGATCCGCCGCCGCGCGTGGACAGCGCCGTGGTTCGCATGGTGCCCCATGCGCAACCCGCCCCGGTGGATGCGGCGCGGTTGTCGGCATTGGTTCAGGCCGCCTTCAGCCAGCGCCGCAAGCTGCTGCGGCACGCCCTCGGACCCTGGCTGGACGCACAGCGCTTCACAGGGACATTCGACCTGCAGCGGCGAGCCGAGGAGGTCGCCGTGGCCGAATACATCGAACTGGCCCAGGCCCTTCCAGGGGCGGCCTGAAGACACCCGGAAATGCCAACGCCCCGCGCGGGATGACCGCCACGGGGCGTTGAAGGCTATCGAAGCGACCGGTCAGGCCGCGGCGAGCCAGTAGCCCGAGTTGAAGGGACTACTCATTCGCAGTGCCAGGGGCGAGACGTCCACCAGCTTGTCGGTGGGCATCTTCTCCGTGGTGTCGGTCGCCAGCTCGATGCCGGTGACCACGGGTGCGGGGGCCTCGCTGGCCCGTTCTGCCTGGCCGGATTGCGCAGAACGGGCTACAGAAAAGAATAGAAGCAGCGGAAAGGGATCTTGCGATCACCCCAATAGTCCGCCGCATCGCGGAAGCTGTCGAGCAACTGCTCGCGGGCTTCCTTGTCGAACTTGGCGGTGGCTGGAATCTGCTCGAGCACAACGACGAAACCCGGCTGCGGACCCGATTTGTGCAATGGATCGGTCATACAGTCGTACAGAGCGTCGAAGTTCTTGCCGAAATGCGCCGGGAAGGTGAACTGCTCGGCGATCAGGTCAAGTACGTCCTGCTTGCTCTGCGCTGCCGACAGGTTGGCATACAGGAAGTGCTGGCCAAGCGCGTGCGCCGCGTCCTGCAGATCGCTCACGCGGTGGGCGCGGATCGATTGCACGATGTTGGGCCGGACGCCGCGCAGCGGCTGATCATGTTCCTTACGAAGTGGTGCGTCCATCTCCGCGTCTCTTTCTCTGGTCAAAAACTCGCGTTGCCTGAAATCCACGGACCGCTCCTACTCGACGATTCTGCGAAAGCTCGCGTAATGATCCGAGGTGTAATAGCACGCCTGCGGGGTACGTGGCGGGCCACCACACACGATGCGCCGGGCGCCCCGGTCTCGTGAGCCTGGCGTGCGCACGGTGTATTCACGGTAGTGGCCGCGCGCCCGGGCCGGAAGCAGCCTTTCACGGTTGCCGAACACCGAGCCATCCTTGTCGTAGGGAAAGGGACCACCCTGATAAATCAGCCGGTAGGTGTCGCGCCCCTCGGCCGGCAACTGGACCACCGCAATGGTGGTCGTCACAGGCGCAGGCAGGGAATCGCGAGCGTGCACCAGCGTGGTGCCGATCACCGCCGATGCCATCAGTAAACAAGTAATGACTCGCTGACTTGTTCGTGTGGCTGCGGCTCGCAACATGGAATTCGCCTTCTCGGAAACCTCGGGTTAACCCGGAAATTTCAAGGCGTTAGTGTGAACCAACCGGCTCGAAAAAGCAAGTCGATGCACAAAAAACAGGCAGCCCGTCGACTGCCCGTGCGCTTTTCTAGTGAGCGCCCGCTATGCCGGTCAGGCGTGCCGATTCGCGTTTGCGTCAGCCACGGTGATGGCCGTCATATTGACGATGCGGCGCACGGTGGTACTGGCTGTCAGGATGTGCACCGGCTGGGCCGACCCGAGCAACACCGGCCCGATGGCGATGTTGCCGCCCGCGGCCGTCTTGAGCAGGTTGTAGGAAATGTTGGCTGCATCAATGTTGGGCAGCACCAGCAGGTTGGCATTCCCGGAAAGCGTGCTGTGCGGCATCAGCGTCGCACGTGCCTTCCCATCGAGTGCGACGTCCCCGTGCATCTCGCCGTCCACCTCGAGCCACGGTGCGCGCGCCTGCAGCAGGGCGAGCGTCTCGCGCATCTTGACTGCGCTGGGCTGGTTGCTGCTGCCGAAGTTGGAGTGCGACAGCAGTGCTGCCTTGGGCTTGATGCCGAAGCGCAGCATTTCCTCCGCAGCCATCAGCGTGATCTCGGCCAGTTGCTCGGCGGTGGGGTCGTAATTGACGTGCGTGTCCACCAGGAACACCTGACGGTCGGGCAACAGCAGACCATTCATGCAGGCGTACGTGCAGGCACCCTCGCGGCGGCCGATGACCTGGTCGAGGTAGTGCAGATGCATGGCCGTTGTGCCCCAGGTGCCGCAGATCAGGCCGTCGACCTCGCCCTTGTGCAAAAGCATGGCACCGATCAGCGTCAGGCGGCGACGCATCTCGATCTTGGCCACCTGCACCGTGATGCCCTTGCGCTCGGTCATGCGGTGATAGGTCTGCCAGAAATCGCGATAGCGGTGGTCCTGCTCGACATTGACGATGTCGTAGTCACGGCCTTCCTGCAGGCGCAACCCGAACTTCTCGATGCGCTGCGCAATGATGGCCGGACGCCCGATCAGTGTCGGCCGTGCGATGCCCTCGTCGACAACGATCTGCGCGGCGCGCAGCACGCGCTCCTCCTCGCCCTCGGCGTAGGCGACGCGTTTGCGCGCGGCCATCTTGGCAGCCTGGAAGATCGGCTTCATCGTGGTGCCCGAGGCATAGACGAAGCCCTGCAGGCGATCGCGGTAGGCGTCCATGTCCTGGATCGGGCGCAGGGCCACGCCGCTGTCGGCGGCGGCCTGCGCCACGGCCGGCGCGATCTTCATCATCAGGCGTGGATCGAACGGCTTGGGGATCAGGTACTCGGGTCCGAACTGCAGCGGATCACCCGCGTACGCGGCCGCCACAACTTCGCTCTGCTCGGCCTGGGCCAGTTCGGCGATGGCGTGCACGGCAGCGATTTCCATCTCGTCGGTGATGGTGGTCGCGCCGCAGTCGAGCGCGCCGCGGAAGATGTACGGGAAGCACAGGACGTTGTTGACCTGGTTGGGATAGTCCGTGCGCCCGGTGGCCATGATCACGTCGGGGCGAACAGCATGGGCCTCCTCGGGCGAAATCTCGGGGTTGGGGTTGGCCAGCGCGAAGATGACCGGACGCTCGGCCATGCGCGCCACCATTTCGGCCTTGAGCACACCGCCGGCCGACAGGCCCAGGAACACGTCGGCGCCGTCAATCACTTCGCCCAGCGTGCGGGCGTCGGTCTTCTGGACGTATTGCGCCTTGTCCTCGTCCATCAGTTCGGTGCGGCCTGCGTAGACCACGCCTGCGAGGTCGGTCACGTAGATGTTCTCGCGCTTGAGGCCCACCTTCAGCAGCAGGTTGAGGCAGGCCAGGGCAGCCGCGCCAGCGCCCGAGGTCACCAGCTTGACCGATCCGATGTCCTTCTTCGCGACCTTCAGCCCGTTGAGCAGCGCCGCCGCCACCGTGATGGCCGTGCCGTGCTGGTCGTCGTGGAAGACCGGGATCTTCATGCGCTTGCGCAGTTCGCGCTCCACATAGAAGCAGTCGGGGGCCTTGATGTCCTCGAGGTTGATGGCGCCGAAGGTGGGCTCGAGCGCGGCGATCACCTCCACCAGCTTGGCAGGGTCCTTCTGGTCGATCTCGATGTCGAACACGTCGACGCCGGCGAACTTCTTGAACAGCACGCCCTTGCCCTCCATGACGGGCTTGGAGGCCAGCGGGCCGATGTCGCCCAGGCCCAGCACGGCCGTTCCATTGGAGATCACCGCCACCAGGTTGCCGCGGCTGGTGTACTTGAACGCCGCATTCGGATCCTTGACGATTTCCTCGCAAGGAGCGGCAACGCCCGGCGAGTACGCCAGCGCCAGGTCGCGCTGGTTGGTCAGCTGCTTGGTGGCCGCGATGGCCACCTTGCCCGGGGTGGGAAACTCGTGGTATTCGAGGGCTTGGCGGCGCAGTTCGGCGCGCCGTTCCTGGGCTTTCGCCGCGTCATTCGACATCTGGAGGCTCTCCTGCGACCTTGGCGCGCCGCGACCATCGCACGCGCGCCAGGACGGATGGGGAGGGAGATTGTAGGCGTCGGCCGGACAGGCGGGTCGGGCAGTCCGGCGAACGTCAGGGTTAAGCGCGCCCCGGATGCACCCCGCCCTCCGGGCGCGCGTGGCCGGAGGGCGGGCTTGATCCGGATTAACCAGGTATGCGGGACGGGCGTGCTACGCTGCCTGCCACCCGCACATGGCACGGACGCCTCACGTCCGCATGAGGAGTAAACGATGGCGACCGCAGGTACGGCAGCCGCGCCAGCAGGACGTGAGCCCGGGTCGCCACTCGACGACCCGAGGCAGTCGGCCGAAATGATCGATCCGAGGGTCCGCCAGCGCATACCGGCCATGGAGCTGGCCGCCATGATGGAGATCGGTCGCCAGTTCCCCCTGCCCTATCTGCTGCTGCTGGCCGGTTCAGCCTATCTGCTGCACCGCCACGTGCCCCCAGAGGTGCTGCTGGTCTGGTCCTGCGTCTATGCCTTGTACATCGCCGGCCGGACGCTATTCACGCGTGCCTATTTCGCCAATGCGACGAGGCTGCCGGTGTGGGGTTGGCGCGCGGGCACGTGCGTATCCGCGGCCTGCCACGGCCTGATCCTCGGCAGCCTCGCCTTTGTCGGTCTGCCTCACCTTCCGGCCGACCAGGGCATGGCGCTGACCGTGGCCGTCATTGGCGTCTGCGCCGCTGGCGCCCTCTACGCGGCGCTGCACCTGCCAGCACTGCATCTGCTCACCATCGCAGCCCTGCTGCCCTATGCCATCGGATGGCAGTTGCGGGCCTCGCCCGGCGACATCCATCCAGCCGGGGCCGTCGTCCTCGGGCTGCTTTTCGTCTTCCTCTCCCTGAACCGAAGCCATCACCGGGTCCTGCAGCACAACCTCCTGCTGCGCGCCAACCAGGAACTGCTGCTGGATGACCTGGCGCATAAAAACGGACAACTCGAAGCAGCCCACGCAGCCCGGACCCGATTGCTGGCAACGGCCAGCCATGACCTGCGGCAGCCCGTGCACACGATGGGCCTGCTCATCGCAGGGCTCGACGCGGACATGCCGGCCACGGAACTCAATGCCCGATTCGCGCAACTCGAGCATGCCTGCTCCATCGTCGCCGACATGCTCGGAGAGCTGATGGACCTGTCGCAGCTGGAAAGCCGCAACTACCCGAGTCGCGTCAAGCCTCTGGAACTCGACGCGCTGCTGGAACAGGTCCGCCTGACGTACGCCCAGCGGGGGCGGGGCAAAGGGGTGGAGCTGCGCGTGCAATTCAGCGGCCTGCGCGTGATGTCCGACCTCCGCCTGCTGCGGCGCGTGCTCTTCAACCTCACAGGCAACGCCGTCCGCTACACCCTTTCAGGTTCGGTTTCGCTGTCGGCGCGTGCCGAAGGCGGCGATGTCGTCATCTCCATCGCCGACACCGGCCCCGGCATACCGCCAGGCGAGCTGGCTCATGTCTTCGACGACTTCCATCGCCTGGATGCAAGCCGCAGCGGCAGCGACGAAAGCGAAGGTCTGGGGCTGGGCTTGAGCATTGTCCGCAGGGCCTGTGCCCTGCTGGGGCACAAGCTGTCGATCGATTCCGTGGTCGGTGCGGGCACGACGGTGCGGGTGCGGCTGTCCCGCTCGGCCGATGCCGCGGTCGCCAGCGCGCAGCAGGCCACGGCCGCGGCGGCACCGCTGCCGCGCCACACCGTGCTCGTCATCGAGAACGATCTCGAGGCGTTGCGCGCGCTCAGCGAGTTGCTGGCGCAGTGGGGCCACGAGTGCATCGCCCTGGCATCGGGCCACGATCTGCGGGCGACGCTGGCGTCGGCCGTCACGATATCGGCCGTGATCACCGATCTGCACCTCGACGGCGCCGACGGCCTCACGCTCATCGGCCAGGTGCGCCACGACACCGGTCGCCCGGACCTGCCCGCGCTCCTGGTCACGGGCGACGTCAGCCCCGCGCTCGGACGACGGGCCATTCAGGCCGGCGTGGTGCTGGCCCACAAGCCTCTCGCGCCGCAGCAGTTGCGGCGTGAACTCGAGGCGCTGCTGGGCTGAGGGCCGGTCGGCACATGGGATCACCCGGCGGTATCATCCGCCGCACCCGACGCCACACATTCGCGAGAAGGATCTGCCATGGCCCTGATGGATTTCATCAAGAAACAGTTCATCGATGTCATCCAGTGGACTGAGGACGGCGACGGCACGCTGGCCTGGCGCTTCCCGATGCAGGACATGGAAATCCAGCACGGTGCGTCACTCACCGTGCGCGAGTCCCAGGTGGCGGTATTCGTCAACGAAGGCCAGGTGGCCGACGTGTTCGGCCCGGGGCTCTACAAGCTCAGCACCCAGACGCTGCCTTTGCTCACCAACCTCAGGAACTGGGACAAGCTGTTCGAGTCCCCGTTCAAGAGCGACGTCTATTTCTTCAGCACGCGCCAGCAGATCGACCAGAAGTGGGGCACGCCCCAGCCCATCACGATCCGCGACAAGGATTTCGGCGCCGTGCGCCTGCGCGCCTTCGGCAACTTCAACTACCGCGTGGCCGACGCCCGCCTGTTCCACACCGAGATCTCGGGCACGCGCGAGCGCTACACCGTGGCCGACCTCGACGGCCAGTTGCGTGGCGTGGTGCTGCAGAACATCAGCAACGCCATCGCTTCCAGTGGCGTGCCCTTCCTCGACCTGGCGGCCAACCAGATCGCCTTCGCACAGGCGCTGGCGGCGCAACTGGTGCCCGAGTTCGCCAGGATCGGCCTCAAGCTCGAAGGGCTCACGGTGCAGAACGTCTCGCTGCCCGAAGAGCTGCAGAAGATCCTCGACCAGAAGATCGGCATGGGCATGGTCGGCGGCGACATGAACAAGTTCATGCAGTACCAGACGGCGCAGGCCATCCCCAAGTTCGCCGAAGGCGCGGCCGGCGGTGGCGGTGGCATTGCGGGCGATGCCATGGGCCTGGGTGCTGGCGTGGCGCTGGGTCAGGTGCTGGCGCAGAACCTGTCGCAGGGCTTGTCGGGTGCGGCACAGCCAGCGGCTGCCGCCGTGCGGCCCGAGGACGTGATGGCCACGCTCGAGAAGCTGGGCGATCTCAAGGCCAAGGGCATCCTCACGCAGGACGAGTTCGAAGCCAAGAAGGCCGAGCTGCTCAGGAAGCTGGTCTGACGCGGGCCCGCGGCAGTCTCTCGCCCGCCTGATACCGCCACCGCAGTGACCGAGCCGACGATCCAGCGCGCGTACCGTGCCGCGTGCCCGGGTTGCGGTGCGCCGGTCGAGTTCCGCAGCGCGCAGAGTACGCATGCGGTCTGTGCGTACTGCCAGTCCACCGTCGTGCGCGATGGCGACCGGCTCGAGCGCATCGGCAAGATGGCCGACGTCTTCGCCGACTACAGCCGGCTGCAGCTGATGGCCAGCGGCCGCTGGAAGGATCGCGCCTTCACGGTGGTCGGTCGCCTGCAGTACCGATACGGCGGCACCACCTGGAACGAATGGCAGGTGGTGTTCAACGAAGGCGGCACGGGCACGCTGTCCGAGGACAACGGCTCGTTCGTTTTCACCCTGCCCGCGCAATCCACGCGCGAGCTGTCGGCCGCCGAGCACCTGCGCGTGGGCGCCCGCACGGCGGTGAGCGGCAAGCCCTACACCGTCACCTTCAACCAGCCCGTGGCGCTGGTATCGGCGCAGGGCGAGCTCGACCACCTGCCGCGCCTGGGCGAAGCGTTCGCCATGGTGGAGCTGCGCAGCGAGGACGGCGAAGTGGCGTCCATCGACTACGGCACCACCCCACCCTCCCTCTCGGCCGGGCGCGAGGTGCGCATGGCCGACCTCGACCTCAAGGGCCTGCGCGAGGCGCAGGTGCGCGATGACACCGGCCGCGCGTTCAATTGCCCCAACTGCGGCGCGCCGATCCAGGTGAAGCTGGACGCCAGCAAAAGCATCACCTGCAGCTCGTGCGACTCCATCATCGACCTCACGCGCGGCGTCGGCGGCGAGCTGCGCCACGCCGAGCAGCACGAGCCCGTGCGCCCGCTCATTCCGCTGGGCAGCACCGGCGTGCTGCAGGGCGCGGCCTGGCAGGTGGTGGGCTTCCAGCACCGCATGGGCACCGAGCCCGGCGACGACGAACACTTCGGCTGGGACGAATACCTCGTCTTCAACGCCGAGCGCGGCTTCATGTTCCTGGTCGATGCCGAAGACGGCTGGAGCATCGTCAAGCCCACCACCGGCGCGCCCGCCATGCCTTCCAGCGGGCAGCACGCCAGCTACCTCGGCACGCGCTACGGGCTGCAATACGCCTACAACGCCGAGACCACCTACGTGGCCGGCGAGTTCTACTGGCCCGTCTCGCGCGGCCAGCGCAGCTTCAACCGCGACTTCGCGGCCGGCAAGAACCTGCTGTCGATGGAGCAGACGCCCGGCGAGATGACGTGGTCGGCGGGCCACCGCGTCGAAGGCGAGCTGATCGCGCGCGCCTTCGGCCTGGCCGGCAAAGACGCGGCCTTCAAGCGCAGCGACGCCAGCCCGCTCAGCAACTCGTCGGGCCTGGGCTGCGGAACGGTGATCGTGCTGTTGATCCTTTTCATCGTGCTGCTGGGGCTGCTGCGTGCCTGTTCCAGCTGCGACCCCACGCGCGAGAACTGCACGGCCACCAGCTACCGCAGCTCGGGCGGCTCGTGGGGCGGCTTTTCCACCGGCGGCGGGCACAAGTGATGCACGCCGTCCTGTCGTTCACAACCGGAGGTATTTCCCATGGCACTTGAATGGTTGCGTCCCGGCGCCTTCATCGGCTCCATCGTCTTCGCCCTCGTCGGCGTGCTGGTGTTCTGGCTGAGCTTCATCGTCATCGACAAGCTCACTCCTTACAACCTGTGGGAAGAGATCGTGGAGAAGCAGAACATGGCGCTGGGCATGGTGGTGGCCGCCATGTCGCTGGGCATCTCCATCATCGTGGCCGCGGCCATCCACGGCTGAGGCACCGCGCTTGGCCGAGGAGACCGGCACGGCCGGCGCGACCGGCCCCGGCCGCCTGCCCGCGGCGGCCGGGCCGCGCCCGCTCGAAGTCGCGCTGCTCGCCAGCGTGTTCGTGGTGGCGGCCTGCGGGCTGGTGTACGAGCTGGCGGCCGCTGCGCTGGCCAGCTACGTGCTCGGCGATTCGGTGCTGCAGTTCTCCACTGTCATCGGCACCTATCTTTTCGCCATGGGCATCGGCTCGTGGCTCTCGCGCCACTTCGAGCGGCAGCTGCCCGCGCACTTCCTGCGCATCGAGCTGATGGTGGCCCTGGCCGGTGGCCTGTTGCCCGTGCTGCTCTTTCTGGCCAACGCGTGGGCGCCGAACGCCTTCCGTGTGCTGCTCTACGGCCTGGTGCTGCTCGTGGGCATGCTGGTCGGGCTGGAGATCCCGCTGGTGATGCGCATCCTCAAGCGCCACGCTTCGCTGCGCGAGCTGGTGTCGCAGGTGCTGACCTTCGACTACCTCGGCGCGCTGGCGGTGTCGGTGGCATTCCCGCTCCTGCTGGTGCCGCATCTTGGCCTGATCCGCACGGGCTTCCTGTTCGGGCTGCTCAACGCGGCCGTCGCCGTGTGGGCGCTGTGGCTGTTCCGGCACGAGCTGCGGCGCTTCGCGGCGCATGCGGCGGCGTGCGCCGCCACGCTGGCTGTGCTGGGCGGTGGAATGCTGTGGGCCGACCGCATCACCACGCTGGCCGAAGACCGCTTCTACCAGGATCGCGTCGTCGTCGCCCAAAGCTCGCCGTGGCAGCGCATCGTCGTCACGCAGGGCCACGGCGGCCTGCGCCTGTATCTCAACGGCAACCTGCAGTTCGCCGAGAGTGACGAATACCGCTATCACGAGGCGCTGGTGCACCCGGCCATGTCGGCCTTCGCCGCCGGCAGCGCGCCGCGCCGCGTGGCCGTGCTGGGCGGCGGCGACGGCATGGCGGTGCGCGAGATCCTGCGCTATCCGGGCGTGGAACACGTCACGCTGGTCGAGCTCGATCCGCTGATGACCGGGCTTTTCTCCAGCCAACCGGCGCTGGTGCGGCTCAACGGCGGCGCACTCGCCTCGCCCAAACTCACCATCGTCAACGCCGATGCCTTCAAGTGGCTGGAGGAAACGAGCCAGAGCTTCGACGTGATCGTGGTCGACTTTCCCGACCCCACCAACTTCGCCATCGGCAAGCTCTACACCACGTCCTTCTATGCGCTGCTGGGCCAGCGCCTGTCGGCCAGCGGTTACGCCGTGGTGCAGACCACCTCGCCGCTGGTGGCGCGCCAGAGCTTCTGGACGGTGGCCACCACCATCGAAGCCGCCGGCCTGCAGGCCACGCCCTACCACGCGCACGTGCCCAGCTTCGGCGAATGGGGCTTCATCATCGCCAGCCGCCGGCCCTTCGTGCAGCCGACCTCGCTGCCCGAAGGCCTGCGCTTCCTCACGCCGGCCACGGTGCCGCTGCTGTTCGACTTTCCGGCCGACATGACACGCGTGCCGACCGAGGCCAACCGCCTGTCCAACCAGGTGCTGGTCAACACCTACGAGCGCGAATGGGGCCGCGTGGCGCGATGACCCACCTCTCGCGCCGCCAGTGGCTCGGTGCGGCGATGGGCGCGGCTGCCCTGCCGCTGGCCGGCTGCGACGCGCCCGGTGGGGGCGACATCGCCGGCGGCTTCGCCGGCACCCATCTGGAGCGCGGTCACGTGCTGCGCGATCCGGGGGCGCGCGATCGCCTGCTGCTGGGGCCTGCGCCCGTGGCGCGCCACGCGCAGGTGGTGATTGCGGGGGGCGGCATCGCGGGGCTGGCCGCGGCGCGCGCATTGCGCCTGAATGGCATCGATGACGTGGCCCTGCTGGAGCTGGAGGACACGGCCGGCGGCAACAGCCGCGGCGGCCAGGTGGATGGCATCGCTTGCCCGCTGGGCGCCCACTACCTGCCGGTGCCCGGCGACGACGCACACGAAGTGCAGGACTGGCTCGAGGAGATCGGCGTGCGCCGCCGCCTGGCCGGGCGCTGGCGCTACGACGAGCGCTACCTGTGCCACAGCCCGCAGGAGCGCCACTGGCGCGATGGCGCGTGGCACGAAGGCCTGCTGCCCGTCGACGGCGTCGCCGCCGCCACGCTGGCGCAATACCGCCGCTTCGCCGCGCTCATCGACGGCGAACGCCGCACTTCGCGCCATGCCATGCCCGCGTTGCGCGCGCCGTTCGACGCGCACCAGCGGCAACTGGCGCGCAACTCCTTCGCGGCCTGGCTCGACGCCCATGGCCTCACCGACGAGCACCTTCGCTGGTACCTCGACTATTGCTGCCGCGACGACTACGGCGCCGGCCCGTCGCAGGTTTCGGCCTGGGCCGGCGTGCACTACTTCGCGAGCCGCCACGGCTTCAGCGCGCCTGGCGACGACAGCGTGCGCACACACGACGAGGCCGTGCTCACCTGGCCCGAGGGCAACGGCTGGCTCGCGCGCCAGCTGGCCGCGCCGCTGGGCGAGCGCGTGCACGCGGGCCGCACGGTGCTGCGCATCGCGCCGGCGCGCCATGGCGTCGAGGTGGATGCGCTCGACCATGCCACGGGCCGGCTGGAGCGCTGGAGGGCCGCCCAGTGCGTGGTCGCGCTGCCCCTGCACGTGGCCGTGCGCGTGGTCGAGGCGCCACCGCCGTTGCTGGTGCAAGCCGCGGCACGCACGCCGCACGCGGCCTGGCTGGTGGCCAACCTGCGGCTCGATGCGCCGCTGCGCGACCGGCCCGGCGCCGCGCCGTCGTGGGACAACGTGCTCCATGGCTCGTCCGCGCTCGGCTACGTGGATGCGCGCCACCAGGCGCTGGACCCGCGGCCCGGCCCCACGGTGCTCACCTGGTACCGCGCGCTGGGCGCGGCGCCCGAGGCCCGGCGCGCGCTGCTGCAGTACCCGTGGACGCACTGGCGCGACGGCATCGTGGACGAACTCTCGGTGCCGCATCCCGACCTGCGCGAACGGCTGCTGCGCATGGACATCACGCGCTACGGCCACGCCATGGCCGTGCCCGCGCCGCAGGACGATCCGGTGATGGCACCGGCCGTCGTGCGCCACGACCGGCTCGCGTTCGCGCATGCCGACTGGTCGGGCTACTCGGTGTTCGAGGAAGCCTTCACGCGCGGGCACCTGGCGGGCCTGGCGCTCGCGCGCACGGGCTGAAGCCGGCACGAGGCGCCGGCATCGGCATGCGTGTCATGCGCGTGCCGCCGTCCCGTCACCGGGCTGTCATGGCGCCGCGCCATCGTGCCGGCTCACATCCACTCCATGAAGCAGTCCGCCATGACTCATCGCCCGCTCACCCTTTCCGTCCTGGTGCTGGCCGCCGCCGCGCTGCATCTGCCGCAGGCGGCTGCACAAACGGCATTCACCGCCACGCTGGCCGGCCATGCCGTGCTGCCCGCACACACCGTCATCCCCGCACCCAGGGATGCGCCGGCCGATCTGAAGATGAGCGGCAAGTTCACCACCGGTCAGCGCGTGGAGCAGGCCGGCAGCGTCGAGGGCCTCTCGGGCGGCCGCCCCACCGGCCTGTCGCTGCCGTTCAGGGGCCAGCCGCTGCAAGGCCACTCCGGCATCAAGAAGATGCCCGACGGCACGTTCTGGATCCTCACCGACAACGGCGCCGGCTCCAAGGCCAACTCGCCCGACTTCATGCTCTACCTCAACCACTACGAGGTGGACTTCAAGAGCGGCCGGTTCACGCGGCTGAAGACGGTGTTTCTGCACGACCCCGACAAGAAAGTGCCTTTCCGCATCGTGCAGGAAGGAACGAAGCAGCGCTACCTCACCGGCTCCGACTTCGACCTCGAAAGCTTCCAGTTCGCCGGCGGCTCGCTCTGGTTCGGCGAGGAGTTCGGGCCCTACCTCATCAAGGCCGACATGAACGGCCGCGTGCAGGCCGTGTTCGAGACCCAGGTGGACGGCAAGGTCGTGCGCTCGCCCGACCATCCGGCCGTGACCACGCCCGGCGCGCCCGGTGGCGAAGTGAAGTTCCAGGTCCGCCGTTCCAAGGGCTTCGAAGGCATGGCGGCCAGCAAGGACGGCAGCAAGCTCTACGCCCTGCTCGAAGGCGCGCTGCATGACGAAGCCGCCAAGGCCCCCGAAACCCTGGACGGCCGGCAGTACCTGCGCGTGCTCGAATTCGACGTGACGCTCGGCCAGTGGACGGGGCGCCACTGGAAGTACGTGCTCGAAGCCAACCACCACGCCATCGGCGACTTCAACATGATCGACGAGACGACGGGCCTCATCATCGAGCGCGACAACGGCGAAGGCACGGCCGACAAGGCCTGCCCCGAAGGGCAGAAGCGCACGGACTGCTTCCACGACACCGCGAAATTCAAACGCGTCTACAAGGTCGAGTTGACCGACGCCAACGCCGGTGGCCCGCTGCGCAAGATCGGCTACATCGACCTGATGAACATCCAGGATCCCGGCAAGCTCGCGAAGAAGCCGCTCACGAACGGCGTTCTGACCTTCCCGTTCTTCACCATCGAGAACGTGGACGTGGTCGATGCCACGCACATCGTCGTGGGCAACGACAACAACCTGCCGTTCTCCAGCAGTCGCGAGCCGAACAAGGCGGACGACAACGAACTGGTGCTGCTGGAGGTGGGGGACTTCCTCAGGGCCCGCTGATCCGGCACGCCGAAAAGCAAAGGCCGGCATCCGCCGGCCTTCTTCGTTCGCGGTGCCGAGCGTTACTGCGCCATCAACGCCTCGATCTCCGCCGCCTTCACCGGCACGCCGCGCGTGATGAGTTCGCAGCCGGCCTCGGTGACGATGGCGTCATCCTCGATGCGGATGCCGATGTGGTGGAACTTCTCGGGCACGCCGGGGCCGGGGCGCACGTAGAGGCCGGGCTCGATGGTGAGCACCATGCCGGGCTTGAGGATGCGGCTCGGCCGGTCCTTGATGGTTTCGCCAGACAGCGGATCGCACCGCTCGCTGACCTGTCCGACCTCGGTGGGCTCCACGTAGCTGCCGCAGTCGTGCACGTCCATGCCCAGCCAGTGGCCGGTGCGGTGCATGTAGAAGGGAAAATAGGCCCGCTGCTCGATCACGTCCTGCGCCGTGCCGACGGTGTTCGCGTCGAGCAGGCCGACGTCGAGCATGCCCTGCGCCAGCACGCGCACCGTGGCCTCGTGCGGATCGTTGAAGCGCGCGCCGGCCCGGGTCGCGGCCACGGCGGCGTCCTGGCTGGCCAGCACCAGGTCGTACAGCTCACGCTGCGGGCCGGTGAATTTGCCGCTCGCGGGGAAGGTGCGCGTGATGTCGCTGGCATAGCCGTCGAGTTCGCAGCCGGCGTCGATCAGCACCAGTTCACCTGCGCGCACGGGCGCCTCGTCGGCGCGGTAGTGCAGCACGCAGGCGTTGGCGCCCGCGGCCACGATGGAGGTGTAGGCCGGGTACTGCGATCCGCCCATGCGGAACTCGTGCAGCAGCTCGGCTTCGAGGTGGAATTCGCGCACGTCGCGGCCGTCGCGCAGCATGCGCGCGCTGGTCTGCATGGCGCGCACGTGGGCCTGGGCGCTGATCTGCGCGGCGCGGCGCATGATGGCCTGCTCGTGCAGGTCTTTCACGAGGCGCATCTCGTCGAGGATGGCGCAGGCATCGCGCTGTTCTGTGGGGCACAGCGCACCGAAGCGCACGCGCGAGCGCACCTTCTGCAGCCAGCCGTCGATGCGCGTTTCCAGTCCCTCATGGGTGGCGAACGGCCACCAGACGGTGCTGCGGTTTTCCAGCAGTTGGGGCAGGCGGGTGTCGAGGTCGGCCACGGACGAGGCGGCGTCCAGCCCCAGGGCGGCCGGCGCGGCCTCGGGACCGAGGCGATAACCGTCCCAGATCTCGCGTTCCAGGTCCTTGGGCTGGCAGAACAGCGCCGTCAGGCCCTCGCCCGTGATCACCAGCCAGGCGTTGGGCTCGGTGAAGCCGGTGAGGTAATAGAAGTAACTGTCGTGCCGGTAGGGGAAGTCGGTGTCGCGGTTTCGCGGGCGCTCGGGCGCGGTGGGGATGATGGCGACGCCCGTGGGCCCGAGCTTGGCCGCCAGGCGGGCGCGGCGGCGCGAGTAGACGGCGCGGGTGGCGGCGTTGTTCGTGGTGGTCATGCGGGGTCCGGTTGCGTGTTGAGCTGGGCCAGGCGCTCGGGCGTGCCCACGTCGGTCCAGGGGCCGGTGTAGAGCTCGGCGCTGACCTGGCCATTGTCCATGGCGCTGCGCAGCAGCGGCGCCAGCGGGGCGGCGATGCCCCGGGCGTTGCCGGGGGCAATGCCGGTGCGTGCCTCGTCGAAGAAGGCCGCGCGGTACAGGCCGACGGTGGAGTAGGTGTGGCGCGGCCCGTCGGCCGTGTTGAGTGCCAGGCCGTCGGGCGAGAGACCGAAGTCGCCGCGCGGGTTGTGCGCGGGGTTGGGCACCAGCCACAGATGGGCGATCTGGTGGCCGGCGGCGAAGCGCTCCAGCGAATCGCGCGAGAAGGCGAAGCCCGGCATGAACACGTCGCCGCCCACCACCCAGAACACGTCGTCCAGCACGGGCAGCGCGCGCGAGATGCCGCCGGCGGTCTCCAGCGCGCCGCCGAAGTCGATGCCTTCGTGCGAGTAGTGCAGGCGCGGCATGCCGCTGCCTTCGCCGCCCGCTCCCAGGCGCTGGGGCAACTGTTCGCCCAGCCACGCGGTGTTGATGACGGCATCGCGCACGCCGCCCCGGGCCAGCGCTTCGAGGTGCCACTGGATCAGCGGGCGGCCGCGCACGTCGAGCAGCGGCTTGGGGCAGGTGTCGGTGAGCGGGCGCATGCGCTCACCGCGGCCGGCGGCCAGCACGAGGGCGCCGGAGCGCGGTGATGCGGTCATGGGGGTCATGCGGGCTCCCCGCGTTCGAGCGAGCGGCGTTCGGTCCAGGTGGGGGCGAAGCGGTCGACCAGCGCCTCCATCAGCGCATGGGCCTTGGCCGAGTGGTCGCCGCCGACATTGCACACGTACACATCGAGCGTGACGCCGCGCCGCTCAGGCCAGGTGTGAACGCACAGATGGGATTCGGCCAGCAGCACCGTGGCCGTCAGGCCACCCGGGCCGGCAGCCGTGGCCGGGAAGCCGTGGAACAGGTGCGCCACCGGCTGCAGGCCCGCGTTCTGCACGGCCTGCAGGCACCAGTCGCCCAGCGCCTGCGTGCCGGTGAGCCAGTGCGCATCGCAACGGCATTCGTAGAGATCGGCAGTCAGGTGCAGGCCGTGCATGCAGGCGACTGTAGTGCATCCGCCTGGCTGGCTGCGCCGCGGCGGGGCCCCCGGTAAAATGCCGGGTTCTCCCTCATCCCGCACCCCTACCTTCTCCCCGAAAGCCGCCCGATGGCCAACACGCAGCAAATGGCGAACGCGATCCGCGCGCTCGCAATGGACGCCGTCCAACAAGCCAATTCCGGCCATCCCGGCGCCCCCATGGGCATGGCCGACATGGCGGTCGCCCTGTGGGGCCGGCACCTGAAGCACAACCCGGCCAACCCGCATTGGGCCGACCGCGACCGCTTCGTGCTGTCCAACGGCCATGGCTCCATGCTGATCTATTCGGTGCTGCACCTCACGGGCTACGCGCTGCCAATCGAGGAACTGAAGAACTTCCGCCAGCTGCACAGCAAGACGGCCGGCCACCCCGAAGTGGGTATCACCCCGGGTGTGGAGACCACCACCGGCCCGCTGGGCCAGGGCATCACCAACGCCGTGGGCATGGCGCTGGCCGAGAAGCTGCTGGCGGCCGAGTTCAACCGTGACGGCCACGCCATCGTCGACCACCACACCTATGTGTTCCTGGGCGACGGCTGCCTGATGGAAGGCATCAGCCACGAAGCCGTGGCACTGGCCGGCGCCTGGAAGCTCAACAAGCTGGTGGCGCTGTACGACGACAACGGCATCTCCATCGACGGCCAGGTGGCGCCGTGGTTCATCGACGACACGCCGGCCCGCTTCAAGGCCTGTGGCTGGGCCGTGATCGGCCCGGTGGACGGCCACGACGTCGAGGCCGTCTCGCGCGCCATCGCCGACGCCAAGGGCAGCGCCGACAAGCCCACGCTGATCGTCTGCAAGACGGCCATCGGCAAGGGCAGCCCCAACCGCGCCGGCACGGCCAAGGCCCATGGCGAGCCGCTGGGCGCCGACGAGATCGCCCTCACGCGCGCCGCGCTGGGCTGGAGCCACACCCCGTTCGAGGTGCCCAAGGCCGTCTACGCCGACTGGGACGCCAAGGCCGCCGGCAAGAAGGCCGAAGCCGAATGGAACGCCAAGTTCGCCAAGTACAAGGCGGCCTTCCCCGAGCAGGCGAAGGAATACGTGCGCCGCATGAAGGGCGAGCTGCCGAAGAACTTCGCCCAGGTGGCTGTGGACGCCGTGGTCGGCGCCCACACCAAGGCCGAAACGGTGGCGTCGCGCAAGGCCTCGCAGATCGCGCTCGAAGCCTTCACCGCCGCGCTGCCCGAACTGCTGGGCGGCAGCGCCGACCTCACCGGCTCCAACCTCACCAACACCCAGTCCACGCCGCCGCTGCGACTGGACATCGCTGGCAATGTGGTGCGCGACGAGGCCGGCCGCCTGGGCCGCCACATCAACTACGGCGTGCGCGAGTTCGGCATGGCCGCCATCATGAACGGCGTGGCCCTGCACGGTGGCTACATCCCCTACGGCGGCACCTTCCTCACCTTCAGCGACTACAGCCGCAACGCCATCCGCATGGCCGCACTGATGAAGCAGCGTGTGGTGCATGTCTTCACGCACGACTCCATCGGCCTGGGCGAAGACGGCCCGACGCACCAGTCGATCGAGCACGCGGCCAGCCTTCGCCTGATCCCGGGCCTGGACGTCTGGCGCCCCGCCGACACGGCCGAAACCGCCGTTGCCTGGGCCGTCGCGCTGGAGAACGCCAGCCGCCCGACGGCCCTGCTGCTGTCGCGCCAGAACCTGCCGTACGCCCGCAAGAGCGAGCTGGGCGAGATCAGCCGCGGCGCCTACGTGTTGTCCGAGCCGGAAGCCGCGGGCCTCAAGAAGAAGGCCCAGGCGGTGATCATCGCCACCGGCTCCGAAGTGCAGCTGGCGCTGGCCGCGCAGAAGCTGCTGGCCGAACGCAAGATCGCCGTGCGCGTGGTCTCCATGCCCAGCACCACGGCCTTCGACCGCCAGACGCGCGAGTACAAGGCGCAGGTGCTGCCGGCCGGCGTGCCCCGCATCGCGGTGGAGATGGGCGTGACCGACTTCTGGTGGAAGTACGGCTGCGCCGCCGTCGTGGGCATCGACACCTACGGCGAATCGGCCCCGGCGCCGGTGCTGTTCAAGCACTTCGGCTTCACGCCCGAGAACGTCGCGGACACGGTGCGCGCCGCGATCGGAAAGTAAATCGTTTTCTTAGTTCACAGGAGATCTCTGCAATGGCAATCAAGGTAGGCATCAACGGCTTCGGCCGCATCGGCCGCAACGTGCTGCGCTCGGCGGTGGCGAACTTCTCCGACATCGAGATCGTCGGCATCAACGACCTGCTGGAGCCCGACTACCTGGCCTACATGCTCTCGTACGACTCGGTGCACGGCCGTTTCGACGGCACCGTGGCCGTCGAAGGCAACACGCTGATCGTCAACGGCAAGAAGATCCGCCTGACCCAGGAACGTGATCCGGCCAACCTCAAGTGGAACGAAGTCGGCGCCGACGTCGTCATCGAATCCACGGGCCTCTTCCTGGACAAGGCCACCGCCTCCAAGCACATCGCTGCCGGCGCGAAGAAGGTCATCATCTCGGCGCCGAGCAAGGACGACACGCCCATGTTCGTCTTCGGCGTCAACAGCGACACCTACGCCGGCCAGGACATCATCAGCAACGCCAGCTGCACCACCAACTGCCTGGCGCCCATCGCCAAGGTGCTCAACGACAAGTGGGGCATCAAGCGCGGCCTGATGACCACGGTGCACGCGGCCACCGCCACGCAGAAGACCGTGGACGGCCCGAGCAACAAGGACTGGCGCGGCGGCCGCGGCATCCTGGAAAACATCATCCCCAGCAGCACGGGCGCGGCCAAGGCCGTAGGCGTGGTGATCCCCGAGCTCAACAAGAAGCTCACGGGCATGAGCTTCCGCGTGCCGACGTCGGACGTGTCGGTGGTCGACCTGACCGTCGAGCTGAACAAGGAAGCCAGCTACGACGAGATCAAGGCCGAGATGAAGGCGCAATCCGAAGGCGCGCTCAAGGGCATCCTGGGCTATACCGAAGACAAGGTGGTGGCCACCGATTTCCGTGGCGACGCCCGCACCAGCATCTTCGACGCCGACGCCGGCATCGCGCTGGACAAGACCTTCATCAAGGTCGTGAGCTGGTACGACAACGAGTGGGGCTACTCGAACAAGTGCCTGGAGATGGTGCGCGTGGTGGCCAAGTAAGCCACGGCTGCGGCCACGAAAAAGGCGCCCCGCGGGGCGCCTTTCGTTTTGTCGCGCTGGCCGCGTGCGCACTCAATGATGGTGCCCATGCGCCCCGTGCACGTGGCGGTGCTCGATCTCCTCGGGCAGCGCGGCGCGCACGCCCGTCACCTTGATCGAGAACTTGAGCGCGCGGCCTGCCAGCGGGTGGTTGCCGTCCAGGTGCACCACGGGGCCCTTGATCTTGACCACGTTGAACACGCGCGGGCTGCCGTCGTCGTTACGGCCTTCGAGCTGGCCGCCGACCTTCACGCCGGGCGGGAACTCGCTCTTGGGGATGGTGCGCACCAGTGATTCGTCGCGTTCGCCGAAGGCGTCCTCGGGGTCGAGGTCGAGCGTCACAGCGTAGCCGACGGCCTGCCCTTCGAGCGCTTCCTCGATCTTGGGCAGCGTGTTGTCGTAGCCGCCATGCAGGTAGGCCATCGGCTCCTTGGTCTGCTCGATGAGGCGGCCATCGCGCTCGGCGACTTTGTAGGTCAGGGTGACGACGGTGTCTTTGGTGATGTTCATGTCGATGTTTCTGGTTGGGGCGTTGCCTCGGCGGGCCATTCCTCGCGGCCGCCGGGATGGCGGGCGAAGCGCACCGGCTCGCGCCCGTGCACAGGGGCGTCATCCTGCCACGGCCAGCCGCCGAATTGCGTGCGCCGGTAGTCCTGCATGGCCTGCATGATCTCGGCCTGCGTGTTCATCACGAAGGGTCCGTACTGTGCCACGGGCTCGGCGATGGGGCGGCCCTGCAGCAGCAGGAACTCGGCCTCGGTGTCGCCGTTGGCCAGTTCCACTGCCTCGCCCGCGCGCAGTTCGACCGCATGCACGCCCGCGATGCGCTGGCCGGCCACGCTCACCTCGCTGCCCTTGAAGAAGTAGAGGTGGCGGCGTGTGCCGGCGCCGCTGGCGGCGGGCAGGGTCCAGCGTGCGCCGGGTGCCATGCGGATCGTCCAGATGGCGACGTCGGCATCGGCCGCGGCGGCCCACGAGTCGGGCGGCGGCGCGGGCGGCGCATCGGCGCCGGCCAGCGTGCCGGCGACGATGGCCACGTCGGTGGTGCGGCCGGCGTCGTCGCGCGCCACGAGGTGCGGTACCTGGTCGGCCCAGAACATCTTGAAGTGGGCGGGCACGAGCTTGGAGCGCGCCGGCAGGTTGAGCCAGATCTGGAACAGCTCCAGCGGGTTGTCGCGATCGGTCTCGAACAGCGGGAACATCTCGGCGTGCACGATGCCTTCGCCGGCGGTGATCCACTGCACATCGCCCCGGCCGAAGCGCGCGGCCGCGCCCAGCGAGTCGGCGTGGTCGATCAGGCCGCGGCGCACGATCGTCACGGTTTCGAAGCCGCGGTGAGGGTGCGCCGGAAAGCCCGGGATGTCCTGGCCGTGGTACATGCTCCAGCCGTCCTGGCGGCTGAAGTCCGAGCCGATCTGGCGGCCGGCGAGCGATGCGGCCGGGCCGAGCTCGCCGTTGCCGCGAGGGTAGGCATCGTCGTGATAGGCGCAGAACAGGAACGGGTCGGCGGTTTCCCAGGGAAAGCCGAGCGGTCGGATGCGCAGGATGGGGGAGGGGGTGGTCATGGTGGAGTTCCTCGATCCGGAAGCAGATGAGGGTACCGCGAACCGCTTTCAAGCGCCGGGCCGGGGGCTTGGCTGCGGCGCGCCCGGCGTGTAAGGTGGGCCGATGCCCTCGTGCCTGTCTCCATCCCTGCCGCTGCGGCTGCCGTGGCGCGTCGCGCTGGTGCTCGCTCTGTCCGGCGCTGGCGCCGCGCTGGCGGCCGATGCCCCGCGATTGCTGTTCGCCAGCGGCCCGGTCGAGGTGCGACGCAGCGAGGGCGTGCAGCCGGCGGCGGTGGCGGGCACGGCGCTGGCGCCGGACGACCACCTCGCCACGGGCCCGGACGCGCGCGTGCAACTGGTGCTGGCGGACGGCAGCCGCGTGTCGGTGCAGGGCAACTCGCGCGTGCGCATCGCAGCGGCAGCCGTGGGCGGGCTGGATTTCATCGAGGGCAGCGTGCGCGTGTTGCCTGCGCCGGGCACGCGGGACTTCGTGTTGCGCACGCGACGCGCCACGGCCAGGGTGCGCGGCGCGGCTTTCAGCGCGGCCTACAACGCCGACGGCAGTGTCAATGTCGCCTCGGAGCGCGAGCCTGTTGAAGTGTGCACACCCGGCGGCTGTGTGATGGCGGGCGACGACAACGTGCGCGTACGTGCCGACAGCCTGCGGCCCACGCGAACCAACGCCCGCGCCAGCTGGCGCTGAAGACGGCCGGCTCAGCGCCCGGGCGGCCCGGCATCCCCGTGGGGCACGCGCGCCTCGAGCATGCGGATCACTTCCTGCGCGAGGAAGCGCAGGTATTCCAGCGTGTCGTCCTGGATCTCGCGCGGACGCGAGTCGAGCACGCACAGCGTGCCCAGTGCCTGGCCGCTGGAAGTGACCAGCGGCGCGCCGGCATAGAAGCGGATGTTGGGCTCGCCCGTCACCAGCGGGTTGCCCGCGAAGCGCTCGTCCTGCGTGGCGTCGTTCACCACCATCGGCTTGCCCGGGTTTGCGATCGCATGCGCGCAGAACGCCATCTCGCGCGGTGTCTGCCGCGCCTGCAGGCCCACGCGCGACTTGAACCACTGGCGCTGGTCGTCCACCAGCGAGATCAGCGCGATCGGGGTGTCGCACACGTTGGCGGCCAGGCGCGTGATGTCGTCGTAGGCCTGCTCCTGCGCGCTGTCCATGACCATCAGGCGGCGCAACTCGGCCACTCGTTCCTGCTCGCGCTTGCCGGGGGCATTGCCCGCCCCGTCTTCCGTCATCGCCATGCATCGCCCCCTTGTGAGAGGCCCATCCTACCGCCGTGCGCTGCGGGGCCCCGATAATCCGGACGATGACGGCCTCGCCCTACCCCGTGCGGGAAGAGGAGATCACTTTCACCGCCATCCGCGCGCAAGGCGCGGGTGGGCAGAACGTGAACAAGGTCTCCAACGCGGTGCATCTGCGCTTCCCCGTTCCGGCGTCCTCGCTGCCCGAGGATGTGAAGGCACGCCTGCTCGCGCTGGGCGACCAGCGCATCACCGCCGACGGCACGGTCGTCATCAAGGCGCAGACCAGCCGCAGCCTGGAGGCCAATCGTGCCGACGCCATCGGGCGCCTGCAGGCGCTGGTGGACAGCGTGGCCGTGCCGCCGCGCCGGCGCCGCGCCACCCGCCCCACGCTGGGTTCGCAGCGCGAGCGGCTGGCCGGCAAGGCGGCCAAGGGCGCGGTCAAGCGCCAGCGCGGCCGCGTGACCGACATGGACTGACGCGCGTCGCCCGACACGCAGAATCTGCTGCCATGACACTCCCGACCGTGCTGCTGCAGATCGACGCCGACCACACCGTGCTGGCCGTCGATGGCCAGCCCGTCGCCGCGCTGCCCGTGGGCAGCCGCCGCACGGCCGACCAGTGCTTCCGCCAAGACCCGCCCAGGGCCATCGACATCGAACGCGCGATCGAGGTGGTCGAAGACCAGGTGATGCCCTGGCGCGCGCGCCTGCCCGCCGGGGCCGTGCTGGTGGCGCGCGACGCAGGCGTGCACGAGATCGCGCGGCTGGCCGGTGTGGACGACATGCCGCATGCCGAGCTCACGCTCGATGCGCTGGAGCGCGTCTTCAACCGGCTCGCCGACGTGGCCTCGGGCAGTCCGGTGGCTGCCTCGGGCCTGCCGGTGACACCGGCCTTCGCGGCGCGGCTGGTGATCCTGCGCGAGGCCTTGCACCACCTCGGCTTCGACCGCCTGCGCATCGAGGCCTGACGGTCGCGCGTGCGGGCGGCTCAGCTCCCGGCGCGCAGCGCCATCACCCCGGCCACGATGGCCAGCGTCGCCAGTGCGCGGCGCAGCGTGAAGGCTTCGTGCAGCAGCCAGGTTCCCAGCAGCGCGGCGAACAGCACGGAGGTCTCGCGCAGCGCGGCCACCAGCGCGACCGGCGCGCGCGTCATGGCCCACAGCGCAATGCCGTAGCTGCCGATCGAGGCCAGCGCGCCGCCCAGCGCGAGGGGCCATCGATGGCGCGCGTAGTCGGCCACGCCCCGGCCGCGCCGCTGCGCGAGCACCAGCAACGCGAACGGCCAGCCATCCAGCACGAACAGCGCGGCCACGTACTGCAGCGCGCTGCCGCCCGCCCCGGTGGTGGCGCGCACACCCAGCGCGTCGACCACGGTGTAGATCGCGATGACCACCGCATTGGCCAGCGCGAAACCCACGGCGCGCGGCGCCTGCAGCGCCTGGCGCGAAAGGCCCAGCGCCAGCACGCCGCAGCAGATGCCCAGCACGCCGGCCCAGGCCAGCGGCGAGAGCTGCTCGCCCACCGTGGCCGTGGCCGACAGGGCCACCAGCAGCGGCGCGGTGCCGCGCATGAGCGGATAGGCCAGCCCCAGGTCGCCATGCCGCAGCGCGCCGGCCAGCGCGACGTAGTAGGCGATGTGGATCGTGACCGAGGCGGCGATGAAGGGCCACGCGCCCGCCGGCGGCCAGCCGGCCACCCACACCAGCGGAATCGCCAGCAGCGAGCCCAGCAGGTGGATCAGCGCGGTGTCCAGCGTCTTGTCGGTGCTGGACTTCACCAGCGCGTTCCAGCTCGCGTGCAGGAGCGCGCCAACGAGCACGGCCAGAACGACGGGCCAGGGCAAGCTCATGGCAACTTCACGGCGGAGGGCATGGCGCGTATTCGAGCACATCCGCGCTCCGGTACCGCCGCAGGTCCCGCCGTGACGTATTCCACGAAATGCCTGTAACCATTTGGAAGATCGGGTGACCGCAGCTTTCGGCGTCTGTTGCGCCGCCGCATGCCGCTGCCATACTTGCATGCCCCTCCCAGGAGTCCTGCCGCATGGTGACCGCCGCCAGCCGCCTCAAGATCGGCCTTTCTGCCTGCTTTTCGCACGCCGACCCGCAACGCTCGCTCTTCACGGGCAAGACGCTGCAGTACGTCGAGCAGACCATCGCGCACTGGCTCATGTCGTCCGGCGCCATGGTGGTGATGGTGCCCTGCCCCACGGGTGCCACCATGCGCGGCGACGTCACCTTCGACCACTATGCGGAATGGCTCGACGGCCTGGTGCTGCACGGCGGCGCCGACGTCTGGCCCGGCAGCTACGGCGAGGAGCCGCTGCACGAGAACTGGGGCGGCGACCGCGTGCGCGACGAGTACGACAAGGCGCTGGTGGCCGCCTTCGAACGTGTGGGCAAGCCGATGTTCGGCGTGTGCCGCGGGCTGCAACTGCTCAACGTGGCTTTCGGCGGCACGCTCTACCAGGACATCAACACGCAGGTGCCCGATTCGTTCGTGCATCGCGACGCGGCCACCTACGACCTCAACTACCACAGCATCGACATCCGCCAGGGCTCGCGTCTGTCGTCGCTCTACCCCGGCGTGGAGCGGGCGCGCGTCAACAGCATCCACCACCAGGCCATCAAGGACCTCTCGCCCGAGTTCGACGCCGAGGCTTACAGCGTGACCGACGGCATCGTCGAGGCCATCCGCCGCAAGGATGCGGGCAAGAGCTACATCGCGGCTGTGCAGTGGCACCCGGAATTCCACAAGATCGGCTCCGACACGATCGACGACAGCGCCATGCTCGAGGACTTCCTGCGTGCGGTGGCCGAGGCCCGCCGCCGCCCGGCCATCAAGGCCGACGACGTGCAGCTGGTCGAAGGCCTGGCCTGACGTTCGTTCCGGCGCGCTGGGGTACCCTCGGCGGTCCCCCATGAAAAAGCGCCCCTTCCTGTCCGCGAACGCGCCCTGCCCCTGCGGCAGCGGTGCCATCTACACCGCCTGCTGCGGACCCTGGCACGACGGCCTCGAGGCCGACCCGCCTCGCCACGCGCCCACGCCTGAGGCGCTGATGCGATCGCGCTACAGCGCCTACGCCATCGGCCTGCCCGATTACCTGATGGCCACCTGGCACGGCTCCACCGCGCCGGGCGATCTCGACCTCCCGCCCACCAAATGGCTGGGACTGGAAGTGCGTGACGCGGCCGAGGCCGGCGACGCCGGCGTGGTGGAGTTCGTCGCGCGCTGGCGCGACAGCAGCGGCCGCGCGGGCCGGCTGCACGAGACCAGCCGCTTTGTGCGCGAAGGCGGTCGCTGGTTCTACATCGACGGCCAGTTCACTTCGCAGGACTGATCACGGGCCGGCGCCCGCGCGCCCGGCTTCGGTTTCGGCGGCCGTCCGCCCCACACATGCGCGCTCTGCTGCGCGCATTCCCGGCATTGGCTTGTGGCCTCACGCATCGCTGACCCCGGTGCGACCGAACTGGCACGCTCGTTGCATTCATTCTTGGATACAAGATGGGATGCTTCAACATGGTGCACCAGCCGACCGCCGACCTCCTGCCGCCCGAATCCGCCGCCGCCCTGCCCGCCGACGGTGAGCGCGCCGATCCCGCCGCGGCCTGGATCCAGCGGCTGCAGGCGCCGTTGACCCTGGCCGCCACCGGCCCCCTGGCCGGGCTGGACTTCGCGGTGAAAGACAACATCGACGTGGCTGGCGTGCCCACCACGGCCGCCTGCCCTGCTTTCGCCTACACACCCGAGCGCCACGCCATGGCGGTGCAGCGCCTGCTCGCGGCCGGCGCCAGCCTGCATGGCAAGACCAATCTGGACCAGTTCGCCTGCGGTCTCAACGGCAGCCGCTCGCCCTACGGGGCGGTGCCGAACGCGTTCGACGCCACGTACGTCAGCGGCGGCTCCAGCTCCGGCTCGGCCTATGTGGTGGCGACCGGGCAGGTCGACTTCGCCCTGGGCACCGACACGGCAGGCTCGGGCCGCGTGCCGGCCGGGCTCAACAACATCGTCGGCCTCAAGCCCAGCCGGGGCCTGATCAGCGCGCGCGGCGTGGTGCCCGCGGCGCAGAGCGTCGACTGCGTGTCGATCTTCGCGCGAACCGTGGCCATGGCGACGCGCGTGCTGGCGGCGGCGCAGGGCTTCGATCCCGCCGATCCGTACGCGCGCATGCTGCCGATCGACGTGCGCCCGCTGCCGTCCACCTTCCGCTTCGGCGTGCCGGACGTGCTCGACTTCCGCGGCGACACAATCGCGGCCGAAGCCTTCGATCAGGCCATCGCGCGTCTGCGCACCCTGGGTGGCACGCCCGTCACCGTGGCCTACGCGCCGCTGGCCGAAGCGGCCGCCATGCTCTACGACAGTGCGCTGGTCGCCGAGCGCCTGGCCGCCGTGCGCGGCTTCTTCGACGCACACGAAGCCGAGGTGATCGAGCCGGTGCGCTCCATCCTGGCGCAGGGGCGAGATCATTCCGCTGCCGACCTGTACGCCGCCCAGACGCGACTGCGCGCGCTCGGCCAGCAGGCGCAGGCCATGTGGGACGGCATCGACCTGTTGCTGGTGCCCACCGCGCCCACGCACTACACGCTGGCGCAGATGCGCGCCGACCCAATCGGCTTCAACCGCAACCTCGGCCTCTACACCAACTTCGTCAACTTGCTCGACTACGCCGCGCTGTCGGTGCCCAGCGCGCTGCGTCCCGATGGCCTGCCGTTCGGCGTGACCTTCATCGGTCCCTGCGGCAGCGACTGGCGGCTGGCGGGCCTGGGCCAGCGCTATCACCATGCGAGCGGCCTGTCCGAAGGCGCGCTGGGCACGCCGCTGCCCGCGCCCGAGCCGATCCAGCCACCCGCCGAAGCCCTGGGGCCGACCACGCGCATCGCCGTGGTCGGCGCGCACCTGTCGGGCCTGCCGCTCAACGGCCAGCTCACCGAGCGTGGCGCCCGCCTGGCGGCCGTCACCCGCACGGCGCCGCACTACCGCCTGCACGCCCTGCCCGGCACCGTGCCGCCCAAGCCCGGCCTGGTGCGTGTGCCGGACGGTCAGGGGGAATGCATCGCCGTCGAAGTGTGGGACATGCCGCTGGCGCACTACGGATCGTTCGTCGCGCTGGTGCCGGCGCCGCTGGGCATCGGCACGCTGGAACTGGCCGACGGCACGCGCGTGCAGGGCTTCCTGTGCGAAGCCGTGGCGCTGGCCAATGCGCCCGACATCTCGCACTTCGGCGGCTGGCGCGCCTATCTCGCTGCGCAGCCGCAGTGACCGACCGTTTCCCCGTCCTCATCCAACCCGCAGGAGAAGTTCCATGACCCCGACGATTCCCGCTTCGAAGTCCGCGTCCCGCCGCCGCCTGCTGCAAGGCGGGTTGGCCGCCTCCGCCCTCGGCGTGCTGGGCGCGCCCGCCGTGCGCGCACAGGCCGGGCCGAAGATCCGCATCGGCTTCTGGCCCGTGGCGGCCGGCCTGCCGTTCTTCGCCGCCGTCGAGCGCGGCTTCTTCAAGGACGCCGGCCTCGACGTCGAGCCGCTCAAGTTCGCGGGCGCGCAGCAGGTGATGGAAGCCATGCTCTCGGGCCGGGGCGACGGCAGTTCCAACGGCACGGGCTCGGCCAATCTCGCCATCGGCGAGATCGCCCAGCCGGGGCTGTTCAAGATCTTCTGCACCAACCCGAGCAACGCGAAGTTCGTGCTCGAGGAGTTCCTCGTGCCCAAGGACAGCCCGGTGAAGACAGTGGCCGAACTCAAGGGCAAGCGCGTCGCCTCCGGCCCCGGCATCCAGAACGTCACGCTGGCCAAGACCATGCTCGAACGCGCGGGCGCCGGCGCGATGAACGTGACCGAACTGCCGATCGGCCAGCACGTGGCCGCGCTGGCTGCCGGCCAGATCGACGCGGTCTACACGCTGGAGCCCACGGGCACCGTCGGCCGCCTCAACGGCACCACGCGCGTGCTCGAAGCCGGCGTGGTGGCCCACTACATCCTGGGCGATCCGATGGCGCCATGGCACGGCGGTGCGGCCAGCCTGACGACCGAATTCATCAGGAAGAACCCCGAAGTCGCGAAGAAGTACATCGCCGCCTATGCGAAGGGCGTCGAATTCGTGCGCACCCAGCCGGCCGAGGCGCGCCAGTACATGAAGGGCTACACCGCCATCGAGGGCGCGCTGACCAACGAGGTGCCGCTGGCGTCGTACATGCTCTACAACGAGTTCAAGGCCAGCGACGCGGCGTACTTCCAGAAGTTCTACGACCTGTTCACCGAGAAAGGCATCTTCGAGAAGAAGGTCGCGGTGGACGGCCTGCTCTACAAGGGCTGAGCGCCATGGCCGACGCCACCCCTGTCGCCGCGGTCGCGGGCACGCCGTGGGCACCGCCTGCGGTCACCAGCAGCGCGCCGCCGAAGACGCCCCTCACGCAGCGCCTGCTGCCCGCCATTGGCCCGGTGGCGCTGTTCATCCTCTGGGACCTGGTCGTGCGGCTGGGCTTCATCAAGCCCATCCTGCTGCCGCCGCCGGCCGATACCGTGAGCACGCTCATCACCGGCCTGGCCGGCGGGCCGCTGCTGTCGGACTTCCTGGTGACGGTGTGGCGCACGGTACAGGCCTTCCTGATCGCCGCCGTGGTGGGCATGCCGCTGGGCGTGCTGCTGGGCAGCAACGAGAAGGCCTACCGCAGCGTCGAATTCCTCATCGACTTCTTCCGCTCCACGCCCTCGTCGGCGCTGATCCCTTTGTTCCTCATGATCTTCGGCACCTCCGACGTGAACAAGGTGGCCATCGCCGCCTTCGGCGCCTGGCTCATCGTCGTGTTCAACAGCGCCTACGGCGTCATCAACGCCCGCAAGCAGCGCGTGATGGCGGCCAAGGTGATGGGAGCGACGCGCTGGCAGACCTTCCGCGACGTGCTGGTGTGGGAAAGCCTGCAGCCGAGCTTCGTCGGGTTGCGATCGGCCGTGTCGATGGCGCTGGTGATCGTGATCGTGGCCGAGATGTTCATCGGCGCCGACTCGGGCCTGGGCAACCGCATCATCAATTCGCAGCAGGTGCTCAACGTCAAGAGCATGTATGCGTCCATCCTGGCCGCGGGCGCGCTGGGATACGCATTGAACGTGCTGTTCCTGCTGCTCGAACGCAAGATCGTCCACTGGTCCGGGAGGTAGCCCCATGTCCACCGTCCTCAACGCGCCCGTGTTCGCCGACGTGCCCGTGCCGAAGTTCGCGCCCGGCCCGGCCGGCACGCACATCACCATCCGCGGGCTGACCAAGTACTTCGCGGGCTGGCCGCTCTACGAGCACTTCGACCTCGACATCCCCAAGGGCAAGATCGTCTCGGTGTTCGGTCCCAACGGCTGCGGCAAGAGCACGCTGATCAACATGATCGCGGGGCTGATTCCGATCGACTCGGGCGAGATCCTGTTCGACGGCAAGAGCCTGAAAGACACCAAGATCGGCTACGTGTTCCAGAACTACCGCGAGGCCATGTTCCCGTGGATGCGCACCATCGACAACATCGCCTACCCGCTCAAGCTCGAAGGCAGGTCGAAGGCCGAGGTCGATCGCCGCATGGAGGAGCTGGTGGCCAGCTTCGACGTGAAGTTCGACCTGCGCCGCTATCCGTACGAGCTCTCGGGCGGGCAGCAGCAGACGGCGTCGATCATGCGGGCGCTCGCACCCAACCCCGAGGTGCTGTTCCTCGACGAGCCGTTCTCCGCGCTCGACTTCGAGATGACGCTCTTCATCCGCGAGAAGCTGCAGGAGGTGTTCATGAAGACCGGCACCACCATGCTGCTGGTCTCGCACGATCTGGAGGAGGCGGTGTACCTGGCCGACCAGGTGCTGCTGCTGACCAAGCGGCCCACCCGGGTGGCCGAGATCCTGCACTACGGCGACGCGCGGCCGCGCACCGTGGAAACGCTCAGCCAGGACAGCTTCATCCAGACCAAGAAGCTGAGCCTGGAGATCTTCCAGCGCGAGGTGCGGCGATGACCGCCGCGCAGCGTCTCAGTCGCCGGGCGCCAGGAACGCGGCGACCATCTGACGCGTGAGCTTGCGATGGGCCTTCTGCCACGACGGCTGGTGCATGTCCTTGTCGAAGATCCGCGACAGGGTGTGCACGTGGCCGCGCCCGTAGTACGCCAGGCTCACCATCGCCACGTAGAGGTGCAGCGGATCGACGCCGCGCCGCACCTGGCCGCTGGCCACGCCGCGCTTGAGCTGCGCGCGGATCAGGCTAAGCACGGGCGAGGACATCTCGGGGATGCGCGCCGAACGCGCCAGGTGGCGGGCCTCGTTGAGGTTCTCGAACGCCAGCAGCTTGCGCAGCCGCGGATGGCTCGCGAAATGGTCGTCCACGAAGTCGAAGATGCGCATCAGCGCTTCCAGCGGCGCCAGGGCATCGGCATCGAGCTGGAGCTCGTCGTGGCGCAGATCCGAGAACACGGCTTCGAGCACGGCGACGTAGAGGTCGTCCTTGCTGCCGAAGTAGTGATACAGCATGCGGATGTTGGTGCCGGCGTGGCGCGCGATGCGCTCGGTGCGCGCGCCGCTGTGGCCATGGGAGGCGAATTCCTCGATGGCGGCTTCGAGCAGGCGTGCGCGCGTGCGGGACGGGTCGCGCCGCGCGAGCTGGCCTTCGGCGTCGGAGGAGGTCGGTTCGGATGAAGTCATGGGCTGCTTCATTGTGGGTCCTGTCCGGACGGGCACAGCGCCACGGCCAGCTCGAGCAGGCGGTGGTCGCTGCCGGGCGCGCCGATGAAGGACACGCCCACCGGCAGGCCGTCGGCCATGGCCAGCGGCAGCACGACCTGCGGCAGGCCCGCGTGGCCGGCCAGCGCGCCGAGCGCGAGCGCGCGCTGATAGAAGGCACCGCGTTCGCCCGCATCGGCGTCGCGGTGCAGCGCCGTGCACGGTGCTGCGGGTACCAGCCAGGCCTCGTCGGGGCCGAGCCGCTCGATCAGCTCGCGCGCCGCGGTCTCGCGCCAGCGCTGCCACGCGGGGCCGCGCGCCGGGTCGAGCGCGAGCGCCTGGGCGAAGCGCGGTGCGATGGCCGGGCCGAACACCGGGCGGTGCGCGCGGATCCAGGGGCCCAGGCTCTGCTGGATCTCGAGGCCCTGCAGCAGGCTGTACGCCTCGCCCCACTGGCGCCAGTCGCCATCGCCGTACGCACGGCGACCGACGCCGATGCCCGCGTGCGCGCACCAGTCGCGCAAGGCCTGCTGCACCGGCATGTCGGCCAGCGCCAGTGCGTCTTCGGCCACGCAAAGCCGCAAGGGGTGCGAGGGTTGCGGCAGCGCGTCGGCCGGGCCCAGCAGGGCGTGGCCGGCGTCGCGCAGCAGCCGTGCATCGCGCGCGAACCAGCCCACGGTGTCGAAGCCGGGGGCGAAGGGCAGCACACCGGCCAGCGGAATGCGCCCGTGCGTGGGCCGCATCGCCAGCACGCCGCAGAACGAGGCCGGCACGCGCACCGAGCCGCCGGTATCGGTGCCCAGGGCCAGGTCAGCCTCGCCCCAGGCGATGGCCACCGCCGAACCGCTGGACGAGCCGCCGGGCAGGCGCGTCGCGTCGAGCGGATGGCGCGGCGTGCCGTGAAAGGCGTTTTCGCCGTCCAGGCTGAAGGCGAGTTCGTCGGTCACGGTCTTGCCCACGATCCGTGCGCCGGCCGCCCGCAGCGCGGCCACGCAGGCGGCATCCGCGGCGGCGGCCGCGGCATGGCCTGCGGCCCAGCCCGGGTTGCCGCCACCGGTGGGCAGGCCGCGCACGTCGATCAGATCCTTCACGGCCAGGCGCATGCCGCGCAGCGGGCCGTGCGGCGCCACGGCGTCGTCGCCTGCGGACGGTGCGGTCCCCGCCACGAAGGCCCCGGAGGCTGCGCGTGAACCGGCCGACGCGCACGACGCCGCTGCGGTGCGGGCGGGCCGGGTCATGGTGCCGGCAGGGCCTGCAGCACCGCGCCGGAATCGGTCACGAAGCCATAGCACTTCTTCACGTTCCAGATCGTGGCCTCGGTGCAGAAGGCCGGAGAACTGGTGGCGCAGCAATCTTCCAGCAGCAGGCAGCCGTAGCCCAGGAAGTTGGCGTCGGTCAGCGTGTGCAGCACGCACTGGTCGGTGTTGCAGCCGGCGAACAGGATGCTGCGGATGCCCAGGTTGCGCAGGATGCTGTCCAGCGGCGTGTCCCAGAAGCCGCTGATGCGGTGCTTGTCGACCAGGATGTCGCCAGCCACCGGCGCCAGTTCGTCGACGATGGCGGCCGGCCACGAATCCTTCTGCAGCACGAAGCCGCGCCCGTTGGGCAGCGCGTCGCCCAGTCCCACGCCCTGTCCGCTGTTCTTGTACAGGTGGATCTGGTTGGGCGGCATGTTGGCCAGGTCGGGCCGGTTGCCCCAGTTGACCCAGATCACCGGCACGCCCGCGGCGCGCAGGCCGGGCAGGAGCTTCTGCAGCGGCGCGATGGGTGCGCGATCGGCGGCGTAGTTGCCGCCGATGTGGTCGACCCAGCCGCCTTCGGTGCAGAAATCGTTCTGCAGGTCGACCACCACGATGGCCGTGCGGCGCAGGTCAAGCACCACGTTCTGCGGCTGCGCGGCCACGCGCACGCGCAGCGGTGCGGGCGGCTCGACCGACATGTCGACCTCGGTGTCGCTGGCGACCCAGTAGTACTGATGGCCCAGGCCCAGGGCGCCCTCGGGCCGGGCGTCGGGCAGGTAGGGATGGCGTTTCATGCGAGCTCCTGTTTGCGTGCGTTGAACCGGGTTGACGCTGACTCATGCTGGTGCGCATGCACCGGATTCGCGCCGCGAGGGGCGAAAAATCCGTCGTGGACGCTGGCACCGATATTGCGAGGCAGGGTCGTAAGTAATCAGTTATTTACTTGTACCCACCCTCTAGCGAAAGGCATGCCATGAAGTTCTCCCTCTCTTCCCGCCGTGTGTTCGCCCTGGCCGCCGCGGCCTCGGCCATGCTGGCGCTGGCCGCTCCGGCGCGCGCGGCCGATCCGCTGTCCGTCGGCATCCTGATTCCCGGCTCCAAGTCGGACAAGGGCTGGATGGAGTCCGGCTACGACGGCCTGACCGCTGCGCAGAAGACGTTCGGTCCGAAGGTCAAGGTGCAGATGATCGAGAACATCAACTACGCCGACATGGAGCAGGCCCTCACGAACCTGGCCAGCAAGAATGCGCTGGTGATCGGCGTGGGCGGGCAGACGCAGGCCGCCGTGCTCAAGGTGGCCAAGCGCTTCCCGAAGACGAAGTTCTCCATCGTCGGCGGCAACAAGGGCGAGGAGCTGCCCAACGTCGCCGGCTACGACGTCAAGCAAGCCGAGATCGCCTTCGTCGCCGGCGCGGCGGCGGCCATGCTGTCGAAGAACGGCGCGGTGAGCTACGTGGGCGGCATGGAGATTCCCTCCATCGTCAACGCCGGCAAGGAATTCGGCAACGGCGCGAAGTACATCAACCCGAAGATCAAGTACTTCGAGAACTACACCGGCGACTTCGACAACGTCGCCAAGTCCAAGGAAGCGACGCTCGCCGCCATCGCGCAGGGCGCCGACGTGCACTACCACATCCTCAACCTGGGCCTGCGCGGCATGGAGCAGGCGGCCAAGGAAAAGGGCACGAAGATCATCGGCAGCTACACCGACCGCTGCGGCAGCGATCCGCTCTACCCGGCCTACAGCATCACCGGCGTCGGCTACCAGGTGCAGTACGCCATCAAGGAAGCCGTGGCGGGCACCTGGAAGGCCGGCTACAAACCCTTCGGCCTGGCGATGGGCCCGCAGGCATCGGACATGGTCATCTGCGGCGGCACGGCCGAGCAGAAGAGCCGTCTCGACCAGATCAAGAAGGACATCCAGTCCGGCAAGATCAAGGTGCTGGAAGGCTGAACGTTCATGAGCGGCGCCACGCTGTCCGAATCCGTCGCCGACGACGCGCGTGCCGCGGGGCCGGTCGCGCCGCCGCTGCTGCGGCTGGACGGGCTGGCCAAGCGCTTCGGCCAGCTGCAGGCGCTGTCGGATGTCTCGCTCGAGCTGCATCCGGGCGAAGTGCATTGCCTGCTGGGTGAGAACGGCGCCGGCAAGTCCACGCTGTGCAACCTGGTGTTCGGCGTGCATGCGCCCGACGCGGGCCACATGTGGCTGGGCGGCGCGCCGTACCGGCCGCACTCGCCCGCCGACGCGCTGGCGCAGGGCATCGCCATGGTCCACCAGCACTTCAGCCTGGTGCCCGACATGACGGTGGTGGACAACATGCTGCTGGGCCAGACGCGGGGCGTGCTCGACCGCCGGGCCTGGGCCGCGAAGCTCGACGCCCTGCGCGAGCGCTACGGGCTGGCGCTGGATCCACGGGCGCGCATCCAGGACTTGTCGGTGGGCGAGCGCCAGCGCGTGGAGATCGTCAAGTGCCTGGTGCGCGAGCCGCGCCTTCTGGTGCTCGACGAACCCACCGCCGTGCTGCTGCCCGAGGAGATCGAGGCGCTGCTGGCCGTGTGCCAGCGCGTGGCCGCGCAGGGTTGCGGCGTGGTGCTGGTCACCCACAAGCTGGCCGAGATCCGGCTGGTGGCCCGCCGCGCCACGGTGCTGCGCGGTGGCCGCGTGGTCGCGCGCTCCGAAGCGCCCGCGCAGGAGATCGACGCCCTGGTGCGCGCCATGATCCAGCGCGACCTGCAGCCGGGCCCGGCACCCGCGCCTGCCGCAAGGCCGGCGCCCGCCGCCGCTGCAGTGTCAGGCCCGACCGGCCCGGCTGGCGTGCCGGCGGCATCGCCGCGCGAGATGGCGCTGCAGGCCGACGGACTGACCGTGCGCGACGCCGACGGCGTGCTGCGGCTCGACCGCTTCACGCTGATGGTGGCGCCGGGCGAGATCGTGGCCGTGGCCGGTGTCGAAGGCAATGGCCAGAGCGAACTGGGGGCCGTGCTCAGCGGCATGCTGCGGCCCACCGAAGGGCGCTTCCACATCTGCGGGCAGGAGATGACGGGCCGGCCGCCGCGCGCGCTCACGGCCGCCGGCTGCGGCGTGGTGCCCGAAGACCGTCATGCGCTCGCCTGCGTCACCGGCATGAGTGTGGCCGAGAACATGATGCTCGACCGCCTGGCCGACTTCCGCCGCTTCGGACTGCTGGACCGCAGCGCGCTCGACGCCGCCGCGCAGGCGCTGATGCAGCGCTTCGACGTGCGGGCGGCGAGCGCCGGGGTGGCGTTCGGCGGCCTCTCGGGCGGCAACCAGCAGAAGGCCGTGCTCGCGCGCGAACTCACGCGCGAGCCGCTGCGTTTCCTGCTGGCTGCCCAGCCCACGCGCGGGCTCGACGTGGGCGCGGTGGAGGCGGTCTACGGCCACATCCGCGCGGTGGCCGCGCGGGGCGTCGGCGTGTTGCTGATCTCGTCCGAGCTCGAAGAGCTATTGGCCGTGGCCGACCGCATCGTCGTGCTCTACCGGGGTCGCCTGATGGGCAGCTGCGCGGCCGGGCCGCACGAGCGCGCCCGCATCGGCGCCTGGATGGCGGGGCACGACGCGCCTGCGACACAACCCGAGGAGGTCCTTCCATGAGTGCAGGCCTGTCGGTCTGGCGCGGGCTGCGGCCCGGCCCGGCACTGGGCATTTCGGTCGCGGCCGTGGCGGCGGCGATGGCGATCGGCGGCGTGCTGGTGGCGCTGATGGGCGTGCCCGTGGGCGAGGCCGTGGCCGCCTTCGCCGACGGCGCCTGGGGCTCGCCGTATGCGCTGTCGGCGTCGATCAACCGCGCCCTCGTGCTGATGCTGGTCGGCCTGGGATTCGTGTTCGCCGAACGCGCCAACCTCACCAACGTGGGCGGCGAGGGCCAGATCGCGGTGGGCGGCATCGCCGCCACCGCGCTGGCGCTCTGGGCGCCGGTGGCCGGCCTGCCGCTGGGCCTGGCCTTCATGGTGCCGCTGCTGGGCGCCTGCCTGGCGGGCGCGCTGTGGGGCGGCCTGGCCGGCGTGCTCAAGGCGCGCGCCGGCACCAACGAGGTCATCGCCACGCTGCTGCTGTCCTTCATCGCGGTCTGGATGGTCTACGGCAGCGTGCAGAGCGAGCAGTTGCTGCGCCGGCCCATGACCACCTCGGCCACGCTGCCCGAGTCGCTGGAGATTCCGGCCGCGACGCAACTGCCGCTGTTGCTGGGCGATGCCTCGATGCCGCTGCACGCCGGGCTGCCGATCGGCCTTGCGCTGGCGGTGCTGGTGGCGGTGGTGCTGGGCTACACGGTGCTGGGCGTGCGCCTGCGTGCCATCGGCCTGAACCCGCTGGCCGCGCGCCGCGCCGGCATGCCGGTGGAGCGCCTGGCGGTCGGTGCGCTGTGCGCGGCCGGCGCTCTGGGCGGGCTGGCCGGCGCCTGCATGCTGCAGGGCGAGCAGTACACGCTGAAGGCCGGCTTCTCCTCGGGCTACGGCTTCGACGGCCTGGTGGTCGGCCTGCTGGCGCGCGGCTCGGTGCCGGGCGTGGTCGCCGGTGCGCTGCTGTTCGGCTTCCTGCGCTCGGGCGGCATCAACATGGAAATGGCGACCCAGGTGCCGACCGCACTGGTGGTCGTGATCCAGGGCCTGATCATCGTGATCCTGGCCGGCGCTGCGCTCGCCATCCAGCGCCTGGAGGCCCGCCGATGATCGAACCCGAACTGGCCGCCGTCTTCGTCGGCTCCAGCATCCGCCTGGCCGCGCCGCTGCTGCTGGCCGCCACCGGCGAGCTGGTGAGCGAGCGCGCCGGCGTGCTCAACATGAGCGTGGAGGGCATGATGCTCACCGGCGCCTTCGCGGGCGCCGTGGGCTCGTGGGCCACGGGCTCGCCGCTGGTCGGGCTGGCACTGGGCGTGCTGTGCGTGTTGCCGGTGGCCTGGCTGCAGGCCTTCCTCAGCATCACGCTGCGCGCCAACCAGATCGTCACTGGCATCGGCATCAACATCCTCGTGCTGGGCGCGACCACGCTGGGCTACCGCGCGCTGTTCGGCAGCCGCTCTCGCGCCGAAATCCCCGGCCTGGAGAAGTGGGCGCCGCCGGGACTGGCCGACATCCCGTGGCTGGGCGAGCACGTGTTCCACCAGACCTGGCTGCTCTACCTGGCGATCGTGCTGGTGCTGGGCGTGGCATGGACGATGCGGTCCACGTCGCTGGGCCTGGCCGTGCACGCGGCCGGCATGGCGCCGCAGGCCGCCGCCAACTCGGGCCTGAAGGTCACGCGCATCCGCTACGGCAGCGTGCTGTTCACCGGCTTCATGTCGGCGCTGGCGGGTTGCTTCCTGTCCATCGGCGACATCCACACCTTCACCGAAGGCATGACCAGTGGCGCCGGCTACCTGGCGATCGCCGCCGTGATCTTCGGCAACTGGCGACTGGGCCGCACGCTGCTGGCGTGCGGGCTGTTCGGCGCGGCCACGGCGCTGCAGTTCCAGCTGCCCGCCATGGGCGTGCAGGTGCCCAGCGCGCTGCTGATCATGCTGCCCTACGTGCTGGCGCTGCTGGCCGTGGGCGGTCTGGTGGGCCGCCAGGTCGCGCCCGCCGCGCTCACCCAACCCTACAAGGGCCACTGAACCATGCAGACCCCAGAAGTGCTCGCCTACGTGCAGGCCGCGGCCCGCGTCCTCGATCTTCCGCTGGACGCCGCGCAGGCCGCGCGCGTGGCCGACCACCTGCAGCGCAGCGCCGCCATGGCCGCGCTGCTCGATGCCTTCGCGCTCGCACCCGAAGACGAGCCCGCGGCGCTGTACTGCCCCGCGTCCTTCGATGCCGGCACGCCCTGACGAAAAGCCGTCCATGCCCCTTCCACCGACTCTCACCCAGACCGCGCAGGCCGTCGCCAGCGGCCAGCGCAGCGCCCGCGAGGTGCTCGACGCCTGCATCGCCCGCATCGAAGCCACCGAGCCGCGCGTGAACGCCTTCACCGGCACGCGTTTCGAGGCCGCGCGCGCGCAGGCCGCGCACGTGGATGCGCAGCGCGCGCGCGGCGAGCCGCTGGGCCCGCTGGCCGGCGTGCCCTTCGCGGTGAAGAACCTGTTCGACATCGCGGGCGAAGTGACGCTCGCCGGCTCCCGGGTGAATCGTGCCGATCCCCCCGCCGCGACCGATGCCGTGCTGGTGCAGCGCCTGCAGGCCGCCGGCGCGGTGCTGGTGGGCTCGCTCAACATGGACGAATACGCCTACGGCTTCACCACCGAGAACAGCCACTACGGCCCCACGCACAACCCGCATCGCCCGGGCCACGTGGCCGGCGGTTCGTCGGGTGGATCGGGCGCGGCCGTGGCGGCCGGCCAGGTGCCGCTCACGCTGGGCTCCGACACCAACGGCTCCATCCGCGTGCCCTCCTCGTTCTGCGGCGTGTGGGGACTCAAGCCCACCTTCGGCCGCCTCTCGCGCCGCGGCAGCTATCCCTTCGTGCACAGCATCGACCACCTGGGCCCGTTCGCCGACGACCTCGACGGCCTGGCGCTGGCCTACGACGCGCTGCAAGGGCCCGATCCGCTCGACCCGGGCTGCTTCGCCACGCGGGTGCAGCCGGTGGCGCAGGCGATCGGCCGGGGCGTGGACGGGCTGCGCATCGGCGTGCTGGGCGGCTACTTCGATGACCATGCCGGCCCCGGCGCGCGCGACGCGGTGGCGCGTGCGGCGGCCGCGCTGGGCGCCGTCGCCGCCGTCGAGTGGCCCGATGCGGCCCAGGCGCGCGCAGCGGCCTTCATCACCAGTGCCAGCGAAGGCGGCGCATTGCACCTGCAACGGCTGCGCCGGCAGTCGGCGGACTTCGAACCGCTCTCGGTCGACCGCTTCATCGCGGGCGCGCTGCAGCCGGCCGCCTGGTACGTGCGCGCGCAGCGCTTCCGGCGCGTCTACCGCGACAAGGTCAACGCCCTGTTCCGCGACTGGGACGTGCTGATCGCTGCCGCCACGCCGGTGGCAGCGCCCCCCATCGGCAGCGAGTGGATCGAGGTCAACGGCCAGCGGTTTCCCACGCGGCCGTCCATCGGACTGCTCACCCAGCCGGTCTCGTTCGCCGGCTGCCCGGTGGTGGCCGCGCCCGTCTGGCCCGCGCATGCCGACGGCCTGCCCATCGGCGTGCAGCTGATCGCCGCGCCCTGGCGCGAGGATCTCGCGCTGCGCGCCGGCCGCGCACTGGCGCAGGCGGGCGTGGCGCACCTGCGGGAGACCGCGCTGTGATGGACATCAACCTGCCCGAGATCCGCGCCGAGGTCACGGCCGCGTTCGAGCGCTACGAGACCGCCCTGGTCACCAACGATGTCGCGGTGCTCGACGAGCTGTTCTGGAACAGCCCGCTCACCCTGCGCTACGGCGCCACCGAGAACCTCTACGGCTACGAGGCGATCCAGGCCTTCCGCGCCGGCCGCCCCGCCGCCGGCCTGGCGCGCACGCTGGGCCGCACGGTGATCACCACCTATGGCCGCGACTTCGCCACCGCCAACACCGAATTCTTCCGCGCGGACAGCGCCCGCACGGGGCGCCAGAGCCAGACCTGGCTGCGCACGCCCGAGGGCTGGCGCGTGGTGGCGGCGCACGTGAGCCTGCTGGCCGGGTGATCGCCATGCACATCGATGCCCGCCCCTTCGCGTACGAGTTCGATCTCGCCACCACCGCCCTCGTGCTCATCGACATGCAGCGCGATTTCATCGAACCCGGCGGCTTCGGCGAATCGCTGGGCAACGACGTCTCGCTGCTCGAGGCCATCGTGCCGGCCACGCAGCGCGTGCTGCAGGCCTGGCGCGGCGCCGGCGGCCTGGTGGTGCACACGCGCGAGGCGCACCGGCCCGACCTCTCGGATTGCCCGCCAGCCAAGCGCAACCGCGGCGCGCCCACGCTGCGCATCGGCGATGCCGGACCGATGGGCCGCATCCTGGTGGCCGGCGAGCCGGGCAACCAGATCATCGAGGCGCTGGCACCTGTGGCCGGCGAGATCGTGATCGACAAGCCCGGCAAGGGCGCGTTCTACGCCACCGGCCTGCACGAGCTGTTGCAGCAGCGCCGCATCACCCACCTGCTGTTCGGCGGCGTGACCACCGAGGTCTGCGTGCAGACCAGCCTGCGCGAGGCCAACGACCGCGGCTACGACGGCCTGCTGCTCGAAGATTGCACCGAAAGCTACTTCCCGGCGTTCAAGGCGGCCACGCTGGAGATGGTGCGCGCCCAGGGCGGCATCGTGGGCTGGACGGCGCCCTCGTCGGCACTGCTGTCGGCCCTGCGCGGGCAGGAGGGCTAACATCCACACCGTGCCAGCCGTCGCCCCCACCTCCTCCGAATCGCCCGACGCCTCCGGGTTCCGCACGCGCGCCGACGAGGTGTACGCACAGCTCAAGCGCGACGTGGCCGAATTCAAGCTCGTGCCCGGCGACCGCTTCACCGAGAACGAGATCAGCGAGCGGTTGGGCGTGTCGCGCACGCCGGTGCGGCAGGCGCTGTTCCGGCTGCAGCAGGAGGGCTTCGTCGAAGTGCTGTTCAGGAGCGGCTGGCGGGTGCTGCCGTTCGACTTCGACCAGTTCGAGCAGCTCTACGACCTGCGCATGGTGCTGGAAACCACGGCCGTGCACCGCCTGTGCGAGACCGACCGCCGCATCGACCGCGGCCTGCTGGACGAACTGGCCGCGATCTGGCTGGTGCCCGCGGCCCAGCGCAGCGCCGACACGGTGCAGGTGGCGCAGTGGGACGAAGCCTTCCACTGCGCGCTGGTGGCGGCCGCCGGCAACGCCGAGATGACACGCGTGCACCGCGACGTGACGGACCGCATCCGCATCATCCGGCGGCTGGACTTCACGCAGCAGCCCCGCATCGACGCCACGTACGACGAACACGCGAAGATCCTGCGGGCCGTCCGCGCCAACCGCGGCGACCAGGCCGCCATGCTGCTGCGCGCCCACATCGAAACCAGCCAGGCCGAGGTGCGCAAGATCACCCTGCACCAGGTGCACCTGGCGCGCCAGGCCGGCCGCTGAGATCCCTCCGGGGGCGAACGGGTCAGTCAGCCCAGGTGCTTGCCCAGGATGCCGGCGATCTCGAACATCGTGACCTGCGGCTTGCCGAACACCGGCAGCAACTTGTCGTCGGCGTTGATGTTGCGCTTGTTGGCCGCGTCCTGCAGGTTGTGGGCGCGGATGTACTCCCAGAGCTTCTTCACGGCTTCGGTCCGCGCCACCGGCTCGGTGCCGATCACGGCGGCCAGCTGCGCGCTGGGTGCCAGGCCGGCGCCAGGCTTGCGCGCCTTTTTCTCGGCCGGGGCTTTCTTCGCTGCCGGTGCCTTCTTCGCCGCCGTCCTGGCGGCGGTCTTGCCCGCAACCTTCTTCGCCGGTGCGCCCGCCGCCGTCTTGCGCGGCGGGAACTTGGAGGCGCGCGGCTCGAACTCGAAGCCCACCTTGCCCGCTTCCTTGTCGTAGGCGAGGAAGGCCTTGAACGCGCGGCGCGTCTTGTTGGAGATGAACTTGTCGAGCAGGTCGGTCTTGCCGGTGGCCAGCAGCTTGGCGATCTGTTCGTGGTCCACCGGCTGCTGCAGGATCACCTTGCCGGTCTTGAAGTCGCAGCTGGGCGTGGCCTGCGCGGCCGTGGGCACGGCCTTTTCGCAGACGTAGTTGCTGCCGTGCTCGAACACGCGTGCGCCGCATTTGGGGCACACGCCCAGCGGGGTCTGCGCCGAGAAGTCGACCAGCTCGCCCGTCTCGGCCGCGTCGTCGTCGTCGCCGAAATCGAACTCGAGCTTCCAGTTCCTGTCTTCGTCGCTGTACTTCAGCGACATCTCGGCGGTGAACGGCCAGCCGGCCTTGGAGCGGAAGCCCTCCAGCGGGCCGATGTGCTTGTCGGCCAGGAAGGCCTCGGCCTCGGCCGGCTCGAAAGTGCGGCCGGCGGGTGACTTGGTGAACGAGAAGCCGCAGGCGTCCGACCCATCGGCCGCGTGGCCCACGCAGGCGTAGCGGCGGTAGTTTTCCTTGACCACGCCACCGCAGTTGGGGCACGGCGTGGACAGCGTCGCGTAGTCGCCCGGCACGGTGTCGCGGTCGTACTCCTTGGCCTTGCGCACGATGTGGCGCGTCATCTCGGCGATCTCTTCCATGAAGGCTTCGCGCGAGAGCTGGCCCTTCTCCATCTGCGAGAGCTTGTATTCCCACTCGCCCGTCAGCTCGGGGTGCGAGAGTTCTTCCACGTCCAGCCCGCGCAGCAGCGTCATGAGCTGGAACGCCTTGGCCGTGGGGATGAGTTCGCGGCCTTCGCGCAGGATGTACTTTTCGGTGATCAGGCCTTCGATGATGGCCGCGCGCGTGGCCGGCGTGCCCAGTCCCTTCTCCTGCATGGCCTCGCGCAGCTCGTCGTCGTCCACCAGCTTGCCCGCGCCTTCCATGGCGCCCAGCAGCGTGGCTTCGGAATAGCGCGCCGGCGGGCGGGTCTTGAGCGCCTTGAGGTCGGCCGATTCGGTCTGCACGCGCTCGCCCGCCTTCACCGGCACCAGGTTCTTGCCGTCCTTCTCGTCCTCGTCGGACACGGCTTCCTTGCCGTAGATCGCCATCCAGCCCGGCTTGACCAGCACCTTGCCGTCGCTGCGGAAGGGATATTTCTTTCCCTGGTGCTCGACAGTGGAGATGCGCGTGGTCACCTGGAACTCGGCGCTCGGGAAGAACACCGAGAGGAAGCGGCGCACCACGAAGTCATACAGCTTCTGCTCGGCGTCCGACAGGCCGCTGGGCGCCTGCAAGGTCGGGATGATGGCGAAGTGATCCGACACCTTGGCGTTGTCGAAGATGCGCTTGGCTGGCTTGACGTAGTTGCCCTCCACCGCCTGCTTCGCGAACGGCGCCAGGTGCTTCATGTCACTCTTGGCCAGCATGGCCATGGTGTCCTTGACCACGGGCAGGTAGTCCTCGGGCAGCGCACGCGAGTCGGTCCGTGGGTAGGTCAGGGCCTTGTGGCGCTCGTACAGGCTCTGCGCCAGCGCCAGCGTGGTCTTGGCCGAGAAGCCGAAGCGGCTGTTGGCTTCGCGCTGCAGGCTGGTCAGATCGAACAGGCCCGGCGACGCCTGCGTGGTGGGCCTGCTTTCCTCGGTGACGGTGGCCGGCTGGCCGCGCGCGGCCTCGGCGATCGCCAGCGCCTCGCGCTCGCTCCACACGCGGTCGGCGCGCAGCTCGGGGTCGGCCACGCCATCGGGGCCGGGCGCGGGCTTTTTCCATCCGGGGTCGAACCACTTGCCGGGATAGCTGCCGGCCTCGGCCGCGAACGTGCCGTGGATTTCCCAGTAGTCGCGGCTGACGAACTTGCGGATCTTTTCCTCGCGCTCCACCACCACCGACAGCGTGGGCGTCTGCACCCGGCCCACGGTGGTGAGGAAGAAGCCGCCGTCGCGCGAGTTGAACGCCGTCATGGCGCGCGTGCCGTTGATGCCCACCAGCCAGTCGGCCTCGGAGCGGCTGCGCGCCGCGTCGGCCAGGCCGCGCATCTGCTGCTCAGTGCGCAGGTTGTCGAAGCCGTCGCGGATGGCCTGCGGCGTCATCGATTGCAGCCACAGGCGCTGCACGGGCTTGCCCAGCGGTTTGGTCTTCTCGCCGCTGCCGGTCGCCGCGTACTGCTCGATCAGGCGGAAGATCAGCTCGCCCTCGCGGCCCGCGTCGCAGGCGTTGACCAGGGCCGTCACATCCTTGCGGCGCGCGAGCTTGACCACCGCGTTGAGACGCGTCTTGGTCTTGTCGACGGGCTTGAGATCGAAGTAGGGCGGGATCACCGGCAGGTTGGCGAAGCTCCATTTGCCGCGCTTGACGTCGAACGCCTCGGGCGCCTGGATTTCCACCAGGTGGCCGACCGCGCTGGTCACGATGTAGTGCTCGCCCTCGAAGTACTCGTCGTGCTTTTCGAACTTGCCCGCCACGGGCGTGAGGGCGCGCACGATGTCTTGTGCCACCGAGGGCTTCTCGGCGATCACCAGGGTCTTGTTCGTGTCTGTCATCGGGGAAACCGTTTGCCTTCCTGAATATCGGGGTCACGTGGCGCGGGCTTGTCTCTACAATCGCCGCTTCTCGCGCGCAGGCGCGCACGCGCACACGTGTGTGCATATTCAAGGTATCAGATTTCGGCCATGCCCAAAAAAGCCCCCGCCTCCTTCGTGCCCCAGGTGGGCCGCCGCGTGCAGACGCGCCGTTCCGGCGTCCACGGCAAGGGGGTCTTCGCCCTGCAGGACATCCCCGAAGGCGAGGTCATCCTCGAATACAAGGGCGAGCTGATCTCCTGGAAGGAAGCGCTGCGCCGCCATCCGCACGACCCGTCGGACCCCAACCACACGTTCTATTTCCACATCGACGAAGACCACGTCATCGACGGCAAGGTCAATGGCAACTCGGCGCGCTGGATCAACCACTCGTGCGACCCGAACTGCGAAGCCGACGAGCAGGGCACGCAGGTCTTCATCAAGGCGCTGCGCAACATCCGCGCCGGCGAAGAACTCAACTACGACTACGGCCTCGTCATCGACGAGCCGTACACGAAGAAGCTCAAGGCCGAGTTCCCCTGCTGGTGCGGCGCCAAAAGCTGTCGCGGCACCCTGCTGGCGCCCAAGGGCCGGCGCTGAGCGGGCCTTTTCCATGACGCTGCGCTGGAACGCCGAGGCCCTGTGGGAGGCCATCGTGCCGGCGCTGCCGGGCTTCACCGTCGAGGTGCTGCCCGACATCGATTCCACCAATTCCGAACTCATGCGCCGCGCGCGCGCGGGCCAGACCGAGCCGGTGCTGCTCGTGGCCGAGCGCCAGAGCGCCGGCCGTGGCCGTCTGGGCCGGGAATGGCACGGTGGCACGGCCGGGCTGGCGCAGCGCGCGCCCGAGGGCCGGCTGCCCGCGCTCATGTTCTCGCTGGGCCTGCCCGTGGCGGCGCCCGACTGGTCGGGCCTGTCGCTGGCCGTGGGCGTGGCCGTGGCCGAAAGCCTGCCCGCGGGCGTGGGCCTCAAGTGGCCCAACGACCTGTGGCTGGCCGGCGGCGCCGATCGCAAGCTGGCCGGCATCCTGATCGAAACTGTCTCCGGAGGGCCGCACCAGCCTCGTCAGGCCGTGATCGGGGTCGGCATCAACCTGCTGCCGCGCCAGGGCGACGGACTGCGCGCGCCGCCGGCGTCGCTGGACGAACTCTGGCCCGGCGTCGATGCGCCCGCGGCGCTGGCCCGCGTCGCACCCGCGCTGGTGGCGGCGGTGCAACTGTTCGAGCGCGAGGGCTTCGCGCCTTTCGCCGAGCGCTTTGCACGGCTGGACGTGCTGGCCGGGCGGGACGTGGTGCTCAGCGATGGCACGTCCGGCGTGGCGCAGGGCGTGGCGGCCGGCGGCGCGCTGCAGGTGCGCACCGACGCCGGCCTGCGCCGCATTGACAGCGCCGAAGTGAGCGTGCGCCCGGCAGCCACGCCGATTCCCTGAACACCCGACCCCAGGACGCCCCATGCTGCGCATCGCCTTCCTGCTGCTGATCCTCGCCAACGGTGTGTACTTCGCATGGCGCCAGGGCATGCTGCAGGAACTGGGCTTCGTGCCGCCGCAGCAATCCGAACCCGAGCGGATCGCACAGCAGGTCGGGCCGCAATCGCTGCGCATCCTGGCGCCGGCCGAGGCTGCCCGTCTGGAAGCCTCGCTGCGCAACGGCCAGCGCCCGGCCGAGTGCCTGCAGGCCGGCCTGTTCGACGACGCGCGCGCGAGCGCCTTGCGCAATGCGCTCGAATCCGGCTGGCCTGCGGGCAGCTGGACCCTGGCCGCCGCCAGCGAACCGGCGCGCTGGATGATCTACATGGGCCGCTATGCCGACAACGAGGCGCTGGGCCGCAAGAAGGCCGAGTTGCGCCAGCTCCGGATCCTCTACCAGACGCTGCCCAATCCGTCGCTCGAGCCCGGCCTGTCGCTGGGCAGCTTCGGTTCCCAGGAAGCCGCCGACGCGCGGCTGGCCGAACTGGCCCAGCGCGGCGTGCGCACCGCGCGGGTGATGCAGGAGCGCGCCGAGGTGCGCGGCCAGCAGTTGCGCCTGCCGGCCGTGGACGACGCGCTGCGCGCACGGCTCGACGAACTCAAGCCGATGCTGGCGGGCAAGACACTGGTGCCCTGCCGCGCCTGACCGCCCGGCATTGCCACGCGGACTCTGCGCGCGTGATCCTGTCATTCAAACCAAAGGAGACGACGACCATGACCCTCAAGCTCTACTACGGCCCCGGCGCCTGCTCATTCGTGCCGCACGTGCTGCTCGAAGCCACGGGCGAGGCGTTCGAGCCGGTGATGGTCAAGCTGCACAAGGGCGAACAGCGCTCGGCAGAGTACCTGGCGCTGAACCCGCGCGGCCAGGTGCCCGTGCTGGTGGTCGACGGCGAGCCCATCACGCAGATCCTGGCCATCATCGGCTACCTCGATGGCCGCTTTCCGCAGCAGGGGTTCCTGCCCGCCGAGCCGCTGGCACGCGCGCGCGTGATGCAGACGCTGGCCTGGATGAACAACACCATGCATTCCACGTTCACGCACGTGTTCATGCCGCAGAAATTCAGCGACGACGAATCGATCCATCCCGAGCTCAAGCGCTACAACACGCAGGCATTCGCAGGCCAGCTCGACGAGCTCGAAGCCATCGCAGGCCGGGCCGCAGCTGACGGACGCGCCTTCCTCGCCGGCGAGCGCCTGGGGCCGCTCGACGCGTATGCGCTCACCTTGCTGCGCTGGGGCTCGATCGCCGGTCTCGATCCGGCCGCACGCCCGCAGCTGTGGGCCCACGTGCAGAAAGTGGCGCAGCAGCCGCCAGTGATGCGGGCGATGGAGCGCGAGCGCCTGCAGCTGAGCCTGTACAAGCCCGCCGCAGCGGCCTGACGCGATCGCGCCCGCAGTTCAGGAGAACCCGGCCGAACCCGCATCGGCACGCCGTCCGCGCGCCGTGTCCTGCGCGAAGCGCACCGTGAAACGCGTGCCCGGCGGCACCTGGCCGGGCCGTGTGTCTTCCACCGAGACCTCGGCGCCGTGCTGCTGGGCGATCTCGCGCACGATGGGCAGGCCAAGGCCCGAGCCGTCGGCCTCGGTGCCGAGCGCGCGGTAGAAAGGCTGGAACACCAGCTCGCGCTCGTGCTCGGGGATGCCGGGGCCGGAGTCTTCCACCTGCACCATCGCCACGTGGCCGAACGGATCGGCCAGCACGCGCACGGTGATCACGCCCGGCCGCTCGCGCGTGGAAGGGGTGTAGGCGATGGCGTTGTCCAGCAGGTTGCGCAACAGCTCGGCCAGTAGCGTGGCGTTGCCCTGGATCTCGACGCCGGGGCTGCCGGGCTCGGCGCCGTCGTAGCCGATGTCGATGCCCTTTTCCAGCGCGCGCGGCACGCAGGCGTGGACCACGTCGAGCGTGAGGCGCGCCAGATCGCAGGGCTGGCGCACCATGCCCACGCCGCTGTTCTCGGCGCGCGCCAGCGCCAGCAGCTGATTGACCGTGTGCGTGGCGCGCACGCTGGCGCGGCCGATCTGCTTGAGCGACTGCTTGAGTTCTTCGGCGCTCGATCCTTCGCGCTGCGCGAGGTCGGCCTGCATGCGCAGGCCGGCCAGCGGCGTCTTGAGCTGGTGCGCCGCGTCGGCCAGGAAGCGCTTCTGCGTGGCGATCGAATCCTTCAGCCGCGTCAGCAGGCCGTTGACCGACGACACCAGCGGCGCCACTTCCATGGGCACGGCCTTGTCGTCCAGCGGCGAGAGGTCGTCGGGCCGGCGGGCGCGGATGCGCGCCTCCAGCTGCGACAGCGGCTTGATGCCGCGCACCAGCGCCATCCACACCAGCAGCACCGCCAGCGGCAGGATGACGAACTGCGGCAGCATCACGCCCTTGATGATCTCGGTGGCCAGCACCGAACGTTTGCCGCGCGTTTCGGCCACCTGCACCAGCACCGGCGATGCACCCGCCAGATCGGCCGCCACCCAGGTACTGGCCACGCGCACGGCCAGGCCGCGCATCTCGTCGTCGCGCAGGTGCACCAGGCCCGGCGCCGTGGCGCGTGCCTCGTCGGGCGGCGCGGGCAGATCGCGCTCGCCCGCGAGGAAATGGCCGTCGCTGCCCATCACCTGGTAGTAGACCTGGTCGGAATCGTCGGCGCGCAGGATCTCGCGCGCTGGCTGCGGCAGGAAGAACTGCACGCGGTTGCCGCTGACCACCACCAGTTGCGCCAGCGTCTGCACGTTGTATTCGAGCGCGCGATCGAACGGCCGGTTGGCGATGCCCTGCGCCACCAGCCAGGTCAGCGCCAGGCTCACGGGCCACAGCAGCAGCAGCGGCGTGAGCATCCAGTCGAGGATTTCCCCGAACAGCGAGCGCTGCTCACGCTGAAAAATCTTCACAGGAAGATGCTCCGAGCGCCCAGGCCTTCGGCCTGGCCGCCCCGGCTTCGCCGGGGCCATGCGCGAGCGGCCCCCCCGGGGGGCAGCGACCCACACGCAGTGGGGAAGCGTGGGGGCCTCACGTCAGCCGGGGATTTTTTCAAGGCAGTAGCCGAGGCCGCGCACGGTGGCGATGCGGATCGGCCCCTTCTCGATCTTCTTGCGCAGGCGGTGGATGTAGACCTCGATGGCGTTGTTGCTCACCTCCTCGCCCCACTCGCACAGGCGCTCGACCAGCTGGTCCTTGCTGACCAGGCGGCCCGCGCGCTGCAGCAGCACTTCGAGCAGGCCGAGTTCACGCGCCGACAGCTCCACCATCCGGCCGTCGATGGTGGCCACACGGCCGGCCTGGTCGTATACCAGCGGGCCGTGCTTGATCGAGCTGCTGGTGGCACCCATGCCGCGCCGCGTGAGGGCGCGCACGCGCGCTTCCAGCTCCTGCAGCGAGAACGGCTTGGCCATGTAGTCGTCGGCGCCGTAGTCGAGGCCCTTCACGCGCTCTTCCACGCTGTCGGCAGCAGTGAGGATCAGCACCGGGATCGACGAGCCGCGGCCGCGCAGCTTGCGCAGCACTTCCAGCCCATGCAGTTTGGGCAGGCCCAGGTCGAGGATCAACAGGTCGAACTCGTTGTTGGTGACCAGGGCCGTGTCGGCCTCGGTGCCGCTGGCCACGTGGTCCACCACGGCGCCCGAAGCGCGCAGCGTGCGCAGCAGGCCATCGGCCAGCACCTGGTCGTCTTCCGCGATGAGGATGCGCATGTCGTCTCCTGTGCCCTGGGTCGGGTCTTCCTGTAGTCGTCACCCATTCTAAGAACGCCGGTGGCACATCGAGGATGCGGTTTTCGCTGACATGGCGCGGGCGTCGGCATGCAGATACTCGGCTGCGCACCATGACCCCACCCCTTCTGGCGCCCGACGCGCCCCTGTTCATCGTCTTCAATCCCGGTTCGGGCCGCCACGAAGGCGACCCGACGCGCGAGCGCGTGGATGCGGCGTGCGCGGCTGCAGGCCGCCGCTGCGAGTGGTTCGAGATCGCGCGTGGCCGGCCCGTGACGCAGGTGGCGCATCAGGCCGTGCAGGCCGCGTTGCAGGCGCAGGGCATCGCGGTGGCCGTGGGTGGCGACGGCACCCTCAGCGCCGTGGCCCAGGCCGCGTTGCCGGCAGGTTGCGCCTTCGGCGTACTGCCCCAGGGGACTTTCAACTACTTCGGCCGCGACCACGGCGTTCCGCAGGAACTGGACGAAGCCGTGGCCGCACTGCTGGCCGGCCACCTGGAGCCGGTGCAGGCCGGCCTGGTGAACGACCGCGTGTTCATCGTCAATGCCAGCCTGGGCCTGTACGCGCGCGCGCTGGCCGATCGCGAGGTGGCCAAGCAGCGCTTTGGCCGCAGCCGCTGGGTGGCGGCGTTCTCGGCCGTGGCCACGCTGCTGCGCGGCGTGCGCAACTGGCGCCTGCGCCTGCACGCCGGTGGACAGGCACACGACGTGACCACGCCCACGCTGTTCGTGGGCAACAACGCGCTTCAGTTCGAACAGGTCGGACTGGCCGAGGCCGACGAGGTGGATCGCGGCGCGCTGGCCGTCGTGGCCTTGCAGCCCGTGGGCCGTGCAGCCATGTTCGGCATGCTGCTGCGCGCGGCGCTGGGGCGCCTGGATGACGATCCCCACGTGCACAGCTTTGCCACCGCCGCGCTGGAAGTCAGCAACGGCGCCCAGGCCCGCCGCGTGCGCGTGGCGACCGATGGGGAACTCACCTGGATGACGATGCCGCTGCGCTTTCGCGTCGCGCCGCAGCCGCTGTGGCTGGTCAAGCCGCCGCCCGCGCTGGAGGCCGAGCGCGCATGACGCGGCTGGTGCAGATTTCCGACCCCCACTTCGGCACCGAGCAGGCGCCGGTGGCCGAGGCACTGGTGCGCTGGGTGCGCGAGCAGGCGCCCGATGCCGTGCTGCTCACCGGCGACGTGACGCAGCGCGCCACCACCGCCCAGTTCGAGGCCGCCCGGGCCTTTCTCGCCCGGCTCGATGTGCCACGCGTGCTGGCGATCCCCGGCAACCACGACATTCCGCTGCTCCACCTGGGCGCGCGGATGTTCGCACCCTACGGGCGCTGGACGCACGCGTTCGGTCCGCAACTCGAGCCCGAATGGGATGCGCCGGACGTGCTGGTGCTGGGCCTCAACACCACGCGGGCGTGGCGGCACAAGGATGGCGAGCTCTCGCCCGAGCAGATCGAACGCGTTGCCCGCCGGCTGCAGCGCGCCGCGCCGGCGCAGTTGCGCATCGTGGCCGTGCACCAGCCCGTGGCAGTCACCCGGCGCGAGGACGAGGCCAACCTGCTGCACGGACATGAACAGGCGGTCTCCATCTGGCGCCGCGCCGGCGCCGACCTGATCATGGGCGGGCACATCCACCTGCCCTTCGTGCGTCGGCTGCCGGGCCTGCGCCCGGGCAGCCGCGTGGTGTGGGCCGTGCAGGCGGGTACAGCGCTGTCGTCGCGCGTGCGCTCCGGCGCGCCCAATTCGGTCAATCTGGTGCGCTCGGCACCGGTCACCGGTGGCCGGGCCTGCGTCGTGGAGCGCTGGGATTTCGACGCGCGCCGGGATGCGTTCGTCGAGGTCGATTCGCAGCCGCTGGCACTTTCGGCCGTGCGCCGGCCGACAGCACGGCGACCGGCTCAGCCGATGCCGCCCGCGTAAGCTTCCAGGCCGATCGAGACCACGGCCGCCACCTCGTCGCCCACCTCGGCGCGGAACTCGGCCTCCGCCTGCACCACGGCCGATTCGAACGCGCGCAGCCAGGCCAGGCCCGTTTCGGTGAAGACGATGCGGCGCGCGCGCGCATCGTGCGCATCGGGCGCGCGCCTCACCAGATCCCAGGCCTCGCATTGGTCCACCAGTTGCGCCATGGATTGCTTGCTCATCCCCGCGAACTCGGCCAGCTCGGTCAGCCGTGCGCCGCCCAGCGGCAGGTGGCGCGTGATGTGGATGTGGGCAGCGCTGACCTGATCGCGCGCCGCCAGGTTGGACAGGGTCAGCGGCACGTGCACGTCGTGCGCCATCAGGTGGCGCACGCGGTCGTCGAAGCGGCGCATGGCATGGCCCAGCAGCCGGCCCAGGTGGGTCTGCCGCCAGTCGTCGGCGTGCGTGGGAAGCGAGCTGTCGATCATCGCCAAATGGTAAGGCAAACTGACCAAAAAATGGGTTTACGGCGATCTATCAGGCCTCTACAGTACTGGTCAGGCATCCAGTCTGTATTTCGAAACAGTGACTCGCGAAAAACCCAACCGATTGATTTCCAAGGAGAAATTCATGGACGCACCCGTCAAGGGCCTGGCCCCCAACAGTGAAAAAGCCAAGGCGCTGCAAGCCGCGCTGGCGCAGATCGAGAAGCAGTTCGGCAAGGGCACGATCATGCGCCTGGGCGAAGGCGAGGCGATCGAGGACATCCAGGTGGTTTCCACCGGCTCGCTGGGCCTGGACATCGCGCTGGGCGTGGGCGGCCTGCCGCGCGGCCGCGTGATCGAGATCTACGGCCCGGAAAGCTCGGGCAAGACCACGCTCACGCTGCAGGTCATCGCCGAAATGCAGAAGCAGGGCGGTCAGTGCGCCTTCGTCGATGCCGAACATGCGCTGGACATCCAGTACGCCCAGAAGCTGGGCGTGACGGTGTCCGACCTGCTCATCAGCCAGCCCGACACCGGCGAACAGGCGCTCGAAATCGTCGACAGCCTGGTGCGTTCGGGTGCCGTCGACCTGATCGTGGTGGACTCGGTGGCCGCCCTCACGCCCAAGGCCGAAATCGAGGGCGAGATGGGCGACAGCCTGCCCGGCCTGCAGGCCCGCCTCATGAGCCAGGCGCTGCGCAAGCTCACGGCCACCATCAAGAAGACCAACTGCATGGTCATCTTCATCAACCAGATCCGCATGAAGATCGGCGTGATGTTCGGCAGCCCCGAAACCACCACCGGCGGCAATGCGCTGAAGTTCTACGCCTCGGTGCGCCTGGACATCCGACGCACCGGCACGATCAAGAAGGGCGATGAAGCCATTGGCAACGAGACCAAGGTCAAGGTGGTCAAGAACAAGGTGTCGCCTCCGTTCAAGACGGCCGAGTTCGACATCCTCTTCGGCGAGGGCATCAGCCGCGAGGGCGAGATCATCGACATGGGTGTGAATGCACGCATCGTCGAGAAGTCGGGCGCCTGGTATGCCTACAACGGCGAGAAGATCGGCCAGGGCCGCGACAACGCACGCGAATTCCTGCGCGAGAACCCCGATCTGGCCTACGAGATCGAGAACAAGGTGCGTGAAGGCCTGGGCATCGCCCTGCTGGCACCGGCCGTGAACACAGCGGCCGACGACGAGTAAGCCCGTGGCGACGACGCGGCCCGCGCTCTCGCTCAAGGGTCGTGCGCTGCGCTACCTGGCGGGCCGCGAGCATTCGCGGCTGGAGCTCGAACGCAAGCTCGCTGCCCATGAGGAAGAGCCCGGTCAACTGGCCCGGGTGCTCGACGAGCTCACGGCCAAGGGCTTCATCGATGCCCGCCGCGTGGCCGAATCACTGGCGTATCGACGCGGAGCACGCCTGGGCACGGCGCGCGTGCGTCAGGAAATGCTGGCCAAGGGCCTGGAGCCCGAGGCCATGGCCGATGCGCTGCAAACGCTCAAGGCCAGCGAGCCGGCCCGCGCGCGCGAGGTGTGGAAGCGCAAGTTCGGCGAGCCTGCGGCGGATGCCGCGGCGCGCGCCCGGCAGATGCGCTTCCTCGCAGCGCGGGGCTTCGCGCCCGAGGTGATCCGCCGCGTGGTGCGCGGCGGCGATGACGACGAGTGAGGGAGGCGTTTCAGGCCAGAATGCCGCAGAACCGGCGCTGCAGGGCTGCAGGCATTGCCCTCTTGCAGGGGGCGGCGTAGCGACACGGAGTGCGCGAAGCCTGGGTGTGGGCTAAATGCTCAACATGAGGCGCAGGTTCTGCACGGCGGCGCCGCTCGCGCCCTTGCCCAGATTGTCCAGCCGCGCGATCACGACGGCGTGGCGGTGGTCCTCATTGGGAAACACGCGGATCTCGAGTTCATTGGTGTCGTTGAGCGCCAGCGCGTCGAGCTTGCCGTCCTCGGTGGGCGGCAGAACTTTCACATACTGTTCGGGCGTGTTGCTCTTCGCATAGTGGGCCGCCAGGGCGGCATGCAGGTCGGCCGCCGATGGCTTGCCCGGCAGGACATCCAGGTGCAGTGGCAGTTGCACCAGCATCCCCTGGCGGAAGTTGCCCACCGAAGGGATGAACACCGGCCGCTCGGTGAGCCCCGTGTACTTCATGATCTCGGGGATGTGCTTGTGTTTGAGGCCCAGCGCATAGGTCTCGAACAGCGGCGCAGTGCCGGCTTCGTAGGCTTCGATCATGCTGCGCCCGCCGCCCGAATAGCCGCTCACCGAAGGCAGCGCGATGGCATGGCCGGCAGGCAGCAGGCCGGCGTCGACGAGCGGACGCACGATGGCGATGGCCCCCGTGGCATAGCAGCCCGGGTTGGCCACGCGGTCGGCCGCGGCCACGGCGTCGGCCTGGCCCGCGGCGAGTTCGGGGAACCCGTAGACCCAGCCGGCGGCCGTGCGGTGCGCGGTGGAGGCGTCGATGATGCGGGGTTTGCGGCCGGGCAGAGCATCCACCATGGCCACCGTCTCCCGCGCCGCGTCGTCGTGCAGGCACAGGATGACGAGGTCGGCCTCGGCGACCAGTTCGCGCTTGGCGGCGGGATCCTTGCGGCGCGCCGGGTCGATGCTGATCAGTTCGACACCGGCCAGCGACGCGAGCCGTTCGCGGATCTGCAGGCCGGTGGTGCCGGCTTCGCCATCGATGAAAACCTTGGACATGGTGCGATAACCCGGAGGGATGAGGCGTTGAATACGTGGACCGGCCCGTCGGGGCCAGGTTCCCACTATAGACGGCATGCACGAAAATTGTGCATCGCAGCATGATACAGTTCGCGGCGGCCCTGCCATCCGCCCGGCGAACGCACGCCCTCGCGCGACCCCGCAGCCTCCATCCCCGACTCCTAAGAGAGACTCCATGAAGATTCACGAATACCAAGCCAAGGAAATCTTGCGCAAGTTTGGTGTACCGGTGCCCCGCGGCATTCCCGCGTTCACGGTGCAGGAAGCGGTGGAAGCCGCGCAGAAGCTCGGCGGCCCGGTGTGGGTGGTCAAGGCCCAGATCCACGCGGGTGGCCGCGGCAAGGGCGGCGGCGTGAAGGTCGCCAAGACCATCGACGACGTGAAGAAGCTGGCGGAGCAAATCCTGGGCATGCAGCTCAAGACGCACCAGACCGGACCCGAAGGCCAGAAAGTCCGCAGGCTCTACATCGAAGATGGCGCGGACATCAAGAACGAGCTCTACGTGTCCATCGTGACCGACCGCGCCACGCAGAAGCTGGCGTTCATCGCTTCCAGCGAAGGCGGCATGGACATCGAGGAAGTGGCCCACTCCACGCCCGAGAAGATCGTCACCGAATACATCGACCCGCTGACCGGCCTCTCCGCCGAGCAGGCCAAGAAGATCGCCGACGCCATCGGCGTGCCGGCGGGTTCGACGGCACAGGCCGTCGACATCTTCCAGAAGCTCTACACCTGCTACATGGAAACCGACGCGTCGCTGGTTGAAATCAACCCGCTGAACGTGGACGGCAAGGGCGTCGTCACGGCTTTGGATGCCAAGTTCAACTTCGACAGCAACGCCCTGTTCCGCCTGCCCGAGATCGTCGCGCTGCGCGACCTCGACGAGGAAGACGCGGCCGAAATCGAAGCCTCCAAGTTCGACCTGGCCTACATCAGCCTGGACGGCAACATCGGCTGCCTGGTGAACGGCGCCGGCCTGGCCATGGCCACCATGGACACCATCAAGCTGTTCGGCGGCGAGCCGGCCAACTTCCTCGACGTGGGCGGCGGTGCCACCCCCGAGAAGGTGACCGAGGCCTTCAAGATCATGCTGAAGAACAAGAATGTGAAGGCCATTCTGGTCAACATCTTCGGCGGCATCATGAAGTGCGACACCATCGCCACCGGCGTGATCACCGCCTGCAAGGCCGTGAACCTGTCCGTGCCGCTGGTGGTCCGCATGAAGGGCACCAACGAGGAACTCGGCAAGAAGATGCTGGCCGAATCGGGCCTGCCCATCATCAGCGCCGACACGATGGCCGAAGCGGCCCAAAAAGTGGTTGCGGCCGTCAAGTAAGGAACACAGCGTCATGTCGATCTACATCAACAAAGACACCAAGGTCATCACCCAGGGCATCACCGGCAAGACCGGTCAGTTCCACACGGAAAAGTGCCAGGAATACGCCAACGGCAAGAACTGCTTCGTCGCCGGCGTGAATCCCAAGAAGGCCGGTGAGTCGATCTTCAACATCCCGATCTACGCCTCGGTGAAGG
>VFQN01000460.1_pt1 | contig 76706 bp, 58 predicted proteins | sample 3512371 | NCBI WGS metagenome assembly VFQN01 (sample SAMN10412370, study PRJNA504923) | tailings metagenome | isolation source: Replicate 2 from Balatoc abandoned mine | place: Philippines: Itogon, Benguet | collected 2017-08-28 | reverse complement strand
GGTTGGTCTCGGCCTCGTACTGCTTGACGTAGTACCGGTCGGTCTTCGACCAGACGGTCCAGTCGACGTGCCGGAGGTCGTCGCCGGGGACGTACTCGCGGTGCTGGACGAACTCGACCGACTGCCCGAAGATCGGGCTCTTGTGCATGCCGGTGAGGAACCCTTCGACCACGAACCGCGCCCGCAGGTCGAGCTGGCTGATGGTGGCGATGGTCTTGGGGTGGAAGTACCGTCGTGGATCGGATTCGCGTGCCATCGGGTGAGTCGTCTTTGGTGGTTGGTTGGGGTCGTGTTTGGTGTTTGGTGTTTGGTGTTTCACCACCGCCGCGGCGAGCGGCAGGGGTGCGACACACCTGAGACCAAACACGAAACACCAAACACCAAGCACTATGAGGCGAAGATCTTCTTGAACCGCTCGTCCTTCAGCAGGTCGCCGTCCTTGTCCGGCGTTTCCTCCAGGAGCTTCTTGACCACCGTGTCGGTGGTCACGCCCTCGGACGCGGCGGTGAAGTTGGTGAGGATGCGGTGCCGCAGCACCGGGTAGGCGAGCGCCTTGATGTCCTCGGTGGTGACGTGCGGGCGGCCGTACAAGAGCGCCCGTGCCTTCGCCCCGAGGATCAGGTTCTGGACGGCCCGCGGGCCGGCGCCCCAGCTCAGCCACTCCTTCACGAACTTCGGCACCCCCGGCTCGCCGATGCGCGTCTGCCGGACCAGTGCCAGGCAGTAGTGGATGACGTGGTCGCCGACCGGCACCTTGCGGACGAGGTGCTGGATGTCCATGATCTGCTGGCCGTCCAGCACCGGGGTGACCTCCTCGACCGCGACCCCGGTGGTGCGGCGGGCGATCTCGAACTCGTCCTTGAACGACGGGTACTTCACGAACACCTTGAACATAAACCGGTCCTGCTGCGCCTCCGGCAGCGGGTACGTCCCCTCCTGCTCGATCGGGTTCTGGGTGGCGAGCACGAAGAACGGGTTCGAGAGCTTGTGCCGCTGGCCGCCGACCGTGACCTGCCGCTCCTGCATGGCCTCGAGCAGCGCCGCCTGCGTCTTCGGCGGGGTGCGGTTCACCTCGTCGGCGAGGACGATGTTGGCGAACAGCGGGCCGGGGAGGAACTTGAACTCGCGGCGGCGGGTCTCGGTGTCCTCCTCGATGATGCGGGTGCCGGTGATGTCCGACGGCATCAGGTCGGGGGTGAACTGGATGCGGCTGAAGTCGAGCGACAGGCAGCGGGCGAGGGTCGAGATCATCAGCGTCTTGGCGAGCCCGGGCACCCCTTCGAGGATGCAGTGGCCCTTGCTGAACATGGCGATGAGGAGTTCCTCGATCACCTCGTCCTGGCCGACGATGACGCGGGTGAGCTGCCGCTTGATGTCGTCGAACGCGGTCTTCAGCTTGCGGACCGCGTCGAGGTCGGTCTGACCCATCTCGGCTTGGCTCATCGTCGGCTTCGCTCTCGGGGTTGGTTCGGGTTCAGCAACGAGCCGCGACCGAAAGGGAGCGGCTGGCGTACATGGCGGTCCGCGTGCGGAGCTCGTCGGTTCAGCAGCCGCTCCCTCGGTCGCGGCCCGCGCGGGTAAGCGGTCAGCGCTGGTAGATGGGCAGGATGCCCTTCTCCAGTTGCAGCACGGTGAGGTTCACGGCGGTCGAGAACACGGGGCCGACGAACCCGCTCTGCCAGCTCCCGTCGGTCCGGTTTTGGGACTCGCAGATGTACGGGTACATCGCCTCCTTGTACTTGGCCCACGTCAGCCAGGTGTCGCGCGGCTCCTCGGGGAACATCTCGCCCCAGCGGTTGTCGCCCAGCCCGTACATGGCCTGCGCGAAGTAGTACGTCTGGTACTCGTCGTGCGTCACCCGGCCGCGGGCCACCGTCGGCCAGATGTGCCGCTGGCAGTTCTTCAACCACTTCTTCGGGAGTTCGCCGCGGTACTGGCCGCCGCTGTACCCGCAGCAGACGGCGGCGGCGGTCAGCGGCGGGCGGCCCTGCCCGTTGGCCGAATTCCCGGTGTAGTTGTAGACGATCCCGCCGTCGTTGGTCGTACACGCCTCCAGGTACGCCAGCGACTTGTCCACCGCCTCGCGCGGCACCCGGATGCCGGCGTTGCGCGCGGCACGCAGCGCCTGGAGCTGCGTGATCGTCACCGAGCCCTCGTCGAACCCGGTGCCGCCGCTGTCGGCGGCGGACACGTAGCCCCACCCGCCGATCTCGACCTCGCGGCCCTCCGGCTTGCGGTGCGTCTTGCGGGTCTGCGCCCGGGCGATGAACTCGACCGCCTTAGTGATGACCGACTCCAGCCGTTTGCGCTGGGCCACGTCCTCCTCCTCGCCGTAGATGCAGGCGAGGAACAGGGTGCCGAACCCCTGGCCGTACATGTACCGCTGGGTCTCGGTCGGGTTGTTCGGGTCGCCGAGCAGGCCGTTCTCGCGGACCCGCTGCGGGGCCAGGAACCAGTTCACCGCCTTGCGGATCTGGTCGCTGTACTTCCCCTCGCGGATGGTGCTCCCCTCCATGAGCATCGCCATCCCGGCGAGGGCGGTCATGCTCGTCGGGTACTGCCCGCCCTGCGCCTCCCAGTGGCCGTCGCCGCCCTGGATGCGCTTGAGGTACTCAAGCCCGCGGTCGATGGCGCTTTCCACGTCGGAGTTCTTGCGCGGCGGCTGCGCGGCGGCTGCTCCGGGGAGGGCGAGCGCGCCGGCGGCACCGGCGAGGGACGACAGGAACAGCCGGCGGTCCATGAGCGGGCCTCCGCGGGGGTCGCGCGACGGAGAGGCGTTTGTAGTGAAGACGAGCGGCGAGTCTAATTGTAACCGTTTGGGGCACGTCACGACGACTCGGCTCGCCGCCCCGCTGACGCCGCCCGGGGTTGCCACCCCGGGCTAGCGAAGGCGCCCTCCGGGCTTAAGCCCCGAGCCGGCCGAAGCCCGGAGGGCGCCTTTCGTAGCCCAGGGCGGAAGCCCTGGGCCGCCCCGCGAGCGGTGTCACTACCGCGCTGTGTCCGGCAGCACCACGATCCGCAGCGGGCGCGGCCCCTGCGGCTTCAGGAACTCGACCGTCCGGTTCCGCGGGTCCACGGTCATCGTCTGGAACGTCATCCCGTCCGGCTGACCGGTCGCGGCGAGTCGGAGCAGGCCGCGTTCCTTCTCCACCACCACCGCCCGGAACTCCGTCCGTCCTACACCCTGCACGAACGCCGCCTGCCCCGCCACCAAGACCGGCAGGTCGGCGAACCGCTCCAGGAACAGGAGCTGGTTCTCGAAGTGGCTGTCGGCGTACCACGCCCGCTCGCCGGTCGCCCGGCGGAAGCAGTACATCGGGCCGTTCACTGGAGTGGCACGGAGCGGCGTGTTCGCGCCGACGAACTGGTTCGGCCGGGCGTTCACCGCATTCCGGTCGCGGTCGAGCACCAGGTAGAACCGGTCGGCGTCGGCGAACAGTTGCACCGCCTGGCACCGGCCGAAGTGGTCGGCGAGGCGGTCGGCGTCGAGCTTGAACGTGCCGAGCGGGCGGCCGGTGTGCGGGTCGAGCAGGTCCACCTCGCCGGTCGATTTCACCACCCCGCACACCCCCGCGTCGTGCGACTTGATCGCCACCGCCTTCGCGTCGTACTGCCGCTTCCACACGTCCTTGCCGGTGGCGAGGTCGAGCAGCCGTACCACCTGCGGGCCGTCGTCGGCCGTCTCGTGGAGGAGCGCCGTCGAGCCGTAGACGCGGTACGAGCGGGCCGCATTGAGTACGTCGGCCGAGTCCGGCGCGCCGTCCACCGTGCCGCCGTCGCCGGCGCGGATGACCCGTACCCCGACCGGGCGGCGGTCGGCCGCGAGTTCGACGAGGACGATGTGGCGATCGTCGCCGAACACCTGCGTCCGCTCGGGGACGTACCGACGAGTCCAGAACCGCTTGTTCCGGTCGGTCGGGTCGAAGCACTCCAGCCCGTCGCGGCCGAGGATCGCGGCGTACTCGGCCCGGACGACGATGCCGCTGAACCGGATCGTCACCTTCGTCCCGTCCTGGAACCCGAGCTCGATCTCGTCCGGCTGCTGGTTGATCCGGCTGAGCGGCAGGTTCGACGTGTCGCCGGTCAGGCTCATCCGCCACGCGGCGGTGCGGGCCTTGCTCGCCAGGTCGTAGCCGTACACGGTCGCCCCGACCTGGGCGACGAGCACCCGCCCGCCGGCGTGGTACGCCCGCCCGTTCTGGCCGTACGCCCCGCCGTAGTTGAACGGCGCGATGTCGGTGAACCGGTAGCGCTCGGCGTCGGTCGTGCGGTCGAACCCGCGGAGCGCCCACCCGCCGGTGGACGGGCTCATGTCGAGCGCGAACCGGACCTTCTGGAACTCCGGCAGGAACTCGCCGTTCGGCACGACCTCGTTCACCTGCGAGAATATCGCCCCAGAGGCGCCCGTCTTGTCCTCGGCGCGGACGCGGCTCGGCAGCGGGTAGCGGGCCGGCTCCAGGTACGGGAGCAGGCGGCGGTCGGTGAGCAGGTCGGTGAGGTAGTCGGCGCCGGTCTTGCCGTCCTTCACCGCCACGTCCTTGAACTCGTTACCGAGTTGGAGGTACAGCCGCACGGCCTCGTCGAGGAGGCCGGCCTTGACCATGAGCGCCGCCAGCTCGGCGGTCGCGCGGGCGCGGAGTTTCGGCTCGGCGCCGCCGGTGCGGACGCGGTGCAGGTGGAGCTGGGCCGTGCGGGCATCGCCCTCGTCGTTGGTGGCGACGAGGCGGTCGGCGAGGAGGAGTTCCGCCTCGTTCCCGGTGGGGAAGTACGGGCCGAAGACGGCGACGAACTCCCTGAGCCGTGCCAGATCGGTGCCGCCCTTCACCGCCTCCCACTCCTTCGCCACCCGGCCCTCAAGCCCCTTGCGACCGTCGGGCGAGGCGCGCTGGATCATCCCCTGGATGCGGCCGCGGGCGGCCACGTCCGCGCGGCGCAGGACCGACGGCTCGTCCGGGTCGGGCTGGAGTTGGTCGCCGCCGAGCGCGGCGAGCGACAGGTAGTGGTCGAACGCCTCGCCGAGCCGGCCCTGGCTCTCGCGCCCCTTCGCCAGTAGTGACAGGTACAGGCGGCGGCGGTCGGCGACCTTCGTCTGGTGGCCGGCGGGGTCGTCGTCCGTCTCGTTCGGCTCCAGGTACGACTCGCACAGCGCCGCGTACTCGTCCAGGAAGCCCTCGGACGCGGCGAAGTTCTGGCGGAGGAGTTCGGTGTACGCCCGGTACAGTCGTTCGCGGACGCGGCGGCGGAGCCCCTCGGCCTTCTCCGGGTCGGCGGGGACGTTCCTCTCAGCAGCCTTGTAGTCGGCGACCGCGTCTTTCAGCTTCCCCTCGTCCTGGAGCAGGTCGCCGCGGTCGAGCAGGCCGTCGGGGTCGTTCGGGTTGGCCTTCAGCTTGCGGTCCATCTCGGCCCGCTTCTGCTCCAGCTGCGGGTAGACGACGACCTCGGCGGCGGACTGGGTGACAATCAGCCCGTCCTGGAAGACGAGGTTACCGATGCCGTAGCGGACCGCCGTGTCGGACGGCGCACGGGCGCGGGTCTTCGACGGGATGGTGCCGTCCGGGGCGACGGCCCAGATCTCGAGCGCCGGCGCGGCCTTCGCCTCGTCGCCGGGCTTGGCAGCGGGTTCGAGGCGGACGGGCAAGTAGTACGCGGCCTTGCCGATGGCGCCGTGACCGGTCGGGGCGGCGGCGCCGAGGTTCACGTCCCAGTCGGCCTTGTCGCGGGCGGCCCCGTCGCCGCCGCCGGACACCTTGTACCCGCGGACCGACTCCTTGCCGACGACGACGAGCGTGTCGTTCAGCACGCCGCCGACGTACAGGTCGGTCGGCTGGCGGCGGGCCCGCCACAGCAGGGTGCCGGTGCGGAGGTCGAGGCAGTCGATGGTGTCGGCGTCGAACCCGGTGACGACGACGCGGCTGCCGACGACGATCGGCGCGGACGCCCGCCACCGGTCCTGCGGGAGCGCCTCGACGGTCGTCCGGGGGACGCCGCCCATGATCGGGCCGGTCGTCTTCGGCGCCGGCGGCGGGGGCGGCCCGTCCTTGTAGACGTGGCCCCACAGGATGCGGCGGCTCATCAGGTCGATGCCGACGACGGCGCCGGAGTTGGTCGGGCAGACGAGGATGCCGTCGCCGGCGGCGAGGAACGCCCCCTGGGTGCGGCGGGCCGGCGACAGGGCGAGCGTGGCCCCCGCCCGGCCGAGCTTCACCTGCCACACCAGCGCCGGCACCTTCATGTGCCACCCCGCCGGGGCGACGAGGTTCGACGGGTCGAGGCACAGGAGGCGGACGTACCCGGCCTGCTCGACCGGGACGTAGAGGCGGCCGTTGAGCGGCAGCGGTGGGGCGAGGAAGACGGCGTTCAGGCACAGGTGGAAGGCGCTCGTCGTCTTGTCGGCCTCCTCCTCGGACAGCCCGGCCGGGGGGGCGGGGATGCCCGGCAGGTTGTCGACGCGGCCGAGCGACCACGTCTGGTTGCCGGTCTGGATGTCCACGGCGACGAGCGCGCCGGCGGCGATGGCGGCGTTGACGCGGCGGGGGATGTCCAGTTGGTTCCGGTCGATCACCCCGCCGAAGTTGGGGTTCTGGCCCGTCGGCGGAGGGGGCGGCAGGGCGATGTCGTCGAGGAAATAGACCGTGGCGCCGTCGTGGGACAGCGACCCGGTGAGCGGGTTCTCGGCGAGGTACGCCCCGGCCGGGTGGTTGCGGTACGCCGCCCACCACCGCTCGACCGTCCCCTGGATGTCCTTGGCCTCGTCGCCGTAGGGCGAGCGCCACCCGTCCTTCTGCGGGTTGTCCGGGCCCGCGGCCATGGTGGCGAGGCCCATGTTCACCGGCGAGTGCCACCGCGCCTGCCCGGCCTTGAAGTGGGTGCCGCCGGCGACGTGGTCGCGCAGCGCCACCGCCCGCACCCCGTCGTACTGGCGGTACAGCACGAGGTCGGTGGTGGCGACCGGGAAGAACCCGGGGAGCGGGAACACCTTGTTCGCCCGGCCGGCGTCCTCGCGGGCGAACAGGTGGTCGAGTTGCTTGGCGACCCACTCGTCGCCGGGCGCCTTGGTCGGCTCCGGGGCCAGCATCGGCACCGCCGGGAACGCCGGGAGGAGGAACGGCGGGCCGGCGTCGGTCGGCGCGTTCCGCTGGGCGTTGCCGCGGTGGGTGGCGAACTGCCCGGCCGCCGCGGTGATCTCGACCGACCCGACCGGCCGCTCCAGTTCGGCGCGGATCTGGTCGGCGGTGTACGTCTTGCGGCCGAAGGCGAGGCCGTCGCGGACGGTGGCCGTGTGAAGCTTGTCGGCGGCGGCCTTGAACAGCTCGTTGTGCTCCTTCTCCGGCGACCGCTTGAACGCCGTCGCCGCCCGGAACAGCACGCGCGGGGTGAGGTAGTCGTCGCCGCCCGGGCGGGTCATCAGCCGGCCGAAGTGGCGGGCGGCGTCGGCGTAGTCGCCGCGCTCGAGCTGGATTGAGCCGAGGAGCACGGCGCCTTCCGCGCCGGCCTTCGTGAAGAAGAACCGGCTGGTGAGCGACTTCAGTGCCTCGATGTCGTAGCCGTTCTTGACGCCGTCGGCGAGCATCTGCGCGGCGGCCTGGCCGTACAGCTGCTGGTAGAACTCGAGCCCCTCGCGGGGGAATTTGGCCAGGATCTGCTCGGCCTCGTGCTGGACGCCGCCCCAGCTCTTGTTGCCGACGTCGCCGCGCGGGTCGTCCTCGTCGGGGTCGTAGAAGGAGTCGGGGCCGTCGAGGATGTTCTGGACGAGCGGGCAGACGGTGTTCCAGGGGATTTCCTTGAACCCGAGGTAGTCGCGGGCGGCTTTCAGGCGCGGCCCGGAGTCGCGGACGATGTTGAAGTTGAACGGCGACGCGACGGCCCGCTTCGACCGCGTCTCCTTCTCCTTTTCCTTCTTGGGATCGATCTTGGGGACCGGCTGCGCCGCGACGAACCGCCCGCCGCTGGTGGCGAGCCAGCACACGGCGGTTGCGAGGAGGGCGGCGGACCCGAGTCGGAGCAGCGTGCCGCGCATCGGCGCATCCCGTTCCTGGAATACCCGGCGGCCGGAAACCGCCCGTAGAGATTGTGTCAGTTCCCCAGACCACCCACAAGGACAAATCGGAAGCGGGGTTGGGCCACGGCGGGTGGGCGCCGGCACGACCCGACCGGGGAACCAGGGGAGACGACCGGGCGGCGGAGAGCTAACGGCGGCATGACGTTCCCGTGACACCGCAGAGGTTCCCGGGGCGTTGCCCAATCGCGTTCGGCTCGGGGGGTGCTTGCGTCGGGCTTCCCGCTCGCGGAGCTTGGTCAGGCATGCCAGCAACTCCTCGTCGTTGGCCCACCCTTGCAGGTAGGAGTTGAGCGTCCGGAACGGGTCCATCGTCACCCGCCCGCCGACCGCCTGGGCCCGCAGCGGGCAGGCGGTCACCGCGCAACACACCGGGATCGCCACCGCCTCCGGCTTGTCCGAGAACCGCCGCCTCAACCCCGGCACCTGCTTCCGGAACCGGAAGAACAACTCGATCGGCCACCGGAGCTCGTGCACCGCCGCGACCACCTCGACCGGCGGGTCGAGCAGGCGGGCGTACCGGATCACCCCGGCGGCGGTGGCCCGGTCGCTCCGCCGGCGGCCGCGGTCCCGGTCGGCGATCGCCACCCGCCGCACCGGGTGGTCGATCGTCGCCGCGGTGGCGGTGGGGTCCCACCGGACGACCGCGTCCGACTGGAGCCCGCGGGGCGACGGCATCGTGGGATTGAACAGGCGGGGCAGGACCAGGCGGGCGTAGCGGGAGTAGAGGAATTGGCGGTTATCGGCGGCGCCCCGCTCGCACCCGGCGTCGGCCGAGCGGGCGAACGACGTCTTGGCCCGGCGGACGCCCCGGAGTCGCCGGACGTCGCAGTCGGTCCTCCTCCCACAATGGCCGGGACGACACGGCCGCGCCGGGCGCAAAAGTCGCGCCGAACGCGATTGGGCAACGCCCCGGGGAGCCACCCGCGCGGGGCGCGTGGGGGCGATGCACCCGTGACACCCACTGCCCACGACCCGCCGCCCACCGTATCCTTTCCCGATGAGCAACACCCTGAAACTCGGCCTCCCCGCCGGCTCCCTCCAGGACGCGACCGCCGAACTGTTCCGCAAGGCGGGCTACAAGGTCACGTTCGCCAGCCGGAGCTACTACCCGGCCATCGACGACCCCGAAATCCACTGCACGCTCATCCGCGCGCAGGAGATGGCCCGCTACGTCCGCGACGGGTCGCTCGACTGCGGCCTCACCGGCCTCGACTGGGTCGTCGAGAACGACGCCCAGGGCGCCGTCACCGAGCTCGCCGAGCTCGTCTTCAGCAAGGTCAGCCGCCGCCCGGTACGCTGGGTGCTCGCGGTGCCCAACGACTCGCCCATCCACGGCCCGAAGGACTTGCAGGGCAAGCGCATCGCCACCGAGGTGGTGAACATCACCCGCAAGTGGCTGGCGTCGCACGGCGTCACGGCGAACGTCGAGTTCAGCTGGGGCGCCACCGAGGTGAAGCCGCCGCGGCTCGCTGACGCCATCGTCGAGGTGACCGAGACGGGGAGCAGCCTGCGGGCGAACAACCTGCGCATCGTCGCCGACATCCTGACGAGCACGACGCGGTTCATCGCCAACCCGGCGGCGGCGGCGGACCCGTGGAAGCGGCGGAAGATGGACGACTTGGTGATGATGCTGAAGGGGGCGATGGCGGCGGAGGGGAGGGTCGGGCTGATGATGAACGTCCGCAAGACCGACCTGACCGCGGTGCTGGCGGAGCTACCGGCCCTTCAGAAGCCGACGATCTCCGGCCTGAGCGACCCGGACTGGGTCGACGTGATGACGATCATCGCCGAGGACACGGTGCGGACGCTGGTGCCGAAGCTGAAGGCCGCCGGCGCGTGCGGCATCGTCGAGTACCCGCTGAACAAGATCATCGACTGACGGCCTTTTGGGCGGCCGCCCTACTTTACGCGGTATTGGGCTTCGATCCCGCAGACTCAGTAGCCGATGCGGTCCGAGATCCGAGGCGGCACGGGATTGGGTGGTCGGCGGAGAAATTAGTGGAGACCTGGGGGGCGCTCACCCCGGGCTGATCCCGTGGCGTCGGAGAGCTTGTTGACTTCTTTCCCCCCAGTCTTCTTCGATTGCCAGCCTTCGATCGCACGCGAACAATGCGCGAGTAGCTCTCTGGTATCGCGGTCGGCAGTCTCTGCGAAGGATTCGATCTCGGATTGGCCGATGACTCTGATGATGGAGAAGGGCGGCCCCCCAAACCGGTTCCGTGACACCAGTGTACCAGCCGCCACGGAAGCGAGTCCTATCGTGCCATCCTCCTGAAGTGCAGCCTTAAATAACAGGCCGTCTACCACAATAACAGGAAAGACGATCTCGCAAAAAGAACCACGATACATAGCGTGCTTATCACACGATACGGCTATGGAGTGCGCGGCCTTCTCCACCGCAGTTGAAGCAGTGTACGTCACATCGTGACCTGTTGTGAAGGCCTGAGTCATCCCGTAAGCGGCTAGCTCACCAAGACTAAGGAGAGACAATTGGTGCAGCTCCTTATTCTTATACAACTCGAACAATAACTTTGTGCCGCCTTCAGACGCAGCACGTTGGACGACTCGCGCTGGGCCAGGCAATCTCTGCTGCCCGGCGAAAAGCACCCAAGGCTTCTCCTTCGATTGCTTGCACTCGATGGCGAAGGTGAGCCGGACGTAGTAGTTCCCAACTTTCTGCTGGCGAGATGCGACGACATCGATCTCTCGCATCCCCTTGGATTCGGGGTCCTCGTAGTACTCGGATTGCATGACGCGGAAGCCTTGCTTCTGAAATGCGGCCGCAACCTGCATCTCCAACGGATAGCCTTGCTTTTCGAGCCAGTCTCGGAGCTTTTCTTCCAGCTTCTCCATGATCGGCTTTCTGTTTGGTTCGGAATCTACAGCGTAGTGATCCGTCCCCAGCAAAGAGGCGGCCGCAAGAGAAGGGGTTCGCCGAAACTGCGTATGCGGTGAATAGCGGGTTATAAATCACGGCTTCCGTCATGCCATCTGGAGCGTCCCGCGGGTAACACCCAACTGGTTCAACGCCCGCAGCTGCCGCCACACCCCGCGACCGTCGTCCGTCCCGCTGACGACGGCCGCGTAGCGGTCGAGTAGTACCCCAACCTGTTCCGGCGTTTCCCGAAGCAGATCGACCCGGAACGTCCGCAGCCCCAGCGCCAGCATCCGGCCGACGTACTCGGCGGCGCTCTGCGGGACGCTGTTGAACACCGTGTTCCGGCAGCCGGTGTCCGGTAGCACGGGGAAGTGCGCCCCCACCCGGTCGCGGAGTTCGACCTTGTGCGCCTCGCACGGGCGGCCGCAGTCGCGGTGGTCCTTCCCCGTCGACAGGAACGCGGCGAAGATGCAGAACTCGTTGTGGAACATCGGCATGTGCTGGTGGACCACCGGCTCGAACCAGTCTGCGTTCGACGCCCGCACCATCGCCGCGAGCTGGTCCCAGCTCAGGTCGTAGCTCGGCACCAGCCGGTCCAGCCCCTCGCGGACGAGTAGGTCGGCGGTGAGCTCGTTCGCCACGTTCAGGCTGAAGTCGCCGACGAGGCGGGCGTTCGGCAGCGCCGCCTTGAAGTACGCGATCGACCCGAGGTTCCGCACCAGCACGACGTCCGGGTCGGCGCGGACGACGAGCGACTGGAAGCCGTCCTCGCCCGGCTTGAGGACGCGCAGCGGAGCGACGCCGATCGGCACGCCGGCGGCGCGGCCGCGCGGGACGGCGTCCTGGTAGCGGCGCAGATCCTCGAAGTCGCAGTACACCGCCGCCGGTCGCGCGAACCCGGCCGGCGGCTGCCACGCCAGGACGGCGTCGAGCTGGTCGAGGGTGCGGACGAGAACCGTCAGGTGCGGGGCGCGGGGTGCGGAGGGCGGAGTCGAAGACCCGAGGGTCGAAGACCCGAGCCCGGAGCGGAGGGCGGCGAGCGCGTCGGGCTCCACGACCGGGTGCGTCCGCAGCGCGCCGCGGCGCTCGGCGAGGTCGGCCGCGGCGCGGCGGCGGAGGTCGTTCAGCACGCTCCGCGGCAGCATCACCGCCGGCGGCAGCTCGGTGGTGAGGTCGCCGAGCTCGAACGGCGTGTCGCCGAGGCGGCCGAGTTGCTCGCGCAGCTCGTCTGCCGTCGTTGGCCGCTTCGCCGCCGCTTCGAGCGGGCCGGGCCACGTCGCTTCGGCTCGGGCGCCGTCCGGGTCGGTGAGCGACAACGTCAGCGCGCCGCCGAGCACGCCGACGAGGTGCGCCTCCAGTGGTACGCGGCGGGCGGGCTTGTCCTGGGCGTAACTGTGTTCGAGCCGCTTCCGCAGCGCCGGGTCGTCCGTCTTGTACACGTCGCACCCGACCGGCACCGCCGCGAGGTCGAGCGCGTTCGGCTCGAAGGCCAGCGCGACTACGGGCGCGTCGCCGGCGCTGCTCATCTCGCGCCCGGGTGAACGGGTCAGATCAACCCGCCAAACCCGCCCGCCCGGCTCCTGTTCCTGCGGCCGCCCGATGTCGAACAACACGCCGTCACCGGCTCGCACCAGTTCCTCCGGGGGCAACCGCTCGGCGAGTCGAACGCGGACGCCCTTCGGCGTGAACCCGACGACCGTCCCGAGCTTCACGCCGCGGCTCTTGGGGAAGCGGCCGCGGACGATCATCTGGTGGTTCACGCCGTCGAGGAACCCGGGCGTCAGCCCGCGGCTGAACGTCTGCGCCAGGTCGAGTTCCTCTCGCCGGCTCATCCGGAAGGGCTGGCCGCCGGTGGCGGCGTCGATGGCCCGGCGGTACGTCTGCGTGGTCGCGGCCACGTACGGCCCGCCCTTCAGCCGGCCCTCGATCTTGAACGAGACGACGCCGGCTTCGACCAGCGGCGCGATGTGGTCGTAGGCGGCGAGGTCTTGCGGGCTGAGGAGGTAGGCGCGGTCGCCGAGGGGGCGGACGGTGCCGTCCACGACCATCTCGTAGGGGAGGCGGCACGCCTGGGCGCACTGGCCGCGGTTGGCACTGCGGCCGCCGAGCGCCTCGCTCGTCAGGCACTGGCCGCTATATGCCACGCACAGCGCCCCGTGGATGAACACCTCCACCGGCGTGTCGGTCGCGGCGGTGACCTTGCGCACGTCGTCGAGCGACAGCTCGCGCGCCAGCACGACGCGCCCGACGCCGAGCCCGCGCACGAACGCGATGCCGCGTGGCTCGGTGAGCGTCATCTGCGTGCTGGCGTGGACCGGGAGCGTCGGCGCCAGCCGCCGGGCGAGGCGGACGAGGCCGAGGTCTTGCACGATGACGGCGTCCACGCCCGCCTCGGCGCACGCTCTCAGCATGTCGGCGGCGGCGGGGAGTTCGTCGGAGAAGATGAGCGTGTTGAGGGTGACGAACCCGCGGACGTTGCGGGCGTGGAGGAAGCGCATCACGTCCGGCAGCTCGGCCGGGTCGAAGTTGGCCGCGCGGGCGCGGGCGTTGAAGTTCGACAGACCGAAGTAGACGGCGTCCGCCCCGTTGGCGACGGCGGCGCGGAGCGCCTCCCAGTCCCCGGCGGGGGCGAGCAGTTCGGGGGTAGCGTGCGCGGAGGCCATCCGGGCATTGTACGCCCGGCGCGGGCGGCGTTACACTTCAGACACACCCGCGGAGACCGGACGATGAAAACCGTGACGCTCGAAGATGCCGAGGCGCGGCTGAGTGAGCTGTTAACCCGGCTCGAGGGCGGGGAAGAATTGACGGTGACCGTGAACGACCGCCCGTACGCGAAGCTGACGAAACTCGTTGACCCGACCGAGGATGAACAGGTCGGGAAGGCCGGGTGTTACCGAAAAGAGGGGTTCTGGATGGCGCCAGACTTCAACGCCCCGATGGACGAGTACGGGGAGGAGGTGGCGTGACGGGTCCTCGTCGATACCCACGCGTTCCTTTGGTTCAACCAGGGCGATCCGGCCCTGAGCACGCGGGCAAAAGCACTCCTCGAAGACCCGGCCAACGAGAAGCTGGTGAGTCTTTCGAGCTGTTGGGAGATCGCCATCAAGGCCGGGATCAAAAAGCTGAGCCTGGGCGAGCCGTGCGCCACCTACATTCCGAACGCCTTGGCGAGGGCCAAGTTCTCGATCCTGCCCGTCACCCTCGACCACGCCTGCGCGGTCGAACACCTGCCGTTCTACCACCGCGACCCGTTCGACCGGATGATCGTCGCGCAGGCGCTCGTCGAGAGCGTCGCCGTCGTCGGCATCGATGCGGCGTTCGACCCCTACGGCGTCACGCGGCTGTGGTGAGCGCCCGTCACGGCGCCCGGACCTCGGGGAGGGTGCCGGCCGGGGCGGCGGCGGCGCGGAAGTCGCCCCAGATGCGCACCCGGCCGGTCTTGTCCGCCGTCGCCAGCTCCTTCCCGTCCGGGCTCCACGACACCGCCGTCAGCTCCCCGCCGTGGTTCGTCAGCCGGGCCATCGGCGCCAGCTTCATGTCGGTGCCCCAGGACCAGTCGGCGAACCACAGCCCCACCGTCCCGTCCTTATGGGCCACCGCCAGCAGGTTGCCCTCCTTGTTGAAGGCGAGGTCGGTGGCCAACGGTTGGTCCGGCACCGGCTCGATCGGGTGGATCGCCTGCCCGGTCCAGAACCCGAGCTTGCCATCGCCCGCGATGGCCGCGTACCGCTGGGCGAACGGCGTGGCCCCCGCCGCCGTCCGGGTGAACCCCTTCAGCGACCCCGGGGCCGGGCCGACGGGCGCGCTGTCCCTGCCCTCCCAAGTCCATACGCCCTGCTTCGCCGACCCGCCGGTCACCCCGTCCCGGCCGTGCCGCCCTCCGTAGGTGAGGGAGAACACCGTGTCCCCCGGCAGGAGGAGGTTTTTCGGCGGTTGGTCCCACCGCCCGGCCCGCTCGCCCCACGTCCGCACCGTCCCCCCACCGGCCGTCACGACTTCGCGCCCGAACCCCGTGGTAAAGGCGACCGCCGTGACCGCCCCGGGGTGCGGGTGGGTGACGTAGGTGTCCACATTCTTGACCTTCTGGGTGCCAAGGGTCTGAACGGTGAAGTCGGCCGCGTTCCAGACCACCACCCCGCCCTTCTCGCCGCCGGCGGCGATGAACTTCCCGTCCGCCGCCGCCGCCACCGCCGTTACCTTGTCGCCCAGCCCGGCCAGCGCGCGGGCGGTGCCGATCCCCGACGACAGGTTGACGACGTACACGTAGGGCACGTTACCGCGGTCGAACCCCGGCGTGACCAGCGTCAACCCGTCGATGAACACCGGGCGGGCGCCCTTCGTGCCCGTCGGGAAGCTCAGGACTTCGGACCCGTCGAGGGCGGTCGCCACGGTCACGTCGCCGTCCGGGGTCACACCGAGGAGCTTCTGGCCGTCGGGCGAGTGGCGGACGTAGTCGGCCTTCTCGAACTTCTTGACCGCGAACGACCGCAGGTGCTTGACCGGGTCCGCCTGCCGCACCGGGATCGGCGTGCCCGGACGCGAGCTGGGGACCGGGACGGGGTTAGGAATCGGGCTCGGCCGGGGGCTCGGGTTGACGATGGCGGGCTGGGGTTGCGGAAACGGGCTCGGCTCGATCACCAGCGGGCGCGGCGTGCGGAGGGCGAACAGCAGCACTACCAGGAACAGCACCCCGAACACCGACCCGCCGACGATCAGCCACGCCGGCACGCCACCCTTCTTCCTCGGCCGCTCGCGGGCCGTCTCGCCCGAGCGCCGGCGGTCGCGGTCCCGGTCACGGTCTCGATCGCGCTCCCGATCGCGGTCGCGGCGGTCGTCGCGGCGGGTGAGCGGGACCGCGCGCTGGGTGTCGGACCTCGACGGGGCGGTTGGGGGCGACAGCCGCGCCTCGACCACCGGCGGGGGTGGCGGAGCAACCGGTGCGGACGGGTTGAACACGTTGCCGCACTTGACGCACCGCAGCGCCGTCGCCCCGGCCCGGAACCGCAGCGACACCCCACACGACGGGCACGCCACGATCTGCGGCGCCTCCGTCGGCGGCGCCACGGCCGCGGCGCCGGGGGTGTCGAGCCTGCCGAGGCGATCGGCGAGCTCGGTCGCGTCCTTCGGGCGGTGGGCCGGGTCATGCGCGGCACAGTCGCCGAGCAGCTCGATCAGCGACTCCGGGACCGACAGCCGGCGCAGGGTGCGGGCGAAGTCGGCGCCGGGGGCGGTGTCGAGCTTCCCGGTGAGGATCTGGTAGCCGATCACCCCGAGGGCGTGGACGTCGTCGCGCGGGTCGGGCTTCTCGCCCCGCTGCTGCTGCGGGCTGGCGTACAGGGGGGTGTGCGACCCCCACAGCTGCGACCCGAGGTAGCCGCTCGACCGGCGGTTCGTTTCGGCTGCCAGGGCCGCGTCCGCGGCGACGCCGCCGATGCCGAAATCCGCCACGAGCAACTGGGGGTTGCCGGCCGACCCGCGGACGAGGATGTTCGCCGGCTTCAGGTCGCGGTGGACGAGCGGCGGGTGGAGGCGGTGGAAGTGGCCGACGGCGGCGGCGAGCGTGCGGAGGGCGGTGGCGGCGCGGGCGGTGCGGTCGGCCGGCGGGAGCGCCTGCCACGCCCCGATCAGGTTGCCGAGCTCGCCGCCGCTGATGTACTCGTACATCAGCCACGGCGTCTCGCCCTCCAGGTAGGCGTCGAGCAGCGGGACGATGTTCGGGTGCCGACCCTCCTCCATCACCCGGCTGACGAGCCCGCCCTCGTGCCGGAGCAACCGCTCGCGGGCCTGCGGGTCGGTGCCGAACTTCACCGCCCCCTTGAGTGCGGCCAGCGACGGGTTCCGCGCCAGCCACACCTCGCCGAACCCGCCCGACCCGAGCAACTCACCGACCACCCACCCAGGCCGCCCGGGGAGCGGGTCGCCGGGGCGGAACTTCGGCAGCCGCGACGGGAGCCGGCGGGCTAGGTCGCCGCCGTCGTTGAGCGCGAACTGGTCGGGGACGGACTTACCGGACGGGTCTTCGGCCCGGCGGAACGACTGGCGGACGGCGCCGGGCACCTGGGTCAGGTAGAGTTCGAGCGCGGCCTTCTCGGACGGGGTGGCGTTCTTTGCCACTTCGGCGACCACCTGCTCGGCGACCTTGCGCACCTCTTCGACGCCGGCGGCGGCAACGGCGACGACCTCTTCGCGGATCTGGTCGGCGCGCTTGCGGTCGCGGAGGCGCTTGTGGGCCTCGTTCGCCACGTCGTACAGGAACGCGCCGCCCGGCACGAGTTCGGCGAGGCCGCGGACGCCCTTGGCGACCACCGCCTCGGCCACGCACTGCATCAGCACGTACATCGAACCCGCTCCGCGGTCGGGGACGAGCGTCAGGGAGAATTCGCCGGACCCGAACGAAGATTGTACCGCACCCGGGTGAAAAAATGGGAGTACCGAAGCGAGCAATTCGGGTGGGAGCAGAATTCGCTACTCGATATGGGTGAACGTCCACCCGCGGGCAGCGACGAGGTGATCGGCGATGGCCTTTCGATGGCACTCGGCGACGCGCTTCTCGGCGCACAGCAGGCACACCGGGCCGGGCACGTCGGCGATGCGGTCGAACAGAAGCGGCCCGGCGCGATCCAGGAACGCGGCGTACCGCGCCAGCGAGTCGGGGTAGCCGAGGAACAGGTTCCCGAGCTCCGGGAGCGACACGTACCCGACGCCGACGCGGGCGAGGAGCCCGGCGATGCCCCTGTCGGCGTCCTTCGCCAGCGCGTAGCTGCCGAGGCTGGCCTTGTCCGGCCGCAGCCGCACGTCCACGACTGTGGCGACGCCGTGGGCGCCGAGGAGGCGGGCGAACTCGTCCGGCGGGCGCCCGCCGTAGCCGATGGTGAACGCGGTGGTCATGCGGCGTCAGCGGCCGGGGGTGAAGGACAGCAGCAGGACTGGCAACGCGGGTCGGGCAAGCCGTTGAACACAGAGACAATCGGTAGAGGCGGCACGTCGGTTCCCTACGTGGTAGGGGGCAGCAGCCCCGCCCCACCGCTGGCAGTGCCGCCCACTAGGACCGTCTGGTTACACCGTCCCACGCCCGAGCATCCCGGCCGCTGCCGTGCCAGCGACGACCAACTCATTGGCGGACAGGTACGCCCACGGCCGGCGGCCGAAAGCCGGGTAGTCCCGGAACCCGCGAACCAAGATGCGACCCTGGGGGACGAGCAGCACAGCCGCGAGCCACCACCCGTCAGGCAGAACCCGGGTGACCGCATTACGAGTAAGGCGACGACATGCGGATCGACCTCGTCCCACGGGCGCGTCACGCGGTCCGCCCCCAGATGTCCTTGTGTCGCACGCGGTTATCACCCGCTGAGATTATTGCATCCGGTCAGGAAGGCGGTGCGAGGAGGAGGTAACGCACCGGACGGGCCTCCTGTCTTCCGTAGGTCGGGTCGAGTCCGCGAGACCTGACACGGCGCGTGTCGTGCGTATCGCGGGGGCAGAAAACCTGAGCCCGCGTGGGCTCAGGCTTCCGGTCCACACATCTTTTAGCCGAGGCGCCGTGTCATACCAATAGGGGTTACGCAGTACCCAGTGGTGGAAGGCCGTAGCGTGGGGCGGACAAATAGGCCCTCACGGCGCCGCGAATGACGCCCCACGTGGCCTCGAACCAACTCCCCCCTCGACGAACCGGTGGCACTCCCGCCGGACCCGCGCCCGGATGGCGAACCCGATGTGGCTCCGCGGCGCCCGGGCCGGCCGGACCGGACACCGCCCCACCCCGGTGTCTTGCTTCAGCCCCCGGTGGTACGTCTCGACCGCCCACGCCCGCCCGGCCAGAGCCTCCCGCCCTGGGTCGTCTAGGTCCGAGTCGTTGGTCACCCCGTACTCCGCGCCGCCGTCTCGGGCGACCGACCGGAAGACCTTGAGCGACCCGTACCCCGGGAGCCAGACGACCGTCCCGGGCGCCGCGACGGCCCGCTCGTCCAGCCGGGTGGGCGGCCCGCGGTCGAGCCGGTGCTTGCCCGACCCGTGGCGGGTGACGAGTTCGACCTTCCGGGCGTGGGGCTTGTCGAGGGTGGTGTCGTCGACCCCCAGCACCCCGGCCGCCCGGTCGATCAGCGGGGCGACTTCGGCCCACGACATGGCCGGGTCCGGTTCGAGGCGGTGGAGGAGGCGGGTGCAGGCGTCGTGGGCGGGACCGGCCGGCCCGGCGGGGTGGACCCGGGCGGCCTCGGTACAGGTGCTGGCCTTCGGGGTCGCCAGCGGGAACGGGATGTCCTCCTCGGGTGCGACGCGGGGCGAGTTCATGACGCCCGGTTGTGGCCGACCGCACCCCGGTGGCGCAAGGATAAACACGTCGACCGCGTAACCCCTATTTGAGTCATCGATTCCGCCCGGTTCGATCCACAGCCGGTTGCTGAGGTCCGGCGTACCCCGACCATCCCGGCTTACCGCGGGCTAACACCGGCGGTTGCCTGCCCGCGGCGGACCGGTCACCGCGCCGCCGGCCGAGAACCTCGACTCCGTCATCCGGCTGGGGCCGGGTCGGCCGGCGGCGCGGTGACCGGCGACCGGAGCTGCCGGAGCTGTTCCGAGATCTCGACGAGCGCGGCGTTGATCTGCCGCAGCGTCGCCCGTCGCGACAGCACCACTAGCGCCACCGTACACAGCGCCGCCAGCAGGCACGAGATCGTACAGGCGAGGATCCAGTAGGCCGCCCACTCGCCGACCGTCGCCCAGGCGTTCCAGTCGTTGGCGAGGTCGGCCCGGCCGGCGCCGTAGGCGCGCAGCCGCGGGGCGATCATCAGCAGGTAGAACGGGCACACCTTGAGCACGCCCACCGCGGTGACGACCCAGAGGACGATCGTCAGGACCGACAGCCGGCGCAGCCGCCGCCGGTCGCGGTCGAGCACCCGCCGCGTCAACTGGTGCGGGTCCGGGGGCGCCGGCGGCGCCACGTCCAGGTCGAGCAGCGCCCGGCCGAGGTCTCGTTCCGTCATCGCGGGCCGTCCTTTTCGAGTACCGCGCGCAAGGCGCGCTTGGCGTAGTGAATGCGGGACCGCACGGTGCCCACCGGGCTGCCCACGACCGGCGCGATCTCCTCGTAGGCCATCCCCTCGACGTACCGCAGCACCAGCACCTCGCGGTGCTCCGGCGCGAGCTCGTCGAGCGCGACGTGGACGCGCCGGGCGTCGTCGGGGGTGAACGGGTCGGGGTCGCGGTCGTCGGCCGGGTCGAGGTCGGCCAGCGGTTCGGGCGGGCGGCGGCCGCGGAGCTCGCGCAGCGCCCGGTCGCGGGCGATGCGGTAGACCCAGCCGCGGAACGCGCCGGCGTCGGCGAGCCGCGGGGCGGCGCGGAACACGGCGAGCCACACGTCCTGGAGGGCGTCGTCGGCCGCCGGCGCGGCGCGGAGGAGCTTGCGGAGGAAGTACCGCAGCCGCGGCTGGTACCGGCCGACGAGCTCGGCGAACGCCGCCTCGTCGCCGGCCTGGCAGCGGAGCACCAGGACGCGCTCGTAGAGCCGGTCCGCGTCGTCCGTCATGCCGGCCCCCGGTGCCCTCACCACCCAGGTTGCGCGGGCGGACGGAAAGGTTCAAACCGCGCCGAAAAATGACCGCGCCCGATCCCCGGTGGCCGGACAGACGGGCGGCGTGGTACATCGGAACATATGAACACGCTGCCCCCCCGCGCCGAGCTCGAACGCGCCTACCTCGCCCGCGACCCGGCCTACGACGGCCTGTTCATCGTCGGCGTGCGCACCACCGGCATCTTCTGCCGGCCGACGTGCCCGGTCCGCAGCCCGCGGCCGGAGAACGTCGAGTTCTTCCCGTCCGCCGCCACCGCCGTGTTCGCCGGCTATCGGGCGTGCAAGCGGTGCCGCCCGCTCGCCGTCGTGAACCAGCCCGACTGGGCGACGGCGCTGGTCGAGCGCATCGACGCCGACCCGGCGGCGCGCGTGACCGAGAAGGACCTGCGGGCGGTCGGCGTGGACCCGGCGACGGTACGCCGGCACTTCGTGCGGCACTACGGGATGACGTTCCAGGCGTACACCCGGGCGCGCCGGCTGGCGGTCGGGGTCCACGCGCTGCGGTCCGGGGCGACGGTGGACGCGGCGGCGTTCAGCACCGGGTACGAGTCGGTGAGCGGGTTCCGGGAGGCGTTCGGGAAGGCGCTGGGCCGCCCGCCGGGCGACGCCGCCGGCCGCGACCCGCTGTTCCTGACGTGGCTGCCGAGCCCGCTCGGCCCGCTCCTCGCCGGCGCCACCGCCGCGGGGCTGTGCCTGCTCGAGTTCACCGGCGGGGCCGACCTGGAGGCGCAACTCGCCGCCGCGGGCCGCGTGTTCGACCGCCCGCCCCTCCCCGGCACGAACCCGCACCTGGACCGCCTCCGCGCCGAGCTCGACGCCTACTTCGCCGGCACGCTGCGCGCGTTCACGGTGCCGCTGGTGTACCCGGGCACGCCGTTCCAGCGCCGCATCTGGGACGAGCTCCTGCGCATCCCCTACGGCGAGACCCGCTCGTACCGCGACGTGGCGGACGCGACGGGCGACGCGAAGGCGGTGCGGGCGGTGGGCCGGGCGAACGGGATGAACCGCATCTGCGTCGTGATCCCGTGTCACCGCGTCGTGAACACGGGCGGCGCCCTGGGCGGCTACGCCGGGGGCCTGCGGCGGAAGCAGTACCTGCTGAACCTGGAGCAACTGGTCCGCGAGCGCGACGAATAGCGGGTGCGGGCGGAGAGCGGCCGTGACCGCGTTGGCCTTCCGTGGTTTTCAGCCCGGAGGGCGCCTTCGCTAGCCCGGGGTGGCAACCCCGGGCGGCGCCCGGGGTGTCACATGGCGCAACGCAAATCGAACTCCGCCGCAGGCCGCCCGGGGTTGCCACCCCGGGCTAGCGAAGGCGCCCTCCGGGCTGAAAACCACGAGCCGAAAACCTCAGCCGCTCGGGTCGATCAATCGTCCCAAATAGCCCCAAACTCGGTGCTCTCACGCGAGAAGCCGACGTTCCTCCGCAACGCTTGCAGCGGCGGTCCGGACACGGCCGCGACCGGCCCCGCATTCTCGAAATTCGTGTACGAGCGGCCGTTCGCCCGGCTACTGCATGGGTAGGAGGCACGCTCGTGGCCCGACCCGCACCCCGCCTGCTCGCCGCCCTCGGCACGGACGCCCCCGGGCCGGCAGACGCCGCCCTGCTCGCCCGGTTCGCCGCCGACCGGGACGCCGGGGCGTTCGAGCTCCTGGTCTACCGCCACGCGCCACTCGTGCTCCGCGTCTGCCGGGCGGTCCTGCGCGACCGCCACGCCGCGGAGGACGCCGCCCAGGCCGTGTTCCTGGCCCTCGCCCGCCAGGCCCGCGCGGTGCGGGGCGACCACCTCGCGGGGTGGCTGTTCCGCGTCAGCCGGCGCGTCGCCGCCCGGTCCGCCCGGCGCCGGCCACCGCCCGCCGACGCCGTGGACCCGGACGCCCTGCCGGCTCCGATACCCGCCCCCGCCCCAGACCCGGCCGAAGTCGGCCTCCTGCACGACGAACTCGCCCGCCTCCCGGAGGCGTACCGCGCCCCTATCCTGCTCTGCTACTTCGAGGGGCTGACCCGCGCCGAAGCCGCCCGCCGGCTCGGATGGCCGGCCGGGACGGTGGACGGCCGGCTGGCCCGGGCGAAGGGAAGGACCGGCTCGCCGTCCGCCTGGCCCGCCGCGGGGTGGTGCCGGCCATGCTGGCGGCGGCCGTCGAGGTCGTTCCCCCGGGTTCGCCGGGGCGGTCGCACAGGCGGCGGTGGCGTACTCGGCGGGCACAACGACGGGGCTACCGACGACCATCGTTACCCTCGTCAATCAAGAGACCCGGAGGACGACGATGGGCAAGCTGGCGAAGGTCGTCGGGGCGGCGCTGTCGCTCGGGGTGGTTGCCGTCGGGCTCGGGCTGGCCGCCGTCGGGGCGGGTCCGGTCGCGCAGCCCCCGGAGCCGGCGAAGCAACCCGGGGCGCCCGCCGCCGACCTGCCAGATGGGGCCGAGGTCCGCCTCGGGTCGGCCGCGCTGCGTCACCCGGACGTCCTCACCCACCTCCGGTTCACGGCCGACGGCCGGCACCTCCTGACCTACGGCCACGGCAAGCTCCGCCGGTGGGACGCGACAACCGGGGCCGCCGTCCCCGACCGGGCCAAGGACATCGACACGACCTACGGCCCCACCATGCTGAGCCCTGACGCCGCCCGGGTCGTCGCCCCGCATGTCGACGGGAGCCCAACCCGGAGGTCCGTCCGCGAGTACGACCTGGCCACCGGCCGCCACACCGAGCTGTTCCCCGTCCCCGAGCGCCGCCCCAGCGGGTACTACGGGGCGCAGCAGTTCGTCCTGTCCCCGGACGGCACCCTGCTGGTCGAGGGGTGGAGCAACGAGGCGTTCATCTGGGATCTCAAGGCCCGGGTTGTCCGCCACCGCCTCCGCTTCCCGTCCCCCGTGCAACGCCTGCTCACCCCGGACGGGCAACCCCTGTTCCCCGACGGGGCGACGGGCCACTTCGTCTTCACCCCGGACGGGCGTCATCTGATGACCGCCGGTGCCGACGACCGGGCGGTCCAGTTCTGGGACGTGGCGACCTGGGAGAATCCGAACCAGCGTGGGGTCCGCGAGCTGGCCGTGTCCCCCGACGACCGGTGGCTGGCGGCCGCGGACAACGCCTACCTGTACGGAGTTGGGACCGAGGTGGCCGTATGGGATCTCACCACGGACGGCCCGCCGCGGGTGGTCACCGTCCCGGACGGGCTCGGGCTCGGCGGGACTCTGGCGTTCAGCCCGGGCGGGGCGCTGTACGTCGTGTCAGACCCGTCGCGGCATTCGGCGCCCGTGACGACGGTGGTGACCCGGTGGGACGCGGCGACCGGCCGGCGGGTCGGACGGTGGGCGGGGCCACACCCGGGGCGGTACGGATCGCTGGTGGCGGCCGTCAGCCCCGACGGGAACACGCTGGCGGTCGGCACGTACTGGGGCGTGGTGCAGCAGTACGACACCCGGACCGGGGCCGAGGTCGCCCGGGCATCGTCGCCGGCGGCCGAGGTCATCGGGGCGTCGTTCGGCCCGGACGGACCGCGCGTACCGTCGGTGCCGACGGGTCGATCGCCGACTGGGACGCCGCGACCGGTCAGCCCATTCCCCGGCGGGGTCCGACTCTGCCCCCGACCCCGGTCGGCACCGCGACCCCGGTGGTGTCACCGGACGGCCGGTGGGCGGTCACGTCCGCGCTCAACCCGGGCGGGCCGGTCCCCGCGTTCGGCCCGACCCCGTCGTGGCTGGTGGACCTGCGGGACGGGGCGACCGGCGAGCGGAAGGCGACCCTCGGGGCGGACGGGCCGGTCCGGGAGTTGATCCCCATCCCGGGCGGGCCGCTCGTGGCCGGGCTGGTTCAGTTGCCGGCCGGGCTCGACGCCCGGGTGTGGGACACCACGACTGGGAAGGTGATGCCGTGGTTCGAGGCGGTGCTCGACCCGCACCGGAGCCGCCACACCGTGACCCCCGACGGGAAGACGTTCATGGTGGTGGACTCGGGGTGGGTGACCGGGTACGACCCGGCGACCGGGCGGAAGCGGTTCGCCTGGAAGCTGGCCGACACCGACGTCCTCGGCCGGCCCGGGCCGAAGGCCGAGCCGGCGTCCGCGCCGGTGTGGGCGGTCGCCGCGGCCCCGGACGGAAAGACGCTCGCCGTCGCGGTCGCCGGGCCGGCGCTCGCCGACGCGGCGAAGCGGACGGACAGCCTGGTGCTGGTCGAGGCCGAGACCGGAAAGGTGATCCGCCGGGCGGCGACGCCCGAGACCGTCCCGACGCGGCTGGTGTTCTCGGCCGACGGGAGGTGGGTGGCGGGGCCGCGGTGCGTGTGGGAGGTGGCGATGCTGCGGGAGGTCCGGCGGTTCCCGGCCCGGCCGGAGGTGACGGCGCTCGGGTTCAGCCCGGACGGCCGGCGGGTGGCGACCGGGCACGTCAACGGGACGGCGGTGGTGTGGCCGGTGGGCGCGGAGTGACGGCTGCCGTTACCGCTCCGCAGGTGACTCGTTAGGCCGGGGCGCAAGCCCCGAAGGGATTCACTCGGCGCGCCGTCACCCCACCGGGGCTTGGGCTTGGGCTCGGGAGGCGGCCTGCGGCGGAGGTCGTTTGGCCGCCCCCGGTGACACCGCCATCGCCGCCCGGGGTTGCCACCCCGGGCTATTCACGGCCGCCCCTTCGGGGCTCAAGCCCCCGAGCCACCAGCCGGCTCACGCCGGGCGCTCGCCACGTCAGGGGGGGGCGCACCCGACACCGACCGGTCGACAAACCGCTACAATCCTTCTCACGTCGGTCGGGAGTGTCCGGTTTAGCTCGGCTGCTCTGCAGCGGGGCGGCGTTGCGCCGCCCGAGCGTATGGCCCGACATACTCCCCGAGGAAGGCTGTTCCAGACCCGCTATCGCCAGGGAGGCCTCATCCCTGATGCCGGTCTGGAGCAACCCCGCCGGTCGTGGTTCCGGCATCAGGGATGAGGCCTCCCTGGCGGCGGGTCCGTGAGCCTTCCACGTCCCAGGTCCGGTAGTAGACCCGCTTCCGACCGACGGCCCGTGCGGGGTTCACTCCCCGCACGGGCATTTTTCGTTACCGCCCGGCACCGACCGCACGCGCGAATCTCGACCCGACTCGTTTTTCTCACTACGTTGCTTGCTCGCCGCGTCCGCTGCGGTTAGAACTCTTCTCACGTCAGTCGGAGGTTCTCGGTTTAGCTCGGCTGCTCTGCAGCGGGGTGATGTTGCGTCACCCGAGCGCGTGGCCCGGCATGCGTCCCGAGGAAGGCTGTTCCAGACCCGCTATCGGTGGTGGGGGGAGTATTCCGCCCCCGGTCTGGAGCAACCCCGCCGGTCGTGGTTCCGGGGGCGGAATACTCCCCCCACCACCGGCGGGTCCGTGAGCCTTCCACGTTCCAGGTTTGGTAGTAGACCGCCCCGACCGACGGCCCGTGCGGGCGTGACACCCCGCACGGGCATTTTTCTCGACCACCCGCCGCCGATCCCGACAACGGGGGTTCCGTGGCCGCCGCCCTCTCCCTCGCCGACGTCCGCCGCGCGTGGGACGCCCGCGACCCCGAGCTGCCGCGCCTCGTCGCCCGGCTCGCGGCGCAGCCCGACCCGCCGCCGGACAAGCCCGTCCGCGACGGCGCGATCACGTTCGACACGTTCCGCCAGCTCGGCCGCAACTACCAGTTCCGCCGCAAGCCGGAAGAGGAGCAGGCGCACCAGCGCGTCGAGTTGCTGAAGGCGCTCGAGGCCCCCGACGCCGAGGTGCCGCTGCCCGATCGCCTTCGGCTGTACACCGTCATCCTCGACCTGTGGACCGCGGACGACCCGTTCGCCCGGTCGTGCCTGCTCGAAGTCATCGAGACGGTGCCGCTCGCCTACGGCCCGTGGCGGGCGCTGAAGCGCGTCTTCAAGGAGGCCGAGGCGAAGCCCGACACCAGCGTGTACGGCGCCCTCGCCGCCCGGTTCGACGCCGAGGCGGCGCAGCACCGGCCCGGCCGCGAGGTGAGCGGCGCGACGCTCGCGTATCTGGCGCGGCGGGCGTGGCGGTTCCTCCGCCGCACCGGCGTGCAGCTCCCCGCCACGTACGCCGACACGGCGGTGGACGTGCTCAGCCGGTACCCGGACGACACCAACTGGCGGAACACTTGGGTCGCCAACCACGTCTTCTTCCACGACTCGAAGAAGTACGGCCGCTCGCGCTTCACCTTCGGCTATCGCGACTACCCGGCGCCCGACAAGATCAAGGACCGGGCGTTCGGCGACCTGTGGAAGCGGAGCCCGCGGCCGCTGTTCACGCTCCTGGAGCGGGCGAAGGCCGACGCCGTGCGCGCGTTCGCCGCCGCCAGCCTGAAGGCCGACTTCCGCGCCGCGCTGCGCGACATCGAGCCGGTGTGGGTAGTGCGCCTCGTCGGCGTGCGGAGCGCGGCGATCGATGACTTCGCGGTTTGGCTCCTCCAGAACGTGCCGACGTTCGAGCAGGCCGGGTTCCGCGCGAGCGGCCTCCACGCCGCGGTACTGCGGCTCCTCGACTCGCCGAGTAACACCGCCCGCGCCTACGCCGCCGACTACGCCCGCACCCACGCCCGCGACCTGTCCGTCGTGGAGTTGGTGCGGCTGGCGAATAACTCGCACGACGCGGTGCGGAAGCTCGCCCGCGACCTCCTCGGCGAGCGCGACCCGCGCACGGACGTGGGCCTCGCCGCGTGGGGCGAGTTGCTCGACAGCGAGCACGGCCACGTCTACGCCACGGAGGTGATCCAGAAGGCATTCGGCGCCGCCGAACTCACGCCGGCGTGGTTCGCCGACCGCCTCCTGACTCCGAGCGACAAGGCGTTCCAGTTCGCGTGGTGGCTGCTGCCGAAGCTCCACACGCCGGCGGCGCTTGGCCCGGCGTTCTTCTTCGGCGTGCTGAAGCGCCTCGACTTCGCCGACTGGAACCAGTCCCGCCGGCTGGACAAGGTGGCGAAGGAACTGGCGCGCTTCGACCTCGACGCGCTCGACCGCGACTCGCTCCGCTGGCTCACGCTCGCGCCGAACGGGTGGCAGGTGGTGTCCGGCTGGGTCGAGCAGGGGAAGCTGAAGCCGGCGACGCTCGGCACCGACTTCTGGAAGGCGCTCGCCTTCCACCCCGACTACGACGCCGACCCGTGGCTCGCCGCGCTGCGGGCGTCCGGCCCGGAGTGGGCGAGCGAACTCGCGTTCGCCGAGTACGCCTCTGGCGTGGTGCTGAACTGGATGCGCGACGTGCGCAAGTTCCCGCCGCTCGACCTGGGCTTCGACTGGCTCATGAAGCTGGTGGCGCGCACCGAGCCGACGTACCACGATTTCGCCGTCGAGACGCTGATCCGCTCCTTCGCCCCCGCCGACTTCGCGCCGCAACAGGCCGCGCCGGCACCGACTGCGGCGGCGCCCGCGACGATCGACCTGCAAAAGGCGACCTTCCTGTTCACCGGCAAGCTGGCGTCGATGACGCGCGACGAGGCCGAGGCGAAGGTGAAGGGGGCGAACGGCGCGGTCGCCGGGTCGGTGACGAAGAACCTGCACTACCTCGTCATCGGCGACGAGGGCTCGCCGCTGTACGGCCAGGGGAAGAAGGGGACGAAGCAGGTCAAGGCGGAACAGCTGAACGAGGCCGGCGCAAACATCCGCATCATCTCCGAGACGATGTTCCTCCAGATGCTCGTCGGCCAGCAGCGCGAGGCGACGGCCGACGCCACCCTCGCCGGCTGCGAACGCCTGTGGGAGCTCGCCATCGCCCCCGGCCCGGCCGACGCGCCGGTCGGCAAGTTCGCGCGGCTCTACGTCCGCCGCCACCACCCGGTCATCGGCCAGCAGCTCACCGACCGGCCCGTCGATCCCGGTACGGAGGTGCCGCCGGCGTTCCTGACGTGGGCGCGGGTGTCGCCGCTGTTCGCCGAGACGCGCCGCCCGCTCCGCGAGTTCGCCCTGGACCTCGCGCGCTGGGAGTTCGCCCGCTGGAACCCGGACGTGGACGCCCTCGTGTGGATGAGCGAGCTCCCGTTCGCCGACGTGCGCCGGTTCGCGGCGAAGGCGCTGCTCGCCGACGACGCGCCCGAGACGCGCGCGTTCCGCCTCGACCCGGCGAAGCTCGAACCCGCCGCGGCGTACCGCTTCTGCGAGGCCGCCGACCCGGAGACGCGGGCGCTCGGCATGGAGCTCATCAACCGCGTGCCGCGCTTCCGCGTGCCCGAGGAACTGTTCCGCCTCACCGAGAGCCCGGACCGCAAGGTGCGGGCGTTCGTCATCCGGGCGCTGTGGGCCGTCTACCGCGACCGCGGGGTGACGGCCGACTGGAAGCCGTCGGTCGCGCCGGCGCCCGAGATCGGCGTGAAGGCGCGGAAGGCCGCCGCGGGGCTGGCGGCGACGCGCGGCGACGGCGTGCCGGCACGGCCGCCGCAGTGGCCGGCGGAGCGCCCGACGCTCGCGCAATTCCTCCGCCGCGTGCTGTTCGAGGTGCCGCCGGGGCCGCCCGAGAAGACGACCCAGGACGCGAACGACGACAGCGACACCGTTACGCCAGCGGACGCGGCGAGGAAGCCCGAGACGCGCGTGGTGGCGAACCGGCCGCTCCCGGCGCGGCGGGCGAAGCTCGACCTGATCGAGGTGATGCGCGACCTGGCGACCGAGGACCGCGAATTCGCCGCCGGCGTGCTCCCCCTGCTCGACGAGTTCCTCCACTCGCGCGGGGCGAGCGAGCGGGCGGCGTGCCTCGTCGCCGTCACCCGCGTCCGCCACCGCCACCCCGAGCTGAAGGCGGGTGCCCCATGACGCCCGAGATGGAGGCGCTCGTCCGCCGGCAGATGGAGCAGATGCGCGGCATGCTCGACCGGCTGCCGCCCGAGCAGCGGTCGGTGGTCGAGGCGCAGATTCAGTCGTTGATGGAGAAGCTCGGCAACGCCGCCCCCTCGCTCACCGGCGCGCTGTTCGGGAAGCCGGCCGGCGGCACCGGCGAGAAACACCTGACGTACCGCGGCCACCTCCGCGCCGCGGCCGGCGCCGGCGGGTCGCTCGTGTTCGTCACCGAGCACCCCGAGGGGCAGCCGACCGCCCTGTTCCGCCTCGACGCCGACACGCTGAACCTGAGCGAGCAGCCGCTGCCGTGCGGTGGGGTAGCGCTCGCGGTCTCTGGCGACCACGTCTACGTCGCCGGCACCGACCGGCGCGTCTACGCCGCGGTCGGTACCGCGGCGCCGAAGCCGCTCGCCGGGCCGTTCGACGCGCCGCTCGCGGCGCTCCTCGTGGTGTCCGGCGACCGCCTCGCGGTGCTGGCCGGCGCGAACCTGCTCCTCGTGTCGCGGGCCGACGGCAAGGTTCTCCAGACGCTCGACCTGCCCGACCGCGGCACGTGCCTCGCCGCCGACCGCTCCGGCCAGTGGATCGCCGCCGGCACCGAGAAGGGTACGGTGGCGGTGTTCGACGGCCAGGACCGCGCCGAGTTCGAGCGTTCGGAGGCGGACCGCCTCCACGACGGCGCTGTGACCGCGCTCCTCTTCGAGCCGGAAGAACTCCGCTTCTTCTCGGCCGGCGCCGACCACAAGCTCCTCAGCACGCACGCCCGCGGCCGGCTCGAACCGGAGGACAAGGGCCGCGACAACAACCACGAAGACCTCGTGACGGCGATGCTGCTGACGCCGACGGGCGACCGCTTCGTCACCGGCGGCCGCGACTCGGCGCTGAAGACGTGGCCGCGCGCCGGCGGCGTGAAGCCGGCCACGCTCAAGGACGGCATCGGCAAGGTGGTCGCGCTGGCAGTGGTGACGGCGTACAACAAGCCGCGCCTGGCCGCGGCGTGCGACGACGACACGATCCGCTTCGTCGAGCTCGACGCCGACGGCCGCTTCGGCGCGGTCGTCGGGCGCGTGTTCGGCGCGGTCGATCGCGCGAAGCACGAGGCCGGACAGAACGACGCGAAGCGGCGCGAGAAAGCCCTGCGCGACGCCGCGGCGTGGAACGACGTCGCCGGCCTTGACCTCCTCGCCGCCCGCCTCGACGCCGACCCGGACCACCAGCTGCGCCTGCTCGCCGCGCAGCTTCTGGCCGCGTCGCCGAACCCGCGGGCGGTGGCGCTGCTCGAAGCCGCCGTGCGGCACAAGGACGAGAAGGTTCGCGTCGAGGCGTTCCGCGGGCTTCAGAAGCACCTCGGCGCCGACAACCTCAAGCCGATCGACCTGGCGCTGAAGGCCGGCAAGCCGGACGTGGGCGTGCTGGCGGTGAAGGGGCTCGAACCGCTGGCGGCGCGCGACGACCAGGCGCTCGCCCGCCTCACGGACGCGCTCGACCACGCCGCCTGGGACGTGCGGAAGGCCGCGCTCGCCACGCTCGAAGCGGTCTTCCCCGCGCCGTCGCCCGAGGCCGGGCTGGCGGGGCTCGGGTCGAAGCACGGCGACGTGCGCGCGGCGGCGTTGGTACGGTTCTTCGAGCGGGATCAGCTCGCCGACCCGCGCGCCGCCGCCGCCGTCCGCCGCCGCCTCGAAGACGACGACTCCGGCGTCCGCCGTGTCGCGTTCCTCCTCACCGTGCTCGCGCGGCCGACGCTGGCGCGGACGCTCCGCGCGGCCGACGACGAGCTCCACCGCCAACTCGCCGAACTCGACAAGGCCGAGAAGCCCGCCGCGGCCGGCGCCGCACTCGCCGCCGCCGACTACGACGTGCCGCTCCAGGCGACGGCGGCCCGGGCGCTCGACACCTGCCTCCGCGGGGCGCGGGCGCTGGCGACGCTCGGCGACGCCCGGGCGTTCGGGCTCCTCATCCAGCTCAGCCGGGAGGAGAACGCGGCGGCGCGCGTCGAGGTGTGCCGCGCGCTCGCCACGCTCAACGACCCGCGCGCCGCCGCCCGGCTGCGCTCGCTCCTGTTCGACCCGGACTCATCGGTGCGCGACGCCGCGTACTCGGCGCTGGCGCGGCTGGAGGCGGCGGCCCCGCTCGCCGTCGCCGAGTCCGGGCTGACGGCCGCGGCCGAGGACGTGCGCCGCCGCGGGCTGCAAACGCTGGTCGAGGTGGTGCGCCGGGAGCCGCCGGCCGGTGCGCCCGACGCTACCACCTCGCCCGCGTGGGCGCTGCTGGCGCGGGCGCTCGACGACGACGCGCCGGCGGTGCGGACCGAGGCGTGGAAGGCGGTGCTGAAGCTGAACGCCGGGGAGCCGGGGCTGCGTTTCGCCCGCCGCTCCGCACACGCCGACGTGCGCCGCGAGGTGCTGACCGAGGCCGCGGCGCGGCCGGACGAGCCGTGGGCGCCGGCGTTCGTCTTCGACTACTTCAACGACCCCGACCCGGCCCTCCGCACCGAGGCGTTCGCCCAGGCGACGCGCAAGACCAAGGAACTCACCCCGCTGGAGGCCGCGCTGGCGTCGCGCTACGCCGACACACGGCTCGCGGCGATCGACGCGCTGGAGAAGAAGCGCACGAAGCCGGCGCAGGCGCTCCTCGTCCGCGCGCTGGCCGACGCCGACCGCGACAACCGCCTCCTCGCGCTGACCGCGCTCGTGGACGAGGACGCCCGCCCCGCGCTGATCGAGGCGCTGACCACGCCGCACGCCGACGTGCGTGCCCGCGCCGCGTCGGCACTGGCGCGGCACGGCGACCCGGCCGCGCTCGCGCCGCTCCTCGCGCTGGCCGGCACGCCAGAACCGCTTGAGCCGGAGCGCGTGGCGGCGTGGACGGACGCGACCGAAGCCGCGCTCGCCGGGCTGACGGAACTCGCCGACCCCGCCGCAGTCCCCGCCGTCCGCCCGCTGCTAGAGAGCAAGCACGCCGGCGTCCGCAAGGCCGCCGCCGCGGCGCTCGTCGGGTCGGCCATCTCCGGTACGGCGGACGTGCTCCGCGCGATGCTCGTCCACGCCGACCCGGCGGTCCGGCAGTTGGCAGTGCTCGGACTCGCCCGCCTCGGCGGCGCATCTGTGGTCGGCCGGCTGCTCGCGCCGGAACTGGCGCCGGGGGCGGTACTCGCCGCCGCGGTCGCGCTCGGCGAGGCGGGCGAGCGCGTGGTCGCGGTGCTGCTCGACCACGCGGACGAGGGCGTTCGCACGTCGGCGCGACTCGTCGAGATGCTGGCGGAACTCCGCGACCCGTCCGGCGACGCGCGCCGCTGCCTGGAGTGTCTGTCGGCGAAGGCGCCGCGCACGCGCCTCGCCGGGGCGCAGGGTCTGGAGCTTTACGCCGACCCGGCGGCGTTCCGCGCGTTCGTCGTCGGGCTCGTCAACGACCGCGGCGACGAGGCGGCGTGGAAGATCCCGCCCGAGACGGTGGACGCGCTCGCCGCGGTGCTGGCCGGCGCCGCGCCGCCGCTGCGGGCGCGGGCGGTCGGGCTGCTCGCGTGGCTCGCCGAGAAGGAGCAGGCCGGCTGGAACCAGGCGTGGGCCGTGTTCGCCACGCGCTTCGCCGCCGAGGTCGCCGCCGCGGAGGCCGCGGCGCCGCCGCGAACGGCATCACGGCTGAGCGCGGCCCAGGCGAAGGAACTGGCATTCGGCGCGTACATCGGGCTCGTCCGCGAGCAGGGGAGCTCGGCGGCGACGCCGGCGGTGGCGCGGGTGCGGCAGACGGCGCTCGCGCGGGTGCTCGCGGTCGCGTCCGCCGACGCCGCCTACCGCCCGGCCGCGTTCCCGGTGCTCATGCAGGCGCTCGCCGACCCGAACCAGCCCGTCCGCTTCCAGGCGTTCGAGCAGTTGCTAACGCTCGGCTTCGACCGCACCCGCCTCGGCGCCGAGGCGCTCGAAACGGGCCACACCGACCTCGGCGTGAGGGGGCTCGAACTCCTCACCGACGGCACCTCGTCCGGCGACGGCGACGCGGTGCTGGAGCGCGTCCTCCTCGCCCGCACCGACGACCTGGCGACCGAGGCGGCGAAGCTGCTCGCGGCGCGTCGCGGGCTGGTGCCGGTCGCGGCGGCCGCGCTCGCCGCCGCTCACGACCCGCTGCGGCGGCAGGCGGTGCAGTGGCTCGCCGGCGAGTACGAGAAGTCGGCGGACGCGCAGCAGGCGCTCCGCGCGGCGCTCGGCTCGCGCTACCGCAAGGTGCGCGAGGCGGCGGCGTTCGAGCTGGCGGCCAAGCGCGACCCGGCGGCGTTCGACGCGCTCGTCGCGCTGCTCCGCGAGGCCGACGAGCCCGGCCGGCAGGCCAAGCTGATCGAGGCGATCCAGCAGCTCAACGACCCGCGCGCCGCGGCGGCGTTCCTCGACCGCATCGAGACCGACCCCGCCGGCACCGCCCCGGCCGTGGCGCTCCTCGCGGCGGCCGGCGCGGCCCGGCGGCCGGAAGTCGCCGACCGCCTCTTCGAGTTGGCGGCACGCAAGAAGGAATGGCGCGACGATGCGTTCGACGCGCTGCTCACAATCAGCGGCTTCGACCAGCCGATCGACGACCCCGACGACGACCGCACGGACCGCAAATGGGAAGAGAAGCAGCACCCGCGTCGTGCGGCGCTGCTGGCGCGACTCCTCGACCGCGCCATCGCCGCGGGAATGGACAGGTTCGTGACGCGCCTGTTGCCGCCGGCGCGCTGGTGCCGCGGGTCGGAGGTCGATGAACCGCTCGCACTCCTCACCGCGAATCCCGACCCGGAACTGCGGCGCTTCGCGTTGTTGGCACTGGGTTGGCGATTCAAGCACCGCGGCGCCCCGGCCGACGCCCTCGTGCGGGTGCTGAAGCACAAGGACGCGACGACGCAGCTCCTCGCCGCGGAAGGGCTGGCGCGCGGCGGTCGCGCCGACGGCATCAGCGTCCTCCTCTCGGCGATCGACTACATCGACGACTACCAGCTGCGAAAGCGGGCGGTGATCGCGCTCGGCGAGCTCGGCGACGCCCGCGCCCTCGACGTGCTCCTCCGCCTTGCCGGCGAAGACGACCACGCCCTGCAAGAGCCCGCGGCGGAGGCGATCGGCCACCTGCGCCGCTCGCCCGACACGGAGAAGATCGGCCGCCTCCTCGAACGCCTGGCGAAGGGGACCGGCGGCGTGGCGTTCCGGGCGCTCGTCGGCCTGCGCTGGTTCGACACCGCGGCCGGCTGGCAGCTCGTCCGCCAGCGCGCGGCGGACAAGCAGAACTGGCTCGTCCGTGCGGTAGCGATCGAGCAACTCGGCCACAAGGACGAGCCGGCGAACCGCGACCTCTTGCTGAAGATCCTGCGCGGCGACCCGCAACCGCCCGTGCTGGTCCCGGCGTTCCTCGCCGCCCGCCGCGTGTTCGGAAGTGACTCCCTCGACCCGCACCTCGCACTCGTTCAGCACCCGAATCCCGATTCCTGGAGGCACGAAACCGACCGCCTCGGCGAGGACGTGCTGAAGACCGTGACCGAGCGCGGCGACGTGCTCCGCCTGCTCGACATCTTCCCGCGTTGTGCCCCGGCGATTCAGGAGTCGCTGGAGGCCAGTCTGCTCTCCCGCGCGACGATCCCGGCGAAGGACGCGCTGGCAGCGCTGGCGGGCACGAACGCGGGCACGATCCGCCTCGCGGCGCGGCTGCTCGGGCGTGCCGGGAGTGGCGACGCCGCGACGACGACCGCACTCGCCGCGGCGCTGGCGAAGTTGCTGGCGGTATGGGACGGGCGGCGGAAGAAGTACCACGCGGACCAGGACCACGCCGCCCTCGCGCCGATCGCCGACGCGCTCCGGGCCGTGGCGTGGGCCGCGTGTCGGCTCGGCGCGGCCGAGCGCGTCGCCGAACTCGCCCTGTCGCGCGCCGACGACCCGCCGTTCCGCCCAGTCCGGCACGACGCGGTTCGTGCCCTCGCGGCGAGTGAGCCGAGCGAAGCCGTCCTCGCGGCGATGGACGCACTCGCCCGCGGCACCGACCCGGTCGTGCGCGAGACCGCCGCCGCGGTGCTGAGCCGCCACGACCCCGCCCGCGCCGCGGCGCTGCTCGACTCACTCGCGTCCGACCGGCCGAGTTTCACCAGGCTGGTCGCGGGGCGCGAGCTGCCCGCCGCGGCGGCGTTCGTGCGCGCGGCCGCTGCGCAGGTTCACACGCAGCCGGTGGCGCTGCCGGCGGTGGTCGCGGCGAAGGACGTGGCCGCGCTCGCGGTGGTGGCGAAGGACCGCAAAAAGCCCGAGGCGGTGCGGCTCGGGGCGATCGAAGGGCTGGGGGTGATGGCGGCGCCGCCGGCCGAGGCGGTGCTGGCCGAGGTCGGGGCGGCCGACGGCGACGACGAGGACGTGCGGAAGGCGGCGTGGCGGGCGCTGCGGCGGTCGAAGCGGGCGCGGCACGCCGGGGGGGCGACGGCATGAGCACCACCAACGACCCGCCGGCCGAGGGCGACGCCGCCACGCCGGCCCACCTCGCCTACGCCGGCGCCAGTCGGGTTGCTACGGCCGGCAACGCCGCCGACGTAGAACTGTTCGGCAACCTCGACCGCCCGCCGGTCCGGTTCGCCGCCCACGTCAAAGACCCACTCCGGTTCCGCGAGGCGCTGTCGGCGCTGTACGCGGTCGTCGGGTCCGACTACCGCTACGTCCCGAAGGACCGCACCGCGTACCTCGCCTACCTGCGCCTCAAGCGCGACACCGCCGGGCAGAGCATCTGGAAGGCGCAGCAGGCGTACTTCGCGTGGCTCCTCCGCAACGACCCGCTCGCCTTCTGCATCCTCGACCCGGTCGTCACCGTCCACCCCGACCAGGTGATGTTCGAGGTGTTCGGCAAGGACGAGAGCACGTACGCCTGCCTCGCGTTTAACCGCAAGGCGTTCGATCAGGAAGCCGCAGGGCCGGCGTGCGGGACGACGAACATCGACTTCAGCGCGGCCCTGTACGACGGCGTGCAGCGCGTCCGCGGGTACAAGACGACCCGGCTGTCGGTCGGCGCCGAGGGCGTGGCCGTCGCCGCGGGCGAGCGCGAGGTGATCGAGAAACAGATCCGTGTTCCGGACTCGTGGCTCCGCGGCTTCCTCCAGGTGCAGTCGGCGGCGACGCTCCCATTCGACCACTGCCGCCTCGCCCCGGTGGACGTGTACAACCTGCTCCGCACCCTGCGCATGAACGCCGACCAGAAGGGGAAGCGGCGCGGGCTGCGGTTCGAGCTCGTCCCCGCCGAGCCACCCCGCATGGTGATCGAGCCGCGCGAGACGGTGCTGCCGGCGACCGGCGACGTGTTCCGCGGCAAGGCGGCCCGCGTCATCCGCGTGTGGGGCCGCCGCCGGCTGATGACCGTGCGCCGGCTGCTCCCGTTCGTCGAGGCGGTGGACGTGTACCTGCTCGGCAGCGGCCTGCCGAGCTTCTGGGTGTTCCGCGCCGGCGACGTGACACTGACGCTCGGGCTCACCGGCTTCACCGGGTCGAACTGGTCGCAGGCGCTCGGGTTCGACCTGCTCCTCCCCCGCAAGACGCAGACGACCGACCCGCTGAAGAAGGTGACCGCTTACCTCGGCGACGACGTGTGGGCCGCGGACACGAAGACGCTCGCGGCGCAGACCGGCGTGAAGGGCTCGGCGCTGCTCGAAGCACTCCAACTCGGCTGCCAGCAGGGGCAGCTCATGTTCGACATCGCCACCGGTCTGTACCGCCTCCGCCCGGTCGCTGCTGGCCCGCTCGACCTCGCCCGCCTCCAGTACCGCAACGCGCGCGAGAAGGTGGCGTTCGACCTGATGACGCGCCGCGGCGCGGTGCGCGTCGTCTCCGAGAGCCGCATCGCCGGGCAGGGACTCGAACTCACCGGCGAGGTGTCGGTGGCCGAGGACAAGCGCGACTACCGCCCGCAGATGCTCCTCGCCGACGAGGGGCAGGTGAAGCGGGCGGTCTGCACCTGCGCCGCGTTCCGTAAGCAGGGGCTGAAGGCCGGGCCGTGCGTCCACCTGATCGCGCTGCGGCTGGCTTACGCCGACCGCGAGGCGAAGCGCGCCGCGACCGACGACGCGGTGACGTTCGAGACGCGCGCGTTCACCCGCCGCGCCGGCGGGACGGAGACCGTGGTGCAGGTGTCGCTGGAGCGCCGCCAGCTCCGCCTCCGCTGGGGCGAGGCGGGGAAGGCGATGCGCGTGCAGGCGTTGCGGTTCAACGACGAGGCCGCGGCCCGCGGCGCGTACTTCGCGCGCGTGACGGAGTTGCAGGCGAAGGGGTATCTGGACGCGGTGGCCGAATAGCCGTCGTAGGTCGGGCCGAGTCTTCGAGACCTGACACGGCGCCGCGAACGGCCATCGCGGGTCGGCGCCAGAGCGAACCCACGTGTGTCTTGCTTCCACGTACCCGTTCCGACTCGATTGAGTTCCGGTGTCAGGTCTCGAAGACTCGACCCGACCTACAAGATCCGAACCGCCCGGGCCACGCATGACCACGCCGCGCACCGACCCGCTCACCCTCTGGCGGCAGATCGACCAGGCCGGCGGCGTGCGCGCCTACGTCAACGCGCAGCTGCGCGAGCGCGGGTTCCTCGTCGAGCGGCGCGACGCGGACAAGATGTCCGACCGCGAGAAGGACCAGTACAAGAAGGCGCTCAAGCAGGAGGCCGCGGAGCGCAAGACGCTCGCCCGCGAGGCGTGGCGGGCGTACCGCGCCGCCCACATCGTCCACCTCGGCGACGGCGTGTACTGGTCGGACGACGCCAAGGCCGACAAGTGGGACACGCCGAACAGCGAGGAGCGCGCCGCCGAGAACGAGCTCCCGCCGCTCGACTCGCCGGCCCAGCTCGCCGAGGCGCTCGGCGTCACCGTCGCGCAGCTCCGCGGCATGACGTACCACCGCGACGCCGCCACGTCGCTCCACTACCGCCGGTTCGCTATCCCGAAGCGCGACGGCACCGAACGCCCGATTTGGGCGCCGCTCCCACGGCTGAAGGCCGCACAGGCGTGGGTGCTCCACAACATCGTGGAACGCCTGCCCGTCCACGGCGCCGCGCACGGGTTCCTCGCCGGCCGGTCGACGCTCACGAACGCGGCCGCGCACACGAACGCCAAACTCGTCCTCAAGATGGACGTGAAGGAGTTCTTCCCGACGGTGACGTGGCGGCGAGTGAAGGGCGTGTTCCGCCGGGCCGGCTACCGCGAGCGCGTCGCCACGCTGCTCGCGCTCCTCTGCACCGAGTCGCCGCGTGAAGTCGTTCAGCACAACGGCACGACGTACTACGTCAGCCTCGGCCCGCGCTGCCTGCCGCAGGGCGCGCCGACCAGCCCGGCGCTGACGAACGCGCTGTGCCTGCGGCTCGACCGCCGGCTCACGGGGCTCGCGGCGAAGCTCGGCTGGCGCTACACCCGCTACGCCGACGACCTGACGTTCAGCCTCCCCGCCGCGCACGCCGGCCCGCCGCGGCTCGGGGCGCTGATCGGCTGCGTGGCGCGCGTCGTCGAGAAGGAGGGCTTTCAGGTCCACCCGGAGAAGACGCGCGTGGCGCGGCCGGGCGGGCGGCAGGCGGTGACGGGGCTGGTGGTGAACGGCGACGGGGCGCCGCGCACCCCGCGGAAGTTGCGCCGGGAGTTGCGGGCGGCGCTGCACAACCGCAAGGTCGGCAAGCCGCGGCCGGACGGCGAGACAGCGGCGCAGCTGCACGGGCTGGCCGCCTACGTCTACATGACCGACCCGGCGCTCGGCCGCAAGCTCCTCGCCGAGGTCGACGGCCTCCCCTCCTGACTCGCTGTCACTCAGCAGCGCAGGTCCGGCGCGAGCGAGTACCAGCGGACCGTGCCGTCGTGCTCGTACACGACCATGACCAGCGCGCCCGGCTGCTTGAACTCCGTCCGGCCCTCGGTCGCGCCGCACCGCCAGTACCACCCGCCCTTCGCGGTGAAGTCGTCCACGCGGGTGTCGGCCCGGAAGACGCGCATCGTCCCGCGGCGGACGATCACGTCCTCGCGCTCGCCCTTCGCGTTCCGCGCCGACGTGATGACGAGGTGGAAACTGCGCGGCGCCTCCGCGTCCACCTTCGTCCTCGCCTCCTCGGCGAACATGAGCCCTTCGGGGTTGCCGCCGTGGGCGTCCAGGAATCCCTCCGCGAACGACCGCTGCGGCTCGGCGGCCGTTCGGGCGACCGGTTCCGCCGGCGCCGCCTTCGGCGCCGCGGCCGGCGGCTGCCCCGCCGCCCGCGTGCGGTCCGCCCACCCGCCGGCGCCGGCGCACACCACCGCCGCCGCCAGCGCCACCACGGCTGTCTTGAGCGTGCTTCGTGACATGGCCCGGATCACTCCCGTCGTGAGCGCGGCGACCGCGGGCGAAACCGCCCCGCGCCCGGCCGCGATTCGGATCGTGGAACTCATCACCCCGGCCGGCACGCCCGCCGACCACGCGACCGCGCCGGCGGACGCCCCGTAACCGCACCGCGCGAGGCGCTTGGCGAGCAGCGCCCGCGCCCGGGAGAGTCGGCTCGCCACCGTCCCCTCCGGGCACCCCAACTCCCGCGCCGCTTCGCGGCCGCTCCGGCTTTCCAGATCGCACAGCACGAGGACCGTGCGGTACTTCTCCGGCAGCCGGCTCAACTCGCGGTCGAGTACGAGCCACAGGTCGCTGTCGGCACCGCGCTCGGGGGCGGGAACATCGGGCAGGTCTGGCACCGCGCGCTCCCGCGCCGCCCGCTTCGCCCGGGTCGCGCGCGCCTTGAGGGCGGTCTGGCGGGCGACGCCGTACAGCCAGCTCCCGGCGGTCGTGCGGACCGTCGCGGCGCGGCGGACGAGGACGAGGAACGTGGCCTGGAAGGCGTCCGCGGCGTCGTGGTCGTCGCGCAGCACCCGCCGGCACACGCCCCACACCATCGGGGCGTGGCGGTAGACGAGCGCCTCCAGCGCCGCCGGGTCGCGGCGGCCCACGACGCCCGCCAGGAGCTCGTCGTCGGTCAGGTCGGCCCCGGCCGGCGGCGCGCCGCCCAGGTGCCGGACGAAGTCGGTCAGCGGGCTGGTCGGCATCCGCATCCTCGGGCCTCGGGTCGCCCCCCGACAGTGAAGTACCCGCTGGCGCGGGTTTCTTCCACGATTCCGCGCCCGCCCGGTGGGGCCGGCGGGACGCCGGCCGTCACCACACCGGCCGGCGAGACGCCGGCCCCATCGGATGCTCACGGCGCGGCCCGCCGCGGCGTCACGTGTCCGTCTGCACCCACATCACGCGGCCCGCCGCGGCGATCGCCCGCACCGGCTCCAGCAGGCCGCGGAAGAACTGGTCGCGCTCGCCGTCCGGCTCGTCGGGCAGCGCCTCGAAGTGCGGGACGACCGCCTCCAGCTGCGCCAGCAGCTGCCGCACCTGCGGCGGCAGGTAGATCGTGTACAGCAGGTCGACGTCGCCCTTCGACTTTCCCGAGTAGCGGAACCCGGCGTTGCCGAACGCCGGCTCGGCCATCATCGGCGCGCCGTGCCGCGCGGCGCGCTTCGCCGCGTGCCAGTACAGGAACCCGTCCTGCTCGCACCGGAAGTCGATGCCGATCGCCTCCCCGGGCTTGTCGTCCAAGCCGCCCACGACCCCGTTGTCCCAGATCACCGAGTCGCCCAGCGTCAGGTCCGCGTACCAGTCCGCCGCCGCCAGCCGGGCACCGATCGCCTTCGCCAGTGCCCCGCGCTGCCGAGGCCACTTCGCCGGGTCGGCCGCGTCCTCGCCGTCGTACTCGTCGAGTAATTCCTCCAGGTCGTCGATCAGCGCGTCGGCGAGCGCCGCGCACTGGGCGGTCGTCGGCGCGGTGACGAGCTGCTCGAACACGGCGGCGTCGAGCGATTGGATGAAGTACCCGGCCATGTGGTCATCCGTGTGACGGTTGATCGGCGGCCGCCCGGACCCGACCCGCGGCGCGAACCCGGATTCTACTCTACACTCCGGGCATGATCCGTCCGTTCTTCGCCGCCGCAATCGCGTCGCCGGTCCGCCGCCTCGCGCTCGTGCGGGCCGTCAGCCTGCACGCCGTCCTCAGCGCCGTACTGGCGTGGGCCGCGGCAGCGAACCCGAATCAAGCGGGCCTCACCGCCGCGGCCAACTTCGCGCTCGTCCTCGGCATCGTCGAGGGCGGGGCGCTCATCGGCTGGCGGCTCACGCAGCTCCCCAAGAGCCAGGCGCTCGAATTCCTCCTCGTGTCGCCGGTGCGGCCGCGCGGCGTGTTCCTGGCCGAAGCGCTCGTCGGCGTCACGCGGTTCGCGGTCGTCCAACTCGCCGGGTTGCCGGCGCTCGCGGCACTGGTGTGGCAGGGCGTGATCCCACCCGACGACCTGTGGCCGCTCGCGCTCATGCCGTTCGCGTGGGGCGCCGTGACCGGGCTCGGGGTGACGGTGTGGGCCTACGAGCCGCTCGCCGGGCGGAAGGCGGCCGAGGCCGTCGCGCTGCTCGGCGTGCTGTTCTACCTCGTCGTCGGCGTGCTCGCCGCCGAGAAGCTGCCGCTGTGGCTCCAGCAGCTCCCGCCGGCGTGGGCGAACGCCCTGCAAGCGGCCGTGCTGGCGATGCACAACGACAACCCGTTCGGCGTCGTCCGCCACTGGTTCGACCCCGCGCACGACCGCGCCGCGGTGTGGGAGCAGTTCGTGGCGCTGCACCAGGCCGCGGCGGGGCTCGTGGCGCTGTTCGCCGTCCGCGCCGCGTACCGGCTGAAGCCGCACTTCCACGACCGCCACTACCGCCCGCTCACCGCCGACCGCTTCGCCCGCACCGAGGACGTGGGGAACCGCCCGCTGTCGTGGTGGGCGGTGAAGCGGGTGATGGAGTACGGCGGGCGGGTGAACCTGTGGCTCGCCGGCGGGTTCGGCCTCGCCTACGCCGCGTACCTGATGGCCGGGGATGCGTGGCCGCCGTGGCTCGGGAAGCTGGTGTTCCAGCTGTTCGAGAAGTGGGGCGGGGCCGCGACCGTGGCGGCGGCGATGTGCGTGCTGGCGGCGGTGCCGGCGGCGTTCCAGTTCGGGCTGTGGGACGCGACCATCACCGACCGCTGCAAGCGCCTCGAACTGCTCCTCCTCACCGACCTCGACGCCCGCGACTACTGGCACGCCTCGCTGGCGGCGGCGTGGCGGCGGGGGCACCACTACCTGTACGTGGCGGAGCTCTTGTGGGTGGCGCTGGCGGTGGCGGGGCGGGTGGAGTGGTACGAGTGCCTGGCGGCGGCGGTGGGCGGGGCGGTGCTGTGGATGTTCTACTTCGCCGTCGGCTTCCGCGCCTTCTGCACCGGCACGCAGGCGAGCGGCGTGGCGTCGCTGCTGACGCTCGGGATGCCGCTGTTCCTGTTCGCACTCCTGAGGGCGGGCCTGCCGGAGCTGGCGGGGCTGGTGCCGGTGGGCGCGTGCTACCTGCCGGCGGCGAACACACTGAACGCGGGTTGGGCGGCGGGCGTCGCGCTAATGGGTGCCGCGACGGTGTACCTCACGCGCCGCGGCCTGACCCGCTGCGACGCCGAGCTCCGCGCGTGGTACGACGCCAACCAGGGGCGGAAGACGGAATGACGGGACGGGTCGCAGATCGGGTTTTCAGGCCGAAGGCCTGACAGCCCTCAGCCCAGGGCAAGGGCCGAAGGTCCGCCGCCCTGGGAACGCGGCGCGAACCACGCCCCAGGCTGAAGGCCTGGGAGCCGGCTGGCAGCCCTTCAGGCTGCAACTCTTATCTGTTCTCGAACCCAGGGCGGCGGTGCTGCGCACCTTGCCCTGGGCTGAGGGCTCCCAGCCCTTCGGGCTGAAACCCCGGCCACCGCACCGCCAATGACAATCCGACCCGCTAACAAGCCGCTCGTAGGTTTCCGGCCCCTCAAGCACCACCCCACGCGGTCGCAAACCGACGGCGACTAAAGTCGTCCTCTTGATGGCGCGGCTGCGGCCGGGTATCGTTCGGGTGTGAGCGGTGCGGACCCGGCCCCGGCAGTACGACCGTTCGTACTGGCCGTGGCCCCAGTTCGACACGATTCGGCTCACGCCCCGTTCCCTTGTCCGACTTCGACCGTCGCTGCACCGAACTCGGCGTGACCCGCCCCGAGTCGGCCATTCTCAACACCCTCCACTACGGCATCACGAGCCCGCCGTCGGAACTGCCACACCACGCCGCGGCCGAGGATTACAACCCCCGCGGCCCGACGGTGACGGAGGACGACTGCCGCGCCGCACTGGCCAACTGCCTGGCGAAAGGCTGGGGCCGCGTCGTCGACGAGCCGACCCGCACGAGGCTCGCGGCCGAGCTTCGGCGGGGTGGAGTTCTCGGCCCGATCTCCGGCGACCTGCCAGAGCCGGGGGGTGTCGATTTCACCGAGGCCGGCGCCGACCTGTGGAACCGGCTCGTCGAGCGCGAACGGCCTCACACGTTCGCGTACACCGACGTCGTTCACGAGAAGACCGCCTGGTTCGGACGAACCCCGGCGGCGGCGGCCGCGATGGTGGAGGAGTTACGCAGCTGGGGCGGTGTCATCGCCGTGACCGGTCCGACCGCGGTCGGCCCGTGGCGTGCTCAGTGGTGGCGGCGCTTCCCCGAGGGGTATCGGGTCGACGTCGAGCAGCGCCGGGGACCCTGGCGCGGCGAGGCCGAGAGCTGTTACCTCGACCACTCCGCGCGGAACACCGACAAGACTCGCCTCCGCGACACCCTCGACCGCCACAACGTGACGCCCGCCGAGTGGCTCGTGCTGGAGTGGATGGACGGGGCATCGACGTCGGACACAGCCACCCAGATCTGTCGGTTGGCCCCCGCAACCGCGCACCGTCTCCTCGGCATCGAGGTGTCGGGGGAGCAGTGCCGCGAGGGGCTGGAGGCGTGCCTGCGAAACGGGTGGGTGCGGACGACCGATTCGCGCACGGTCACCGAGGTTCAATCGCTGCTGCGCGACGACCCCGCGGTCCTCGCCCTCCCGCGCACCGCGACAGGCCGTCCGCCGGAGTGCCACTACATCGCCGACCCGCTCCGGCCGCGCGAGCTGTTGCCGCAGCCGGCCCCCGACTGGTACTGGTGGGGCCGGATCGACTTCGCGCCCGCCGGCGCGGCCCTCTACCGGGCGATCGTGGCCGCGTGGCTCGGCCCCGACTGGGAAGACGACCTGCGCGTCTCGCGGGTGTACTTCTGGGAGGAGCACCACTACTGCGAGTCCGATGTCGGCTTCGAGCGAATCGCGCAAGAGCACCTCGCGAAAGGTACGCTCGTGCAGGCGAAACGAAGCGTCCCGATCGGCCCGTGGTGCGTCCGCTGGTGGGACCGATTTCCCGCGGGTTACCGGCTGGAACTGGAACTCGCGGAGCCGTGACCGGTTTACGCCCCCTTCGGCCGGAATGCCGGCACCACGGCGTCGTTCGTCGTCAGCCGGGGGCCGCCGATCAGGTCGACGCAGTACGGGATCGCCGGCATCACCGCGATCAGGCACTCGCGGATCGCCGCCGGCTTCCCGGGCAGGTTCACAATCAGCGTCTTCCCCCGCACCCCCGCCGTCTGCCGCGACAGGATCGCCGTGGGCACGCTCTTCAGCGACACCGTCCGCATCAGCTCGCCGAAGCCGGGTAGCATCTTCTCGCACACCGCCTCGGTCGCCTCCGGCGTCACGTCGCGCGGCGCCGGGCCGGTGCCGCCGGTCGTCACCACCAGCGCGCACCCCTCCTGGTCGCACAGTTCCGTCAGATTCAGTTCGATCAGGTGCTGCTCGTCGGGGATGACCCGGCGCACCGCCTCCCACTCGCCGGTCAGCATCTCGGCGAGCGCGGCGGCGATGGCGGGGCCGCCGCGGTCCTCGTACTCGCCGCGGCTGGCCCGGTCGGAGACGGTGAGGATGCCGATGCGAGTCATGACAGTGGGGAGTAGGGAGTGAGGAGGAAAACCGGCGCCGGGTGCCCGGGCCTGCCGCAGGCTTATACTACCCGCCGGCGGCAGCGCGTGCCGAGCTTGGTCTCCTCACTCCCCACTCCTTACTCCCCACTGTCATGCGTACCTGGTCCTTCCAGTCGGCCGGCAGCCTGGTGTTCGGCCGCGGGTCCGCGGCGCACCTCACCGACGTGGCGAAGGGGCTCGCCGCCGGGCGCGTCTTCGTCGTCGCCGACCCGACCCTCCAGAAGGTCGGCACGCTGGCGACGGTCACGAACCCGATGGCCGCCGCCGGGCTCGGCGTCGAGACGTTCCTGGTCGAGCACCCGGAGCCGTCGGCGGAGGTGGTGCGGGCGGCGGCGGCGAAGGCGCGGGCGTTCGCGCCCGACGCGGTCCTCGGCCTCGGCGGCGGGTCGAACATGGACACGGCGAAGCTCGTCGCGCTGGTGCTCGCGCACGGCGGCGACCCGACCGACTACACCGGCGACTGCCGCGTCCCCGGCCCGGTCCTGCCTATGATCTGCGTGCCCACCACCGCGGGCACCGGCTCCGAGGTGTCGGCGGCGGCCGTGTTCACCGACACGGCGCGGCAGATCAAGGTGAGCTGCCTCAGCCCGTTCCTGCGGCCGGACGTGGCGGTCGTGGACCCGCTCCTCAGCGTGTCGTGCCCGCCGAAGGTGACCGCCGACAGCGGCATCGACGCGCTGACGCACGCCATCGAGGCGTTCACCGCCATCGACAACGACGACTTCCCCCTGCCGAGCGGCGAGCGGAGCGTGTACCAGGGGAAGAACCCGATGGCCGACGTGATGGCGCGGGAGGCGATCACGCTGGTCGGGAAGTTCCTGCGCCGCGCCGTGGCGAACGGCGACGACCTGGAGGCGCGCGACGGGATGGCGCTGGCGGGGACGCTCGGCGGGCTGGCGTTCTCGAACGCCGGGGTGGCGCTGGTCCACGCGATGGAGTACCCGGTGGGCGGCGCCGTCCACATCTCGCACGGCGCCGGGAACGGGCTGCTCCTGCCGTTCGTGATGGAGTTCAACCGCCCCGCGGCGACGCGGGCGCTGGCGAAGCTCCCGGCGCTGCTCGGCGCCCCGGACGAGGACGAGTCGGCCGACGACGCGGCGGTCCGCGCGGTGGCGATGGTGACGAAGCTGCGGGCGGACATCGGCATCCCGACCCGGCTGCGCGACGTGGGTGTGACGGAGGCGATGTTGCCGGGCTTCGCGGAGAAGGCGTACGCGATCAAACGCCTGATGCGAGTGAACCCGCGGATGCCGCAGTCCGCCGACGAGATCCTGGGCGTGTACCGGGCGGCGTTCTGATGCTGGTACTGGAGGCCGAGAACCGCACAGCCACCGTAAATGTTTCACGGTCGCAGTCCGCTTCTTGGCAAAATCTCCCTTACAGCAATTGACCCAGACTGAGTAATGCGCGTACAGTAACGACAGGTGAGGGAGCAGACCCCTCACCTGTCGTCGTGGCACACAACCCGCTCGAACGGGTTGGGCTACTACTGTCAGGGGTATTGTACCCCTTCTGCCCTGCCACGTACAGGCTTTGTGTCTGCGGGAGAGCACACACATGAGTGTGCAGCTCGTTACGTATGACCTGGTGAAGCCGGACCGGGACTACCCCAAGTTGTTCGAGGCCATCAAAGCCCTTGGGACGTGGTGGCACTGCATCGAGTCGGTGTGGCTCATCTCCACCGGGCTGAGCAGCGTTCAGGTTCGTGACGCGCTGAGGCCGTACGTCGACGGCAACGACAAGCTCGCGGTCTTCTCGCTCAGCGGTGGCTGTGGGACGCTGGGGCTGAACTCGGAGTGCAACGACTGGCTCCGCACGCAACTCGCCGCCTGACCGCGGCAGACGGGAAACGCCACGGGCGTCAGGGTGGGCTGCACGTTCCCGCGTGCAGTCCACCCTTCTCCTCGGTGACGACACCGAGGCCGAATTGAAGTACGGTTGCTGTCCGCTTGTTGGCTGCAACGGCTAACAACTTTTCCACGGCTCACCGCCGTGGCCGAGTTGCGGCGCAGCGGCGCCCGTGGTGTTTGCGTCTTCTGCCAAAGTCACGGGACGGCCACACGCGGCGGCAAGGAAACCCGTCGCTGGTTTTGAGCCCCGAAGGGACGGCCGTGAATAGCCCGGGGTGGCAACCCCGGGCGGCGTCGGCGGGGTCATCGGTGCGATGGCCCACGAACTCCGCGGCAGGCCGCCCGGAGTTGCCACCACGTCCAGGCACGGGCGCCGGATCGGTGAGCGCGGAACGGAACCCCACGCGGGTCGGCGTGACCGGTCGCCGGTCTATGCGTCCGTCGTCCCGCGTCGGGCCTCGCAGACTCGGCCCGACCTACGGATTCGTCTACCGATCGGCGTTGTATACAATCCACTGATCACGCAAATCATGCATCGATACTTGATCGATGGGCGCCTGTCACCCTAGAATGCGGGTGAGGTGTCGGGTGTGGCCCCACCGACTCTGTCCGCGGCCCGGACCGCGGCGGCGATCTTCGGACTCGGTGCATACCCGGCCCGTGATTCCCTTATCCGCATGCCGCGCGGTCATGCACTGTTATGGTGCGCCCGCGGGGGCGGTCGTCCGGGCGACCGAGCAGGTTCACCCCTGCAACCCCCGCGGCACGTAGCGGCCGGACGGGACACTCCGTCGGAACCCGACACTCACCCACCGGCGACCGCCGGACCGTGTAGCAATGCGCGGCCGACGGCCGCCGCGTGGCGTGTCCCCCCGCGTCGGACACCGTCCCCGCGCCGGGGTCGCGCCCCAAAGCGCCCCAAAAAATGAGCCCCCGAACTCCGCCCGAACACCCAAAAACGCCTGGGAAATGCCGCCCCCGACCTCTCCGCGCCGATGGAAATCCGCGAATCGCACCAAGTAGCCCCAAAATGGGGCGGCGACTGAACCACCCGAATGACCAGGAGGAGGACCGTCCGATGCGCGTACTCGACGAGGTGGCCGACGCCGTTCAGCGGCCTGGACCATCCGGTCGAGTTATTCGAGCTCGTTCCGGCATCGGCCGGGCGGCGGCCGGACTCGGCCCACCAGTGCCGTGGCCGAAGAAGGACGAAGCGATTGAGTACCTGTACAGCTGGCCCCGCCCACAGCGGCCCGAATCACACCAGCCCCGCCATCCGCAGCACCACCACCGCAGCGACGCCGGCCAGCAGCGGTATCGCCACGCGCTTCGCCAGCGTGAACGGGTTGGTGTGCGTCAGCGTGGCGCACATCAGCGTCACCGCCGCCACCGGGCTCATGGTGCGCCCCGCCGCCGACCCCACGCCGACCAGCGTCCCCACCGCCGTCGGGTCGTGGCCGAGGTCGAGCGCAGGCTGGTGGAAGAACCCGTACAGGCTCTGCGTGCTCGCCATCCCCGACCCGCTGACGGCAGCGAACCCCAGCGGCACGAATGCGGCGAGCGGCTGGAGCAGGCCCGGCGCGTCGGCGATGAGCCGGCCGAGCACCACCGCCAGCCCGGCGCCTTCGATCGCCTTGCCGAAGCACGTCGCCGTCACGATCAGGCTGACGATGTTGGCGAACCCGTACCCGGCGCCGTCGAAGAACTGCTTCACGCAGTCGCGCGCCTTCGTCGGCGTCACCGCCATCGCCACCAGCACCCCGACGAGCATCGCCAGGCCGATGAGGCGCGTGCTGTAGAGGCCGTCGTCGCGCTTACCGCCCTTGAGCGGGGCGAGCCAGGCGTCGGGCACGTCGAGGACGTGCAGGGGCGGGCCGGCGAGGAAGAGGAGCGCGAGCGGGACCAGGGGGACGGCGGCTTTGAGGTAATTCACCCGCTCCTGAGGCTGCTGGGGCGCCAACCCGGGGGCCGCGGTCCCCGGGCTTTCCGGGGTTCGTTCCCACCACACGCTCATCACCCAGATCACCAGCAGTGACACAACCAACTGCACGAACACGGGCCGCGGCAGGTACTCGCTCACCTGCACCTGCGTCGTCACCTTCGTGAAGCTGGCGACGGTCAGGAGTTCCGGGGCGCCCGGGTTCAGGAGCTCGCCGCCGACCGACGCGCCGAGCAGCAGGCACGCGCCGATGGTGGCGAACGAGTACCCGGCGGCGCGCATCAGCGGCACCACCACCGGGCCGATGCACACCGCCGTGCTCGTCTGGCTGATGACCGGGATGTTCACCAGGAACCCGACCAGCACCACGCCGGGCACGAGCAGCACCCGCACGTACCGCAGCGGCGCGACGAGCAGGAGCACCAGGTGGCGCTCGCAGCCGGTGTGGCGCAGGACGTAGGCGAAGCCCATCGCGGTGCAGATCGGCACCACGAACTTCTCGTTCGAGAACGTCGTCAGGAACTGCCGCACCACCTCGGGCAGCGCCGCGACCTTGCCGGCGGTCGCGTCGGTAGCGGCAGCGGTGGCGAGGGCCGCGGCGAGCAGTACGAGGCGCACGTCCCACCCGCGCACGACCAGCGCGATCGACCCTGCGACGGCCACCACCGCGGCGAACTCGGACGGTCCCATCAGGCGTGCCTTTCGAGTCTGCGGGTCGGGCCGGTCTGCGCGGATTGTCTGTCGGACGGGCCGGGTGGGGAGCAGTTTCCGCGCGGTTCGGTTGAAGTCAAGCGGCGGGCGGGCGGCGGAGCGGGAATAATCGAATCACGCACCGTACCGCGGGACCGACCATGACGAACGACGCCAAGCTCGGGCTGCTGGCCGGGGTCGCCGGGGTGGTGACCGCCGCCGTCTACCACCGCCCCACGGCCGAGGCACCTGCGCCGCCGGCACAGGCCGTCGTGTCGGCCCAGCCCGCGGCACCGCCGCGCGTGGCCGGCGCGGTGCCGGCGCCGCGCGTGGTCGGTGCGACACCAGCGCCGCGGCCCGCGGTCGAGGCGCGGGCGGTGTCGCGGGTGGTGGACGACGAGGATTGATCCGTACCCCGGCGAATCGTCACCCTTCACCCAACCTTCACACTCGTCAGGTTGGTGCCGGCCGGGCCGGTCCGTATCCCTTCCCGCGGACCACCCGACGCTGCCGGAGCCGCCATGTCCCGCACCCTCCCCACACTCTGCGCCGCCGCTCTCCTCGCCGCCGGGTGCGGTAAGCCGATCCCGCCGGACGAGCCCCGGGCGGGCGCGAAGGGCGGCGAGTTTGCTAGTCTGGCGAAGGCCGAGGTGAACGCCGAGGGCGCGACGTTCGTCGAGCCGATCATGAAGGTGTGGACCAACGAGTTCCTGGAGAACACCGGCGACAAGGTCCGCATCAACTACCAGGGGAAGGGGTCCGGGGCCGGCATCAGCCAGATGACCAAGAAGCTCGCCGCGTTCGGCTGCTCCGACGCCCCGATGAACGAGAAGCAGCTCGACGAGGCCAAGAAGACCGGCGGCGACGTGGTCCACGTCCCGCTCGTCATCGGCGCCGTGGTGCCGATGTACAACCTCCCCGGGGTCGAGCAGCCGGTCAAGTTCACCGGCCCGGTCCTGGTCGAGATCTTCACCGGCAGGGTGAAGAAGTGGGACGATGCCAAGTTGAAGGCGCTCAATCCCGGCGTGGCGCTGCCGGCGCTGGACATCCAGCCGGTCTACCGGGCCGACCCGAGCGGCACGTCGTTCATCTTCTCCGACTACCTCGCTCGGGTCGACGCCGGGTTCAAGGCGACCGTCGGGGCGAGCACCGCCCCGAAGTGGCCGGACGAGGTCGGCATCCGCCAGCAGAAGAGCGACGGGGTGGCCGGGCACATCGCCCGCACCGCCGGCGCGATCGGGTACATCGAGCTGACCTACGCGCTGGACCAGAAGGCGAAGTACGGGTCGGTGCGGAACGCGGCGGGGAAGGACGTGCTCGCCAACCTGGAGAGCATCACCGCGGCGGCGGCCGCCAGCCTCAACGTGAAGCAGACGGAGCCGCCGTACTCGCTCCACGAGCTGACGTACAACCTGACCAACGCCCCGGGCGAGTCGTCGTACCCGATCGCCGGGATGAGTTTCGCGGTGCTGTACCAGAAGCCGGACCTGGGCGACGACGCGGCGAAGGCCCGGGCGGCGGCGGTGGTGTCGTTCCTGAAGTGGACCACGTCGGCGGAGGGACAGGAGCTCGCCGGCAAGCGGAACTACGCCCCGCTCCCGCCGGCGCTCCGCGAGAAAGCCGCGGCCCGGCTGGCGACGGTGGTGGTCCAGTAGAGGAGTCTTCAGTCCCTCCCCAGCCGGTTCCGCCGTAGGCGGAGGTGCGCCGGGGCGAGCGGCAGGAACAGCGTCCCGCCGAGCCACCCGCCGACCACCCCGGCGGTCGTCAGGCCGAACGCCACTGCCACCAGCACCGCCGGGCTCCCCGGCTGTGTCGCGTCCAGGCCCATGTGCTCCACCAGGTAGACCGCGGGCACCGGCAGCTTCCCCTGCGCCAGCACCAGCGCGACCACCCCCGCCGCGCCGAACACCGCCGCCAGGACGCCGTGCCGCACGCCCGCGCCGGTCCCGGCGGCGGCCGCCGCCGCCCCGGCCAGCACCGCCATCGTCGCCAGCTGGGAGCTCAGGAACCGGGCCTGCCCCACGCTCGCGGTCCGCAGCGCGCCCTGGGTGTTCTTCTCCGCCGTCCTGCGGACCGGGTCGGCCAGCCCGACGCCCGCCGCGACCAGGACCGCACCGAACAGCACCCGCGCCCACTGCGTCGGCCGGGCCTGTTGCTTCGCCGTCACCTCGCCGAGCTGGATCGAGCTCGACCGCCGCACCGCCGGGGTCGGCATGTCGAGTTCCGGCACCCCGGCCCAGACCCGCCCGCCGACCGCCCCCGCCACCCCGCCGACCACCGCCAGCACCGCCGGCTGGATGGCGAGCACCAGATACCCCGGCGGCGCCCCGCCGACCACCTCGGCGGCCAGGAATAGCGCCCCGGTCCCGGCGCCGACCACCATGCCGAGCCAGAACGCTCCTGCCCGCCCCGCCCCCGCCAGCAGCGCCCCGAACGTCGCCGCCACTGCCTGCGCCGCCAGCACCGCCGCCAGGCCGTCGTCCGACAGCCACCACCCGTCCGGGTTGCTCGTCGCCGCGGTCGCCCAACTTGCCAGGAACTTGCGCAGCGCGACATACGCGCCGAGGGCCGCGACGGTGCCGACCACCAGCCGGCTGGCGGCGGTCGGGCGGTCGGCGCGGGCCGGGGCCACGTCCGGGTCGGGCGGCATAAGCGCCGCCTCGTCGGGCATCAGCAACAGGCCGGCGCAGCGGGGGCACCGGGACACGCCGGTGAACGCCGACTGGCAGGCCGGGCAGAAGAGTTGCATAGCGGTGCGACCGAGACGCGGACGAAACCTTCCGTAAGTCTAGAACGCAATCCCGGCCCGTGCGGCAGCACCGTAAGCGTTCGTAAACTACCGCTACTGCCCGCCCTCAACCCGCCGGAACCCGCTTCATGCCGCATGTGGTCGTCGTCGGCGGCGGGCTCACCGGGCTGGCCATCGCCTACCGGCTGCGGGCCGCGGCGCCGCACGTCGGCGTGACGGTCCTCGAACCGCGGCTGCGGCCGGGCGGGAACGTCGGCACCGAGGACCGCGGCGGGTTCCGCGTCGAGCTCGGGCCGAACGGGTTCCTCGACCGCACCCCGCACCTGCCGCGCCTCTGCCACGACCTCGGCCTCGAACCCCGTCTCGTCGCCGCCTCTGAAGCGGCGCGGAAGAACCGCTACCTGTTCCTCGACGGCCGCCTCCGCCGGATGCCGCGCGGGCTACTCGGGCTGCTCGCGTCGCCGCTCCTGAGCGCCCGCGGCAAGTGGGAGCTTTTCACCGAACCGTTCCGCAAGGCGCCCCCCCCGGGCAGCGACGAGTCGGTCGCCGACTTCGTGACGCGCCGCGCCGGCAGGGAGGCCGCCGAGCTGTTCGCCGACGCGCTCGTCACCGGCATCCAGGCCGGCGACCCGCACGAGCTCAGCGTGGCGGGCGCGTTCCCGCGGCTGCCGGCGATAGAGCGCGACGCCGGCAGCCTGTTCCGCGGGTTCTGGCGGGCCGGGAAGGGGAGGGCCGGGCCGATGCGGATGTGGTCGTTCCGCGAGGGGTTGCGGGGGCTTGTCGAGACGCTCGCCGACGCGCTCGGCCCGGCGGTGCGCACGGGCGTCACGGTCCGCTCGGTCTACCCGTCAGCGGGGGTCGGCGGGTGGACCGTCCGCGGCGACGGGCGCGACTCGTGGGCGGCGGACGCGGTGGTCCTCGCCGCGCCGGCCTACGAGCAGGCGAACATCGTCGCCGACCTCGACGCGCCGCTGGCCGAAGACCTGGCGGCGATCCCGTACAACCGGGTGGCGGTGGTGGCGCTCGGCTACCGCGAGGCGGACTGCCCGGTGAAGCCGGACGGGTTCGGGTACATCGCCCCGCAGCGGACGCGGCGCGACGTGCTCGGCGTGCAGTGGTGTTCGAGCATTTACCCGGACCGCGCCCCGGCCGGGTGCGTGTTATGGCGGGCGCTGTGCGGCGGCGTGAACCGGGCCGACGTGTTCGACCTTTCCGACGGCGAGTTGGTGAAGGCGGTCCACGCCGAGATGAAGGCGGCGATGCGCGTGACGGGCGACCCGGTATTCGTGCGAGTCGTGCGCTGGCCCCGGGCGATCCCGCAGTACGTCGTCGGCCACGTCGGGCGGGTGGCGCGCATCGACGCCGCCGCGGCGCGCTACCCGGGGCTGTTCCTGACCGGCAACGCCCTCCGCGGCATCGCGCTGGGCGACTGCGCCGAGCAGGGCGAGGTGGTGGCGGCGCGGGTGGCCGCGTACCTCGCCGGGCCGAGGGGCTGACCGCGTTCATTGTGCCGGCGGCCTGTGCCCGCGGCGCTGACGCGCCGCTGCCGCACCGGATTACGTGTTCTGCTGTTTCGCCGCGCACGCCCAATCCACGATCTGCTCCGGCGTCGGGTCGTACACGCCAATGGGGCGACCGCCGCCCCAGGTGTTGGTCGCCGAGTCGTAGTCCGGCGGGTAGAAGATGAGGTTCGACGCCCCGGCCAACGGCACATTCGCGTCGAAGATCGCCGCGTACGCTTCGTACTGATCGAAGAACCCGTTCGACGGCATCGCCCGGCGAACCACCTCAACCAGTTCCGCCCTCGTGACATCGGGTGCGGGCTTGATTCGCTCGCGGTGTAGAGCCCGGCGCACCCAGGTCGCGTGGTCCGTGCCGCCAGAAGTACCCTGGAACTCGACCAACGGAATGCACGCGCCGGCCAAGCGGTTGAACTCGGCCAGTTCGTCGTCACACGTCTCCAGCCGTGCCCCGTCGAGCCGATCCGCGAGCGCCGCAAGTCGGGCCACCAACTCCTCGTCGAGCACAGGCGGCATCAGTTCGGGTCGGAGATCCATCGACGTTCACCCCAGGTACGCCGCCTCGGTCGCGCGGCGGTAGGTCGCCTCCAGGTCCACCGCGACCCACTCGTCGGCCGACAGCGGCAGGCGCATCACCGGCAGCGGGTCGCCGACCGCCAGCGGCCGACGCCACACCGCCAGGAACCGCCCGCCGTCCGGCGACGGGCCGCCCACCCGGTAGCCGACGGCGAGCGGGGCCGGCACCGGCGGCTGCCGCAGGCCCAGCCCGCGCGCCACCTCATCGGCGAACGAGAACGCCGCCGGGCGGCGGTGAACGTCTACGAGCAGCAGGTGAACCCCACGCAGGAGATAACCAGCATACGCCGCCGCGTAGGCGGCCTGCGCCGATGGCCGGTCCTTGTTCCGCGGCGACACCAGTTCGACCGCCGCCACCAACCGCCCGGCCCGCTCGACCAGTAACGCCGTGTCCGTCGCCAGCGTGGCGACCGCCACTTCCTCATCCGGCTCCGGGCCGGCGTCGGCTGCCAGCGTGGCGGGCGGCCCGCCCGCCGGCCAGTCGCGCACGCCGACATCGGGTCGCCCGTCGCCTGGACCTCCGATGGCGAACGTCGGCGTGGTGCCGATGTAGGCGCGGTAGGCCGGTGGGAGTTGCGGCTTGATGGCGTACAGCAGTTCGACGCCCCAGACCTGATGGACCCCGTCCCACCCCGGCAGGGCGGACCAGTCGTGCAGCGGCATCGCTCGTCGTCCGGAGGGTGACGCGACGGTGAACCCGGCCGTCATTGTAACCCGCGGGCGGGGCCGCGGGTGTCATCAGTCGCCGCGCCGGCGCCGCAGGAGGTGGAAGCCGGCGAGGATCATCACCACCGCGACCGGGCCGATCATCAGCGTCGCGCCGACGTGGTTCAGGTGGCCCATGCTCGGCTCGTCCAAGCCGGCGAGCCGGACGCCCTGCCACGCCAGAGTCCACACCAGGATCAGCCCCACGGCCAGCAGCACGGCACCGCAGCCCGTGCCAGACGGGTCGGGCTTGTCGGGCTCGGTCATAGCGTCGCCTCGTACCCCGAAACGACGCCGGGGGCCGTGCGGCCCCCGGGCGTGCGGCCGGTTCGGCCGGCGGGTTACAGCAGCTCGGTCACGGGGGCGCGCTCGTCGAGGATATACATCGGGCGGCCGGCGCCGTTGTTGAACGTCGCGCCCGGGTCGATGCCGATCGCCTGGTAGACCGTGCTGAGCAGGTGCGGCACCTTGTACGGACGGTCCTTCGGGTACTCGCCGCGGGCCGAGCTGCTCCCGACCGCCTGCCCCATCTTCAGCCCACCGCCGGCGACCAGCGCGCTCATCACCGGGCTCCAGTGGTCGCGGCCCCCCATGCTGGAGTTCACCTTCGGCGTGCGGCCGAACTCGCCCCACACCACGGTGATCACGTCGTCCTGCATGCCGCGGTCGTGCAGGTCCTGGATCAGGCTGGCGATGCCGCGGTCGAGGACCGGGAGCTGCTGCCGGAGCTGGATGAAGTTCCGGTCGTGCGTGTCCCACCCGCCGTAGCTCAGCGTCACGCAGCCGACGCCGGCCTCGACGAGCCGGCGGGCGGTGAGAAACTGCTCGACGCCCTTGTACCGGTCGCGGGTGCGCGGGTCTTCCTGCCGCAGGTCGAGCGCCTGGCGGACGGTGCCGGAGGCGATCATGTCGAAGGCCCGCGCGCTGAACGCGTCCATGCCGCGCATCGTGCCGCTGGCGTCGATCTCGCGGCGGACGGTGTCGAACCGGCCGAGCAGGTCGCGGCGGTCGCCCATGCGGTCGGCGACGGTCGGGCGGAGGTTCTGGATGCCCGGGCCTTCGGCGGTGAACGGCCGGTGCGAAATGCCGAGGAACCCGGGCTCGGTGCCCATGCTCATGCCGCGGAGGCTCACGAACGGCGGCACGTCGCTGTTGGCGCCGGCGCGGGTCCGGCTGATGACCGAGCCGATGGACGGGTGCTGCCCGCCGGTGGCGGTGCGGTTGGTGTTCTCGGTGTACCCGGTCATCACGTACGAGTCGGAGTGCTCGTCGTTGGCGACGAGCGACCGGACGATGGACAGCTTGTCCATCATGCGGGCCTGCTGCGGCATGTGCTCGCTGATCTGGATGCCGGGGACGTTGGTCGGGATCGGGCGGAACTCGCCGCGGAACTCGACCGGCGCCTCGGGCTTGAGGTCGTACATGTCGATGTGGCTGGGGCCACCCGGCAGGTAGACCATAATCACTGACTTCTGCGTGCTGCGGGTCGGGGCACCGGGCGCCTGGGTGGCGGCGCGGGCGCGGAGCATGTCGGCGAGGGTGAGCCCGGCGCCGAACGCGCCGACCCGGAGGAAGTTCCGGCGGTTGACGCCGTCGCAGTGTTGTTGGCGGCCGCCCCAGAGAGTGAGCATGGACGAGGCTCCGAGAACGTGGTGGTAGGTGGGAAATTGGGTGAGAGAGAAACCACCGGCGGGAACCGTACCCTCCGAGGTACGGCTGAAAGTGAGTTTAGCTTCGACGAAGAGGCGCCGCAACTCGAAACTTGGGCACGCTCTTGTCGGTGGGATCGACGTCCCGCCGGTCCGGGATACGACCGGCGGGACGCCGGTCCCACCGGGACACGGTCCGCGGTAGGATACACCGTACGGTTCGCCCCGCGGACGGAGCGCCATGAACCCGGACGACAAGGTCTGCCTGTGCTTCCACGTCACCCGGCGGAAGCTCGTCAACTGGACGCGGCTCCACAAGCCGAAGGTGCCCAGCCAGCTGTCGGCTTGTGGTGGCGCCGGCACCGGCTGCGGGTGGTGTATTCCGTTCCTGAAACAGATCTTCCGCCAGGAAACCGGTAGCGCCCCCGCCGACGGGCCGGCGCTCGACGCCCTCTCCGCCGAGGAGTACGCCCGCGGCCGCGCCGGACACGTCGCGGCGGGGATGGGCACCCCGCCGCCCGGCGCCGAGCCGACGTAAGGCCGCTTCCCGCCGGCGGTATCTCACCTGTTGAGGCCGAGTGTGGGTGCGAGTGCGGGTGCGAGGGAAGACCACCCGCAGTCAGTTCCTACACTCACACTCACACTCACACTCACACTCGCACTGCCGCAGGGCCAGCGATGACCGCCGTCGAGCAAGAGAAGACCGGCCTCGGCAACTACTTCATCGTCAGTAGAACGATGGGCTGATTTTTCCGTAACCCTTTACGGACAACGACTTGCTACTTGGCATGGGTGGCGTCGGTGGCATGGAAAGAACCGAATTCCGTGCCTTCCTGTGCCAGTTCCGTGCCACCATCCGGCACTCCTCGACTCCGACGACGTTGACCTTGTTGCACTTCTCGAAGTCCAAGAACTCGAACCGAAAAGGCTGGTAGGGACTCCTACCCCGGCCTCCTCCTTCGGCTTCATGACCCCCTTCTTCTTGTTCATAACCCGGTTATGAACTCGGTCGCCGCCTTCGTCTCGGCACTCCCAGCCCCGTTCATAACGCCCGCAGGTGTTCCTCACCTGTTCAGCACGGAAACCCCTTGAAAACAAGGGCGAAACGGCCCCTTGTAGGGGGTCTGTTGGCATAGTGCTGGGAGTTCTGGCCGGGGCTGACTTGACCCCTTCTTCATACCGCCAGCCACGTCCTCGTCGTCGCCATTTGGAACATTCTTCACTTCAGGCGAAGAAATCTGAAGGCTCGACACTACCTAATGATGGGCCTCAGTTTCAAGGAGTTCGACATGACCATCCCGTTCCTCAGCAGCAAGCAAGCCTCCGACCGGCTCGGCGTCGGGTTCTGGCGGATCAGGTATGCCCACGAAGCCGGGCATGTCCCCGAACCGCTCAGGGTCGGCAGCACCCGGTTCTACGGCGAGGACGACATCCTGCGGCTCGCAACCTACTTCGCTTCCAAAGGCGGTGACAATGACCAAGAAGTTCGAGATCAACAACCAGAGCTACGACATCTGGCAGAACAAGAAAGGATACCCGTGCATCTCGGTGCGGGAGGGCAAGAAGGACAAAGCCTACCTGCTCCACAGGATCGTCTACGAGACGCAGAACGGCCCCATCCCTGACGGCCACGACATCCACCACGTTGACGGCGACAAGGGCAACTGGTCGCCGGGGAACCTGAAGGCGATGGACCGTGAAGCCCATCGGGAGCTTCACCGGCAGTCGAGATCAACAAAGAAAGACAACAAAGCGGGGATGAACATGGTGAGGAACACGAACCAGAAGCACCCGGAGAACACCCCATGAAAGGACAAACGCCACCGGCAGCAACCCGTGGCGTCTGAACGAGATCGGTGACAACGACTCTGAACTATAGTAGTAGCCGCAGCCTCGAAACGCTCAGGCACATCTTCAAGAATTGCAGGCACAAGTCCTTCTACCCGAACGGACGCCCACGCCCTTGTCGATCAGCCCGATGTCCGTGTCACGTCTGCCGCCGCAAGGGAGCCGAGAAGGAGAGTTTCATCCTTCAGCGGTCGTTCGTTGAGCGACCCCCGGAGTTCTTTTGCACTCTTAAACTGACCGACGACGAACACACCGACGACGTGACGATGGCCCGGTTCCTCAAAACCTTCTTCCAGAAGGTCAGGGACCACCGGAAGCTCGACGACGGCACGTTCGAGTACGACTTGCGGATCGAGTTCGACAGGTGGGGCCAGCCACACGCCCACCTGTGCCTCATCACCACTCTCGGCTTGACGGTGTTCAAGCTGAAGAAGCTGGTCAAGGGCTTCTGGACGGTGGCGTGCGAGGGCCGGAAAAGCTCGGTCTACTTGGACAAGGTGAAGACCGTGATCGGCACTGCCAAGTACACCACGAAGGACATCAAGGACCGCCGCCACGTCTTCCTGCCGCCCGAAGATTGGAACGGCAAAAAGTGCAACCTGACCCGGCGTTCGAGGGGCTTTCTCACGAAGTCGAAGGTGAAGCTCTGGAAGGAGCAGATCGAGGAATGGTATGGGCCGCAGCCGCAGCCCGACCCGCCACAGGAGCGGCAGGCCGGGCCGGACCCGATCAGTGAACCACCCCGGCAACCTCGCCCTCGCTGGCGTCGTTCAGGTCGAAGTCCATCCACCAAATCAGGTCGTCCAAGTCGATCTCGGAGTTGTCCCGCACGTTCTCGTTGGGGACTTCGTGTTCCGCTTGCCAGTGGGCGACGACCCGCCGGGCATCTTCGATGGTCCCGCAGAACTGACTCCGCAGGCGGCGGTGGGTGTCCCCCTCGATGCCGCCGAGCATCAGGTGGAACATCGTCCCCCACCTGTTCAGGTAGATCACGGTCTTCGACATGGCGATCCTCCGGGCATGGGGTCAACTCTGCCCGCATGGTAAGAGGACCGTAACTTGAAAACAATGTAAGTTGTTGGTGGTAAATAAGATATGATGAGTTTCAAGGAGTTCTTGGCGGTGCGAGAGGGGGTGTTTCTCCCCGACCGTCCACCGGCATCCGGGTTGTCAAAGATCAACGCCACGGGCATGACCAACGACCAGCGGAAGAAGCTGGTCCCGAAGCTGGTCAAAGCCCCGCCGCTGGTTCCGCCGTTCAAGTCCACGGTGCCGCAGGTGGTGCCGAACAGCCTGATCCCCAAGTTGGGGTCGAAGTACCCGTAGATCGGTTTCAGGTTGTCGTCAACAACAAGATCGCCGCCCACCCACTTGTTCGGCGGGGTGGGCGGCACGCCGGTCATTCGGCACAGCAGGAGAGCTTGGCCGGGTCTTTGAACCTCGAAATGGCGACGATCTTCAACGCCTCGGCCATCGTCGGGTAGACGTGCAGCATGTCGATGAAGTCGTGCAGCTTGGCGTGGAACCGCATCCCCATCGCCGCCTCGTGGATGACCTCCCCGGCGTTGGGGCCGACCATCGACACGCCCAAGACCTCGTTCGTGTCGGCGTGGGCCACCATCTTGATGAACCCCCTCACGTCCCGGATGGCCCCGGCCCGTGGCACCAGCGACATCGGCACCGTGTTGCACCAGCAGGGATGACCGGCGGCGACCGCCTCCGCATCGGTCATGCCGACCACGGCGATCTGCGGGTCGGTGAAGATGGCCCTCGGAATGACCCGGTGGTTGACGGCCCGCAGTTCCCCGCCTGAGAGGGCGTTGCGGGCGGCGATGCCCCCGTCTTGACTCCCGACCGGCGTAGCCATCTGGCTCCCGGCCCGCCGTCCGATCACGTCCCCCGCCGCAAAGATGTGCGGGACGTTGGTGTGCAGGTACTCGTCCACTTCGACCTCGCCACGGTCGTTGACCGCCACGCCCGCCCGCTCGATGGCGATGTCGTCGGTGTTGGACCGCCTCCCGGTGGCGACCAGCAGCTTCTCGGCCCGGTACTCCCGTGACGTGCCGCCGACCGTGGCCGTCATCACGACCTCGTTGCCGTCCTGCCGAACGGAGCGGATCGACGCCTTCGTGACGACCCGGATGCCCTCGTCGGAGAACACCTGCCCGATGGCCCGCCCGACTTCCGGCTCGTAGCCGTGGGCGAGCAACTGGTCGTTCCGGTCCAGAACGGTCACGTCGGCCCCGAAGCGGTAGAACATCTGGCCGAGTTCGAGGGCGATGTAGCCGCCGCCGACGATCAGCAGGGACCGGGGGAGTTCCCGCATCTCCATCGACTCGTCGGCGGTGAGCAGGTCGCTCGTCAGGTAGGGAACCCGGTCCAGCCCCTCGATGTCGGGGACGACAGTCCGGGAGCCGGTGGCGATCAGCACCTTCCCGCCGGTCAGCCGCTTCCCGCCGACCTCGACCGTGTGCGGGTCCACGAACTCGGCGTGGCCCTTCTCGATGCGGACCCGGCCACCGACGAGGCTCTCGTACTTCTTCTTGCGGTAGCCGTGGACGACCTCATCCTTCTGCCCGACGAGGGCGGCGAAGTCCACGTTCATCGGACAGGGCGTGAGGCCGGGGTAGCGGGGGTTGCGGGCGTCGTGCAGGAGTTTCGCCGCTTCGATCAGGTTCTTCGACGGCAGGCAACCCCGGTTCACGCAGGTTCCGCCGATGGTCCGCTCCTCGGTCATCACCGCCGTCTTTCCCAACTCCTGAGCGGCCAGAGCAGCGGCGAAGGCCGTCGAGCCGGAACCGAGGATTACGAGATCGAACTGGTTCATGGTGTTGATGCCCTTCAGGGTGTCGTGCCTGTGTTTGTGGGAGCCGACTCGACCACCGCAGCACGATACCCCGCCGCTTCGATGGCACGGGTGATCGCATCGGTCGGGGCGGGGCAGCACGCCTCCGACGTGACGACGGCCCGCTTCTGCTCGTAGTTCACCTTGACGCTCAGGACGCCGGGAACGTCCTTGACAGCCTTCTCGACCACCGCCGAACACCCCTCACAGGTCATTCCCTCCACCGAGAAGGTCGTGGTCCGAACGAGCGAGTTGTTGGCAGCAGGTTCCCCGGCCCCTCCCCCGGCCATGAAGAACTTCATGTACTGCGGGAAGAACAGGAAGGCAACGGCCAGGACGGTGACGCCCCACAGAACCACCTTGTTCAGCGTCATCATGCTGAACTGGCGTTTGCCGGTCGGGGCGGGAGCGGCACAGCAGTCCTCGGACGCTGATGCCGCCCGGCTATCACTGGTCGTGTTGGGGGTGGCACAGCAGTCCTCCGACGCCGAGGCCAACTTGCGGGGCCGGTAGGTGAAGTAGAACGCCGCTGCGAGGAACACCACCGTCAGGCCGATGAACACGGGCCGGTAGGCGTCCAACGCCCCGGCGATCCCCGCCCCCGACACGCCGAAGGCCAGCAGCACCAGCGGGAGCCAGCAGCAGGCCGAGGCCATGACCGCCGACAGGACCGTGCCGACCTTCGAGATCGACTCGGCCCGGCTCGCCCCCGAAGGTCTGTCCTTCAACTCGGCCTTAGCAGTTTCGATCCCCCTGCCCACGCTGCCGAGGCAGCAGGAGCCGGACGGGTTCGTGGTCGGGCAGGAGCAGCCGGGGTCGGCCATCTTCGCCCGGATGTCCTCGACGGCGGTGGTCTTGCCGAGGGTCAAGAGTTCGGTTTTGATGCTGGCGACCGAGTGGCCGAAGCAGTAGCAGAGGGGGCGGTCGCCGGTCGTCTCCTTGACGCCAACTTCAACCTTTAGTTGGGATTTCGTGATCGTCCCGCCGTCCGTGGTGAAGTACACCACGTCGCAGCCCTGAGCGTCACAGAAGTAGTAGTCGGCCTCGTCTGCGATCCGGCCCCGGAACTCGTCATGGACGAGGGCGTGGAGCGTCACCGCCCCGACCTTCTTGCCGTTGGTCCCGCTGGCCGGGCAGACCGCCGTGGTCGTCGTTGTCGTCGCCATCTTCGTTTCTCCTGTCCGTGGTCGTGATCCCGTCGAGGGCTTCGAGGATCGGGCATCGGCTGCTGTCCTCCTGCTTGCCACAGGACGACACCAACCGTCCGATAACCTGCTTCATGCGGAGGAGGAGGGCGACCTTCTCCTCGATCTCCGTGATCTTGGCCTCGGCCCGCTCCCGCATGTCGTCGCAGGGCTGATCCGAGCAGGACCGCAGCGACAGCAAGTCCTTGATCTCGGTGAGGGTGAACCCGATGTCCTTCGCCCGCTGGATGAACCGGAGGCGGTTCACCGTCTGCTCGTCGTACTCCCGGTAGCCGGAAACCCGCCGGGCCGGTTTTTCGAGCAGCCCGTTCTTCTCGTAGAACCGCACCGTCTCAACTCCGACCCCGGCGAGCCGGGCCACTTGTCCCGCCGTCATCGTCTTCATGGTCCCGCCCTCACAGGGTCCATTGTAAACCTCGTAGTATAGTACGAGGTCAAGGGGGAGTTCGAGGGTTTCCAGTCCGCCAGTGGAGTCCGGCGACCCTGACAACAAAGCCGCCCACCCCACTTTGTCAGCGGGGTGGGCGGCTGAAGGCTCCCCGTGGGAGTGGACTACTTCTTCTTGGCCTTGTTGAGCGGGCAGCAGTTCGGACAGCCCAACTCCTCCCCGGTGATCGGGCAGATGAACGGCTTGGCCTCGTCCTTCTTCGCCTCGGTCTTGGCCTCGACCTTCGCCTCGGTCTTGACTTCGGCCTTCGCCCCGTTCAGCGGGCAGCACTTCTCACACGGCAGTTGCTCGCCGGTGACGGGGCAGGTGAACCCCTCGGCCTTCTGCTCGACCGCCTGCGTCTGCTGGGTCGTCGCCCCGTTCAGGGGGCAGCACTTCGAGCAGGGCAATTCCTCCCCGGTGATCGGGCAGGTGAACGTCCGGGCCTGCGACGTGTTGGCATACGCCAGACCCCCGGCGACCGCCACGGGGAGGCCCAGCAGGGCCACCCACAACCAGTTCCTACGGTTCATCAGAAGTTCCTCCATCGTGACACTGGAAACAGACACCACCGCCATCACGCACGGCTCAGGCGGTCCCCAGCCCCGCCGCCCGGAGCATGGTTTCATCCGGGCCACTCCCGGTGCAGCAGTCGGCCAGCTTGCCGTCGATCACGACGGCGGGGACCGACCGGACGCCGAGGCTCTTGGCCCGGCTCGAAATGTTCGGGTCGTTCATGTCCAGCACGCTGACCTCGCACGACGGGCAGGCCACCTGCTGAACCAGAGCGACCACATCCTGACAGGCCGGGCAACCGGCACTGAAAACCTCGACCTTACGCTTCGTCGCCATGACGAACCCCCTTGATGTCAGTCCCAAGTTGTAAAAGCGTCTCCGAAGGAACCGCCCTTCGGGTCGGCCATGAGTTCCACACCGACACACCGACCAAAGCGGCGATGCCCCCGAAGACCACGGTGTTCGAGATCGGGGTGTTCGGCTCCATCAAGAACTTCCCGATCATCAGCACCACCGCCGCCACGACGCCCACGGCGAAGGGGCCGAACCCCCGCCGCCGGTCAGCCCGGTAGCCGAGAGCGGCCACGGCGAGAACGAGGCTGACCACCATCAGCGGCAACAGGATCGCCGTCTTCAGCAAGAACCCCAGCCCCACCGAACTGATGAGGCCCGCATAGGCCGGGAGCGTGCAGGGGCAGGTGAGCCGGGGGAGCAGGGCCACGCCGACCGCCGGGATCGTCGCCAGCCACGACCGCCATCCCGTTGACCGCTTGGGGTTGTCCACCACGGTTCTCCTGCTCACTTCACGAACTTGTAGATGGCTTCCATCAGGTCGTCGTACACGCCGTTCTCGCCCGACCGGATGGCGTCGGTCGCACACCGCTCCAAGTAGTTCCGCAGGACCGTCTTGGTCACGCCCTTCATCGCCGCCTGAACGCTGGCGAGTTGCTGAAGGACTTCGAGGCAGGGCCGCTGGGCCTCGACCATCTTCGCCACGCCCTTCACCTGCCCCTCGATCCGGGCGAGGCGGGCGAGCATGTCCTTGTTCAACTCCTCGGCGTAGATCGGCAGGCTGGTCGTCGTGTTGTCCGTCATCGGTCCCTCCTACTGGTACTCCCTACCCCTATACTAACCCTGACAAGGGCGAAGTCAAGTACTACTGGTACTCCCCACCCCTATATCGTCCAGAAAGAGGGGGCGGTCAAGGAGGAAGAAGTGGTTCCCGGAGCGGAAATCGCTTTCTGGCAGAAAGGTGCGACGTGGGGTTTTAGGCTGGCGTGCTGTTGCTCGAAGTCGCCAGAAATGGTAAACTCGGCCCCCGTTGACGACCAAAGACCGAGACGACGTGACCCTCGATGGGGTCATGAACAGACGGTCTTCGTCAACTGCCGTATAAGCTCTGTCGGCTGGAGCAGCATCGTGAGTTGGATCGTGTTCAATGTCCCCGAAACCCCTTACGCCGCAAGAAGTTGCGGATCAGTTCCGTTGTTCTCGTAGGCACATCTACGACTTGTTCAACGAAGGCGAACTGGCTGGCTTCAAGGTTGGTTCGCACATCAAAATCTTCCCCGCCAGTGTGGACGACTACATCCACCGGCACAGCAACGTCAAGCCCCCGCTGAACGAGCAGCAGGGGCTTGGGGCGACCGAACCGCCGCCCACCCTGAACATCAAGCTGCCGGACATTCCATCGGCCCGCCCGTCGCCTCGCCCACGTTCAGGACGACCGGCCCCGCATCCGGTTGGCTACCGGCATCTTCGACCGTCGCCTCTCCCGGCAGAGCCGTGATGTGCTGCAAGTGGGCGGCGAAGGTGCTGATCTCGGTGGACAGGTGCGAGTAGTGCTTCGACAACATCACCGTGGACTTGTGGCCCAGCATCCCGGCGACGTGGGCTTCCGGCACGCCCTTCTTCAACATCTCGGTGGCGAAGGAGTGCCGGAAGCCGTAAAGGATGCCAGTGCATTTGATCTTGACATCGGCCTTCTTGAGCTTCGTCCGCAGGCCCGACATCGCTTTTCCCCAAGCGGTGTCGGTCCACGGGTTGCCCTTGTTGTTCAAGAACAACCGGCCTTCGGGCCGCTCGGCCATCAGCTTCTTCGTCAGGCTCACCATCGCCGGGTTGAGCAGGACGACCAACGGCCCGCCGCTGTCCTTCGTCTTGTGATCCTCAAACACCCAGCACGGAACCGGAGCTTCGTGGAAGTGCTTGGCGGTGACGGTGGCGATCATGTGGGGGCGAGTGCCGGTGTTGCGGCAGGCGAACAGGAAGTCCCGCAGCCGGGGGTTGGCGTGCTTCAGCAGAGTCAAGTAGTCCTCCTGCGAGATCACGCTGTCCCGGCCCCGGCTGACGATGGGCGGGATGTCCAACTTGTCGGCCAGCGGGTTCTTGCTGGCGATCCCCTGACGGACGGCCCAATTCAGGCACGTCAGGATGCAGACCATGACGCCCCGCTGAGTGCTTTTGCCCCAGCCGGGGTTCTTCTTCATCAGGTTGTCAACGTGGACGGCCTTCAGTTCACGGAGTTCGACATCGCCGTGAACGTCAAGGAAGGCTTGCAGGTGGGGCTTGTAGGTCTTGTAGGTCTTGGCGGTCTTGTTGCGGCTGATCCAGTCCAAGAACTGCTCGGCCACCGCCTTGAAAGGATTGCGGTCCCCGGCGGTAGTCACACGGGAGAGGGCCATCAGGTCGTGCCACTTCTCGTAGGCTTCCTTCTCGTCAGCGGCGAGAGGAACCTGCTTGCCGTCGTGCCACACATACCACTTGCCCCGGCCCTCACGGAACCACGGTTCAGAACGTCGTGCCATTGTCATAGTCCTCGTCCGGGGGTAGAACGAAATAGTTTCCCACCGGCTGAGGACACTATAATACAGTGCCAGTTCCGTGCCAAGCCAAGTTGTCCACTTTCCGCAAGGTGTTGCCATGACAGGGGTTGAGCAAGAAAAGACAGGTCTTGGCAACTACTTCATCGCCAACTACCCGCAGTTCTCGTTCTGGAAGCCGACGTACCTGCCCGCGGCGCGGCAGGCGCTCGACAGCCCGCCCACGCCCGGCACGCCGCTCGGGCTGTACCTGCACATCCCGTTCTGCCGGAAGCGGTGCAAGTTCTGCTACTTCCGCGTCTACACCGACAAGAACGCCAACGACATCCAGACGTACCTCGGCGCGCTCACGAAGGAAGTCGAGCTGCTGGCGCGGACCGCGGTCGTGGGCGGGCGGCCACTCGACTACGTGTACTTCGGCGGCGGCACGCCGTCGTACCTCAGCGCGACCCAACTCGACGGCCTGATGACCCGGCTGAAGCAGATCATGCCGTGGGACGCGGCGCGCGAGGTGACGTTCGAGTGCGAGCCGGGCACGCTCCAGCGCCACAAGCTCGAAACGCTGCGGGCGCAGGGCGTCACCCGGCTATCCCTCGGCGTCGAGAACTTCAAGCCGGAGATCCTCCAGTACAACGGCCGCGCGCACCTCGAAGAGGAGATCGACCGGGCGTTCGGCTGGGCGCGCGAGATCGGCTTCCCGCAGATCAACCTCGACCTGATCGCCGGCATGGTCGGCGAGGACTGGGACAACTGGAAGCGGTGCGTCTCGCGCACCATCGACCTCGGCCCGGACTGCGTGACCATCTACCAGATGGAACTGCCGTACAACACGGTGTTCTCGAAGGAGCTCAAGGTCATCGGCAACGACGAGCCGCAGCTGGCCGTCGCCGACTGGCCGACGAAGCGGGCGTGGACGAAGTACGCCTTCGACGAACTGGAGAAGGCCGGCTACACCGTGTCGAGCGCGACGACCGTGGTGAAAGACCGGGCGAAGACGAAGTTCGTGTACCGCGAGGCGCTGTGGCGCGGGGCGGACATGTTCGGCGCCGGGGTGGCGTCGTTCGGGCACGTCAACGGCGTCCACCTCCAGAACCTGGACACGTGGGAAGCGTACACCGAGGCGCTGGCGAAGGACGAACTCCCGCTCGGCCGCGCCTTCCCGACGACCCCGCGCGACCGCCTCGTCCGCGAGGTGGTGCTGCTCCTGAAGACCGGTCACTTGGACGTGCAGTACTTCCGCGACAAGTACGGCGTGGACGTCCGCGACGCCTTCCGCGACGCCTTCGCCAAGCTCGAAGCCGACGGCTGGCTGACGGTCGGCACGGAGTCGATCGACTGCACCCGCGACGGCCTGATCCAGATCGACCGCCACCTGCCCGCGTTCTTCGACGCGCAGTACGTTAGCAGCCGGTACACGTAACTCGCCAGCGAACGACCGGTGTGGGCTGGTAGTTGGCTCGGGTGTTTCAGCCCGGAGGGCGCCTTCGCTAGCCCGGGGTGACAACCCCGGGCGGCCTGTCGCGCAGTATGTCGAAGTGATGCACCCGTGACACTGCCGACGCCGCCCGGGGCTTCCGCCCTGGGCTATGAAAGGCGCCCCGGGGCTTCCGCCCTGGGCTATGAAAGGCGCCCTCCGGGCTGAAATACCCGAGCCAACAGCCGCCATGCCCGATTCGCTCACGTTCCTGATGGGCAACCACCCGGCCGAACTGCCGGGCGACCGCCGCTACTGCAAGAACCACATGTGGTGCCAGCCGGTCGGCGGCGCGCTGCGGTTCGGGTTCAGCAGCTACGCCGTGCGGCTCATGCAGGACGTGTACTTCCTCGAGTGGCGCACCGACCCCGGGCTCGTCACGCTCAAGCAGGAGATCGGCTACATCGAGACGCAGAAGGCCACGTCCGGCCTGTACGCGCCGATGCCCGGACGCATCCTGCACTTTAACCCGGAGCTGCTGACCGACCCGTCCGGTATCAACGCCGACCCGTATGGTGCGGGGTGGCTGTTCGAGATGGAGGCGGAGCCGGGGGAATACGCGCTCGACGTGGCGGCGTACTACGCGCACTTGGGGGCGGGCTGGGAGGCAACGCAGCGGATGCTCAAGGGGCAGGTCAACAGCATCGAGGACGAGTAGACGACGTCGCCTGGCCCCGACCCGGCCCCCGACGGTATAAGCGGCAACAGGAGGTTCCCGTCATGTACCATTCTTCTCGCCGCCGGGTGGCGACCGGTCTCTATCTCGCGGGTGCGCTAGCCGTGTGCGCGACCGCGCCCGGTTCGGTACAAGACGCACCGGCCAGGGACGACTACTACCCGCTCCGAAAAGGTTACGAGTGGCACCGCCGGGAGAAAGAATCCGGGGGCGCCGTGGACGAGTATCGGACCGAGGTCGCCGCGGTCGAGACGGTGGACGGCCTGACCCGGGCTCGGCTCCTCATCCACCACTCCCCGACCGTGGTTGGGAAGGCCACCGTCTCGGCCGACGACCGAGGCGTGTACGACAACGTGTCGTACGGGAAGGTTCAGCTCCTCAAGTACCCAGTCAAGGTCGGGGAGGCCTGGACCGAGCGGTTCGGCCCCGGCCCGGACGGGCGGCCGGCCGTGGAGATCACCCGTCGGGTCGCCGCGAAGACGGTCGTCGAGGTGCCCGCGGGCAAGTTCGACGTCGTCGAGGTCCAGGCCGTCCGCACGACCCAGGGGTTCAAGTTCACGAACACGCTCTGGCTCGCGAACGGGGTGGGCGTGGTGAAGGAGTTCCGTGGCGTGGAACACCCCGATGGGAAGCACCAGACGGCCGTCGCCGAGCTGGTCCGGTTCACCCCCGGAAAGTAGCCGCCGCGGCGACGGACGTGACGGAGGCCCGGGGACCTCCGTCCCCGGGGCCTCCCGTGCGAGTCAAAACCCCTTCACTTCTCACCCGATCAGCTTCTCGACCACCCGGCCCTCGCGGAACAGTTGGATCGGGCGGCCGGTCGGCGTCTGGAGCTCGGTCTTCGGGTCGATCCCGAGCTGGGTGAAGATCGTCGAGCTGATGTCGTCCGGGGTGACCGGGTCGGTCGCCGGCGCCATGCCCGAGGCGTCGGTGCTGCCGTGGACGTACCCGCGCTTGAACCCGCCGCCGGCCAGCACGCACGCCATCGACCGCGCCCAGTGGTCGCGGCCGGCGTTCTTGTTGACCCGCGGCGTCCGCCCGAACTCGCCCGCGCACATCACGATCGTGTCGTTCAACAGGCCGCGCTGGTCCAGGTCGGCGATCAGCGCCGCCAGCACCGTGTCGAGCTGCGGCATCAGCCGCGTCTTGTGCGCCTGGAACGTCTGGCTGTGCGTGTCCCACCCGCCGATCGACACGGTGGCGAACCGCACCCCCGCCTCGATCAGCCGGCGGGCGGCCAGCGCGCTCTGGCCGAACGGCGTGTTCCCGTAGCTGTCGCGCACCGCCTGCGACTCGCTCGCCAGGTCGAACGCCCGCTTCGTCTTGTCCGAGCGGAGGATGTCGAGCGCCTGCTGGTGGAACGTGTCGAGCCCGTCCACGAGTTCGCTGCTGCGGTCCACGCTGCGGAAGCCGGTGTCGAGGTTCCGCAGGAGTCGGTCGCGGTTCTCCAGGTCGGTGAGCGTGATGCGGGTGCCGTCGAGGCTGATGCCGCGGACGCGGAAGCTCGGCGCCGCTCCCGGCCGCCCGGCCGCCGCGCCGTTCCCCTCGATCACGAACGGGTTGTACCCGGTGCCGAGGTAGCCGGAGAGGCCCGCCATGTTGCCGTTGCCGAAGGTGACGTAGGGCGGGACGCCGACCTCGGTCGTCATCAGCTTGGCGGCGACCGAGCCCATCGACGGGTACTGGAGGGCGGCGGTCGGCTTGTTCCCGGTGGTCATGAACACCGTCGCCGGGCTGTGGCTCGGGATGGTGTGGTACAGCGACCGGACGACGCTGATCTTGTTCCCCTGCTGCGCCATCCGCGGCAGCGTCTCGGCGAGCTGCATCCCGGCGGCGGTGGTGGGGATGTTGCGGAACTCGCCGCGGATGCCCTCGGGCGCCTCGGGCTTGTTGTCCCACATGTCGATGGTCGCCGGGCCGCCGGCGAGCCAAACCAGAATGACGCCCTTGGCGCGGCCGGTGCCGCTCGCCGCCGTGCCGTCGGCCCGCGACCGCGCCTCGGACGCGAGGACGCCGGGGAGCGTCAGCCCGAGCAGGCCGGCGCTGCCGACCGAGAGGAAGTCGCGGCGGTGGAACCCTTCGCAGTCGGTCCGGTTCAGGACGGCCATCGCTCGGTCTCCGGTCGGGGTTGGAGGTCTGTGGCTCGGGTCTTGTAGGTCGGGTCGAGTCTTCGAGACCCGACGCGGGGTGCTTCTGCGTGACGTCTCAGGCTGCCGGCATCGCCCGTCGGGTCTCGAAGACTCGACCCGACCTACGGGGCGGCCGGCTCTCCTAGTGATTCAGGATGAACTCGCGCGTGTTAATCAGCGCCCACACCAGGTCAGTCGTCGCCTCCAGGCGGGTGCGGGCGGCACGGACGTGGGTGACGGCGGCGGCATGCTCGTCGGCCGTCGGCCGTCGGCTGAGTGTCGAGAGGAACGCTTCGGTCACGAGTTCCTCCTCGCTCAGCTTCGCCTTCGCCAGCTGCTGCACCCGGCCGGTGCCGGCCGCGAGCTTGTTGGCGATCGTCGCGTCGGTCATGCGGAACAACGTCTGCGGCAACGCCGGCTCGGCGGTCCGCTCGCAGTCGCAGGCGGTCGTCCGCGGCGGGCGGCCGAACAGCCGCAGCGCGTAGGCCACGTTCCCGTTCAGCCGACTCGACCCGACCTCCACCACCTTCGTCCCCGCCGGGGCCGCGTCCGGGCCGACGAACGGCTCCTCGACGCCCAGCGCGGAGTTCAGCACGTCCACCACCTGCTCGGCCATCAGCGGGCGGATGTAGGCGTGGCTGAAGTTGTTCTTGTCGTACTTGTTCGAGTCGTTCGTCTCGAACGCCAGCCCGTAGGTCCGGCTCGTCAGCACCGTCCGCTCCAGCTTCCGCACGTCGTACCCGGACTTCACGAACGAGTCGGCGAGTGCGTCGAGCAGTTTGGCGTTGGTCGGCGGGTTGGCGAGCGAGAAATCGTCCACCGGGTTGACCAGCCCGACGCCGAAGTAGTGCGCCCACACGCGGTTGACGAAGCTCTTGGCGAAGAACGGGTTCTCCGGGCTCGTCACCCACGCGGCCAGCTTCACCCGCGGGTCGTCGCCACCGACGAACCGAAGCAGCTCCGTGCTGCCGAGCACTCGGGCCGGCGAGATCCTGTTCGTACCGGGGTTCTTCACCTGCCGCGGGAGGTCGGAGTTGAAGACCTCTTTCACGAGCAGGAACTGGACGTTGTTGTTCCCCTTCTTCATCGCCTCGGCCGCGATCTTCCGCTCGGCGTTCTCCTTGACGGCCACGTCCTTTACCGCCGGGTCGCTGAACTGGTTGTTGGCGAACGTCACGTTGCCGAAGATGTTGGCGAAGCCCCAGTAGTCCTCCTGCGTCCACCGGTCGGTCGGGTGCTTGTGGCACTGGGCGCACTCCAGCCGCACGCCGAGGAACGCCGCCGCCACCTTCTCGCCCCACGCCTCCACCGGCTGGGCCTGCTGGCGGCGCCAGAACAGGTCGAGGGTCGGCTTGTTCGGGTAGTCGGTGTTGAACCCGTTCGTCTGATCGGCCTGGGCGTCCACCCGGCGGACAAAGGCGACCCACTCCTCGGGCGAGCGGCCGTCGAGGCTGGTCGCGGTGAGGATGTCGCGGACCATGCGGTCGTAGGGGACGTTGTCGGCGACGCGCTTGCGGAGCCAGTCATGCCACATCTGGCTGCGGCGCTGCTGGGTGTTGTTCGGGTTCTCCAGCGCGGGCGTGTTGTTCCCGGTGATGTCCGACAGCTTCGTCGCCCACAGGGCCGCGTGGAGCGGGTGGGCGAGGAGCTTGTCGATCACCTTCTCGCGCTTCCGCGGGTCGGGGTCGGCGGCGAATGTCTTCACCTCGGCGGCCGGCGGCAACTGGGCGATCGTGTCGATGTACACGCGGCGGAGGAACGCCTCGTCGGTCGCCGGGCCGGACGGCGACATGTTCAGCAGCCGCAGCTTGTCGAAGACGAGCGAGTCGATGAAGCTCGCCGGCGCCGGGAACGTGGCGGGCGCGCCCGGCGCCGGCACCAGCACCCGCAGCGCGATGACCGCCCCGCGGTACAGGACCGTGAGCCCGGCGTCGCCCGGCTGGCGGGCGGTCACCTGCCCGAGCGGCGACACGCTGGCGATGGCCTCGTCCGAAATCTTAAAATCACAAAACGGGGTGATGTCTTCTGCGGTGCCGTCAGCGAAGGTGGCGGTCACCTTGACCTGGAGCGACTTGTCGGCGGCGACGACGGCGAAGTTCTCGGGGCTGACGCTGAGCTTGACGATAGCACCGCTGCCGGGCGTCCAGCGGGCACCACCGGCGATCCACTCGCGGAAGACGGCGTACACCCACGAGTCGCGGCCGAACCGCATCCCACCGTCGTGCGCGACCGAGCCGACCGCCTTTTGCAGGATCAGGCTCTCGTCCGGGCGGACGACGTTGACGCGGCGGCCGAGGTTGTCACGGGTGAGGGCGGCGTGGTCCATGACCGGCTCGTAGCCGAACAGGGACAGCCGGAAGCCATTTTTGCCCTGGAACGACCCGTGGCAGCCGCCACCGTTGCACCCGGTCTTCGAGAGCAACCCCATGACGTGCCGCTCGAAGTCCACCTGCTCGAGCGTACCGCCGGTGGGCAGTGCTACATCCGCACGGGCGGCCGCGGGGGCGAGCGCGCAAACGACGGCAGCGACTAGGGTTCGGATGGTCATGGCAGGCGGCGCCTGGCGGGAGCGTGCGGCGGGGGCGGGCACGGGTCGGCAGTGGGGAGGGACCGACCTTGGGGGATTCAACCCATGCGAGTCGGTGAAGTATCGGCCCGCGCGCGGGAATGTGCAAGAAAAATGAGTACCGGATTAATTGCCGGCAGGGGAAGGACTTGAAGCGAGTATCGTTGGCTTCAGCCCGCGTCACCGGGCCTCGGCGGCTCCGGCTTCTTCTTCTCTTTTTTCTCCTTCTTCGGCTGCTGCGGGTCGTCGGCGCCGTTGAAGCGGTTCATGCACTCCTCGATCCCGCTCGTCGCCCACACCGCGGCCGCCTGCGCCGCCCGCGCCACCGCATCCTCGGCGGCGGCCCGCTCGCCCGGCTTGAACCGGCTCAGCACGAAGTCCACCGCCTCGCCGACGCCCGGCTGGCCGACGCCGATGCGCAGCCGGGCGTAGCCGTCGGTGCCGAGCTGGTCCTGGATGTTGCGCAGGCCGTTCTGCCCGCCGTGGCTCCCCTTCGCGCGGACGCGCAGCTTGCCCAACGGCAGGTTGAAGTCGTCGCACACGACGAGGAGCTGATCGACGGAGAGTTTGTAGAAGTCGAGCGCGGCGCGGACGCTGCGGCCGCTGAGGTTCATGAACGTGAGCGGCTTGACGAGCAGGACGGCCTCGCCGCCCTCCTGCCGCTCGGCGACCAGCGCCTCGAACCGCTCCCGGAAGCTCGACGTGCCGGGCGCGGCGGCGAGGTAGTCGATCACGTCGAACCCGACGTTGTGCCGGGTGCCGGCGTACTTCGGGCCGGGGTTGCCGAGGCCGACGAGGAGCTTCATAGCGGTGTACGGTGAGGACAACAGGAGGATTAACCACAGAGTCACAGAGCGCACTGAGGGAAGACAGAAGACCGGGGAAAACAGTTCGTGAAAATGAAGTGTCTTCGCCCGGCCTTCCGTCTTCCCTCAGTGCGCTCTGTGACTCTGTGGTTAACTCCGGTTCGGCGCGTCTTGTTACTTCTTCTTCGGGTCCGCCGCCTCGTCGTCGTCGGTCTTCTTCTCCTTCTTGATGACCTCGGGGCCGGCGCCCGGCTCGGCCGCGACCGCAGCCTCCGGCTCGGCGCCCGGCAGCTTGATCTGCACGACCACCGCCTCGCGCGCCTCCAGCACCTTCACGCCCTCGGGGAGCGAGAGCTCGTGGACGTGGATCGGGGCGCCGAGCGTCAGGTTCGTGATGTCGATGCGGATGGCGTCCGGGATCTGCGTCGGGCTGCACTCGATGTGCAGCGTGTGGAGCGGCTGGTCGAGCACCCCGCCGCCGGTCGCCTTCGGGCTGTTCCGCAGTTCCACCGGCACCGTCACCTTCACCCGGTCCGACGCCGACACCCGGGCGAAGTCCACGTGCAGCAGGTGCCGCCCGAGGTGGTCCCACTGGAGGTCGCGGACCAGCACCGTCTCCTTCTTGCCGGCGATGTCGAGTTCCAGCACCCGGGCGTGCTGGACGCGGATGAGGCGGTCCAGTTCGTCGGCGGCGACGGCCACGGAGACGTTCGCCTCCTTGTGCCCGTACACGATTCCCGGAATCTTCCCGGCCTTGCGGAGCTTGTCGGCCTGGCGGGAGCCGGCCCCGGTACGGGTCTCGGCCTTCAGCGTCGCGGTCTCGGCCATCGCACACCCCCCACGGCCGGCTACCCTCCCGCGGGCAGTCGCGGTACTCTCGCCGGCCGGACGGTTCCTGAAACGAACGCGGAGCGGCCGAACGGGCCGCTCCGGCACCTCACACCGAGGCAAGAGAAGTTATAAATCCACTTCCGGGCACCGACAAGGGAGCGGCTTGAACGCGCAGCCGCCGGCCCGACCGCCCCCGCCGCCGCTGTTGGCCTGTGGGGGCGGGACGAGATCGGCGAGGTCCACAGGGGTGTCGTCGAACTCCCGCCACCCGCCGGGGTTGAGGGTCGGCACCCGGCCGCGGACCCGCACCGACGTGTACCCGACTGCGCGGCAGGTCGCGAACACCTTCCGGGTCGTCTCTACCCGGGCCTCGTCCCACACGTCCACGCGGACGCTCGGCGGCACCGGGCCGGCGGTGCGGGCGGCGGCAAGGTACTCCTGGAACCGGTCGAACCGGTTGAAGTAGACCGGTTCCCCGAGTGGCCCGGTCGGGCCGACCTCGGTCGCCTTCAGCGGGACGCCGCCGAACGGCCCGCCGACGCACACGTCGATCCGCTTGTTCACCGCGACCGGGGGCCGCTCGCCCGGCGGCGGCGGCAGCTCCCGCGTGAGTTCCGGGCTCGGGACCATCTGGGCCGCGACCGGTATCGCCGGGCGGGTGGCAGCGGTGACGCCGTACCCGACGCCGATCAGCACGAGCACCACGCCCGCGGCCGCGGCCAGCCGCTTCACCCGGAACCCGCGCAAGACGCTGTCGGCGAGCGCGACCGCGGCCGTCGACCGGCCGACGCCGGTCACGGCGGCGCGGGCGGTGGCGGCGGCGAGCGCCAGCGGCACGGGGGCGGTGCCGGCGACGAGGGCGGCGGTCGGGTCGTAGCCGCGGAGGCGGCTCTTGAGCTTCACCAGCCCGCGGGCGAGCAGCGACGACAGCGTCCCCTCGCGGCACCCGAGTTGTTCGGCGGCGTCCCGCCGGCTCCACCCCTGGAGGTGGCACAGCACCAGCGGCGTCCGGTACTTCTCCGGCAGCGCCAACAGCGCCGCGTCCAGGTCGAGGCGGAGGTCGGTGACGGTCTCGGCGCCCGGGGCGGCGAGGGCGGTAGGCGGCTGTTCGAGGTGGGCGAACCGGCGGGCGTTGCCGCGGCGGACGGTGCGGGCGGTGAGGACGGCGACGCGGTACAGCCACGGCCCGAGCGGCTGGGCCGGGTCGAGGCCGGCGCCGCGGCGGGCGAGCACGAGGAACGTGGCCTGAAAGGCGTCGTCGGCGTCGGCCGGATTGGGGAGCATCCGCCGGCAGGCGAGGCGGACGACGGGGCCGTGGCGGCGGACAAGTTCGGCGAACGCGGCCTCGTCCTGGCGGTCGAGGAACGCGGCGAGGAGGTCGCCGTCGGGGCGGGGGTCGGCCGCGGCGGGGAGCAGCCGGGCGAGTGGGCCGGCAAGGGGGCTCATGCCCCATACTTGCCTGTCGACTCGCTGCGCGTTCACAAAAATCTCAAAAATTCACCGCGCCGCCGGAGCCGCCGTCACCAGTACCTCCTGGAACCGCACACAGGCGTCGTGCGGGTACTTCGACAGGCGGGCGGTGCGGTCGCCGTCGCGCACCAGGACGAACCCGCCCGGCCCGCGCGTCAGCGGGATGAGGAGTTCGTGGAGCGCGACGTCCGCGGCGCCCTCGAGTGTGATACGGCTCCCAGGAAATAGTTTCCATTCCTCCGGGCGGTCGCCTACCCTGTCGTGACCGGCAGGAGGTCGCCATGC
>VFQN01000459.1_pt1 | contig 76761 bp, 99 predicted proteins | sample 3512371 | NCBI WGS metagenome assembly VFQN01 (sample SAMN10412370, study PRJNA504923) | tailings metagenome | isolation source: Replicate 2 from Balatoc abandoned mine | place: Philippines: Itogon, Benguet | collected 2017-08-28 | reverse complement strand
GGGGTGCAATGGACATGTACCGGGTGGTATGGGAATTGCGTTGCGCCCAGCCCTGCCAACGGGGCATACAGGCTGAGGACGGCTGGCACTGATGGCTGACTACGGTGGCTCTCACTGGCTGTGGGTGCGGAAGCGATAACAAAGGATAAGCGAAGAGCAAGAAGGAGAGTCTTGTGGCAAAGCATGCTGTCGTGGGCCATAAACCATTTGCTGGGGGTCCTTGTGGACAAAGCTGGCTGGCGTAGACTCGACTGCACTGGTGTTGCATACAACCCTGAACATTGCGCTGCACATGTATATAGAGGTGCGATCTGGGCCGTCGGCACCGGGTTGACAACAGCACAGCACGCCAATGCGCATGGGGGAGGTGCGCGTGGGTCGTGACATTGCGGCGTAACAGTTATTATGCTGTGTTAACGCTGCCGCGTGCTGCATGCGGGGTAGACGTGTGTGTCGCATGCATGGTCAATCGGGCGGGTCCAGCCTGTTACCGGTATGTCTTAATTTGTGGGTCTGGTCACGCATGGACAACGCGCATTGTGTGCCAGCACGCCTGGCACCACGCCCCTGCTCCTGCTGTCAGCGGCAGAGCTCCATGATGCAGAGGACAGGATGAACTTGAGGCAGGGAACGAGGGAAGACTTGAGGCGTTGATCCCTCACAGCCCTTGCCGGACTGGTCCTAGATATGGCACGTGCCGGTGTCTGCGTGTGACCGCCAGAGGCAGGGATGATGAGGCAGACTCATGCAAGATGTGCAGCAGGGGCGCGTTATGGCGGTGGTACGCGTAAAATGGTGGTAGGTTGGTAAGTTGGTTTTGGTCACTCGGTGTTTCCAAGCTGTGTGAGAGTGAACCTAGTACGGGTGGGCGCAGGGCGCAGTAGGTAAAGACTGCGCATTGAGTCAGTGGACTGGAGGCATAAGTGGTGGCCAGGGCGTGGAGCCCTACGTTGATTGTAAGGACGTCCGCATGTGTTATGATGGTGCATGCCTTACTTTATCCAGTTTTATCCCACAGGCCGCGCTTGGTGCTGCTCGGGCTGCCGAGAGGCATCTTGGGGCTCTTGAAGGCCTGGTAGTGGTGGCAGCAGTCAAGTTTCGAGTGTTTAGGGTTAAAGACGCGGGCCGTTGTCCAGGCCGTTGGTCTACCGCACCAGGTAGGACGCCGATCGCGATCCAATGACTATCGCAAGCATCACAGGGCAGGGCACTCCTTGCAATGACAGTTGCATCTTCTGTACACCTAGGAGCTAGTTGGAACATCTTTTACGCGTTGTGACAGCCCGAGCGCCCAAAAGCCCACGCGCCCCGCACAGCAAGGGCGTGTCACAAAAATAAATACTAGTCTGTACGTGGTCAACATACTCTGTTTGACAACGGCAAAACGTTGCGCTGCTGAGAGGTTGCACAAATTGCACATGGCACTGACACAAGCGCACAACGGCTAGCTCGCATGTTGGAAGTAACATGATTTAGGTGTTACAGTAGTAACGAAAAATAGTAATATGAACGCCTTACGTACGGCAAGCGCACCGCGACGCAGGGCAACCGGCCTGGCGGAGCGTCCGGGGCCAGGCCTTGGGCCCCCAGTGCAGCGCTGCTCGTTTGGCGGAGCCCGCCCCGTCCTGCGTCACGGCCTCGCCCTCGCCAGCCCCCCGCCTACCTGCCTCCAACGCCCCAGCGCCGCAGCAGCAAAACAATGGACCTCGAACCTCGTCTCATCAGGCTTCACGACAGCGCTCCGCACGGCCCCAAGTGCCCCTGTGGTGGGGTCGGCCGTCCGCGCGGGCCGTGACCCAGGGCCTGCGTCCCACCCTGGTGATGCCAACTCAGCCCGCCCTCCCCACAGCCATGGAGGCGGGAGGGGCCGGGGGCGGTACGGGGGCAGAGGCCACGAGGGAGCACGCGGGCGGGGTATGGGGCAGGGCCACGGGCGTGGACGAGGGCGAGACGGTTATGGTGGTGGGAGGGGCGCAGGTGCTCCAACCCCTGCAGACAGGGGGCGGGGGCGGGGGCGCAGTCCCGACCTGCGCCGCCTGGAACACCTGGGGCAGCTGCAGGAAGTTGTAGAACAATGGGCGGAGGAGTGGGCGTCCACGCGGAAGTACGAAGGGTTTGCGCGAGCTTTCAACAGGACCTGCAGGGTATGGTTCTTTCCGGTGCTGCCAGGCTAATGGGGCAAGCCTAAAACCACACCGGGGTTTTTGGAGTTTCTATCGACATTAGCCGGCCACTCCGGCCTCAGTTGAGCACGATGAGCCAACCCTCCGCTAAACTAACATTGTTGATCGGTTCGGTGATAGGACAAACCGCAAACACTAGGAAGGGCCCTGCTGAACGGACAAGTTGCACGTAATCCGTCCAGCTCATGTCATAAAACCATGCTGCTTCCTTTCCCGGTCTGCAGCTTTTCCTGAATGTTACAGGGCCCAGACACCTAGTTCCATCTCACCCATTAAGACTAAACGCAATGCCGCGGGCCTCTTTCCAAATCCTCCCCCCGCCCTTCCCACAGCTCGAGGCCGACCCCGCTGGCGGTCGCCCCTCCACCGCTGCCACCAACGCCGCCCGCCGCGAGGTCATGCACACCCTGGCGGAACACTTCCTGCCGCACCCCAAGGAGTGCGTGATGATGCTGTGGGCCTGCGCCAAGACGGGGTACGGCTGGGCTGGCGGGGACGGGGAGGTGCCCTTGGCGGAGGCGCTGCTGGGGCGGTTGGGGCAGGACGACTGTGCGTTGCTGCGCCAGGCCAACGCACAGAGCAACGCGCTCCTGTGGTGGTCGCTGTCGGTGGCACCCAACAGCCAGTTGGTCGCAGCGCAGGGCCGGCTGCTGGCGGCTTCAGCCGAATGCCTGGTGGGCATGGAGGCCGGGGATATGGTTCCGCAGAACTGCTCCAACGTGCTGCTGGCGTGCGCCCGGCTGCAGCACTGCCCCGCACACGTGCCGCTGGTGCACCACCTGACCCGCTGCCTGGCGGAGCGGCGCACCCCCGATACCCAGTCCCTGGCCAATGCCCTGTACGCCCTGGGGGAGCTGCATGAGGACTGCGGGCACGTGCCGCACCCGGAGGACCTCCATCAGCTGGTGGACGCTGTCGTACGGCGCCTGCAGGGCGGGCGGGAGGGGGACGAGGCTGACGGTTTCAACACGCAGGAGGTATCCAACATGCTGCTGACCTGTGCCAAGCTGGGGGTGGAGGACGGGGAGGCGGTGCAGCTGCTGGCAGCTGCTGCGGGGGCAGCGGCGGGGCGCATGAAGGAGAATTGTCCAACAGCGTGTGGGCGCTGGGAAAGCTGCTGGGGGGTGGTGGCGACGGTGCGTTTGAGTTTGCAACCACGGGCACCGATGCGAGGAGCGCTTGCACGGCGGCAGCTCTTGCCACAACACTTCAGGAAGTCCAGCAGCGGCTGAGCAAGGGGCAGCAGCAGCAGCCTGGCCCAACTGGCCCCAAGCGTCCGGTGGCAGCACCTGTCTTCACGTGCCAGGAGCTGTCCAACATGCTGTACGGCATGGCCCTGCTGCAGCCGTACATCAGTGCAGCAGTACAGGCAGGACATTGTGACACCAACGCAGCAGCAACTTGTCTGACTGCAGCCGCAACGGCTCTGGCGGAAGAGTGCAAACGGCGGTCCTTTCGGAGCTTCGAGCCCCAGCACCTCGCCAACGCCGCATGGGCCCTCGGCAAGATGGGCCAAGCGGACCAGGCCTGGTTTGCAGCTGCAGTGGCGGCGGCCCAGCGTCCAGCATTTGCCACCGCCGCCCTCCCTATGCACTGGGCCCAACTGTGGTACGCGTTGGCGCTCGTACGGCATCACCCGCCCCCGCAGCTGATGGCATGTACGACAGCAGCACTGGAGGGGCAGGTGCGGCGGGTAGTATCGCAGGGCTGTGGAGTACTGCTGTGGTCGTTTGCGGTGCTGGGGGTGTGGGAGGAGCGGCTGGCGGGGTTGCTGCTGGGGCGGCTGGCGGAGCTGGTGGAGCGGCAGCAGCAGGGGCAGCCGGCGGGGACGGCAGGTGGGGACGAAAGGGCGGGCAGCAATGCGCCTAGGATGGTGGAGCAGGATCTTACAAACGCACTGTGGGCGGTTGCGGTGGCGGGGCAGAGCACCCTGGCGGCGCATGCACGGGAGGTGGGGGTGCTGCTGAGGGAGGCGGCCAGGCGGTGGGAGCAGGGCGGTGGGAGCAGGGCAGGGGGGGCCTGTGGGCCGTTCCCAAAAGAAGCCCTGCAGCAGCTGTGGCAGGTGCAGCTGGAGCTGAAGGCGATAGAGGGTGGAGGGTCGTCAGATGGCGGCAGGCGCACGGCCGCAGCCCTGTCGTCCATCCTCCCTGCAGCTGGAGCCGGCTCGCTGCTTGCCTCGGCGGAGCGTGCTGCCCAGGATGAGCGGCTACAGGTTGAAAGCGTATCCAACCTGCAGCGGGGGGTGATTGCAGCACTGCGACGGCTGCAGAAGCGGCAGCAACAGGCACGCGGGGCCTCCGGTAGCCACGACGGTTCTTTTGCGCCCACCCCTGCCATCATCTCCGTGCAGCAGGAGGCGCTCGTGCCCGCACTCAACGGCCGGGTTGACGTTCTGGTGGAGCTGTCGGACGGGCAGCGGAAGGTGGTGGAGGTTGACGGGCCTGTGCACTACATGGGGAACAGCCCCTACGAGCACACCAAGGACGGGCGGACCGCGCTGCGTGACCGGCAGCTGGCACGTGTGTTCGGGCAGGGCAACGTGGGGTGCGTGCCGTACTGGGAGTGGGATGCCGTGCAAGGGGACCAGGCGGCGGAGGAGGCGTACGTGTGGGGGCTGCTGGTGGGGGAGGATGGGGCGAACGAGGAGAAGGGACAGGCGGGCAGGGGGGTCGTGACGCTCCCCACAGTCAAACCACAAGGCGGTGGGGTGGCTGCGGGTGGGGAAGCCACAACCTCGGCGCCTCCATGGGAGCAGATGGGGGGCGGCGAGGGGCGGCGGCTGCGGCGACGCTCCGTGGAGGAGACGGCGGCAGGCGGTGATGGTGTGCTGGAGGGGCAGCGTGTGCAGGTGGGTGTGTGGGTTACCCAAGTGCACCTCGACGACACGCACAGGCATGGCAGGCAGTGTCACTACTGGTGCAGCTGTCATTTGTCCTATAATAGTCTACGGGGGCACACGCGTGACCTCCATGCACCTGCTTGCTGACACACCGTTGGATGGCAACTGAGGGTCACCCACTAGGAGCTCCGTGTGCAATGGTGTTGAGCCACTCGGCTCCTCCCGGTTTCCGCGCCGTGTGCCATGCTGGCTGAGCGCTGCTGCCCCGCCCCATGCAGGCGCCCCCGGCATCGGGTGTCAAGCTGCTGGTCCCAAAGCGGCGGCTGCGACGGAAGCCGGAGTGATTCAACATTAGCGCTCATGTACATGGCGTGGTGTGGTGGATAGGATACCTATTTGGCCACATGAGAAGGACGTGCTACCGAGCTGGCCAACGGGGGCCACAGGCTGGCGGCTTTGGTGACAGGCTGTCGTGGTGAGAGGTGTGGAAAGGTCTGAAGTGAGGGGTGAAGGCGTAACGCGACATAGCCCCTCCCTGTAGTAGCTGGCGTGTACCCGTCTGCGCACATGCATCGCATGCTGCATGAGTCATAAGCCACTTGCTGGCGGCGGCAGGTGGCGGTCCTAGCCATGGCTGGCGTAGACCCAGCTGCGCACATGCACATGCACTTTCGTACCGGTGTTATTGTGCACCTTGCCAGGTGTGTTAGTGGTGTGTACCTTGCACAGAGCTGTGAGCATGCCATTGAGGCGAAGTGGAGATGTGGTTGGGGAAGGAAGTAAAAATACCGGTATGAACAACACGTCCGTGTGCAAGGGAACGGCGCTTATGGCACGTGGCTATGCGGTAGTACTGACACTCCCGCATGCTGCTGGTGGCTGGGCATACCGTAGCCTGTTGGTTGTATGCGTGGCCACATTGGCAGTCCTGCCAATCACGCCTCGAGACGGAAACCTTTTGGTATGGATGAAGCCTCATGACACTGCCGCTCTACTACTCCGTCCGCGTGAGCATGCCGGTACACCACGCCTCTGCTCGTTTTATGTTGGCGCTGTGCTGCCACTTGGCTTGCTTTGCGTACTGGTACTGGTACCTAGTCTGTGCAACAGTGTAGTAGGTGTCGGAGTACCATACGAAGCAGGGGAGATTGCAGGTGATACGAGGCGCAGGTGGCCAGGTGCAGCTTTTGGCTCTAGCGAGCGCTGACTGTCGAACACCTGCTGCCGGTGCCGGTGGCCCTTGTTGCTTACGGCCCCGGTTGGCCCTCCCTCTCGGGGAGCCAACGGCTGGCACAGACTGTGTGCCGCGCAATCAAGCTATCAAGGTCAGGCGCGAGTGCGTGCGGAGACGCGCGCCTGTCTCGATGTTTTGCAGCATAGGGCCGCAGCACCAGTCGAGAGCAGAGGGCAGTGCCGACCCATGGGCCGGCAACGACCCATCGCCAATTAGCGCTGGACGGAATGTGACCATGCATGCCATGTACTTTGGTTGTGATCTATATGCAGCCTGTTTCACTACTGATGCTGCTGTACTATGAGGGTTGACAACACATGTATGCATTTTCCTCGCCTTGCAAAGCTCCCATGGACCTTTGAGTCTCGTATGCAGCCTAGAACTGTTATCAGGAGCGTGTGGCGCGTGTGGCCCTGGCCCTTTTGACTCCTGTCGACAATTTTTGGCCATGGCCCTCCGTGCGCGCAAGCAGCTGAAAGCCAACCGTTATTGATGATAGCAGCGAACACATTCATGGTGTGTGTTTGCAGTGGAAGAAGGTGAGGGCAGAACAAGGCCACACAATGAAAGTTGGGGAGGAAGCGACGCCTGTGACGAATTCGAGCTGGTGGCTTGCCGCAGCACAACACCTTCTATAGAAGACTTTACGAAATTGGCTGTAGCAACGCAAATGCACTGCCTTGCTTGTTGTGCCTGAGGCAATTCCGGGCCAAAACACCAAGCAAGGCGCCTGCGCATAAACTGCTTTTCCACAGCGGGCGAGTGCTTCGAGCTCTCCAGCAGGCAGTGAATTAAACCCTTCACATTGTCAGCACCTTGAAGCCCTGACGGCTCCGGGACGTTTCGGCGCCCACGATCCACAACAACGAACAAATGAAAACCGGTGCAGGACTCCAGAGGCCTTTCTCAGCCAAAAGTTAACAGTATAGTATGTAATCCTTACTCATCAACGTTTCCACAGCTACTGGTGCTGGTCATGGGCGGGCGGGGTGTCCGTTGCCGTGAGTTGCGGTTTCTCAAGACACGCCCGGCCACAATAAAGCCCCGCCCAACGCGTGCACTGAACCATTTCGTCACGGGGCGTTTGTGAAGACACAAACTCTCAATACACTGCCTTAAGCACATTTGCGCAAGGACGGAGAAGCCCCAACGCCCAAGCGTCCACCTTCCCAGCAGTCGGTTTCCAAGATGGCCGTCCTCACGTCTTCTATGTATCGTAGCAAGGTGCCATTGGCCACACGCCGGCCGGCAGCTGCTGTGCGTCCGTGCCTCGTCACCGGGCCGCGCGTTACAATCGCACAGCCAGCGCATTCCGCAGCTCCTGCTTTGACAAGGCTGCAACAACATGGAAACACAGCAAGTCCAAAGTGGCAGCGGGGCACCTTTGCGGCCCCGCTCGCTGCCGCGGCACCTGCGGCGAGCGCTCCGGAGGGCGCGGCTGTTTGGTCAGTAGAGGACAGCAACAGCAGATTCGTTATAAGTCCTCGCAAGTCTACAGCTCCCACTTTCCTGCTGGGAGTTACGGCGTCGTTCGGACAGGCCATGCAGCGCATCGCCCACATGCTGGGCGGTTTCGCTGAGCCAGCCGCAAACCTCCTCGAGGCATTCGTGCTCATCGTCAACGCAAGGCTCCAGAGCAGGCTGCTGCAGCTGATTTCGCATCAGCTGGAGGTGTCGGTCGCGCAGCTCGACAGCACCCCGCTGACGGGCGCGGCGGCCAGCAGCGCGATTGCGTCGAGCCAGGAGCGCTTCAGCAGCGAGGTAAGAAGATTTCCAGCAACTTTACATTCGTCATAACAGCATCATAACGTTTGCGCAATGCTCAGGGGCTAGGGTTATTAGCCAATACGACGTGTCACGTATGCACAATAGCGCATGGCTTGCTGTAACCAAAAGAAAATGTGCGGATCTTCAAAAATTAGCAAGAGACCACAGGTTCGCCGTTCTCCGGAGTGAAAGTCCAACTGCTCACGAACCTGTCGCCCTGTGTCCCTGGTCATACCGGTACCTATTCCCCAGGTCGCCAACACCCTGGAGCTGCCGCCTCCGGTGTTCCACGCCGCTGGCCCCACCACGACCACGACCACGACCACCACCATCACCGACGAGACGGCCGAGATCGACACAGCCACCGCTGCTGAGGTGAGACACATCGATCCATGCCAGCATGCCACACCAGCCCTGCACCCCTGCAGGGTACCAGTTGACAACCCGGTATGCTGCCATACGCAACTCCCCGCTTTGAGCGCACCAGCACCAGCACTTGCAACTTGCATATACAGCACCAGCTATGACAATGATCCCAGGTCATAGGCACTCACGTACGGTAGTCACTTCCTGCGGGGCACGCACCAGAGCCACGGGCCCTGCCTGTGTCCATTCCCTTCCCACACCCACCTGCCCCCACCGCACCCACGCTTCCCCGTCCCACCCACTGCACCCGCACGCCAACCCTCCTCGCACCTGAAACACACCTCCTAACCCTCCCCTCCCTGCCCCGTACCCCAACCCACGTTAACCCACAGGCCGCTGCTGCTGCCGCAGCTGCCGACGTACGCGAGCTGCTGTCCACGTACCTGGCCTCCACTCCGCAGCACTGCCTGGACATCTCCAGCCCCGCGCTGGCCCGCGACCAGGTGGCGGTGGCGCTGATTGCTCGGGACGCCTCCGCCCTGGCCCGGCACGCACACCTCGCCCGCCAGCTGCTCAAGCCCACCGTCACCAAGGCCGGCCTGCTGCTCATGCGCGACCAGGCTGGGCCGGCGCCCGCACCCACCTCGCTGCGGCCGCAGCGGGGCGTGTGCGCCAGCGGCGACGCTGACGGCACGGACGCACTGCGGTTCTACGTGGGGCTGCCGGCGGTGTACACGGGCCACGTGGAGGGCAGCAAGTGGGAGGTGAGTGGGTGTGTCGGGTGTGCGTGGGTGCCTGGGTGTGGGGGCAGGCGCCTCCAGTAGCACATGGCTTGACAAGTGGGATAAGTTGAGCACCGGTACAGGCACTGCCCTCTGGGCTTCCTGGGCGCTCATTTGACAGCAGCACCACTCCCGCAGCGCGTCGGTCCTACGGTGGTCTCTTGCCCGCTTGCTGCCATTGCCATCACCCGTTGGCTTCGGCCCTCAATGCTCTTGCTACTTTCCTTCTGACCTTACCCTTCCCGCCTCGCCCACCCCGCGCACCCACCCGCAGCTGCTCGAGTCTGACGCCGATCTGCTGCTGCTGATTAAGACCGTCAACCGTGTGCACGTGGTGGACTGCGCCAAGGTGCCCAACCCGGACCGCGAGCTCAACCGCCACATGTACAGCATGGCGCGGTACGGCACGTGGTTCATGGGCACGGACCCCAACCCGTATGGCGACGTGGGCGACATCCTAGACATCTAAGGAGAGACACGTGCGCATGTGGGTGAGGCACGTGTCACGTGCCACGGGGCACGTGTCAGCGTAGCTGCGTGCGCGCGGCTCGGAGCGTGGGTAGGAACTGAGGTTGCCATCTGAATCAGCTCCGTTGGCGGTTGGCTGCGCTGGGTGTGCGTTTGCGGTTGGGTGTTGCGAGGTGGGGGGTTCTTGAGTTGGGTTTAAGAGGCCGAGGATGCTAGTTGGATGGCTATGACGTGTTGGATCTAGCTAGGTCGCCAGCTCAGCCTGCAATTGGAGCGGCTGCCGTGGCTGCGATTGCCACGCGATGCTGGGTATGTGGGTTCCGTAGGGGCAAGATGCTTCGGGCCGTGCGTGGAAGGGTGCAGGAGGTGTAGCAGCAGGGGTCGTACGGAAGGATAAAATGCGTAGGCCTGTGCGTCGGCCCTTGCGTGGAGGGTTCAGGAGGGTACAGAAGGCGTAGCAGGAGGGGCCTACATGTAGGTGGACTGAGATGTAGGTCACCTGACTGAAGGTGGTAGGGGTGACGGAGGGCTGCTGGACTTGCACAAGTAGGACGTGCCCCTTGGCTGGGCGGGCTGAGATTGGTTCCCCGTTGCCAGCACAGGTTAGCACGTAGCAGGATTGTACATGGTTGCACATTAGCGCTTGCTAGGACATTATTTTTGGCCATTGGACATTCAATAGGGTGGTTGATTGATTGGCGCGCAAAGGGGCATGCGAACGCGAACCCATAACAACTCACCGTGGTTCGTCCTAGTCGTCGTACGTGGCCTTGACACGATTGGTCTGCGCCCCTGCGTTGAGCACAGCTGGCAGGCAGGCAGAGTTCCCTTGTGCTGATGGTAGGCATGCCTGCTGAGATGCGGTAGTTAAATGTTGCTTTTTAAGGCAGCACTTACCGGTAATTGGGCCCTGGGTTAGTTGATGTGCTGGAATGGCAGGGCCTTTGTCGCCCCATTGCTTGCGTAGGTTGACCCAGGTTGACCCGGCAGGTGATAACTTCCAGGGTGTTCTTGCTTGGAACACGTGCGGGTAACTTGCTTGCATGGCTTTCGCTGAGACTGGCCAGTGTACATGAGGGCCGAGTGCGTGGCAGCACCCCTGGCACATAGGTGCGGTGTCCATGCACCAAGCCTCACAATTGGGTCCTTACCTGCATCCCCTGTAATATCCACAAAGTTCTGCTTTGTGTGCCTCGCCAGTGCCTATGCCGTACCATTTTGGTCTGGACTTGAAGGGGATACCAGTCCTGCACGTAGGTTTGCGTGGACTGGACACAAAGGAGCTGACAGCGGTGAAACGCACGACTGTGTCGATCATGTCGTTACGACTGGAAGCGACCGGCCTCCATCCACGCAGTGTCACGACTTCACAGGTAACTGGTCACAATTTTCACGCCCTGCAACAACACGTTGAGTCCCACCGCACATGCCAGCAACTGCCGCAACCAAGCGACCGGACCAAGCGACCCGACCCGCTGCACCGTCCCGTGTCCACAGCCCAACAACCCAGCATAACCTTCGTTACCTCCGGTAAGCGCCATTGCACAACTCCGAACCATAAGCAAGACACCACCCTTCATGCATTCGCACAACCGGCACGGTGACTGCTGCAATCCACGCCCCCAGGCAGGGCAGTCTCCCCTTCGCCCTGCCCTGCACTCGGGTAACCCTGCTCAGTGCCCACCACCATCACCCGTCACCCGTCACACTGCCCACGGCTGTCCCGCTCCTCCGTAATCCGCCGGCAAGAGATGTGACCACGCGCTTAATACGGTACACCAACATAGTTTCCAACTTGAGACCCCTACAATGCCTCCCCCGCCGTTCAGCGGCCTCCCTCACGGCCTGCCGGTGACCCTCTCCTCCCCGATGGTGGCACAGCCGCCTGCCTCGTCACGGCCCGGTGGACATGCAGGAGACTCCCCTGCTCTCCCTCCTCACGGCCCGGTGCCGGCCTCCTCCCCGGTGGAGGGCTTGCGGCTACCGCGCAGCTCCTCGGGCAGCGTGCCCTGGGGGCGCAAGGACAGGAGGAACGGCAGCGTTACTCGGATGTAGTACAACGTTGTGTATAGGGATGCGAGAGGCATAGAGCGCCCACAGTGTGGGCCGTTCTGTGCCGGCACTGTGCCTAAGGGCATATGGCAGTGAGCACACTGCCGCAATGTGCCCACCGACATACGGCACTACGGTAAGCACGCCGCAGCAGTGACCACCCTTCTTGGCCTGCGGCACTGTTCGGCATATTCCACCTTGTGCTCCTTGGCGAACTCCTCCATCACCTCCCGCTCCCAGGTGCCTGCATGTGGCAGGGACAAGGGATAACGTGCAGGCAAAGCTGCATCAAATGGTAGGTGGACACTCAGTAACGGAGTGGGCTACGAAGCGGCACCCTGGGACAGTAGGCAACAGCCAGGTGCCATACGCTGCGAAGCGACACCTTGCCCTTCGCGCTTTGGTCGGGTAATGGAGTGCAGATGGGTCACGGCCTTAACTGTCCACAACAATGCCCCAAGCGCTGCGCACGCCTCTAGGAGTCGCGCCCACGCAAATGCCACCCTGCCCGCACCGCTGTGCGGGACGCCTATCAGACATCCCTGGCGCCCAGCACAGCAACATTGAACCACCCGCCCACCTGCTCCCCTGCCCGCCTCGTTCTCCAGCACCTCCATGCTGCCGGAAGCGTGCAGCGTCTGTGGGACCACGCAACCCGGCTTTCCTTTCAGCATCTTTGTCTGAGACGACGGGTGATCCCCAACACAACAGGTTACCAGGTAAGGAAAACCCCTTTTGAACGCATAACAAGCAGCCAACCGTGCCGTCCTGCGCCATCCAAGTACAGCGCCAGGCGTGTGGATTTCACAGCACAATTGTACACTGCCGTGTTGCTTCTCTGCGTGCGGCTACATTGACAACGCACTGCGCAAGTGGCCTGACCGCCCTGTCCCCTACCCACCTGGTCCACCTTCTGCGAGAAGGACACAGCGGCACGTGCCGACGCCATGGCCTCAGCCGCCAGCTTGTCCAGGTCGGCTGCGGGTAAGGGGCGGTAGAAAAACAATGGGTGTTAAGGTGCTGGGCCAGAAGGGGAGGGCGGTAGAAAAACAATGGGTGTTAAGGTGCTGGGCCAGAAGGGGAGCACCGATCACCCCTCCCAAGGACAACACAGTTCGGTACTGTTGCTTGTAGCGGCAGGTGACGCCCAGCCAAGAACCACCAGACCCATATCCCTAGGTGCCCCTGTCTCCTCACCGGCGTTGCAACCTTGTCCACCAAGCACCTCCTAACCCCCCATGCACCTCCTACACCGCAAGCACATCCTTACCCCCATGCAACTCCCACCCTCCAGCAGGCCCGTACCCTAACCGTCGTTCGCCCTGCCCAGGCTCACCTCCTACCCCTCAAGCACCTCCTTATACCCAGCGCACCTCCCAGCCTCCATCCCGCCCGTCCAGCAGGCCCCCTCCCCTCACCTTCGTTGGCCTTGCCCAGGCTCATGCGGCCGCTGGCCTCGCACGCCTCCGTGTCCCAGCCCAGGCAGGGGTCCATGTCGGGACCGGCCACCACCTTGCCGGGGATGAAGGAGGCGGGGTTGAGGGGTACGGAGGCGGCGTTGAAGGCGGGGGAGGACGAGGACTTGGGGTTGGAGGCCCCGCGGCTGATGGGGGAGCCGGCGGCGGCTCCAGGGAGGCCGCTAGGGGGGCGGTTCAGGCCGCCTGTGAAGGGAGTAAGCCAAGGGGGGCGAGGCCGCAGCGCGCGGTGTGGTTGGGCGTCACGTGTCACGTGTAGGAAGTGCAAGGAGAGAGGTGCAGGGTCAGTGACAAACGACAGAATGTGCGCAACCGTACAACCCTTTTGTTGCGGCACGCGATCGGTGGTATTGCGGGGCAAGCGCTACCTTGTCGCAGCTAGCCAAAACCGAAACCCAACAGCTTGCCGGTCGTGAGACAGTTACAACAATGCTTCGGTCCGTGTTGGCCCCACTGCTCACCGCTGCTGCTGCCTCCCTCGTCCGGCTGCTTGGCCTCCCAGGCGGGTGCCCCCTGGGTCCCCACCACTCCCAGGAAGATGGGCGGGGGGCTGCGGCCGCCGGGAGGGCTGCTCGCGCCACCAGGGGGCCCACCCTCCTCGCCGCCCTGCAAAGGTGTGATCGAGCAGAGTATAGTATACCTTAGCCGGTAACACGACAAGGAGAGCGCAAAGTACTCCTGCCCGGCGCCTGTACGAATCAGTTCGCAGGGACGAAACGCGAATGGGGCAAGGGCGGATGCGAGGCACGGTCATACCGTCCATGGCCACAAAGCGCAAAGGGCCTTCTGCGCGTGCCTGGCTCATCTGCTGCGCTCCCCTGCACCCCCCTTCCCTCCCAGTGCCCACCTTCTGCTTCTGCTGTTCCTCCATGTCCTTGAGCAGGCCCTCCACATAGCCCTCCTCTAGAGTCTCGCCGCCGCTGGCGCCTGCGGCAATGGGCAACAGACTTTGACGAAACTATGGCATTTGCTGTGCATACCGGTATGGCCTGTAAAGGACCCACTGCTGCTCGCGTCATTCTGCCCATGTGCGCTGTGCGCTGGGTAACACCTGTACGGCACAGGTCCCATGTGACGAGGAAACGGACGGCCGCCAACAAGAAACCAACTTACACGCCGCAAGTGCAACACAGCACAGCACAGTCCAACATTAGCTAATGCACCCACACCAGGCCCCACCACGTACCCTTGACCTCAGTGGGCTCGTCCAGCCAGCTGCCGTCATCGGGCTGGGGGCCGCCGCTGCCGCTGCCGCCGCGGCCCTGCACCTGCTGCTGCGCCGAGCGCCACGCCGCCGCGCCGCCCTCCGTCGCCTGCTGCGCCTGCTGCTGCGCGCGTGCGGCGAAGCGGTTGACCACGGCGCGCGCGTTGTCCAGGTCCTCGGGAGGGGCCACCTCCTCTAATGAGGGTCCGGCAAGGGCAGAAGGGACGAAAGAAGGCAATAGTTAGTGGGGAGGTGAGCAAATGTCAAGCCCTCAGGAGGGGCGACCTCCTCTGGTGTAACTCGTACGGACATTAAGGCCAGAGGGGGCAGGGTCAAGGGTGCATGACGCAGCTCGTGCACAGGGCCAGGGACTTAGATGGAGCACGTAAGGTGGTAGTGCCAGATCCCCAGAGACAAAAAAATAAATGGACAAGGAGGTGCAACGCACGCAGAGATAACGGTGGGCCACAGATAACGAGCTGAGGCTAAACGGACACAGTGCTGGGCACACGCCCGCCCTGCTCACTCGTCTTCTCCGCCAGCTCGTCCACCCTGTGCGCCAGGCGGCCCCGCAGCTGGTCCACCTGCTCGCCCAGCTCCCTCCTGCCCTCCGCGAACAGCACGTAGCGCCACCAGAAGTAGGCGCTGTAGCACACACCCACCAGCTGGAGGGGCAGGGAGGCAGGCAGGCGCACACCGGCAGAGGGCGTATGCAGATAAGTAGGGAAGACGAGATGAGGCGCCGTGGGGCGCATGCGGGCAGCACGTGCATACAGCTGCCACGGTACCCAGGTGCCGCATGGGGAAAGCGTTTCAGCTGTTGGCAATTGAGAAGGGCCGCACACAGTTGCAGGGACAATGCAGGACCTCGATCAGCAGGGTAGGCGCAAGCGGGGAAGTTCACAGATTTGGGATGCACTGTGCTGGAATGTTACGAGGGCAGCTGCAGCAGTCGCAGTGGCTACAGATGTGCAGAAGCATGTTGATACAGGGATTGCACATCGCACCTCGAACACCTGCGGCAGCAGGGGCACCCTGTCCACCGCCCCCACCACTGCGTTCCCCAGGTATGCCAGCGCAACGGCCGCGGCGCCGCCCACCACCACGCTGCGCTTGTTCTGCGTGGGACAGGTGCGAAGCATGGAAGACAAAGTGGAAGAATGCAGAAAGCGAGCAAACAGCGTTTGGTGAGTCACCGCCTCCTCGGAAGCGACCTTACTGCCCACGAATATTGCAGCACAAGAAGATCCTTCATGTGCATCCTATGCATTTCTGTTTGCCAGAGTCGCGCTTTTCCAGCTGCAGCGACCCATGGGTCAAGCGAGGTCCCGGAACAACGCAGCGACAGATACGCCCGCGGATTCAGCTCGCCTTCACCAACTTACCGGAAGCCCAGACCACCAGTTGCTCGCGCGCTGGATGGCATTTTGAGCCCTGAGCTGCAGGTCGCGGATCTGCTCCTCTCGAACCGCTTCAGCCTCGGCCTCCTCGAGCGACTTGGTCAGGTACTCAGGGGGCGGGGGCGGGGCCTCACCAGGTCCGCGGACAACGCCGGGTGGCTTCGGCTTGGTCCCCAGGTTGCTGTCACTTTCGGTCTCACCCCATTGGAATGCGACAATGGTGGTGCATCGGCGGCCTTTGGCCGGCCGAACGTAGGAGAGGCTGGGGCGATGCGCGCCCAGGCGCGGGGCCGCGACCAGCGCGCCGGGCCTTCCGAGAGTCGCCGCGAAAGCCATGTTTGTATGTATGTGCTTACAACTTGTGACGATCAAGGCAGGTAGAAGATAATTGGACCGGAGCAGGAGTTAAGAGCTTGCGGGATCTGTGCCTCGTGGCATTGGTCGCGATGGGGTGATGTCCCGGCGCTTTTGCCGACATCAACCTCGGAGCAGCTCACCTCATCGGCCTGCCCGAAACTGCCTCCATGTACAACATGCACACAATGACGCAACACAGGTTGTGTTCAACACGTTTGCCTATTACCATCTATGTCAGCCGCGCGCTGCAAGCGGCCACCGCGACGCCGCGCGCCAAACCCAACCGCCTGCACCAGCTCACGCCCAGCCCCCTCAATCCACAACTATCGCATCCTCCCTCACTCCTCCGCTCCTACCGGTACCCGTTCCTCTCCCTCCCGCTCCTCCGCTCCCTCCCGCTCCACCACTCCCTCCCGCCCCCACACCCTCCGCCGCCCTCTCCCCTTCCGCCCCTGCACCCTCCGCCTCCCCTCCCGCCTGCTCTCCACCCTCCCCTCCCAGCCCGCCGTGCCCCCACCGCGTGTCCAGCATCACCGCCACGTCCCGCACTGTGAGGTGCTCCGCGTCCGCCCCGCCCGCCCCCCGGTGGCCCCCCGCCCCGTGGTGCCCGCGGCCGCCCCCAGCAGGGGCCGACGACAGGTCTATGCCCCGGGCACGTGCCACCGCCAGCTTGTACACCTGTTGCGTAATACACGGCATGGCAACAGGGGCAATCAAGGGGGACATTACCGGTATACGGAAGAGTGCATCGAAGCAACGGGTAGTGCAAATTGCAAAGGTGCCGTACGCTAACGTGCGCACGTGCAAGGCCGACTTTTTTGGCAGCAGCAGTCTGCTGCTGTTGTGCTGCAGCGGCCCACCCCAGCCGCACAGTTGGTAGTAGGGCACTGGACCACCCGCGCCCTCGCTGAGGCACGGCGCTAGGCATCCGACCCCTCCCCACGTCCCCAGCCCCCTCGCGACCAGCCTGGTCACCGGTTTGCTCTGGTATGACGAGTTGGGGTCCAAGCCAGAGCTCCTTCAACCCACAATATGCACCACTATTACAAGCAAAGCGTCCGTTCGTCGCAGTAACCCTCAAGTCCTCACCCCGCCCCCACACAGTGTGCAGCCCTGAACTGGCACACAGATCGCTTCCCGTTGTCTGGCCCTTGCACGCACTCGACACTTGGAGCTCCCCCATCCCCTCCCTGTCCTCCGCCCCCACCTGCTCCTCCACCGTGTGCTCCACCACGAAGCGGTGCACGTGCGTGGGCCTGTCCTGCCCAATGCGGTGCACGCGGCCCACCGCCTGCGCCTCCGCCGCCGGGTCCAGCTGCGGCTCAAGCAGCACCACGTGCTGAGCCTCAGTCAGGTTGAGGCCCGCGCCGCCCTGCTTCAGCTGTGGGAGGGGAGAGCCAGCGCAGAAAAATGCTGTCGTGTATGAGCTGTCGTCACATGCATTTCCCTGATAGTACTGAGTCGTTTCCGCCACATGGCGCCCTGCGCTGCGCCTGTGTAGCGTCCAAGCCGAAGCTACGGGGTCTGAACCAAGCCGATGCACGGCATCTCGGCATGCCTTGGTTTTCTTGAAGGCCTGTACATGCAAGTCTACGGGATTCAGCACACCCTGCTACAGCTGTACGAGCAGCCTCCCTAGGTGCTCACTGCTCAGAGAACCGCTCGATCCCCTGTCGCACCTGCAGCAGCAGCACGCGCGGCTTGGCCTGCACTGCCTTGGCTGGGCTGCCCAGCGCCGGCAGGGGCCGCGCAGCGTGCCGCCGCCCGCGCCGCACAGTGCCGCCCGGGCCTAGGCCTACACCCGGTCCAGCAGCACCCGCCCCTGCAGCTGCACCCGAGGGGACCCCCGCCACCGCCACCATCATCCCTGGAGCGACACCATCTGCAAAGCCGTATGCGCCGGTGCTGGGCCCCGGGCCCGGGTCTGCCGGTACCTTAACTGCAACCGCTGCGCCGGCGGGGGCTGTAGGTTCTGTTGGCAGCCCACGGGCGCCTGGGGCATGAATGTCGCCCTCTCCTTCCTCGCGCTTGACATTGACCTGCCGGGCAGGGTGCCACGATCCATGTTATTGCACAACAGGATCGGTCCGGCGGAGGAAAAGCCAACCTTAGGACGCACGGCAGCGCATCTTGCAGGGCTCCTGCGCCCTCTGCTGCCACGCCTGCCAGTACTGCAACAACACCATGCAACAGCTCGCTACAAGTCCCAGCGGTTACCCCTCTTGCAACCAATCCCACCGCCTTCCGCGCATCTCCTTACCGTGCTGGCGCCTGCGTCCGCTCCACCCGTCGCCGAGCCGCCCACCGCCGCCTTCTTCTCCTCCTTGGCCTCACCCTTGACATCCACCCCCGCACCCCTGCCACCATCCCCTTCGCCCTCCGTCTCCTCCGCCCCCGTCCCAGCTGGCCCCTCCACGCCCTCCACCCCTCCCACCCCCTCCACGCCCTCCGCCTCTGCCTCCTCGCCCGGGTGGTCCTTGAAGCGCGCCAGCGCCGCCGCCATGCCGCCCCTGCCACGTGCCAACGCGTGGGGCACGCCGTTGGCCGCCAGCGCCGCCGCCACCAGCTCCAGCAGGTCCAGCCAGCCGCTGAAGATCAGCATCTGCGTGATAATTTTTACAATAACTGTAAATTGTAGCGCCATCACAATGTAAGCAAAAGGAGAAGGCAGGCGCACGCCAGCGCAACAAGGCGCTGGGGTGCACAACTCGGTCGGGGCAGCCCGGGCAATCTCTGAAAGACGCGGCAGCAAGGACGGCCCATGCACACTCGCGAAAGCACCCTCTGTTGCGCTACTCAAACCCTAACCAACCCATCAGCCCGTTGCAAGCACCCCTGCCGTACCTTGGCCGCCGGGTCCTGCCCCAGCACGAACTTGACCCGCCGCACCACCGCCTCGACCTTGGTGCCGTAGCTGCCCCGCACCGCCACCTCCGCCTCCCCCGCCCACGGCCCCGCGGCCCGGGCGCCCGCCCCCGACCCTCCCGCGCCGCCCTCCCCTGCCCCACGCGACCCGTGGGTCAGCCCCGCGTCCACGTAGGCAATGTCCGCCACGTGCGTGCGCACGCGGCACGTGGGGCAGTTGACACGCTGCATGGGGTACGGCGTGGAGCGGGACACGCTCTTGGCCACCAGCTGCTCGCTGCACGCTGTGTGCATCTGGTGGCCGCACGGCAGGATGACGGAGCCTTCCCAGCCGATGGCGTCGTGGCAGATGGGGCACACCTCTACCTCCACCTCCGGGACGGTGGTGTCTACGGTGGCGAGTCCGGGAGCTGGGGCGGAGACCGGGGCTGTGCTGTTGGCGGTTGGGGGTTGGAGTGGTCCGTGGGGAAGGCCGGAGGTTGCTGACGGCTGGTCGGCAGGTGGATTGGAGTTGGTGTGGGCGATCGGGGGAGTGCTGGAGCCGGAAGGCGGCGTGTCGTTGGTTGCAGCGCGCAGGGCATGGGGGAGGGTGCCGGAAGGCCCAGCAGCTGCACCCGCCTCGGGCTTGGTGTCGGGCGTGGCGTCGGGTGGTTGCTGTCCTGGGGGCTGCGGTTGGCTGCCCGAGGGCGGTTGAGGCGTGGCCTCCTCCTGCTGCTGCTGTTGTTGCTGCTGCTGGGACTCTTGCTGCTGCTGTGCGAGCCTCTGCTGCTGCTGGTGCTGCTGCACGGATTGGAGCTTACGGAGGTACCTGGAGCAGCGTGGGGCAACACGCAGGAGGGGTTCAGCTTGCTAAACGGGAGGGGCACAACCAAGTCCTGGCCCCTTACGGCATAGTGACACTTCGCCGATAGAATTGTGATGGCGCAAAAGCCACTATGTATAATGCGTATGAGTAATACTAGTTGAGCGCGGTGGTCGCAGTTCGCTCTCGTCTTTCGCGACATGTCGGAGGAAAGGCGGGAACGCGCTGCCTACCAAGCTACTGCCGTGCTGCCAAGCATGCAATCAGGTCATAAGTGAAACATTGATGAATGATACATCATACGATGATGTCTAGCCTGGCCGATGAGTCTGCCATTTTGCCCCAACAATGGCCCTGCCCACCATCGCTGCGCCGCGAGCGTTGGTTGAAAAGCTGTCGCGGGGGTCCCATTTTTTTAGACAGATTATTATCGAGCCCTGCGGTGAATGCATTCTCATATCTCTTTCGCCTTTTACTAAAGAGATCAGTGCTTTACTCACCGCGCGACTGGGCATATCACTGTTTTTGCGCAGGCTTTTGCCTGTCCCACTATAAATGAACGGTTGTCCCGAATCTGATGGCGCTAGTTAGTACAGGACTACTTGCCCATACTCACAACCGCCGTTTTGCATTTGCATCCGTGTTGGTGTGTGGGAAGGCACCAACGGGCAGCATCGCGTGTCTTACGAGGCTTAGGATCCATCCCACAGGCCCTCCTGGAACCACAGGCCTTCGTGCGGCCCACCTGAGTGTGCCCAGCCGCCTCCTCAGGTCCGCCTCCGCCACCACCCTGTCGTTGGACAGCTCCACGTTCTTGACGGGCACAGCGGCGGGGTGCAGCTTGAAGTTGAACTCGCTGGGGGCAATGTGCTCGCCTGCAGGGGGGCGCCGGGAGGGACAAAGCCAAATGCTGTCAACGTCGGAGAGCATGCGGCAGAGTATGAGCGCGGGTTCGCAACTGTGTGCAAGGGTGTGGCGGGGATGCAGCGCATGGTGCATGGCAGGCTGCGCGTTACCATCCTCAAACGGCAGCATTACGGTAGGCTTTTCCCACCCCCACACACCCCCCCCCCCCCCCCCCGCAAGCCTGAGCCTCCATGGTGGCCATGGACCTTTACCCTTCCCATACACCCAACCTGGCCCAAGCAGCATCTGGTCCTGCAGGCCCCCGCATACCAGCCTTCCGGCCAACCCCACCCTCCACCGCTCAGCCGCAGTGCGGCCATGGCCTCCAACAAGCCAGTGCCCGGGGCCCCCAAACGGACACAACGCCAACGCACCCCACCCACCCTCCACCACCAGCCGCAGCCTCATGGTGGCCATGGCCCTTGGCCTCCCCGCACACCCAACCTAACCCAACCCGCAACTGCCCCTGCCCACGAGCCCCCGGGCCACACACATCGCACCCACCCTCCACCGACAGCCTCATCCGCATGGCGACCAACGCCCTTGCACCCTGCTATCCCCCTTTCACGCACACACAAGACACACGCACACGGCACCCACCCTCCACCGCCAGCCGCAGTCTCATGGTGGCCATGGCCAGCTCATCGTGTGCGTACAGCAGCATGCGCTGCGCCAGGCTCACGGAGCGGGCTGACACCAGCAGCCGCCGCTGAGCCTCCAGCCGGTCAACGTGGGCCTGGGGGAGGGGGTGGGGTGGACAGGCGGTTGATACTGGTTTGGCTTTGGCAGCGGCCATTGGCGGCAGTGAAAAGGCACTGCGTTGAGCGGGGTACGGTGTCAGTGAAGGCCTGAAACACTGAGCGGAGCGTACCCCGGTAGAGTTGGTGGCGGTTTCGTTGGTACGGTTGTCCAGTTGCAGTGTCGAGGCCCTTTGCCCGGGGTGCGTGCCAATTTCGTTCCCTGGCGGTCTGTGACTCTATGCATGTTACACGGTATACCGGGTCCTCACCGTGCCCTCCCGGATGATCTCGTCCACCCGCGGGTCGCCGTGCTTCTTCTTGACCTGCCCCAGCAGCAGCCGCAGCACCTGGGACACGCGATAGGGGGGAGGAGGGGCAGGGGTTGGCGCACCAGGGTGGGCGTGGGCGAGGGTAGGAGTGGTCAAGAACTGTGAGGCGGAAGCAGGAGAAGCTGCCGCAGGACCTGGGTGAGAGGGGTTGGGGATGGGAAGCGCGCCGGACACACTCCCACAGGCGCTTCCCCCACCACCACCATCACACCTGCTCCGCCTCGCTCTGCCTCCACGAGGTGACCGCTGTCCCCACGTTGGCCAGGCGACGGGCGCCGTACTCGTCGGCTGGAGGGGCGGGGAAGGGACGACGGGGACGAGGAACAATTGATATCGGTGTGGGCATGAACTAGGGACTGTGCGGCGAGCAGCAGGACCACACTAGTTGAGTGGTGTGCGCGTGATTCCTTATACCTTAGCAAGCAGACAGCAAGGCCAGGCGGGTAGGACCCTGTCAACGGCGACTGGCTGCAACCGGTGAGGTGCCCCCCCCTAAGGTCCAGGCAGCGCAAGCCCTCATGGATCAGCACGGTAGTGGCGCTGGCCACCGAGTAAAGGCCTTTCACTTCATTACTGCAGCTCTCCTTGCTCCCCGAGCCTCACCTCCTCCCTCGTTGTCCTGAACGTCTCCCCGGTCCTCGTTCAGCCCGCCGCGTCCAGTCCACCGCACCAGCGCCGCCTGCGCCCGCCGCGCCGCCTCCTCCGCCGTAACGGTCGCACCCGCCGTCAGCGCGCGGGAGTACAGCGCGAACAGCCGCACCTGGGTACGGCACGGAGGGCGCACCAGGTACAGTGCACACCAGGCTGAGGTGCGGCTGGACAGTCGTGCATGGATGTGCATGCTCGTGCATGCAGGCAGCCGCAGAATCCGTAAAACATACCGTGCCACGCACCCTACCAACCCTGCACCCTTCGCTGTCGTTGGTGCTGTACGGGTACGCGATGCTCACACAGCGACGGCGAGGCAGGCACCCAACCAGCACATCCTGGTTCCTCGCGTTTCACGCGTACCCTCACCTCCCACTGTATGAACTTCTCGTCCAGGCGGCAGTGCTCGCACACCAGCGACCGCACGGGGCCAGACCGGCAGCGCCCGCAGCGACCCGCCTGCAAGGACCGGTGTACGACACCGTACGGTGCGCCCGTCAACGTACAGCATGGCCCAGCCATTAACGTGGCCCAACAGTGGCAAGGTCAAAGCAGTTGTTTAAAATCGAGCCGAAATACCCACTCTCCTCCGTAGCAACATCCGTTCCCAGGCCTCCGGCTCTCCGTCCTGTTACGCCCCCCCCACACCTGCTCTATGAAGTCGGGGTCAGGCAGCTCCCGCCGCGCCCGCCGCCCCAGGTCCTCCAGCGCCCCCATCGCCACACCACGGTGCTCCTCGATCGAGTCCAGCGCGTCGTTCAGAAGCACCTGGGGAGGCAAGAAGACAACTGTAATTTCAATGCGCGCATTACACTTTGACACCGGTATGCATACCTCCGGGCACGGGTTGACAGCGCATTGGCAGGGGCAAGGATTTGCAGAGGGAAGTGATGCGCCTGTGACCACTGCCTGCAAAGCCGTCAGACCCTGGGTCCTGACTCGTTGCAAGGCTCTTCGCGGGCAAGGCTCTTCACTTCGCTTGACAGGTTGGGGGCTTGCATGCATGCTCGCCCACCCCTGCGTGCACTTCAGCTGCCCCACCCCTGTGCCCCACCTTGAGCCCCAGCAGGCTGCTGAAGCGGTGCGCCATGCTGCTGGCATTCACCTCCGTCTGCATGGCAACGAGGTGGGGGACGAGGTTCATCGGGCTGGCAGAACTCCATTGCAACACGGAAATCCTCTGTGGGCACTTGTGGCATGGCGGTACCCGGCCATGCGGTTGAACTAAATGCAGGAGCAATCTGTATATGTAAAATGCACCCACATCACCTTCTGCCTGTACGTGTCAGCCTCCAGCAGCTTCTCTCGGATGGCCTCCGCCGCCGCCGCCCCTCCGTCCCCGCCCCTGCCCGCCAGCAGGTCGATGGCCGCCATGTACCAGGGGTGTGCGCCGCGGAAGGGGGAGGCGGCGGACAGCACCTCGCGGTAGGAGGCCTGGGGAGGGGGAGGTGAAGGGGGCACAGGGCGGAAGGCACGGTGCGTCAGGGAGGTTGCTGCTGGAGCGCAGCAAAGGTGCTGCAGTGCACGCACAGCGTGCTCGTCCCGCGGTCCTTGTTTGGGACCACAACGCTGGGTATATGCACACCCCGCCAGGGCCCCATGCGCGCGCTCGCACCTCCTCTTGGGCCAGCTTGGCCGCTCGCTGCGCCAGGTACTGTGTGCGAATGGCCGTGGCGTCTGCCGCCAGGGCGCCGTCTCGCAGGGTGCGGGGTATGGAGGGGGCGGAGGCGGAGGCGGAGGCGGGGGCAGCCAGGGTCTGGGCCAGGTTGTGCAGCGTGTGCAGCCGCTGGAGCTTGTCCTGTGGGCCGGCATGGGGAGGAGGTAGGGAGGGTGATTCATGGAGCCAGGACTTACGTTGAAAGTGGGCAGCGGATGGCATCGCATGGCGCACACGTTTGGATGCAGGAGAGGAGTGCGCGTGCGCGAATGTCGACACTTGGCAGGTTTCCCCATGGCTATTGAAGGTTGTCACAGAGCAGGCTAGCCACTCACCGTGTCAATGTCCTGCAGTGTTGCGGTGCCGCAGCAGCAGGCGGTCGCCGTACATGCGGGCAGAAAGAGGGTAGGAAGACATGGGGTAGGGCAAAAGGTGCGGCACAGTATGGTGCTGCGACTTCGCTTGTGTTGCATTGACCCTGCACCGCCATGGTTGTGGCTGCCAGTGCTGTTGCATCCACCAACCCACACCTACTTCCCTAGGCTAGCTGCTGCCGCTGCTACTCCTCGTCCCAATTGGATGCCACATGGACTGCCCTAGGCGCCCACGACACAGCTGAGCATTCGCCTCGTCGGTGACCCGCATGGGGTGCTGTAGCTGCCCGCTCGCCACAAACCCACCACCAGGTGGCGGTACCGTAAAGTACGGGCTGAATAGAGTTTATGACTTGCGTCTCGCGACCAAGTTCCAGACTGCGATGTCCTCCCAACCGCGCAACACGCGTCCAAATGAACCAGAAGATTGCCCCCCGGCCCCCCCCCCCCGCGCACCTGCTTGTTGTCCTCCATGGCCCTCAGCGCCGTGCGGTAGGTGGCCACCGCCTCGGCAACATCGCCCTGCAGGGGGCCGTGCAGGGGGGCAGGGTAACACGGTGGGGCCACTGCCGGGCTTGGGAGCCGCCTACCCAGTTTTTGTCACAGCCGGACTGTACGGCACAAGCACAGCGGTATTGCAAGCATGTTTGGGGCCGGGGGCCCGAGAGCACAAAGCGCTACCGAGTGGTGATTGTCTCGTAAGGCTGCCCAGTCGAAATCACCTGAATGAGCATGATTGCCGCCAGGCCGTTGAGCGCTGCGATGAGCTGCCGCTGGGCCTCCTCCGCGTCCAGCTTGGCGCGGGCAACCTGAATGGAAGGTGATTGGCAAAGGAGAGATTCGATTAGCTTGGGAGGCGCTGGCAACCTGAGGAGCTACGCGCCAAGCAAGCGGGCTGATCCCAACGGTACAGAAGAGCCAAGAAGCAGGGACCAGAGGTCGCCGCGGAAGGGCGGGGTCGGCGGGTTGCTGAACCTTGGAAGACACGTCGTTGGTCGATCGCTGAGTGCTTCCCGGCGTGCCCCAGTTGTAAGCCGCTAGGAGCCGAGCCCTGGCCCTGGCTTTCATTCGTTTTTGGTGCACCCGCGCTTGCATACGATGTCGTGTTCAGCGCCCAGCACTAACTCCCTCATCCCCATTTCCTCCAATACTGTATCAACCCACCAGCACGCCCAGAATCTCCATCATGGTCATGGGCGCGTCGTGCCGCCCGCCGTGCCCCACGCCGTGCCCCACACCGCCTCCCCCGTGGTGCGCCATCAGCGAGCGGATGCCGCCCGCGCCAACCTGCACGCCATGGAGCGGGGAAGTCGCGCCAGGGAGCGGAGCACTTTCGATTCTGCCAGGGGGTTTCAAGTAACACGCCCGTATGGGTCCGATTCTGCCACTTAGAGTGGGCAAAGGAGGAGGGAGCCAAACCCATTGTGTCACAGCCCAGAGTGCTGGGGTGGCAAAAAACCCAGCTCTGCCCGCCAACCATGCATCCAAGCCGCAAGCCCGCCCTCAGGTGTTGCCATGCAGGTACGGTCCAGGCCACCACGCTTCATGCCCCCACCGCCCGGGGTCCCCACCTGCGGGTGGCATGCCGCCTGGCGCAGCTTTAGCAGCGGCCCCAGCAGCTTGTTGGCCTCCCAGGGGAACAGCGGCCGGTCCAGCACAGAGCCGCCCCAACTCGAGGACGAGCTCCCGCCGCCCCGCCGGCCTCCTCTGCCGCGGCCGCGCCCCCTCGGCGTTCCTAGCCCACCAGCACCAGCGCCGCCCCTGGCACGCGGCGAAGCCCCTGGGGCCGCCCCGGCGACGTCCCCGTCGGCAACAGGAGCAGCAGCAGGTGCCGTAGCCCCGGCACTTGCCGTTCCGTCCCTTGTCCCGCCCGACCCGTCTCCACCCGCAGCCTCCCCGACAGCAGCCGCAGGAGCTCCATCTGCATCGCCCTTCTCCATGCCGCCTCCCTCCTCTCCCTCCTCTATAGGCCCCGTCTCTGCCCCTCCCCGCCCTCCCCCCCGCTCCTCCCCCTTCTTTCCCCGCCCCCGCTCCCTCTCCAGCTCCTCCGCCGCAACCCGCAGCCCCGCCCTCGCCATCGCCGCCGCTGCCGCCGCCAGCCTCGCCTCTGGCGGCGCCCTGCCCGCCTCCCCCTCCCCGTGCTCCCGCTCCCTCCGCGCCCGTGCCGCCTCCTGCTCCCGCTCCCACTCCGCCTGCTGCTGCTGCTCCCGCTGCTGCTGCTCGCGTGCCTCCTGCTCCGCCAGCTGCTCCTCCGCCAGCTCCAGCCGCCCCGACTCCATGGCGGAGATGACGCGGGGGGGCAGCACTGCACGGGCCTTGGCGGCACAGTCCTGGGGGAATAGACAGAGCAAGCGAGGTAAGACTGACTGTAGAGGACAGGGGGGTCCTAGAGCTACTGGGCAAGCCATTAGACTTCTTCACTGAGCCTAGCACGACCTCCCGCCCTGCAAGGGGCCCCGAAACAGGAGACTTCCGCTGTGGTGTCCCAGAGTCCCATCCCCTGGCCAGTCACACACACACCTTCGGTTTCTCGCGTTTTACGCGTAACCCCCCCCCCTCCCCGTTACTTTGCGGCTTTGCCGTTACCCCCCCCTCCCCTCCTTCCCACCTGGTGCTGCCTGTTGTAGAAGTGCAGCTCCACCGCGCTCAGCCGCAGCCGCCCCACGCTGCAGCCCTGCGGCGGCAGCCCCAGCTCGCCCTCCACGTCGCGCTTGGCGCTGCGCCACATCAGGCCCAGGCGCACACCGCTACGGCCTGTGAACCCCTGACCCACGGGTCGCTCCGCTGTGCCTGCCGCCTCCCTGACGTCCTGACCCACGGGTCGTTGCGGCGCCTCAACCGCCATCTCTCCACCCCCTTGACCCACGGGTCGCTGCACAGTCCCCACTGCATCACCGCCGTCTCGACCCACGGGTCGGTCATCTTCCTCGCCCCGTCCCTGGCCCCGCTGAACGGGCTGCAGCAGCGCTAGCAGCAGCGCCCTGCCGGGGCCCTCCCCTGCCTCCACCGGGCGCTGCACGCAGCGGGCCCACCAGCGGCGGCTGGCCCAGGGCTGCGCCCCCAGGAACGCCATCAGCCCGAACACGTCCTCCAGGCCGCGGCTGATGGGCGTGCCGGTCACGCACCACCTAGAGGGGCCCAAGGCACCAGGGGCATGCTGCTAAGTCTCGAATTACAGCCGCATGTGTCACACCCAGCTGTCTCACCACCTAATGGGCGTGCCGGTCACGCACCACCTGGTGCAGGGTCTGTCCCAGAGCAGCGAAACTGTGATACGCGAGCTTCGGTCTGGCACTCCCCACCTTTCCACCTGCACCCCCCCGCGTACCCAGCCCCAGCCATGCACCTTACCCGCAAGAAGCCCCCCCTTCCCCGACACAGCTTCCCCGACCCCACCTGTGCACCGTGTCCAGCTTGAGCGCCATCTCCGTAGCCTTGGCGGTGCTGCTCTCCACCATCTGCGCCTCGTCCAGCACCACGCGCCACCAGCGCAGCCGCGTCAGGGGCGTGGGCACGACCTCGTACCTGCGGGGGCGGAGGGATTGGTGGCACCAAGCATGATCCATGCTGACGCAGGTGCTGGCATGACCGCAGTTGACGCCCAGGGTAGGCTGCCCTTCAGGTGCCGTCCAGTTGAGCACTCCCTTGTCACCAATCCTTCACATATCTACCCCTTCTGCCTCCGTAGGCCATGCTGCTAAGCTCCCCTACACCCTCGCCCCCACCCGCCCACCTCTTCCCTCTCCGCAGGCGCCTACCTTGCTGCTCCATGCCACCGTAGCCCCGACCCTGACACCCGATCCCCGCACCCGCCCACACCCGCCCACCTCTTGCCCCTCCTCAGGCTCCGGGTCTGCTGCCCCAAGTTACCCTAGCACCGCCCCTGACACCCGACCCCTGACAACCGACCCCCCGTCCCCCGACCCCGCCCACCTCTTCCCGTTCCTCAGGCTACGGGTCTGCTGCTCCAGGTCGGGCTGGCGCGCCACGTCCCGCTTCAGCACGTCGTACGTGGTCAGGACCACGTCGGCAGCGGCCAGCTCGCGGGCAGACACAACCTACGGCGGTTGGGGACGGGGTTAAACACACGGAACAGAGGGGAAAAAGGTACCACGACCTCGTACGTGGTCAGCACCGCGTCAGCAGCAGCCAGCTCGCGGGCAGACACCACCTAGGGTGGTGAGAGGAGCGAAAGGAAACACCCGCGAGTTTTGCACAAGGGGCATGTGACAACAGTCATACGCAGGAGAGGGCATTGGCGATACGCCAACACAGGGCACGGGCTCTTGACGTATCAGCACTGTAACGGCATGTGATATTTGCGCGTGACGAACCCTACTCACCAATGAGCTGGACGCCCTCTCCTCCTCGCCGTCCTCGCCCTCCCAGCCCTCATCCCCATCGTCTTCCTGCTCCTCCTCTCCATCCCCGCCGTCGCCCTCGCTGCTCTCCTCACTGCTGCCCCCACGCCGCCTCCGCCGCGGCCGCTTCGCCTTCCCCCTGCCCCTTTGCGCCCCCCTCCGCGTCTTCGGCGCCCTGCTACCCTTCCTGCCAGCGCCCGCCTTCCCCGCCGCCGGTCCGCCGCCGCCCCCGGCCCTCACGGCTCCGAAGGCGAGGCCTGCAGTGTATGACGCTGCAGATGAGGCGTTGACTCCCGGCTGGGTTTGACCGCCGTACACGACCACGCGCAGCGCCCCTGGGTGCACGTGCCGCCGTATCTCGTCGTACCACTGCTGCAGGATGGCGGATGGCACGACGATGAGGGTCGCGCCGCACGGCTCCGAAACCTGTGTAGTAGCACCGTGCGGCGGGAACTCCTCATGCAACGGGGATCATGGGCGAGGGAAAAAGTGACCATGATACCCAGAAGGGCGTTCGGCAAGGCGGAGACGAAGGGATGGCGCCATTTGCACGTACTGTGTAACCTGCTATCTGCGGCAGCGTGGCCACAGCCTCCGACGTAGCACTGGCGTGAAGGAGCCCCCTACTTCAGGCCAACCCACGCTCACCCACCGCGCCGACCCATGCACGGCCCCCCACCCACCCACCGTGGTGCTTGCCCGCTCCCGGAGGCACCTGCTGCAGGCCCACGCCCCCCGCGGCGCCCTCTTGAGCCCCACGCAGCCGCCATGCATCCAGGCGTTGCAGTCGGGGCAGTGGATCCACAGCCCGCCGTACGCCTCCGTCAGGTCGGGGTCGGCGGGGTCGCGGCTGCGGGCGCCGCAGCAGCAGTCGATGCGCTCGGGGGGCCGCCGGCGGCGGCCGGATGGCTGTGCGACGGGGTGCAGGGGTTAGGGCAGAGGGAGGCTATAGGGCGGCATGTGGGAATGCGCTATGCGCCATGTAGCAATAGGGCATATGTTCCCAGGGTGCAGTGTATGGCGTACTGCCGAGTAGCAAATGGGCAGGGCATCGATGTATCATCCACGACAGCCATGGTGCGTCGCTAGGGTTCAAGTTAATGTACTCAAGGACCCACAAGCAATGAGGTAAAAATGAAGTTTAGCAAAACATCGAGGTCTCCTTATTACAGGTTGTGCGTTCGTTAGGTGTATGCACAATGCGCACCTTACGGCCCGTGCCCCGGTCCTGGGCCCCGTCCTCCTGCTCCTGCTGCTGCTTGAAGCGGTGTGCGGTGACCAGGGCGAGCAGCTCCACCGTCTTGCCCAGACCCATCTCGTCTAAGCAGGGAGGGAAGGTAAGCCAGGGGGCAATGAGGTCGGGAGGTCAGGAGGAAGGCCTGCTCCGGGACTACTGACGTGCAGCGGGCTAACCGCTTTCTACTCTTTCCCTCGGGAATGCAAAGGGTCCCGATAACAGGAACCCACAGCCGAGCTGTGGCCATTTTTCAGTGCTTTGGTGGTAAGTGCCGTGTGGTAGCACAACTCCTTGCTGGTACTACTGCCAATACTACAAAGCGCTCCGGTGTAGTGCAGCTGCAGTCCTATAAGGGCTGCTGCGACCCGCCCGCCCACCCGCCCACCTGCCAGGATGCCCCCGAGCACCGGCGGGGGCGCGGGGAAGGCCCTCTCCGCCACAGCCCCCGAGTACGGATTGATGTACAGCGCACGAGGCACGGGCTCGGGCGCAGCATCGCTGCCATGCGCACCTCCATCTCCGTCCCCATCCTTGCCCTCGTCCCCAGGCTGCGCAGGGAGCGGAAGGACGTGCAGCCGCCGCCACAGCGGGTGCAGCGACCCGCGGATGACCTCCTCCCCGTCCTTTCCGTCTACCTGCTGCTGTTTCCTCCCACCCTGCCCGCCCTCCTGGCCATCCTCATCGACTTCCTCGTCATCCTCCATGTCGACGCCCCGCTCCTCCTCGCTGTCACCCGCTGACCCGTTCCCGCCGCCTTTTGCACCACGCCTGCCTTGTTGCCCCTTCCGCTTCTGGTCGTGCTGTGCCTGCGCCTGCGTCCCCTGCCCTTGCTGGTACCCATTCTGCCCCTGCTGCCGTTGTCCCTCCTGCTGCCTGTGCTGCTGCTGCTGCTCCCTGCGCAGCATCCACGCCACCGCCCTGCGCTGGTAGGGCCGCAGCCGGGGCCGCAGCTCGGGAGGGTCGCCGCCCCACTGCTCCTCCGACCCACTTGGCCGAATGGCGCGGAACAGCCAACCCGCGTCGAACTGGCCGCTCTCCTCCCCCGTGCCATTGGCAGACCCTGTTGCTCCGGGTGACAGCGGTGCAGCTGCTCCTGATGCCGCTGCAGCAGCTGCTGCGGGGCTACCCAGCCCGCCGGGAGAGCTCAGCGGAGCTACCCCTGCTGGCTCCCTGCCGTACTGCGCGCCCCCACCGGGGCTGCGGGGTTCGCTCACGGCTGACCCAGATGGGCGAGGACCCCCAACCGCTGCCGCTGCCGCACCCCCGGCCGCAGCTGCCGGTACCCCGAACCCTTCGGCAGCAGGGGGCTGTGATGGGGATGCGAGCGGGGTGTGGTTGTGTGGCAGCAGCCAGGACAGCACGTCCAGGAGCGCCCCCTGCCATGCACGCTGCTGCGTGTCCTCCGGGTCACCCACCGCCAGGCGGGCTAGGGCTGACCGCGTCACGCCCAGCCGGAGGGCTAGTGGCGCTGAGGTGGAGGTGGAGGGTCCGGGGGCAGCTGCCTGGGCGGCAGCTGCGGCTGCGGCGACGGTAGCAGCCGTGGAGCCGGTGAGGACGGTGCAGGGCGAGTTGGTCGCTGGGCCGTGGAGCAGGTGGGTTAGGAGCGGGCTGTTGGTCAGCGCGGAGCGTGTGGTGTAGGTGGCTGGCTGCCAGTCGGGAGGCTCGAGGGGGTTCCATAGGGCGTGGGATGGTGTGTTGGAGGTGGAGGGTGCTGCCGCCGGTGACACGTCGGCGGGCTGGGGCGGGGTGAGTGTGAGCGGTGTGTCGGTGTGTCTGGGGTGGCGGAAGATGTACAGGGCGGGGCTGCAGCTGCCTTCAAACCCACGCGCGCCCGGGTTGCCATCTGTTGCGGGAGCATGTGAGTTGGTGTGGTGGTCCAGGCCCCGGGCTGACGTGGCGCCAGGGTCGGGCTGCTGTTGCTGCTGCTGCCGGCTCCAGCACGCCGGGGCAACGGTGGCGCCCAGGACGCCCGAGCGTAGTAAGGAGCAGAAGCTCTCTACCACAGCCGGAGACGGAGCCTCCAGGTTTACCTACATACGAAGTAGTACATTCTGCTTGTTCCTGGCGTGACTGCTGCATCGCGGCCGGGGCGACGCCAGTGCATAAACGCACCAGTCAAAATAACGGTCAGCTCGAAGGCTTTAAACCTACCTGTGCCGTTCCATTGGAGCAGTGGAGATGGTCTTCATGTTCCTGGCATAAGCTTAACGATAAAGACGAGTTTGACTGCTGGGCGATGAGTGTTGCGGGCGTGTCGCTCGCCCTTGTTGCGACCGGGAGCTCGATGAAGCTCAGTACCGAATATGTAGGCAGCAACTCATGGATGATGGGCTGTTTGGGTTCAACTGTATCTGTCCGCCTGCGCTTGACGGGCCTTTCCTCCTCCGCAGGATGTTCCTTCTCCGTCGGAAGCGTGGCTGGCTGCGCTTCAGGCAGCTCCAATCGAACGTGGTCCTCGGTATCAAGAGCAGCATTCTGTTGCGCTGTTGGTCCTGGGCCGTCAGGCGAGACCGCCTGTTGGGCGACATCCTGCCTCGCCCCTCGCCGCTGCTGCGGGGTAGCCTTCTGCCGCGGCATACGTGCTAACTACATGCTACGGGCTTAGGACCAATACGATTTGCCTAGCTGCACTGAAGCATGGGGTCAAAAGCTGTCTTGAGTGGCGAAATCGGGCGAACCGTCGTGCCGCCCCATGGGACGCAGGCTGGGAGCAGGCAAGGGCAAGGCGCAAGGGTGGGGGCAGGTGCATCTCTCAATCTCTGCGTAATACGGTATGAGGTGCAGCATGACAGCTTAAAAAGTTGTCGGTAGGAATACATGTACTGTGTTGACGTCCACTTTGGGGCCATTGCAAGCTCCGTGGGGTAGGCTATTTGGCTCCCACGAGCTCCTACAGTACAGCCCGAGACGGGAAAGCGCGTGCCCAAGGGCCGAGCCCAGGTTCATGGTCATACGCATCGGCATAGGCCGATAGGCGTACTGATTAGGAAGCTTGAAGGGTAAATTTCGGCTCCCTCACGACCTCCTGTGCGATGCGGGGTGTCGGTCAGGTACCACTTGGCCCTGGCCGAACTTTGACAAAAGTGTCACGTCGGCCCACACGCACGCTTGTGCCCATGCATGTTGTCGCCCTTGGTCTCACCTGTTACCTTGCAGCAGCTGCACATTACGCATGTAGCACTTGTGGGCCGCACACTGCACTGGCACGTGCCAAGAGCCGAGCCGTGCCAGGTGGCACCCTTCGCAAGGGAACCCGAGCATGTCCTCTCTGTACGGCGTGCAACGCGTGCATAAGCTCGTGCCGGCCTGCACGGCTTGGACCGAATCTATGACGCGCTTTTGCAGCTTCGCAACCATCCCCTGTTAGCAACATGAATGGAATCCTTGATGCCAAGTTCCGGGAAGGTACCGGTACACCTTCAGCTTGTTGGGCATAGGTCCACGATGAGGGTAGGATGCTGGTCACGACCTGCAGTCTCCCCCAGGCGCCAGGGTGCTCTCCTGCGTGATGGTGCTTTGGTCTCCCCGAGGGCTGGGTCTCCCTTGCCTAGAAGGTGGCGGTTGGTACTGCAAGAACTGTGCTGCGCTTTGATAAACGTGCCTCATCAGATACATGACATGTCGATGAACGGAACTTATCTTGAGGCCTCTGCATGCTCGAGGCTGCGCGCGTGCACACTGCCAGCTTCGCAACTGCCCAAGGCACAGCACCAAGAGGACTCTGAACAGCACCCTCCGGCCCTTTCCCGCTGTTTGCTTGTGTAATACGCTATATATTAAGTATGGAAAGGCTGCGCCGCGGGATTGGGGATGGCAGCTGACGGGCATCGCAGGCGCTTGCTGCTTATGGAGAGGCTTGCCGCAACCAGGAGCCATGCACTACGCCTAGCGTTAGCACTTCTTGTATGGAGTGGAGCGTTCGTGGCAAGTAAGTGGGCCTCAGACCGAAATTTCGACACCTTCCAAACGGTCGTGCTGCTAAAGCCGGCTAGATGTTTGACAGGCGACAACCGCATATAAGGTATGTTATGTCACTGTGATCTTTTTGCTTGCTAATCTTCTGATGCGTCCTCCCTCTGGGCCCCGGCTGCTGCCCTGCAACGTCTCGCACAACTGAAGGCAACTGGCCCGTTCCTGGTCTGCATGCGCCGCGTGACGTACCTGTGTCTGCATGCGTACCCAGCAGGCGTGCCGCCGGCCCCTCCTGCGCTAGAACCGGCGGACGTCGAGTGCAGCATTGAGCTTGTTCGTGCCAGGACTTCGGGGCAGCTGCAACCATCACCAGCAAACAGCACCCTCTCAGTCACCTGCCGAGGCGTCCCAGGAGGTGTCCAGCTCCTGCTCAGTCCGTGGCTCCAGGCAGCAGCAAACGCCTCCGGGTCGCTAGCGGGCGCTAACGCCACGAACGCCACACGTGGCAATGAACAGCTGCCTGACACCCAGATAACCGGTGTTAGAGTTGCAGGAGCTCCGGAGGAAGGTGGCAGCAGTGGTGACCAACAGGGGTCTGATGGCGACTGGCGGCTGGGCCTGGTGTGCGGCCCGGGCGTGCGGCACCTGCGTGTGTCCCACTCGGTGCTGCGGGGGGCGCCGCTCAGCACTCGCGGACCGTTGCTGCAGCTGGCAGGCTGCGGCGCAGTGTCGTTCCATAACGTCACGCTAACGCAGCTGGCGGCGCCGCCGTGGACCTCCCCTGGCCTGACGCCCGCCTACGGTGCCGTACACGCGCGGGGGCTGGTGGCGGGCGCGTGGCTGTCGGGCGTGGAGTGCTCGCATGTGGCGGGGTCGCACACGTGGGCGTGCTTCCTGCTCAGCTTCAATGAGGAAGAAGGAGAACAGGGAGCGGCAGGCGAAGCGGGGGAGCAGCAGCGGGGGGAGGAAGGCGCGCTGGCGCAGGGCACAGTAGACATAAGGGACAGCGTGTTCGTCAACACCACCGTTGCGGCAAGCTTGGAGGTCCAGTTGAATAGCACGCTGCTGCTGCCGTCTGTGGCTACCGTGCTAAACCGGAACCAGTATATGGGTGCGGACTGCGGCGGCGGGGTGCATGGCGCCGTGGTGGTTGGCTGCGCTCCGTACAGTACGAGCAAAGCAAACGCAGCCGCAGGGGACGGGACTGGGGCCAGAGATGGCGGTTCCGACTCCGCCTTGTGGTGGGACCTGCCGTACCCGCCGCCAGTGGCAGTCGATATGCGGGTCGAGTCGATTAGGGCGGATGGGTGCTCTGGGGGCTGCGGCGCCGTGATCTCTACAAACGTCCCAGTGGTGAGCATGTGTGCATAATCGCATTGCTTTCTTCGGCATGTGTCCAGAGTGGCTGCTCGTACCAGCACTGAAGGCTGCGGGCGTGAAGCTGCTGATGGAAGCCGACGCCCGTGTGGTGACACAATTGTGGTCCTGTACCGCGCTTTGCGTCGCTGCTGCAAGCTGACGCGTGTGACATCTAATAGAAAGTACGCTTACCAAGCATGCATCTAACTCCTTTTGTCATACTCCCATGTGAGAGTTTGATGCAGGCGTGATGCGTGTCATCACCGCTGCTCGAAGGCCCTTGCTCCATACGCCCGCCTGCCCTCAGGCCTCCCTGCTACTGTCGGGCGGCACCCTGCTGTCCAACTGCAGCGCCGCGTGGGACGGCGGCGCAGTGTACTCCCGATGGGGCGTGGGGCAGCTGCGTGTGGAGGGGGCCAGCAGGATGGACCGTAACAGCGCGGGGCGCTTCGGCGGCGCCCTCGCCGTGCACGACTCGGTGGGCCGGGTGGTGGTGGACGGCGGCAGCTCGCTAAGCCACAACTCCGCGGTGCGGCAGGACGGGGGCGCCATCTTCGTGTTGAGCAACATCACTGAGATGTTGGTGTCTGGGGGCAGTGAGCTAAGCCACAACTCGGCCAAGTGGTGGGGCGGCGTGATCAAGTTGGGTCATGAGGACTCGAACGGCACTACAGTGCCCGGGCACGGGTATGCGGGCCGGGTGGTGGTGGAGTCGGGGAGCAAGGTGCTGCTCAACAATGCTCAGGGCCTGGGAGGCGTGATGCACGCCAACCTGGGCATCGGTACCATCATCCTAAACGGCAGCAGTGTGGAAGAGAACACCGCTGGCGTGGAAACGAGTGCAGCGAGCAGCACCTACGGTGGTGCCTTCTGCACCTTTGGGTCGGTGGACGAGCTGCTTTTGGACGACGGTGCGTCCCTCAGCAACAACACTGCCAATGCAAGAGGCGGTGCCGTGCACGCCGATACCGGCCTGGGACGGCTGGTGCTGGACAGGGGCAGCAGCATGAGTTACAACAGCGTGGACGGCGCGGACAGCAGCGGCGGCGCGGTCAGCTCTCTGGGCGTGCTGACCAACACCACCAGCATAGAAGTGCTGCGTGGTAGCCGCGTTGTGGGTAACACGGCGTCCATCAGGGGAGGGGCGATAGTGGTGGCAAGCGGGCTGGGCAGCTTGGTGGTGGACGGCGGTAGCGTGGTGAATAACAACTCAGCGTGTGATGGCGGAGCGCTGTACGTTGTGGCTGGGATTGAGAGCATTAGCGTGTCTAATGGCAGCACCGTGGCGGGAAACACGGCCTACGTAAGCAGCACTTGCTCCCGGGGGCGCGGGGGCGTTGTTGCCACGGACGGGTCTGTGGGGTCGGTGCTCATCAGCGGTGGCAGCAACGTGACCCGCAACGAGGCCTCGGTCAGCGGGGGCGCGGTACACTGCAGCGCGGAGGTGGGGAGCTTCGTGCTGACCGGCGGCTCGGCACTGTCGTTCAACGCAGCTGGCAGGTATGGCGGAGCGGTGAACGTCATTGGCGACGTTGGCAGCCTGAGCATTACCGATGGCTGCAGCGTTGAACAGAATGCCGCGGATTGGGAGGGAGGCGCCTTCATGATAGGCGAAGTGGGCGGGGCGGAGGTGACGGTGGAGAGGGTTGTGGTGGTTGGCAGCGACCTTCGGGGCAACTCCGCCAGCGTCGGCGGCGCGCTGTGCGTTCGTGGAGTTGCGTACAACGTCCTGCTCAGCGGCAGTACGGTGTCGTACAACCTTGCGCCGTACGTCCAGGCGAACGACCCCAGCGGGTACGGAGGCGCCTTGAACTTTGACGGCCGGGTGCGCAACTTCACGGCGCAAAACGCCACCCGGATAGTGTACAACGAGGCAGCCCGGGAGGGCGGTGCGCTGCGGTTCGGCTCAGGCGTGGGGTCGTTTACCCTGGCTGGCAACTCGAGCATTAGCCACAACCAGGCGCAGGCGTACACCGTTAGCAACGGGGGTGCCGTGGCGATGATTGGGGATGTGGGGCAGCTGGCGGTGCTGTCAGGCTCCCAGGTGTACAACAACAGCGTGGCCTGGCTGGGCGGTGCTTTCTACCTTAGCGCCGCCGACCCCGTGAAGAGCACTGCGACGGTGCGGGAGGTGCGCCTGGACGGCGGCGCGCGAGCGTGGAGGAACGCAGCTGGGGCAGGTGCGTGGGGTCGGGTGGGCTGGGCTGGGTGCCATGGACCCATAGCCGTACGGTCTACTGCTCTGCATCTGTACCGGTATGCTCTGCACGCTCTGACTGCTTGACCATATGTAACGACTGACGCTTTAGGTGCACCGCAGGCACAAACAGAGTTTCCAGTCAGTATCCGGCCCTGAACGTCTCATGCGGTAGCGTGCACGGGGCGTTCGAAGTGGTTGCAATGATTGCCCGCCCCGCAGGCGGCTGGGTGTATGTGGCTGGCAACCTGAACAGCCTGAGCATCGCCGGAAGCAGCGAGGTGGCCCTCAACGAAGCGTCTCAGTCCGCCCTCTCGCGCACCGGTCTGGGCGGCGCGCTGTCTGTGGAGGGCTCCCTAGGGCAGTGCGTCATAGACACGGGCAGCAGGGTACACAGCAACCAGGCAGACGTGGGCGGGGGCGCCATAGCGGTGACAAAGGACGTGCGACTGTTCCAGCTATCTGGCGGAAGCAGCCTGTCGAACAACAAGGCGCGGAAGGTGGCTAACGGCGTCGGCGGTGCAGTCTTCTTTGCTGGCAACACCACCAATATCACGGTTACTGGGGGTGCAGTGGTCAGCAACAACACAGCGACGTCGTGGGGAGGCACGTTCCGGGCGGATGACAGCGTGGGTTCAGTGCTGATACACAGCAGCAGGGTCTCGATCAACAGCGGTTACGGAGGCGGGCTGCTGTCCATTGGTGGCACATGCGGTAATGTGGCCGTGGTGGACAGCAGCCTCACTGGCAATGATGCAAAAGGCGCAGACGGCGGGGTATTCTATGTGGACGGCGACCTCGGGGCCTTCACTCTGCAGCGATCGGAGGCCTCGTCCAACAGAGCCGGGTACGGCGGTGTGCTCTTTGTGTACCGCAACGCCGGGGAGTTGGTGCTGGATGGAGCGACCGTTACAAGCAACAGCGCCAACAATGGCTACGGCGGTGCGCTTTCAGTTTACGGCTCAACGAGGAGGCTTTCCATCCTTCGCAACAGCAGCATCTCACTGAACGCAGCTTACTCGGGTGGAGCAATAGCCAGCATGTTCGGCTTTGGTTCCATCCACATCGCGGACAGTGTGCTGGTGTGGAACCAAGCAACCGGCGGCAACGGCGGGGCGATATCCGGGGGCCACTTCTGGAGCTGGCGGGACGCGGACGCCATGTCCTTGCTGGTCGAGGGCTCGCGGATTGCCAATAACAGCGCCTTCCGAGGCGGCGGAGCCATATCGCTTATTGGGGAGCTCTCCAGCGCAGTGTTCCGTAGTTCTACGCTGATTGGGAACGCGGCAGAGGATGGCGGGGGCTTCCTTGACGTCCGTGGCATGGCTGGCGAGGTGGTGCTGGAGGCGGGGACGGTGGGGCAGGACAACCGGGCGGGCGCCATGGGTGGCTTCCTGTCCGTGTCCGCTCCGGACGACCTGACGGGGGTGCTGCTGCGGAGCCTGGTGCTGCGGGGCGGCTCCCGGCTGGAGGGCAACGTGGCAGGGAGGCTGGGCGGCGCGGTGGCGGCGCCGCTGGTGGGCCAGGTGGTGGTGACGGAGGAAAGCAGCATGAGTAACAACAGCGCGACGGACGGGGCAGGAGGGGCGGTCGCGGAGCGGGCGGCAGTGGTGAGTTGCGCGGGATGGGCGCACCTGTGCGATGAGGGGCGAAACGCGTGGTCCTGTGTAGCAGTTACCGTGTAGCAGCTACAGCGCATGACAATGAGGGTCCAGCTTGCTAGTTATCCTCGGTGAGCCGGCGCAGACGGGCCTGTAGCCCTAACGAGGGGAACCCGTGGCGCCTGCCCTCGTCTCCGCCCCAGGACTGGACGCCCTCTGTGTCTCTGGCGTGCCGCCTGCTCCCTTCCACTGCCGAGTGGCGCATTGATGGCGGCTCCTGGGTGACTGGCAACGTGGCGGGCGGCGGCACGGTGGGCGGTGGCGGCGCGCTGCTGCTGGCCACCATGGGCCGCTGCGACGAGCAGGGGAGACCCCTGCGGCCCTCAGCCCTGCGCCTGACCCTGGGCAACGCCACCTTTGAGGGCAACCGCGCGGGGGCGGGCGGCGGCGGGGCCATTGCCGTACGCGGACCCATGGGTCCCGGCGCAGCGGGACTGCCTGTGAGGGACGTGGAAGTTGTCGCGGAGGGCACGGCGTTGCTGGGCAACACAGCGGAGGGCGCTGCAAGCAGCTTGCCTGGAGGCGGCGGTGGCGCAGCCTTGATGTGGGTGCCATCCCCTGCAAAGCTGTCGAGTCCAGTGCCAGCTGCTGATGGGGCTGTGGCGCTGGCTGCCCTAGAAGGCAACGGTGGCGGCACGGACACGTGGCAGCCGCAGTGCCGCGTGCTCCTAGGGACTGGGACGGTGGTGCAGGGGAACACGGCGGCGGGGAGCGGCGGCGCGGTAGCGCTGGTGGGGTGTGGCCTGGGGGCGGTCGGGGCGCAACTGGAGGGCAACAGGGCGGGCGGGGCGGGGGGAGCGGTGGCGCTGCTGCCGGGCGTGCCGCTGGGGGCTGCCCCGCGTGGGTTTGCAGCTCCTGGAGACTTGCTCTTCCGGGCCAACCCGACGGGCCGTCAGGACAACACCCTGACAGGTAGCTAGGGCGGGGTTTGGGGGCATTGTGTGTCGAGCTACTCTCTGGCACAGACGACTCCCTCCAATTTCTGGGGTTGCACCTAACTCGTATGTGGTGTGTGGTAACGCGTAGAAACAAAAATTTGATACTTGCAAGGCTAGTCGGCGCATGAACTGATAAGGGTTGGTGCATGGGCTCCAATGGCATGGGGCCGGTTTTCATGCGTTTTCGCTATGCGCCCCACATCCACAGGGCCCATCAGGACCTGTCCAACTGCTGCGGGCTACACTGCAGTGCATGGTAAGTTAGGTTGTGATGACTGCGTCGCGTGGATAACAACTAGTACACCTGACGAGCTGTTGGGACGTCTGTGTAGCACTTGCCGAGGGCCGCGGCGGGTGCGGGCGTGCACGTTGTCTGTTGCCCTTTCGCATGACCGGCGTCCTACCGTTGGGTGTGCCCTGCCTTGCATGCGCTCCACCGAACACCTGCAAACCTGGGACCGCCACCACCGCAGACGCTGACCTCCCCGGCTCCGACCTGCTGCCGTACCCACTGTACGGCACGGTTCCGGAGCTGGCGGCCGCGTGCTCCGCCAACCCGCTGTGCGTCGCCTTCACCAGCTCTGGTTTGCGCGGGGCGCTCAAGGGCAGGGGTGCGCTCCTTAACACCACCACACTGGTGGACACCGCCAGCCCGGGGGCACAGTGGACCTGCACCTACATCAAGTACACAGGTGTGTGGTACCGTACCTGGAAAACCGGAACACGGTACCTGGAAACCGCTGGTAGTACCGGTGTGCAGCATCAGGTGTTGTGAGCGTGGTAGCGCCATATGCTCCAGTCGTCGCTTAAGTATGCTGGTGTGCTAACGTAAAGCTATGGATGATGGCTTTTGCTACGTGTACCGTTGCTGCCTACGTCTTGGTTGCTGCGAAAATGCCCGTCCGTTTTGGGCTTGCCTGGGCCTACCCCTTGCCATGCCGCAGGCGTGGATGGCACCACGTGCCCGCCTATCGCCGGCTTTGTCGCCCTTCCCGGCATGGTAAGAAGCTGGCTTGGATGCTTTCTGCATTCGTTGCAACTTGCTAAAGTGTCTTTGTTTTCCAAGTCCCCAACCAGAACCCGCCCACAACCGCTTGCATGCCCATGCCACTGGTGTTGCATTGCGACATACACATGCGTAGCACCTAAATCGTGCGCCCGAACCGCGTCTGTGCGCTTGTAACTGCCTCAGGACTCTGTTTATCGCAACACTTCGGGTTCAAGTAGCAGCAGCGGCAGCGGCGCGGGTGATGAGCTGGCTGACCCCGTGCAGCTGGCCCGGGAGTGCATCCCGGACAGCAAGTGCTATGGCTTCGACAACCGCGGCTGGCGGGGGCCCGTCGTGCTGCCCGCCGTACCCTCGGACAGGCCGGGCAGCTGTCTGTACATATACCAGGAGGGTGAGCGGCAGGGCCCTGCAGCATCCGCGTCGGTAAACATGCAGCGTCGCCTTTGGTTGCTGGTGTGGATGCTGTCTGTTGAGTTGGCAACGGCAGCTGCGCCCTCATGCGTACTGCGTCCTGGTTGTGCGAGCGGTCCCATGCTCTCGCTCTGTCGCTCATTTCCAATTGCTGGCCCCAGGCTCCTGCCCACACGTTGAGGGCTTTGCTGCCTTCTGGAACATCGACGCCGACCAGAACGACATAGCCAACGCCAACCCCGACGGCGAGGCGGCAGCCGGCGACGTGTCCATCATTGCGGCCAACTGCAGCGCCGACAGCCGCTGCCTCGGCTTCAGCAGCATAGGTGGGGCCACGCCCTTCCGCGAACCCGCCACAGCCACACTAAAGGCACGCGTGCCTGTCTCTGCGCCGCATGCTGTGCCATGGTTGTGCCGGTACTGGCTTGCAGCATCCGGGCCGATGCGCGCCGCTTATGACTTCAACCAGAACAAGAGCGGTAGCGCCTTGCATGTCCCTGTGGCTGCCAGTGACCCTTGGGGTCTGGCCGCCAATGAGGCCAAGACAACGAACTGCCTGCGCAGGCTATACCAAGTTCTTTCTGGCCGTGCTTACCTACAACACCATCGACATCGACCCCGTGGTCTACTGCAGCTACCTGCGCCTCTCACCACCTGCAGGTGAGGCCACTGGGGGTTCGTGGGAAAGAGAGGGTGTTGTGGGGGAGTGGGGAGCTGCTGTGCGCTCGCCTATGCAGTGCATCGGAAACGGTATTAGCTTCCGCACCAGTTCCCCTGTTCCGCACTATGAGCATGGCTGGGGCAAGAGCTGGAAGGTCCCTTCCCTTAGCGTCAGTACTGGTATCGGAGGCATGCGTGCCCTGCCGTGCGGATGTGCCGTACTGGTCGTTGAAGCGCAACCCATGCATGTGCCTGGTGCCAGAGTGTTGGACGGAGCATGCATCTACCGATGGGATGAATGGACTGGTTAAGTACGTTGCTGTGACAAGTTTGTCCACCCGCTGCGTTTTTAGCACGTATCAGCAAGCAATGTCCGTGTGTTGGCTTCCCCGTTGCAGACAAGCCCAGCTCTCCAGATGAGACGCGCGTTGCGGCGCTTTCCCCGCTTCCACAACGACGCGGTAAGCGGCATGTGCCTCTGTGCCCCTGTCGTGCTCCTGTTTCTTTTCCCAAGGCGGATCCTACACACCACACTGTTTGCGTTCGCACCCCCTCCAACACCATGCTTTTCCCTCCCGCACGCAGCGCTTCTCAGCTCTGCACCAAGCCGGTGGCTTGACGTGTCCAACACCGTCTTTACCGACAACATTGCCCGGAACGGCTCGGGGGGCGCACTGCATGTGCTGGTGGCAGCAGCGCCACCCACCAGCACTGGCAGCGGCAGCGGTACCTCAGGCGCCGCTGCAGCAAGCACAAGCAGCGAGCAGGCGCCGCTCCTGCTGCAGCTGTCGCTGAGCAACAGCAGCTTCCACCGGAACGTCGCCAACGGCACGGGGCCAGCGGACGGCGGCGGCGCCTGCTCCTTCGTGCTTCCTGCTGCTGCTAGAGACAGCGCCAGCAACAGCACCGGCAATGCCCTGCTGCCGGATACGGAAACCCACGCTGCGCTGGACATCACGTCCTGCAACTTCACCTCCAACAGCGCTCATGGTAGTGGCGGTGCCTTGCTGCTGGCCCTAGGGGTGCCAGCGGGCGGCGGTGAAGGAGGGGGAGCAGGAGGCTGTGCCGGACCCGGCCCCGGCGGACAAGCAACACCCGCAGCTGTGCGTATGGCCACAACGAGGGCGGCGGGTAACGCCGCGGGAAGGCATGGCGGGGCCCTGGCGTTCGTGCAGCCGCGGCTTGACACCTGCGCTGGCGGCGGGGCTGCTGCGGCGGCGGAGGCCTCAGGCGTGACGCTGTCTGAATGCCACGTGGAGGGCAATGAAGCTGCAGGCTCCGGCGGCGGCCTGTACCTGTCTGGAAACCTGGCGGTGGGGTTGACGGGCGCGCAGCTCCGTGGCAATGCAGCTGACGGCGGGCCGGGCGGGGGCATCGCTGCATCGGGCTGCAGCCAGCTGGCCTTCGTCAACAGCAGTGCAACCAGTAATGATGCACCCACAGGAACGGGCGGCGGTGTGTTTGCGGGCGGCTGCGGGCGCGTGCGGCTGCAGGGGGCGGAGCTGGTGGGCAACAGGGCGCTTGCGGGAGGGGCCCTGCACGTGGCGGCGGGCGGGGGCCAGCAGCAGGTGCAGCAGGAAGGTGGCCTCGGAGCTGCCGGCGCGCCCGTACCGTACAACAGGACGGCGGTGTTGGTGCACCAGGCGCGGTTCAGCAACAATTCGGCCCTGGACTCCGGGCAGGTGGATGGGGAGGAGGGCCGCGGAGGTGCGGTGTACCTGTCTGGGGCCGTGGCCGCTGCCATCCTGGGCGGGGACTTCGCGGACGGCAACGTGGCGCGCTTCGGATCTGCCATCGCCACCACACAGACGTGCAGGCCGGGGGCCGGAACTGGGGCAGGGGGCAGCACGGCCATCGCTCCAAGCCGCAGGGTGAGTGTGCGAACCCCCTCGGGCTTGCTTCGGGCATGGGTTGGGTGGCCCTGAGGCAGTACCAGGTCCGCAACAGGGATACAATACCGTGTCTACGTGAGCCCAAACTATGCCCGACACTCCGCTGACGAAGTGCATTCAGCCATCCCCTGCTGTCGGCCCTCCTGAATCACAGGCCTTGCAGGCGCTGGACCCCAGAGCCTCCTCGCTGTCCGCTCTGGAGGGGGCAATGGCTAGTTGGCAGTGCTATCCCCTGGCGTTTTTGGGCGGGACGCGCTTTGGGGCTCTCACGGCCGAGCAGCAGGCCGAGGAGGAAAGCGATGGGCAGGTGAGGCGCGCACATGGGCAGTTCCCAATGCGTGCAGTGGCCTGGCAACCATAGACGCATTAGATAGGGCCAAGTTTAAGGGCGAACCGGGGTTGGCCTAAAATGAGAACTACTGTTATCCCGTGCGCTTGTGAGGGTTTTGTCTCAACTTTCTGTAGAACCCGTGCATACTTCGGCCTTCCTGGTTGGGTAACGGTCATTGATGAGCGGCACGGTTCTGCGTTGGACAATCAGACCGGATGTCCCGCTTCATAACTCTGCCCTCAGGCCCGCTTCCAGCTGTGGTCCTTCGATGGCTTCTCCTCCATCTACGCCAACTGCACATCTGTGACAGCCGGCGACGGTGGCGTAGACGCAGCCGTGTCCTACCTTCTAGCCTACCAGCAACAAGCTTCAGCGCTCGAGCAGGAGGCCCTACGCGACGACCTCACAGCCACGCTGACCGCCGCCCAGCGCTTCCTGTCCCTGCGCGAAGCCCTGTCCCAGTGCGTCGTGCCTTCGAGCATCAACTCCTCAGCTGCACTAGACCGGATGTTGTCCCTCCAGCCAGCAAGCATCAGGCTCAGGAGCAGCAGGCAGCCTGGGACTACCGGCATCTTGGCCGGGGCAACAGCTACTACCGCTGGCGGGCTCTTGGGCGAAGGTGGTGTGGATGGCGAGGCTGCAGACGGCTTTGCGTACCAGGTCAACGGCCTAGGGGAGGCTGGGGGCGGGGGCCCTGCGGAGCACAAGCTTCCCTCCCGGCTGCGGCTGCGGCCGGGGGCTCCCTTCGACGTGACGGTGCAGCTACACGACGTCAACGGACTGCCCGTCAGCGCCGGTGGGTAGTGGGGGGTGAGCATCCAGCTGATACCTAGTTAGGCTGCTGATGGTCGCGGTGGCGTGTTTAGGGACGTTGGCTTTGGCGCCCCAACAATGGCAGGTAGCAGCTGTCCGTAACGGTTGATCTGCATTGGTACGAAAGTAGCAATCGGGCGGTCAACCTGCTTTTGAGGTAACCCAGAAGTGGCCACACACTACATCTGCATGGTTTGCGACCCATGGGTCGGCTCCTTTACCGGCACATCCAGCTTCCCCACTACCAACTTTTACCTGATCTCCCTGCAGACCTGGTCCAACTGTACATCACCATGGCTTTGATGCCCCCTGGACTTGCCGCCACGACGCTGAATGCTACCAGCAGCAATAGCAGCAGCGCCGCCCCCTCTGCCCCCTTCTCCTCCTGGCAGCACGACCCGCTTGTCGTCCGGCTGGACCCGGGTCTCATCGCGGGCCGCTCCCTGACGCAGCGGGCGGTGGGCGGCGTGGCGGCGTGGCAGCAGGTGGTGGCGCGGGGCTGGCCGGGGGAGTACCGCCTGGTGTTCACGGCGCAGGGCAGGGGCCCGCTGGCGCAGCTGTACCAGGTGAGCTGCAGCGTACGTGCAGCATTGTTGTAACCCCTGTGCTCGCGCCGGTAATGACTTGGGCTGGCAGATACTGACAAACGTAACTCACGGGGATACACGTGGCCGATGCTACCGCGGAATGTGGGATGGCCGCTGCAGGTGTTGAGTTGCCTCCAGCAGGCTTTCAACTTGTGCGCCAAAAGGGGTGCCAAGCAATACTACTCGGGGACATCTTTATTACCTTGTGATAGCCAGCAAAATGTCTACTCCTCCCGGCACACCGCAGGTTGCCCCGTACACGCTGACCGTCGAGCTGCTGCCGTGCTCCGTGGGTGAGGCCCTGGAGCCCTCCTCCGGGGCCCAGGGTACCCTGGCCTCATGGACCAGCTGCCAGCCGTGCGGGCAGGAGCAGCTTGGCCTGTGGAGGGACATGCGGCCACGCCTCGTGCCGGGGGGCGAGTTCGGCCAGGGCAACAGCACAAGCATACTGCAGGCAGACATGGGGGCTATTGTGTCCGGCCTGGTGGACCGGGGCAGCAATGACCGGGCCACCTGCCGGCCCTGCCCTGCTGCAGCACAGTGCCCCGGTGGTGCAGTGATGGTGCCCCGGCCGGGCCACTGGCACAGCGCCGCCAATTCGACACGTGTGCACCGGTGTCCCTACGCGCCGGCGTGCGGGGGCAGGGGCGCGGATGCAGAGGAGCTTGCCACGTGGCAAGAGCGCCTGCAGCAGCTGCAGCAGCAGCAAGCTAACACACAACTTGCGGCGGTCGGCGCGTTAGCTGGTACGGCCCGCTCTTCCGCACAGTCGGCAGGAGATCCGCCCTTGGGCGACGTGCGCTCTGCCGTCCTGGCGCAGTGCCAGGGGGCCTGGTACGCCAGCGGCTGGCGGCCGGGGGCGGCGGTGGTGGCGGCTGCACGTCAGCGAGGCGCCCTGCCACCAGGAAGCAACTCCATCGCAAGGGCCGCATCACCAAACGGGACTGTCCCGCCCTGCCTGCTGTGGTACGAGGAGGACCTGACGCCCAGCCTTGGCTCCGAAACCTTCGCCCCACTGTCGTACACGCAGCTGCAGTGCGCACCCAGCTACACTGGCAACCTGTGCGCAGCCTGCCAGCCGGGGTACCAGGCGGGCGTGAGGTTCCAGTGCAGCAGCTGTCCCGCCGTAGCGCAGACTGCCGGCATAGCGCTCCTTGCGTTCATCGGCGGTGTGCTGGTGGTCCTCATCTCGACCTACGCTAACCTGTACGTGGACTACACGTCAGAGGAGGTCGTGTCCGATTTCGACACAGCTGAACTCTTGAAGGTACGTGCCTTGATGACATGCGTACATTAAGTACCGTTAGCGCCCGTCAGGGGCATGTTCCAGTATGTCATTTCGCCGCTTACTCGCCGTTCAGGGCGTTGCTCCGCGACAAACCAACTGCCGTTCGCTTGAGACTGCAAGTATTTATCACCCCTCGTGACAACCGAGTCATGCACGCTGGACTCCAGGTACTGCTGAAGTTGCTGGAGTTGCTACAAAGGCTTCAACAGATCTAATTAGGAGTGCGCGCCCGTTTGCCGTGTTTGCCCCCGCAGGTCCTCATCCTGCATGTGCAGCACGTGGTCATCGTGACACGTATCAACATCGACTACCCCACCAGCATCACGGCCTGTACCGCCGTGCTCAGCGCCATCACGTGGGCTGGCGACTGGTGGGGCTTCAGCCCCTCATGCCTGGTGCCCGACCAGGACAGCTCCGGCCAGGCGTGGGCGCAGCTCCTGGGAGGGCTGCTGGTTCCGTGCTTCGTGGCGCTGTGCTGCTTGGTGCTGTGGGCAATCAGGTGGGCTGATCGTGCGGTCCGCCGTCTGCTAGCACAAACGCAGCGACCTGCCGGTAAGGCCCCAACAACCGTCACCTCAAACGGCCATGCCACAGAGTACGTACAAGGTGTTTTTGTGCACATGATCATCGGGGTGTTGGATGGCTGCCGCTGTGCATGCAGGTACCGCTTCCGTCGCTTCCGCCGCAGCGGACAGCAGCCCCTGCTGCTCACCGCCACGACCGCCTCCTCCTCCCTACCTACCCAACCCAACTCCGACCGCCTGGTCACGGCCAGCAGCATTCGGGTCCCAGCAGATGCACAGGCAGACGCAGAGGAGGAGGCTGACTCCGAGGCTCCTGCCACGGCTGAAGCTGACGCAGCAATCGCCCCAACAGCGTCCGGACGTGTGGTGATTGAGCTTTCTTCCACCATAGTTACACGCTCCACTAGCAACAGGCGACATCGTGAGGTAGCACTGGTGGCAACCGGTGCAGGGAGCGGCAGCGGCAGCAACCCGCCTGCCGAATGCCAGCAGCAGCCATCGCACCAAGATGGCACCAGCTGCGCGCATGGGACCCGTCCCGTACTCCAAACGGTCTCTGTGGGGCAAGCTGTGGCAGATGAGGCAGCAGAGGCTGGAGCTGCGACAGGTGTCAAAGCAGCAGCCCGTCAGTCGGACCAAGGGAAGACCTCCCCTGGGTCGGACGAGCCCCTGGAACCCGAGCCCTTCAGCCACCTGGCGACGCAGCCTTCGTGCAACTCCCTGAGCCCACCCATATCGCAAGAGCTGCACCCTAAGCCGCTGCAATCCAAAAGCGCAACAGCAGATTTGAAGACGCTCCACCATCGCGGGAAGCTAGGCCGGACCACGTCGTGGCTCCCTGCACCCATGCTAACCGCCGCCTCACGCCTCCATTCCGCAACCTCCAGCGCCTTAATCGTCACCACCAAGACCATCTCGCGCCTGGTTCCCGCGCCCAAGCCCACCTCCGCCCTGGCGCACGTGGACCGCTCCCTGCCGCTGGTGCCGCAGCTTGGTATCGTGCTGTGGGTGGCGGTGTTCGTGCTGTACCCCAGCTGGGTGCAGGTCACGCTGGGCATCTTCGCGTGCTACACCATAGACGACGGCCAGGGGCCCTACGCCGAGCACCAGCAGGTGGGAGTGGGGGACGAGCTGATGGGGCCACCACCGTTGTCGGTGAGACACCTTTCCCAACGTTTCAGCTGCGTCTGTTGCAGCAACCCCAGGCCGTGTCGGGCACGCTGGCAGTGTTATGTTGCATCTTCCCTTGCCGTACTCATGCGCCTGCCCCGCCCCGTCCGCCGCCCCGACCCCGTGCCCCAGGCCACGTGGCGCTACGGCTACTGGGTGCGCGACATGGCCCAGCGCTGCTACGCCGGCCGGCACCTGGCCGTGTACGTGCCCCTGGGCGTGTGCTGCGTGCTGCTGTTCTGCCTGCTGCCGCCCCTGGCCTCCTTCCTGGTGCTGTGGGGCGTGCGGCGCAGGGGCGGCGTGGCCCAGGGGCAGCCGGACCCCCTGCAGCACGACGACCATGTACGGCAGGTGTACGGCTTCCTGTACAGCCGGTACAAGTGAGTAAACAGTCGGAGCTAACAGTATGACATTACAATGACAAAAAGGAGCACCGGTACACTGCCTATGCACGCTACAGGTTTGCGTCACAACAGCGCTTGCGCCTGTTACAGTACGGCATGAGTTGTGCAGTGGAGCTGGGTGCTCCCCCACCGCTACCCCCAACCCCACATGCGCATTGGGCGCAACGGGGCAGCAGCTTTCCTGATGCAGCACTTGTGCATAGTGCTTGCTGCCCTGGCGTGAGGACCAACCCACACGTGCCCCATGCCTTTGCGCACCCCTTTTCCCAGGCCGCGGTTCTGGTGGTGGGAGAGCGCGGTGCAGCTGCAGACGCTGGCGCTGGTGGCGGCCGAGGTGTTTGGCCGCGCGCTGCCGGTGATGCACCAGGCGCTACTGCTGCTGGCGGTGCTGCTGGCCGTGTCCTTCATCACCACCGCATGCGCGCCCGTGCGCTCGCGGCTGCTGGTGATGCTGGAGTTCGCGTCCTTCTGCGTGCTCAGCCTCACCATCACGCTGGGGCTGTACTTCGCAGGGGAGGACACCGTCGGACACGTGGCGGCGGTAAGGGGCATGGGACACGGGGCACGGGGCGGGGTTGGACACCACCGGCCCACATAGTGCTAGTGCGGCAACTGCTTTTGGTGAGGTGCTGGGCGCGCGATTTGGATGTTGTGCCGTCCCCACAGAAAACCATGCAGTCTTGACGCTCGGGGGAGTTGCTGGGAGCGCGCTCATCCTGCTGCTGCGTGTCTCCCACGGTGGAGGCATGACATGCAAGGCACCTGGGCCCTAGAAGACACAGTAGCTGTGTGTCCCCTGAACCGTCGCCGTGTGTCCTGCCCCCCCGGCAGGAGGCGCTGGGTGCGCTCATACTGCTGCTCAACGCCGCCGTGCTGCTGGCCTTCCTGCTGCTGCTGGGCCGCAAGGCGTGGCCCGCCACACGCCGGATGGTGGGCAGGGTAAGGGGGCAGCGGGCCGTGCGGGGCCGGGGGGAGCGGGGCGCAGGTGTCGCCGCATCAGACGCTGTGGCCTGAAGCCCTGGGCGCCGCCGCAACCTCCTTTTACGTATTGGGTGTCTATCGGGGCATCCTGTCATGCCGCCTCGGGGTTACTGGGCGGATTGGTTTCATAGCACAGTGGAGGGGAGGGCACGTGCCTGGGCCTACATGTGCTGCCGTGGCTTTGACGAACCTGATTGGGTTGGCAGGAGCGTGGGCTTTCGGGGTGGGTGGGTAGAACGGTGGGAGGAGGAAGCTGTCGGAAGCTAGGAGTTGGCATTAGGCGGTTCGTTGGTGGTGGGAATGGGGTCTCACGCGCCGACACACGGGCCGCACCAGGGGAGCTCCCATGGGGCCCACGGCTCACTGCGGGGGACTGGCAATGCGCCTGGACGTGGCTTACCACGGGCGCTTGGGGCTGTGCTGGTGGCGCGACGGTTTTGGCAAGTGAGTGGCGGCATAGCGCTTGAAGTCAAGCAGCTGCAACCCGGTCTGCAGGCGTGCAGGCCGGCAGCGTACACTACCGTAGCGTGGGGGTGAAGCTGGAGCAGGGGTGAAGCTGGAGCAGGGCCGGTCGGCACGCATAGGTTGACGCCGCCAGGGGGTAGAAAAGGCACCGAGTACGGCGTGTAGGATGGGCGGTGTTGCAACGCGTGAAGGACTGTATGATGCAAAATCCCAAAGTGTTTGTGCCATGTGCACGTGCCCACGATGCATAGCATGTTGCTCGCCGGCACTGTCCGTTCGTATTACAGATTGTGCATGGTCATTGCTGGGTAAGGTGTGGGTCCTGTACTAAGCAATCGACATACCGGTAGTCCTGTATCCTCGAAACACCGTTATATTCTAGTGGTAACTGCAAGCCTCTAAGTGTACGGCAGGGCACCACGCACACGTGCCATCGCCGGTAATGACGGTATGCTCGTATGTAGTTCACGCTGTGTGCTATAGCTGCAGATCGGTTGGGTTTGGGTTTCCTACGTATCAAAGTGACCTCATGGTGGTATGTGCGCATAGCATGAGTGGCTTTGCATCTTGTGGTGATGTTAGAATCCTTGAATGGGTGATCACTTGTGCACCAGTTGTATATATCCTTGCCGGTTGCCGCATGCGTTGGTGCAGGTTGGTGCGCACATGGTTGGTCCACGTGTAGCAAGGGAGCGGTGTGGTGAAGTACCGTAGTTGTAGTTGCAGATGCAAGACGGGAACCTCTTGATGGAATTGTATGCTTGGTACTACTGCCATGCACTGTTGAGTTGCGCTCGACAAGCGGCGCAGTGAAGGGCAGCCAGGGGACAGCCAGGGCAGCCAGGGGACAGCCTGCACCCTGACCCTCCTGCATTTCTTGCCTCCTCCCCTGGATACAGCCTGGGACAGCCGCAATCATGCGGCAATTTGTCAACGCGCAGGCTGGAAGAGTCTCCATATCACCGATACACGCGACAGTGAGAAGCCCAGGGTGACGTACATGGGCGTACACGGGCAAGTGCTGCCAGGGGACACTGCGTGAATGCAGGGGGTGGTTGGTTAACCACCGGGCGCATGCGTCGAGGGTGATACTGCGAGCGCAACTGAGCATGCACCTTCCATGTTGTGGACTTGTGCTGATTGCTTCACGCAGATCGCTTTTTGACTGAGCTTGGTGCAGGACAACATCAGTTCAGCCCGGAACCGATAGCAAAAGCGGGACAGGCAAAGGCGGTGGCGTCAAATGCTAGCAAGGAAGACTCTTCAGAGGATCTGCGAGTCGCGTAGATCGTGCAAGGTGACGAGTCGGTGTCAGACTGGGCTGCTTCCGGCATGCCTCGCGGCCAACGCGGGTCTTTCAGCGATCTCGAACACATACAACAACAAACTCAGACAAACGCTCATACAAAACTACGCTGCACATGCTAACGAGTCAAAGCCGTTGCCAGCAACATGGTTCCAGGGCGCCTGCCCCCTCCCGCGTCCCTGCCCACGCCATCGTCCCCTCACCCGTTTGCCCTCTCAGGCCCCTAATGGGCCAACAGACGTTGTGCGCCCCGTAAGCAACGCGGAACCATCAACTGAGCTGTGCACGTCACTCCTGCCACAGGTTGTGCACACGGCACACGGCGGACGCCTCGGCTTCACCTCAGAGGCCGCCCCCCGGGCGCACCGTGCCTCTGCCCGGGCCTCCGCCTCTGCCTCCGCCCCAGGCGGCAGCAGCAGCTCCATGGAGCCCCTGGTCTCTCCTGAATGGCTGGCGGAAAGGTGCACGGGGTGCAGTCGCGGGTTGAGATGGGGATTACCAGGGATGTGTGGCGAGGGTGCTGTGTGGAAGTACACCTGGGTTGGCGGGACGGAGGTGCATGGGGTGCAGTCGGGTTGGGACGATAAGTTCCTGGGGGCCGTTGCCGGGGGATGCTGCATCGAGATGCGTCTGGAGTGGCAAGGCACTTGCACTTTCCTGGCCCCACGACTTGGCTCCTGCTCTGCCGTGGCGCATGGTGGCACTGCTTACCCTTCCTTCCTGCCTGTCCCGCCCCGTCGTCCTTGCCCCGGCCCTCACCCCAGGCTGTCCGACCCCAGCGTGCGGGTGCTGGACGCCGTGTGGTACATGCCCGTGCACCAGCGCAACAACGTAGAGGTGGGGGCGACATCACGGGGAGGGGAGCAGCTAAGACACAACGTAGAACATGCGTTTACATGCCATGCCCGTGCACCAGCGCAACAACGTAGAGGTGGGGGCACACGTCGTAGGGTTGGGCAAAACTGAAACACGGCCTGACGGCTGCGTGCACGTGCCGTGCCGGTGCACCAGCGCAAAACGTGTAGGTGGGGAGCTGGGCACGCACATTATGGGGTCGGGCAGATGAGACACAACATAGAATACATAGTACCGTATACCGTGTATGCGTATAACTGCCATGCCTGCGCACCAGCGAAGTACGTCGAGGTGGGCCCAGGTGCTGTCGGCGTCACGTACCCAATCACGCAACGATATGGAAACACGTGCGGCATGTGGACAAGCGAGGGCCACAGGCGCAGCGTGGCACACCAGCCGTAACAGATACATACCTAGCTGCAGCTTAGCCGGGTGCCCTGGTCTTCCTCCGGTGCCGTCAGTCTCAGCAGCAAAGAGCATCCTAGGACGCATACGTGCAACTGTTGTGGGGCGTGCAAGTGTGAGCTGCGTGTGCGGGACTATATGCATGCGGTAATATGCGCAGGACTTTAAGGCCAACCGCATCCCAGGGGCCCGCTTCTTCGACATTGACGGCATCGCCGCTGACCCTGTCACCGCCCGCGGCCTGCCGCACATGCTGCCCAGTGAGCAGGTGGGGCTGGGACGGGGTAGGGGAGGCTGGCGGTCTTTGGGGAGTGGAGAACGGGCAGGGAGGTGGCCATGAGGCACTGCGGTGGAACTGGGGAGTCAGGGGATTGGAATATATGTCGGGGTGGTAGGGGGTAGAGGTAGGTGGTGGGAGCGCTGCGCTGCGTGGTGGGGGTTGAGGGGCAAACAGCACTAACGGGGGGAACGCGCGTGGCTCACAGCGACCTTGCAGCTGAGCGTGCATACTGCTTGCAAACAGATATCTTACAGTTGAGCATGGAGGGAGGCGGCTGGAGAGCAGTAGAAGATTTATATCCTCTTCGTTGTGACCGCACAACAGCTGTGGCATCCCCGCATGCCCCGCGTCCTCTGCCCTGATCCAACTCCCAACCGCCAACCGCCCCAGGCCTTCGCCGCCGCCATGGACGCCCTGGGCATCACCAACGACACAACCGTCGTGGTGTACGACCACCTGGGCATCTTCTCCGCGCCGCGCGTGTGGTGGACGTTCAAGGTGTTCGGCCACGACAAGTGAGCACCCCGATACGCCACCCGGCACTTGCTGCATACACGCTGGCATCCCGGCGACCCCACCTGCTTCCTCCCTGCTCCCCCACAACGATTACTACACGGCTCGCCCAGATGCTCTCCCGAAAACCTCCACCGTCTCACCAAGACTACACCTTTCGAAGCTTCCGTCTGCAGCAGCCTTGTAACCAATTGCCAACACCCCGCCCGCTCTCCTTTCCCGCCTTCGCCTACACCCACTGCCAGGGTTGCCGTGCTGCACGGCGGCCTGCCCGCTCTTTTCTTCTCCCCTCAACCCCGGTATCAGTTGTGTTCCGATTCTCCTACGGCAACCTTATCCGGTTTCCTCGTCGCAAATGCCCGTCTGAACCCCCGGCCCCAGGGTTGCCGTGCTGCAGGGCGGCCTGCCCGCCTGGCGCTCCCGCGGCCTGCCCCTGGACACGGCGCCCCCCAGCGATGAGGCCTTCAGCGCAGGGGCACGCGCCTGCGCCGCGCCGCCGCCCGCCCCGAGCTACCGGGCACGGCTGGACAAGAGCAAGGTGCGTGGGGCTGAGAGGCATGCTGCTTGAACAGTGGCTTTGGGTGCTTTGGCACGCCTTGACACTACACCGTGTGTACAACCGTAAACAACCCTGCACAACAGGTCACCCTGACACCCTGACACCCTCACCCTCCAGGTCCGCACGCTCGACGACATGGTGGCCAACACCGGCGCCCTGGGAAACTTGACACGACACCGCATGCACAACCGTGACCAGCACTTGAACGTGATTGCCGCCGGCCCCCTCGCAGGTCCGCACGCTGGACGACATGGTGGCCAACATCAGCTCCAGGAGGGAGCAGGTCATGGACGCACGCAGCGGGGGGCGCTTCGTGGGCACAGAGCCGGAGCCGCGGCCGGGGCTGCGGGGAGGACACATCCCGGGTAGGGTGCGGGGCGGGGCGGGCGGACCATGGTTCGGCCAGGGACGTCGCCCGTAAACGGACGTCCTTGTGGGCCTGAGCGGTGGCAGTCAATGCACCTTGATGCGGCAACTAAGAACGAGCTGTTCAGGGACAGTATATCGTACAGCGTGCATCGCATACCCTACCGTACGCCTCCTTTTCAAGCCTACGGTAGCCCGGACCTTCCTGCACAACCTCCCGGCACCTCCCTTGCCCTTGTTTAACTACCCCCCAGGCGCCCGCAACCTACCCTTCCCCACGCTGCTGGAGGCGGGCGCCTACCGCCCCCGCGACCAGCTGGCAGCCGCCTTCGCCGCCGCCGGGCTGGACGTGGGCGGGTCGGTGGTGGGCAGCTGCGGCAGCGGCCTGACCGCCTGCATCCTGGCGCTGGGGCTGTACCAGGTCAACGGGCAGCTGGTGGGTGGAGGGGGGAGAGGGGGGTTTGGCGGTAGGGCGACAGCCGAAGTCTGTAGATCGACGAGGTCGATGATGAGGCATAAAAGAGTAAACCCAGCCCAACCAATCACCAGACCGCCGCTGAGGAGCCGTCGATGCCGGTTCCGCTGCTGCGCCGGCGTGTAAGGGCTGTGAAGCTGGTAATCGCTAACGGTGTTGATAGAAAGCGGTGATGATAAGGGGGGAGGGGGGCGTGAAAACTACTGTACGGTTAGGAAGTAGTAGAACGGGGTGTTAGGGTGCGCACCACGAAGTGCCTGCTACGGGAGCTGTACCAGGTCAACGGACAGCTGGTGGATGGAGGGAGGGGTAACGGGTCAAAGCAGCGAAGGGTTTCCTTGTGTGCAGATGGGAGCTGACAGGGCAGCAAGGGGCGGTGTATTCAAATGGCTGCAGCGTTGAAAGTGCGTGCCCAGCGCCATGCTGCCATCCCGGTATCCCGCTTGACGACTCTGCCCCTGTCCCCAGGCTGCGCTGTACGACGGGTCCTGGAGCGAGTACGGCGCACGTGAGGACGTACCCGTCAGCACGGCGGCGGTGGACCCGTGATGGGGCCGTGCTATAAGACCCACCGACCGCAGCGCTAGGTGCTGACGCAAGCGGGGATGTTGGGGTGGCGTGAAGCGGCTAATCGGAAGCGGGTGGCCGAGGCCGTGGTGGATGGCCGAAGCCGTGACCCGAGATTAATTCGTACATGTGCATACCGTATAGCAACAGCAGAGACCGAGGGGACGGGGCTGAGGCCGCGTCTTGTGAACGTAACATGGGAGTCCTGTATCCAATTGCCGAGTCGCTTGATTCGGAACCAAGCGTCGTGTCTACTGTGTACGGGTTTTGCCAGCATGGAGAGAGGAACATGGCGTGCTGGTTACATGACACCGGCATATGCCGTCCAACTGATGCCCCACTAATCGCCGCGTGCAGAGGTGGGTCCCCCTGGCCACGTGCCAGGTGCTGTGCACGACGACATTGCGGGGAGCTTGTGAGCACCACTGACGTATGTACAAGTGTCTATGTGTAAGTGCCTCGGCCTGAGGCCGTTCACCCTAAAGCTTGGCCGACGCGCAATGAACAACCAGGAACAACCGCACACACATGTTGCAGTGCGCGCAGTGCCGTGGCTGCTGAGCCAAGTCACCTTTCCTAGGATCCCTCCACGACACGACGTGTCGTCTCCAAAACCACCTTTGCTGGTTGCTGCCATGAAGCCGCAACAGCACCACTGGGGCTTTTACTCAAGGACCGCAGTGCTGAGCACCACAAGCGCATCCCACAGCCACCCGCACGCATACCCTTGAGGCCTGACAGCGCCCCCGTTGGTGCACCTACGTCGCACAGCGGACCGTAGCCACGGTGACCGTCAACCAAACCACATGCACACCGCAAAGCAACTGCCCGCTTGAGTACTCCGCCCAACGCCCTGCTCCTGCCCATGGCCACGCCTATCGCGGCTCAGCGGGTGAGCCTCCCTCGACGCGTGGGTCCGCCGCCACGTGTCACATGGCACGTGTCACCCGTCACCCGTTCCGCGCCCGCAGCAGCTCCGCCACGTCGTCCGCCAGCGCCACCTTGCGCAGGTAGCCCTCCTCGCCGCGCCGCACAGAGGACAGCGAGCTGGGCAGCTTCCAGATCTGGGCGGCAGGGCATAGGACACACGGACGTGTGTACAGGGTGAAGCCAAGCGTGAGAACATGGTGTAAAGTGGTGTCCGGCAGCACGTGCGTCATTTGGCCAGACCACCGGAAAGCACTCCCGCGTACAGCACCCTGTGATAACGCCAACGGCAAAGGGCGGCTTTGCAGACAACGTCTGGAACCGCATCTGGATCCCCGTGCCTCTGGCGCACCTGTATGCCTGTTGCGTCGCCCGTGGCCAGCAGGTCCGGCTTGCGCGGGTTGAAGGCCAGGCTGTGCACCGGCTTGCGCATGCCGTTGGCGTCCAGCGTCAGCACCGGCCGCACCACGTCCTGCTGCCGCATCAGGTCGTACAGGAACACGCAGCCGTCGCCTGGGGGGACGGATGGTGGAGAAGGGGGGACAAGCAAAGGGGTAGAGGTGGTTGGTTTAGGGTCGTGTGGGGGCTGGCAGGAACAGCTGCCGTCGCCTTGGGGGGGACCCCGGGTGGGTATTATGGTTAGAGGGCAGAGGAATGGGGACGGGATGGCTGTAGTTGGCATACGAGGGGGCTGGGATCCTTCAGGGCGGCAAGGATGGACGGGTAACGCAGCTGTACGGGCATGGCAGAGCTACGTTTGGCTGCAAACGCTTGCCGCAAAGCACCCGCAAGGTGGGGCCCGCCACAGCGCAACGCACCCGCTGCTGCCGCGAAGACCAGCGGCCTGAAGGGCGACCACTGCACCGCGAACAGGTAGGCGGAGGTGGGCTCCAGGTGCAGCAGCGGCTGCATGCGCAGCGAGGAGTACAGCCGCACGCTACCGTCTGTGGCGCACGTCAGGAACAGCTCGCGCTGGGGCGGGGTGGAGTGGGGACAGGGGGCAAAATTGGGTACACAAGAAAGTGAGGCGTTGGGTGTGGTGCTGCACGTTGGCAAAAGGTGCTACAAGTGACGGGTGGAATGGCTCTTGCCGGTTTTGGAAGTAGCCGGGCGACTCTCCTGGCAAGTGCACAAGGACTCCTACACCTGTACAGAAGGTTCTAGTGAGCCGCCACAGGTGCTGGATTACTACCCGTTCGGGCAGTGTCTTACCTGGAACGGCGAGCAGTCCATCCCGAAGACCGCCCCCGGGTGCGTGGTGTAGCCCGCCTCGCGCACGGGGGTGCGCAGCTCCACGCGCTCGCCGCCGGTCAGCGCCTGCAGGTATACAACACAACCAAGCACGGTATAACCACAGCACTTCGTCACCTTCCTTGGAAGGCACCTCGTGTTTTTAAGGCATGACGCATGTTCGCCAGCTCGACATATCCAGCAGGGTCCCACGGCTCTCAGCCACATGGCTGCAGGCCCCACCACTCGTCAGTCATCAAGGCGCCAGGCAGCCCTGCAAACCCTGCGTACCGGCGCGGTGCCCCCTTGGCATGCTTTGCCGCCGCTCTGCCGCGGCCCCTACCTTCGCAAACTCCTTGGCGTTGTGGTCGTTGACGTCGTTGTAGCACTTGAAGATGCGGCCGCCCTCCGTGCCCACCATGAACGTCCCATAGTCGCCCGACGGCCCGGACGACTTGTCCTGCGGGCCACAAACCACGTCGCATAAGCCTGATCAGCGAGAGCACAACGAGCAAACTCTGCCACACCGCACCAGCAAGTACCGGTAACTGGCGACGTGTGCCGGCGTGCAACACAAGTCAGCACTGGATCCGTGCATGTACGGTACCGTATGCCCGCTCGTACCTTGTCCCCGTGCCCCTTGGACTTGCTCCCCGCGTTGGCCGCCCCCCTGGGCTCCCGCTGGAAGGCCATGCAGGCGCCGCCCCACACGAACTTGCGGTCCACGCCGGGCTGAGGGTACAGCAGCTGGTAGCTGCGCACGTGTAGGGAGGGTGCACGGGGTAGGGAGGTGTTGTTGCAGGGCAGACTACGAAGGCAGGGCTGGACCATGAGTAGCAGTGCATGCAGTGTACATTATACGAAACCGGGGTGTGATGCCAACAATGCAACGGTACATGAACTCGTTAACGAGCAAGTGGCGACCTGGCAACGGTGCTAAAGCACAGGTTGCACATATGGTTCACATCACGCGTTGGGCTTTCATTTTGTAACATGCATTTCTGGTGTACGCACCCCACCGGTCCAGCCCAGCGCCCAGCCCTGTCACCCACCCGTACACGGGCGCGTCCAGCTTGTGCCACAGCCACATGAGCACGCGGCCGTCCGCCCCCAGCGTCACCAGCCGGTACGCCTTGTCCTTGCTGCCGTACTTGGCGGCGTCTGCGGCACGGCAGGGTGTCGGCGTGCCGGTTCAGGCCATGCGGAGACACCGCAGCGCAGCGGCAACAGTGGGCAAGGCCACCCACGAAGCTTGCCATGTAGGTGCCGGTACCCCAGCAGATGTGACTGATCAGCGATCACTTCAACAATTGCCGTACCGCCTCACCGTTGATGTTGTACTGCCATGTGATGGCGATGACGGGCTCCGTGTGCCGTACGTCCAGCAGCACGTCGCTGCGGCCGCGCTGCACGTCGCCCTCCTGGCTGAGGTCCCACACGTACAGCTCGCCGTTGAAGGTGCCGCCCGCGATCAGGGCCTGTGGGTGCGAGGAAGGGGCAGAAGTGGTGGCAGGGCCGGGCGCCAGGGTCAAGAATGCGAAAGAAGGCAAAGCGTGCGACAAAGGACAAGGCATGTGTCATAGGTTGTTGAAGGTGCCGCCAGCGATCAGAGCCTAGGAGAGACGGGAGAACAAAACCGGGTGCCAAGGCCAGGGGGCACACAAGGGTCAGGTACCTTTCGGCGGACAAGTAAATGGGAATGAGCTCGCAGTGCAAGGTGCCGCCCGCTATCAGGGCCTTTGGGTGCGGGGAGCAGGCAGGAGGGAGAGCACGGCCGGGCGCCAGGGTACGGACTAAAGTATGCATGGTAGGTCGCACCAACGGACCCTTGAGCCCGCGACACGGCCGATCCTGTCCTCCCTCGCAGCGCTGCCCTGCTCACCGGGTGCGAGGGGTGGAAGGCGCAGCTCATGAGGCACGTGTCTGTCTCCACGCGGTGGTCTGCGCGCGTGGCGTTGACCTCCTCGCGGCCCAGGTTCCACGTCATGAGCGCACCAGGGTACGTGCACCAGCCAACCACGTCGTACCTGGCGCCAACGGCCACGGCGAGAAACGTAGTTCAGGCAGGAGCGCGGGGACGGAGCAGCAAGGCTATTGTCGCTTCACGTCAAGAAGACTGTTATGGAGTGCAGCCTGGAGGGCTTTGCGTAGCTGCTAGGAGCGGGCGACAAGCGCAAGGGTGTAGCCAGCAGCCAGCACCGAAGGGCGTCATGATGCCACACGCATGCGAGCCGGGCTGGCACGTGTCCGTCTGCCCCCACCTGCCGTACGATGCCGCGATGGTCTGCCCCGTGCAGCTCCACGACACGCACGTGACCACCAGGCGGTGCTTGTTGGTGGAGGCGGAGGTGGCGTTGAGGTCGGCGTTGGCGTCCGGCTGGAAGGGGGACAGGTAGTGCAGGCACGTGGCAGGCTCCTGCGGGGCGGGGGGTTCAGCAGGGTGTACCGTTTCCACACACCAGTTGGTACAGGCTCGCGGTGGGGTGTCCGCACCCAGTGTACCTCCGTCTTCGTGTTTTGGCCGTACTGCACAGTGCCATGACGGCTGGATTCAATAAGGTATACCCTTGCATGTCAGTCCCCAAAGGCATGAACGCTGTGCATGAACCCTCATTACGGTACCTGCTCGTCGTCCGCAGCCCGCGTGAAGGGCTCCAGTATCTCGTGCTCCTCCGCCGCCTTGTTCAGCTCGCCGGACAGCATGCCCTCCATTCTGCAACAAGCGACAGCAGCACAACACGAGCGGAGGTGCAGGCGTTGGCACTTGCAGTCCCAGGCTGGCTAGAGAGCGCGAGCCAGACAGCCCACCAGTCCGCACACGGAGGCCATGCGACTCGCGTGCAGAGGCCCCAGGAGTGGTACTGGTGTGCGGCTAGCATGTACAGATGCCTGGTCATCGCGGCAGCGTGATAGGGACCTTAGCATGTTGCGGCGGTGCACTTGCCGCCCACGCACTTTGACACAAACTCGGCCAGGCCCGACTCCTGGGCCTTGGTGGGCGGGGGTGCAGCGGCGTGCTGGTCCTCCGTTTGTGTCCCCACTGCATCCCTGCTGCCTGTCTGTGTCGTGGCGTCATCAAATCTAATCGGATAAGTTTCTGTGGTAGCGTTGTTACTCCCAGGTGCATGGCTTTGCCACGTTGATGCGATGTCAACCTGGTGCGGGTAGTGGCAGGTTGGGGGAGGGAGGCCATGTCGGCATAAGACCGACGAGTACGCCATGGGCCGCGCTTATGCATCTAAGCTTGTTGACAACACACCCGTGACTCTAGAGGGTACGCATCCCCAAAGTCGGAGGGAACCTCCGCCGTTTGCTCGGTCATGGGCAAGAAAAGGGCAGCCAGCGTGACCTATGGGCTATGCGCTAGGGTTGAACTCCTCGACTAGGTTGTGACATCATACGCTTAAGAATGTGTTGGGCATTGCTGCGCACGCTATCATCCTATTTAGTTGGCATGGCCATGTACTTGGTCGAAGGAAGGGAGCAGGAAGTAGACGACCCTATGCAGCGATATGTTGTAAGCTAGCGTTGTCCAAGCGGACAAGTCTGATGCAATGACTTGCGAAAGGCAGCGTACCGCGGTTGACTGCCTTCATTGCGCTCATGCGGGGACCTCCCTCCGCATAGCCAGTATGTGCACAGCGCTGGAGAGGCACTTGCAACAGGTTGTGATCGATTATATTATACATTAATTAGGTAGATCCGTCGAGCTGTTTGGGACAGTTGCACTGCGATCCCCTTTTCGTCTTGACAGCTAGAGTATCGCGAACGAAGACCCTGTGGCCTCACAAGAGACCATACGAATCCTCTAGTATTCTACATTCCACCATGCCTCGACAAGCACTGTGGCTGTGCTTGGCGGTCGCCTTCCTTGTGCGAGGAGCTGTTGCAGCCGGGGAGTTCACCGGCAAGTTTGGCAGTACGGAGCTGAAGACTGTGTTGGTAAGTGGTGTGGCGTTACGTACGGCAGGGGGCAAGGGACCTGGGGGAACTGCCCACTGGTGTGTGCTCCACGCTGCGCAACCTCCTCCTGAAGGTTGCTGTGCCCCGCACCCTAGGCCACCCTGCTTGGCAACCCCAAACCGCCCACTTCACCAGTTCGAAATATGCATCGTTGTTGAGGACCTTATGGCTACACTGTGGGCTGTGTAGGAACGCATCGCGGTAAACAAGGAGGTGTTGGCAGCTGTGTCCAACGGCGCGCTGATCACCCCCGACGGGAAGTTCGGCATGCTGAAGCTGTGGATCGACGGGTGTCAGCGCTCTGACGTCAAGAACTTCATGGTCATTGCCATTGATGACGAGGTGAGTCACATTAGGGTGACCTGTCGGATTAGCAAGACGCTCTGGCATGTGTATTGCAGGCAAATGGTCTGATGGGCCAAGGAAAAGGGATGTACGGTAGCGCCGTGGCCGGTGCAGTCGCCTCCCGCTAACCTTTGGCCACGTTCCCTACAGGTGGCTAAGGCATGCGAGGCTCTCGGCGTGGCATACTGGCGCCGAACACCCGTGAAGACTGCAGACAAGGAGGCTTCGAACCATGGCATTAGCGCACAGAAGTTCCAGCTGATCAAGGTACGCAGGTACAAGTAGCATGGCGACTCCCGTGCCGCTTGCCCTGGGGCATGAAGCTTCCATGGGTATGGGGTACCCGCTCAGGCGTCCCTGCTCCCGGCGTTGGGTTGAGGACAGCGCAAGCCGCTGAGGGCCGTTAGGCACTCCAGAGGCGGCTCTCTCCCTGACCCAAATCGGCAAACCCAGCGTTGAAGCGCCTAAACCAACCTTGCTCTCAACGCACTGCACACCGCTTGACAGTACGGCATCCAGCGCTGTAGCAACCAGTAAGCTGTCTCCTCATGCCATCCATTCTACCACACACCCCCGCCACATGGCCCTCGCTGCTGACCGGGTGCGGGGGTGTCTGACGCGGGGCTGCACGTAGTAAGCTACCGCCAAACGCCCCTGCCGCCAAACGCACCTTGCTGTCCCCTGGCATTCCTCCCATTGCTGCAGGAGTTTCTGACGCTGGGCTACTCGGTGCTGCTGTCGGACGTGGACATCGTGACGCTGCAGAACCCATTCGACCACCTGTACAGGTGCAGCAATTGGGGGTTCGCAGTGGCAGGGACTTCGTAGGAACCCAGAGGGGCTGGTAGGCGTCACAAGGGTGACTAGTTGGGGGAGGGTTGGAATCAATTGTTAGACGGCTCTCAGTCCGCATGGTGCTGAGGCGGAGTAAGGGCCACGCAGCTGGTGGTCCCGACTTGTGCAGCGGTCGACACCCTGTCCAGCAGCAATGCTTGCTTACAACCCAAATCGCATCCTGCTGACTCACACGCCCTTACGGCCCTGCTGGTCTCCGCCTCTCTGCCTGTAGGGACGAGGACGTGGAGGCGCTGAGCGATGGCTACGACGAGCAGACAGCCTATGGTGAGCGGCCCCGGGGAAAAGGCATGCATGCCACGCCTCGATTTTTCCGCTTAGTTTTGCCCTCCGGTACACGCCATGGCCACTGCTGACGTGTCCAGTAGAGGCCTGACAGCCCTAGCGTCATTTCCACTACTCGCTGCCCGCTGGGGTGCTGTCCTCGCTGGGGTGCTGTCCTCGCTGGGGTGCTGTCCGACGCGCTTTTGCGCAAGGATGGGTGCCGCTTGTTGGCCTGTGGGCTATGATATGCATGGCGCTATCCTCAACCTGCCCTGCACTTGCTGTCTGCAGGCTGGGACGACGTGCACGACGACCCCAAGATGGGCTGGTCGCGCTGGGCGCACACCATCCGCGTGTTCACGCTCAACAGCGGCCTCTTCTACATCCGCCCCAACGAGCGCACGCTGGCCCTAATGGACCGCATCTCCGAGCGCCTCATGCGTGAAAAGTCCTGGGACCAGGTGCGTTTACCCATAGCAAGTAAAAACCCTACGAGTGGAAGTTGTTGTGCCTGTGCGGTGTCTGAGGGTGAAACCCAAAGAGCTTGGGATCGGGTGTGCGGCGCTGACGCTGCCTATGCTGGCACAGGTGCAGTAGTTTGCATGCCAGCTAGAACTGACGATGCAATACGGTCGTCGGGCCTGCTAATGACCTGTTGGTGTCACTGCCACACCTAGGGCTAGGCGCTCAGACCACAGGTGGACTCAAACACAGCTACCTGATGGCGTTGCCCTCTGCCTACTGCTGCCTTTCGTCATGCCCGCCCCACCCCCAGGCCGTGTTCAACATGGAGATCTGGTTCCCATCGCACGACAACTACAAGGCCTCCCACATCGGCGTGCGCATCATGAACATCGACAAGTTCGTCAACTCCAAGCGCCTGTTCAGGACCATGAGGTGCGAGCGTGTGTTGTCTTAGGCTACACTTCATGCCGATGTCTTCGGCGTCCACGCACCGCACGAGATGGCTTGCGCTGGGCGTTGTAGCGCAGACCTTGTACATTGCACGCCTTTCGCCCTCCAAGGCCTGGGGCTCCAAGAGCGTGACAGGGTACAGGGGATACAGTACTGCCGCCCTACACTGACTCGCACCATGGGGCGCGGGGGGTCGCTGCAGGCAGGTCACCCTTGGTGCTCCTGTTGGCTGTCACTTCAGCCTTAGCTGCGGCCGGCGCCTGTGGCACACACTCATCTTTTCCGTAAGCCCTATGCGCCATGGTTCTGGGTTCTTACGATTAGTGGTGAAGATAAGGCAGGTGGCCGTCACAGACAGCCAGGACGGGGCACGTTCATTTCGTGCATTGCAAAGCTAGGGCCACAACTGACTCTGTGCGTCCTGTGTGCACTCCTCTACTCCTCGCAGGTACGAGCCCCAGTACGCTACACACGTGCCTGTTATGGTGAGTGCGGAATGCTGCTCGTCCGGTTGCATGTGCAGTTGCGTACGCAAAACGTTGGCAGCTTCCAGGCGGGCATGAGGGCTGCATGCACTCATAACCGTATGGCCCGGTTGTGCCGGCAATGCAGCTTATCCACCAAGCCACAAGTCCCGGTGCCCTCACAAGCGCACTGGCAAGCCTTCCAAGCAACCAGTACCCACGCTCATAACGTCCTCGCTACGGTTGTGTATTGCAGGTGCACGTCAACTACCACCCCGACAAGTTCCAGCGCATGCAGTCCATCTGGGCGCGCTACGTCGACGGCGACAAGACGGCGCTGGACAAGTATCCCGTCGGATCCTGCCACAACGCGCCAGACTGCTAATAAGAGCAGTCAGCGCACTGACATGGCAAGAGATAACGTGTGATCAATATACCGCTGTGATCATGTAGGTAGCTAATGGCGAGCGTCGACATGAGCTTTCTTCCCTTGTGCAGCAACAATGGTGCCGCGTGATACTGCAATCTATATTTGTATTGGCAAGAAGCTTTCGGTCACGGCGGAGGGCTATGGCGTCTGTGATTGTTGGGACGCCTGGGCAGCGCGCACGTGCACGGATGTGGTCATAGCTGCCGCTCGGGTGTGAGTGGCACGGCTGTTGATGACAGGTTAGGGGAGCTTTACCTGGCTCTACTGGTGCGTGCACGGTTTAGCAGGTATAGAGCTCGGGCAGTGGCGCAGGTGCATCGGATCATGAACGGTTGGGATATACCGCCAATGCGTGCGTGGCATGCGCACCCAGGTGTGAGGGTACCGGTATGCAGTCACGCTGACTGAAGGCAGCGTGAGTGTTGCTGCAAAGGCGTCACGGGTGACGGCGTCGACAGGGCGCTGGCAAGGGTGTGCTTTGAGGTGGAGCGCAGGCGCGCTGTAACTCTGTTGCACAGCTGTGCCTGCTGCGTGGTTGCAATTGCGGCGGCGGGGTTCCTGGCATCAGCTGCTGCGTGTGTGCGGCCATAGACCACGTGGACCCAAATATGAGGCTTGGTGCATGGACACAACACCTATGTGCCAGGGGTGATGCCACGCACTCGGCCCTCATGCATACCTGTGTATACTGGTCAGTCTCAGCGAAAGCCATGCATGTTACACGCACGTGTTCCAAGCAAGAACGCCCTAGAAGTTACGGTATCACCTGCGTGGTCAACCTGTCAACCTACTCACTCCCACGCAAGCAGTTGGGCGACAAAGGCCCTGCCAATCCAGCACATAAACTAACCCAGGGCCCAATTAAGTGCTGCCTCAAATAGCAACACTAACTACCGGATCTCAGCAGGCATGCCTGCTGTCAGCACAAGGGAACTCGGCGTGCCTGCCGTGCCCAACGCAAGGGGCGCAGACCAACCATGTTCAAGGCTGGTCAAGGCCACGACGATGCACAGTGAGTTCTTACGGGTTCGCGTTCGTATGCCGTTTACGCACCAATCAGTCAACCACCCTATTGAATGTCCACGGGCCAAAAATAATTTCCTATCAAGCGCTTATGTGCAACCATTTACAACCCTGCTACGTGCTGACCAGCTGGCAACGGGGAACCAATCTCAGCCCGCCCAGCCAAGGGCACGTCCTACTTGTGCAAGTTCAGCGGCCCTCCGTCACCCCTACCACCTTTAGTCAGGTGACCTACATCTCATTCCACCTCTATATGCACCCTTCCTGCTACGCCTTCTGTACCCGCCTGCACCATTCACGCAAGGGCCAACGCACAGGCCTACGCACTCCGTTCAACCCCGCCTGCTACGCCTCCTGCACCCGCCTACGCACGGGCCGAAGCATCTTGCCCTTAGGAGCCCACATACCCAGCATCACGTGGCAATCGCAGCCACGGCAGCCGCTCCAATTGCAGGCTGAGCTGGCAACCTAGATCCAACCCATTGTAGCCATCCAACTAGCACCTCTGCCTCCTAGACCCAACTCAAGGACTCCGCACCTGGCAACACCCAACCGCAACCGCCCATCCAGCGATGCTAACAGCACAACGGAGCTGACCCAGGTGGCAACCTCAGTCCCTAACCCTTGCACACGCACGCACCGAGCCGCGCGCATGCAGCTACGGTATGCTGACACGTGCCCCGTGGCACATGACACGTGTCACACTCGCATACACGCCCACGTGTCTCTCCTTAGATGTCTAGGATGTCGCCCACGTCCCCGTACGGGTTGGGGTCCGTGCCCATGAACCACGTGCCGTACCGCGCCATGCTGTACATGTGGCGGTTGAGCTCGCGGTCCGGGTTGGGCACCTTGGCGCAGTCCACCACGTGCACACGGTTGACGGTCTTAATCAGCAGCAGCAGATCGGCGTCAGACTCGAGCAGCTGCGGGTGGGTGCGCGGGGTGGGCGAGGCGGGAAGGGTAAGGTCAGAAGGAAAGTAGCAAGAGCATTGAGGGCCGAAGCCAACGGGTGATGGCAATGGCAGCAAGCGGGCAAGAGACCACCGTAGGACCGACGCGCTGCGGGAGTGGTGCTGCTGTCAAATGAGCGCCCAGGAAGCCCAGAGGGCAGTGCCTGTACCGGTGCTCAACTTATCCCACTTGTCAAGCCATGTGCTACTGGAGGCGCCTGCCCCCACACCCAGGCACCCACGCACACCCGACACACCCACTCACCTCCCACTTGCTGCCCTCCACGTGGCCCGTGTACACCGCCGGCAGCCCCACGTAGAACCGCAGTGCGTCCGTGCCGTCAGCGTCGCCGCTGGCGCACACGCCCCGCTGCGGCCGCAGCGAGGTGGGTGCGGGCGCCGGCCCAGCCTGGTCGCGCATGAGCAGCAGGCCGGCCTTGGTGACGGTGGGCTTGAGCAGCTGGCGGGCGAGGTGTGCGTGCCGGGCCAGGGCGGAGGCGTCCCGAGCAATCAGCGCCACCGCCACCTGGTCGCGGGCCAGCGCGGGGCTGGAGATGTCCAGGCAGTGCTGCGGAGTGGAGGCCAGGTACGTGGACAGCAGCTCGCGTACGTCGGCAGCTGCGGCAGCAGCAGCGGCCTGTGGGTTAACGTGGGTTGGGGTACGGGGCAGGGAGGGGAGGGTTAGGAGGTGTGTTTCAGGTGCGAGGAGGGTTGGCGTGCGGGTGCAGTGGGTGGGACGGGGAAGCGTGGGTGCGGTGGGGGCAGGTGGGTGTGGGAAGGGAATGGACACAGGCAGGGCCCGTGGCTCTGGTGCGTGCCCCGCAGGAAGTGACTACCGTACGTGAGTGCCTATGACCTGGGATCATTGTCATAGCTGGTGCTGTATATGCAAGTTGCAAGTGCTGGTGCTGGTGCGCTCAAAGCGGGGAGTTGCGTATGGCAGCATACCGGGTTGTCAACTGGTACCCTGCAGGGGTGCAGGGCTGGTGTGGCATGCTGGCATGGATCGATGTGTCTCACCTCAGCAGCGGTGGCTGTGTCGATCTCGGCCGTCTCGTCGGTGATGGTGGTGGTCGTGGTCGTGGTCGTGGTGGGGCCAGCGGCGTGGAACACCGGAGGCGGCAGCTCCAGGGTGTTGGCGACCTGGGGAATAGGTACCGGTATGACCAGGGACACAGGGCGACAGGTTCGTGAGCAGTTGGACTTTCACTCCGGAGAACGGCGAACCTGTGGTCTCTTGCTAATTTTTGAAGATCCGCACATTTTCTTTTGGTTACAGCAAGCCATGCGCTATTGTGCATACGTGACACGTCGTATTGGCTAATAACCCTAGCCCCTGAGCATTGCGCAAACGTTATGATGCTGTTATGACGAATGTAAAGTTGCTGGAAATCTTCTTACCTCGCTGCTGAAGCGCTCCTGGCTCGACGCAATCGCGCTGCTGGCCGCCGCGCCCGTCAGCGGGGTGCTGTCGAGCTGCGCGACCGACACCTCCAGCTGATGCGAAATCAGCTGCAGCAGCCTGCTCTGGAGCCTTGCGTTGACGATGAGCACGAATGCCTCGAGGAGGTTTGCGGCTGGCTCAGCGAAACCGCCCAGCATGTGGGCGATGCGCTGCATGGCCTGTCCGAACGACGCCGTAACTCCCAGCAGGAAAGTGGGAGCTGTAGACTTGCGAGGACTTATAACGAATCTGCTGTTGCTGTCCTCTACTGACCAAACAGCCGCGCCCTCCGGAGCGCTCGCCGCAGGTGCCGCGGCAGCGAGCGGGGCCGCAAAGGTGCCCCGCTGCCACTTTGGACTTGCTGTGTTTCCATGTTGTTGCAGCCTTGTCAAAGCAGGAGCTGCGGAATGCGCTGGCTGTGCGATTGTAACGCGCGGCCCGGTGACGAGGCACGGACGCACAGCAGCTGCCGGCCGGCGTGTGGCCAATGGCACCTTGCTACGATACATAGAAGACGTGAGGACGGCCATCTTGGAAACCGACTGCTGGGAAGGTGGACGCTTGGGCGTTGGGGCTTCTCCGTCCTTGCGCAAATGTGCTTAAGGCAGTGTATTGAGAGTTTGTGTCTTCACAAACGCCCCGTGACGAAATGGTTCAGTGCACGCGTTGGGCGGGGCTTTATTGTGGCCGGGCGTGTCTTGAGAAACCGCAACTCACGGCAACGGACACCCCGCCCGCCCATGACCAGCACCAGTAGCTGTGGAAACGTTGATGAGTAAGGATTACATACTATACTGTTAACTTTTGGCTGAGAAAGGCCTCTGGAGTCCTGCACCGGTTTTCATTTGTTCGTTGTTGTGGATCGTGGGCGCCGAAACGTCCCGGAGCCGTCAGGGCTTCAAGGTGCTGACAATGTGAAGGGTTTAATTCACTGCCTGCTGGAGAGCTCGAAGCACTCGCCCGCTGTGGAAAAGCAGTTTATGCGCAGGCGCCTTGCTTGGTGTTTTGGCCCGGAATTGCCTCAGGCACAACAAGCAAGGCAGTGCATTTGCGTTGCTACAGCCAATTTCGTAAAGTCTTCTATAGAAGGTGTTGTGCTGCGGCAAGCCACCAGCTCGAATTCGTCACAGGCGTCGCTTCCTCCCCAACTTTCATTGTGTGGCCTTGTTCTGCCCTCACCTTCTTCCACTGCAAACACACACCATGAATGTGTTCGCTGCTATCATCAATAACGGTTGGCTTTCAGCTGCTTGCGCGCACGGAGGGCCATGGCCAAAAATTGTCGACAGGAGTCAAAAGGGCCAGGGCCACACGCGCCACACGCTCCTGATAACAGTTCTAGGCTGCATACGAGACTCAAAGGTCCATGGGAGCTTTGCAAGGCGAGGAAAATGCATACATGTGTTGTCAACCCTCATAGTACAGCAGCATCAGTAGTGAAACAGGCTGCATATAGATCACAACCAAAGTACATGGCATGCATGGTCACATTCCGTCCAGCGCTAATTGGCGATGGGTCGTTGCCGGCCCATGGGTCGGCACTGCCCTCTGCTCTCGACTGGTGCTGCGGCCCTATGCTGCAAAACATCGAGACAGGCGCGCGTCTCCGCACGCACTCGCGCCTGACCTTGATAGCTTGATTGCGCGGCACACAGTCTGTGCCAGCCGTTGGCTCCCCGAGAGGGAGGGCCAACCGGGGCCGTAAGCAACAAGGGCCACCGGCACCGGCAGCAGGTGTTCGACAGTCAGCGCTCGCTAGAGCCAAAAGCTGCACCTGGCCACCTGCGCCTCGTATCACCTGCAATCTCCCCTGCTTCGTATGGTACTCCGACACCTACTACACTGTTGCACAGACTAGGTACCAGTACCAGTACGCAAAGCAAGCCAAGTGGCAGCACAGCGCCAACATAAAACGAGCAGAGGCGTGGTGTACCGGCATGCTCACGCGGACGGAGTAGTAGAGCGGCAGTGTCATGAGGCTTCATCCATACCAAAAGGTTTCCGTCTCGAGGCGTGATTGGCAGGACTGCCAATGTGGCCACGCATACAACCAACAGGCTACGGTATGCCCAGCCACCAGCAGCATGCGGGAGTGTCAGTACTACCGCATAGCCACGTGCCATAAGCGCCGTTCCCTTGCACACGGACGTGTTGTTCATACCGGTATTTTTACTTCCTTCCCCAACCACATCTCCACTTCGCCTCAATGGCATGCTCACAGCTCTGTGCAAGGTACACACCACTAACACACCTGGCAAGGTGCACAATAACACCGGTACGAAAGTGCATGTGCATGTGCGCAGCTGGGTCTACGCCAGCCATGGCTAGGACCGCCACCTGCCGCCGCCAGCAAGTGGCTTATGACTCATGCAGCATGCGATGCATGTGCGCAGACGGGTACACGCCAGCTACTACAGGGAGGGGCTATGTCGCGTTACGCCTTCACCCCTCACTTCAGACCTTTCCACACCTCTCACCACGACAGCCTGTCACCAAAGCCGCCAGCCTGTGGCCCCCGTTGGCCAGCTCGGTAGCACGTCCTTCTCATGTGGCCAAATAGGTATCCTATCCACCACACCACGCCATGTACATGAGCGCTAATGTTGAATCACTCCGGCTTCCGTCGCAGCCGCCGCTTTGGGACCAGCAGCTTGACACCCGATGCCGGGGGCGCCTGCATGGGGCGGGGCAGCAGCGCTCAGCCAGCATGGCACACGGCGCGGAAACCGGGAGGAGCCGAGTGGCTCAACACCATTGCACACGGAGCTCCTAGTGGGTGACCCTCAGTTGCCATCCAACGGTGTGTCAGCAAGCAGGTGCATGGAGGTCACGCGTGTGCCCCCGTAGACTATTATAGGACAAATGACAGCTGCACCAGTAGTGACACTGCCTGCCATGCCTGTGCGTGTCGTCGAGGTGCACTTGGGTAACCCACACACCCACCTGCACACGCTGCCCCTCCAGCACACCATCACCGCCTGCCGCCGTCTCCTCCACGGAGCGTCGCCGCAGCCGCCGCCCCTCGCCGCCCCCCATCTGCTCCCATGGAGGCGCCGAGGTTGTGGCTTCCCCACCCGCAGCCACCCCACCGCCTTGTGGTTTGACTGTGGGGAGCGTCACGACCCCCCTGCCCGCCTGTCCCTTCTCCTCGTTCGCCCCATCCTCCCCCACCAGCAGCCCCCACACGTACGCCTCCTCCGCCGCCTGGTCCCCTTGCACGGCATCCCACTCCCAGTACGGCACGCACCCCACGTTGCCCTGCCCGAACACACGTGCCAGCTGCCGGTCACGCAGCGCGGTCCGCCCGTCCTTGGTGTGCTCGTAGGGGCTGTTCCCCATGTAGTGCACAGGCCCGTCAACCTCCACCACCTTCCGCTGCCCGTCCGACAGCTCCACCAGAACGTCAACCCGGCCGTTGAGTGCGGGCACGAGCGCCTCCTGCTGCACGGAGATGATGGCAGGGGTGGGCGCAAAAGAACCGTCGTGGCTACCGGAGGCCCCGCGTGCCTGTTGCTGCCGCTTCTGCAGCCGTCGCAGTGCTGCAATCACCCCCCGCTGCAGGTTGGATACGCTTTCAACCTGTAGCCGCTCATCCTGGGCAGCACGCTCCGCCGAGGCAAGCAGCGAGCCGGCTCCAGCTGCAGGGAGGATGGACGACAGGGCTGCGGCCGTGCGCCTGCCGCCATCTGACGACCCTCCACCCTCTATCGCCTTCAGCTCCAGCTGCACCTGCCACAGCTGCTGCAGGGCTTCTTTTGGGAACGGCCCACAGGCCCCCCCTGCCCTGCTCCCACCGCCCTGCTCCCACCGCCTGGCCGCCTCCCTCAGCAGCACCCCCACCTCCCGTGCATGCGCCGCCAGGGTGCTCTGCCCCGCCACCGCAACCGCCCACAGTGCGTTTGTAAGATCCTGCTCCACCATCCTAGGCGCATTGCTGCCCGCCCTTTCGTCCCCACCTGCCGTCCCCGCCGGCTGCCCCTGCTGCTGCCGCTCCACCAGCTCCGCCAGCCGCCCCAGCAGCAACCCCGCCAGCCGCTCCTCCCACACCCCCAGCACCGCAAACGACCACAGCAGTACTCCACAGCCCTGCGATACTACCCGCCGCACCTGCCCCTCCAGTGCTGCTGTCGTACATGCCATCAGCTGCGGGGGCGGGTGATGCCGTACGAGCGCCAACGCGTACCACAGTTGGGCCCAGTGCATAGGGAGGGCGGCGGTGGCAAATGCTGGACGCTGGGCCGCCGCCACTGCAGCTGCAAACCAGGCCTGGTCCGCTTGGCCCATCTTGCCGAGGGCCCATGCGGCGTTGGCGAGGTGCTGGGGCTCGAAGCTCCGAAAGGACCGCCGTTTGCACTCTTCCGCCAGAGCCGTTGCGGCTGCAGTCAGACAAGTTGCTGCTGCGTTGGTGTCACAATGTCCTGCCTGTACTGCTGCACTGATGTACGGCTGCAGCAGGGCCATGCCGTACAGCATGTTGGACAGCTCCTGGCACGTGAAGACAGGTGCTGCCACCGGACGCTTGGGGCCAGTTGGGCCAGGCTGCTGCTGCTGCCCCTTGCTCAGCCGCTGCTGGACTTCCTGAAGTGTTGTGGCAAGAGCTGCCGCCGTGCAAGCGCTCCTCGCATCGGTGCCCGTGGTTGCAAACTCAAACGCACCGTCGCCACCACCCCCCAGCAGCTTTCCCAGCGCCCACACGCTGTTGGACAATTCTCCTTCATGCGCCCCGCCGCTGCCCCCGCAGCAGCTGCCAGCAGCTGCACCGCCTCCCCGTCCTCCACCCCCAGCTTGGCACAGGTCAGCAGCATGTTGGATACCTCCTGCGTGTTGAAACCGTCAGCCTCGTCCCCCTCCCGCCCGCCCTGCAGGCGCCGTACGACAGCGTCCACCAGCTGATGGAGGTCCTCCGGGTGCGGCACGTGCCCGCAGTCCTCATGCAGCTCCCCCAGGGCGTACAGGGCATTGGCCAGGGACTGGGTATCGGGGGTGCGCCGCTCCGCCAGGCAGCGGGTCAGGTGGTGCACCAGCGGCACGTGTGCGGGGCAGTGCTGCAGCCGGGCGCACGCCAGCAGCACGTTGGAGCAGTTCTGCGGAACCATATCCCCGGCCTCCATGCCCACCAGGCATTCGGCTGAAGCCGCCAGCAGCCGGCCCTGCGCTGCGACCAACTGGCTGTTGGGTGCCACCGACAGCGACCACCACAGGAGCGCGTTGCTCTGTGCGTTGGCCTGGCGCAGCAACGCACAGTCGTCCTGCCCCAACCGCCCCAGCAGCGCCTCCGCCAAGGGCACCTCCCCGTCCCCGCCAGCCCAGCCGTACCCCGTCTTGGCGCAGGCCCACAGCATCATCACGCACTCCTTGGGGTGCGGCAGGAAGTGTTCCGCCAGGGTGTGCATGACCTCGCGGCGGGCGGCGTTGGTGGCAGCGGTGGAGGGGCGACCGCCAGCGGGGTCGGCCTCGAGCTGTGGGAAGGGCGGGGGGAGGATTTGGAAAGAGGCCCGCGGCATTGCGTTTAGTCTTAATGGGTGAGATGGAACTAGGTGTCTGGGCCCTGTAACATTCAGGAAAAGCTGCAGACCGGGAAAGGAAGCAGCATGGTTTTATGACATGAGCTGGACGGATTACGTGCAACTTGTCCGTTCAGCAGGGCCCTTCCTAGTGTTTGCGGTTTGTCCTATCACCGAACCGATCAACAATGTTAGTTTAGCGGAGGGTTGGCTCATCGTGCTCAACTGAGGCCGGAGTGGCCGGCTAATGTCGATAGAAACTCCAAAAACCCCGGTGTGGTTTTAGGCTTGCCCCATTAGCCTGGCAGCACCGGAAAGAACCATACCCTGCAGGTCCTGTTGAAAGCTCGCGCAAACCCTTCGTACTTCCGCGTGGACGCCCACTCCTCCGCCCATTGTTCTACAACTTCCTGCAGCTGCCCCAGGTGTTCCAGGCGGCGCAGGTCGGGACTGCGCCCCCGCCCCCGCCCCCTGTCTGCAGGGGTTGGAGCACCTGCGCCCCTCCCACCACCATAACCGTCTCGCCCTCGTCCACGCCCGTGGCCCTGCCCCATACCCCGCCCGCGTGCTCCCTCGTGGCCTCTGCCCCCGTACCGCCCCCGGCCCCTCCCGCCTCCATGGCTGTGGGGAGGGCGGGCTGAGTTGGCATCACCAGGGTGGGACGCAGGCCCTGGGTCACGGCCCGCGCGGACGGCCGACCCCACCACAGGGGCACTTGGGGCCGTGCGGAGCGCTGTCGTGAAGCCTGATGAGACGAGGTTCGAGGTCCATTGTTTTGCTGCTGCGGCGCTGGGGCGTTGGAGGCAGGTAGGCGGGGGGCTGGCGAGGGCGAGGCCGTGACGCAGGACGGGGCGGGCTCCGCCAAACGAGCAGCGCTGCACTGGGGGCCCAAGGCCTGGCCCCGGACGCTCCGCCAGGCCGGTTGCCCTGCGTCGCGGTGCGCTTGCCGTACGTAAGGCGTTCATATTACTATTTTTCGTTACTACTGTAACACCTAAATCATGTTACTTCCAACATGCGAGCTAGCCGTTGTGCGCTTGTGTCAGTGCCATGTGCAATTTGTGCAACCTCTCAGCAGCGCAACGTTTTGCCGTTGTCAAACAGAGTATGTTGACCACGTACAGACTAGTATTTATTTTTGTGACACGCCCTTGCTGTGCGGGGCGCGTGGGCTTTTGGGCGCTCGGGCTGTCACAACGCGTAAAAGATGTTCCAACTAGCTCCTAGGTGTACAGAAGATGCAACTGTCATTGCAAGGAGTGCCCTGCCCTGTGATGCTTGCGATAGTCATTGGATCGCGATCGGCGTCCTACCTGGTGCGGTAGACCAACGGCCTGGACAACGGCCCGCGTCTTTAACCCTAAACACTCGAAACTTGACTGCTGCCACCACTACCAGGCCTTCAAGAGCCCCAAGATGCCTCTCGGCAGCCCGAGCAGCACCAAGCGCGGCCTGTGGGATAAAACTGGATAAAGTAAGGCATGCACCATCATAACACATGCGGACGTCCTTACAATCAACGTAGGGCTCCACGCCCTGGCCACCACTTATGCCTCCAGTCCACTGACTCAATGCGCAGTCTTTACCTACTGCGCCCTGCGCCCACCCGTACTAGGTTCACTCTCACACAGCTTGGAAACACCGAGTGACCAAAACCAACTTACCAACCTACCACCATTTTACGCGTACCACCGCCATAACGCGCCCCTGCTGCACATCTTGCATGAGTCTGCCTCATCATCCCTGCCTCTGGCGGTCACACGCAGACACCGGCACGTGCCATATCTAGGACCAGTCCGGCAAGGGCTGTGAGGGATCAACGCCTCAAGTCTTCCCTCGTTCCCTGCCTCAAGTTCATCCTGTCCTCTGCATCATGGAGCTCTGCCGCTGACAGCAGGAGCAGGGGCGTGGTGCCAGGCGTGCTGGCACACAATGCGCGTTGTCCATGCGTGACCAGACCCACAAATTAAGACATACCGGTAACAGGCTGGACCCGCCCGATTGACCATGCATGCGACACACACGTCTACCCCGCATGCAGCACGCGGCAGCGTTAACACAGCATAATAACTGTTACGCCGCAATGTCACGACCCACGCGCACCTCCCCCATGCGCATTGGCGTGCTGTGCTGTTGTCAACCCGGTGCCGACGGCCCAGATCGCACCTCTATATACATGTGCAGCGCAATGTTCAGGGTTGTATGCAACACCAGTGCAGTCGAGTCTACGCCAGCCAGCTTTGTCCACAAGGACCCCCAGCAAATGGTTTATGGCCCACGACAGCATGCTTTGCCACAAGACTCTCCTTCTTGCTCTTCGCTTATCCTTTGTTATCGCTTCCGCACCCACAGCCAGTGAGAGCCACCGTAGTCAGCCATCAGTGCCAGCCGTCCTCAGCCTGTATGCCCCGTTGGCAGGGCTGGGCGCAACGCAATTCCCATACCACCCGGTACATGTCCATTGCACCCC